>CAJICI010000735.1_pt1 | contig 10644 bp, 9 predicted proteins | sample 9199571 | NCBI WGS metagenome assembly CAJICI01 (sample SAMEA7708329, study PRJEB35096) | sediment metagenome | biome: marine neritic benthic zone biome [ENVO:01000025]; feature: sediment [ENVO:00002007]; material: shallow marine sediment [ENVO:03000034] sea grass bed [ENVO_01000059] ...
AAAAAATGGATTCTTGCCCGCCCGCCAGAGGCGGGTAAACCTCTGGAGGGTTGGTTTTTATCTGCATCTGGAGGAGTGAGCCAGAAGACTTTATTGTGACGGCTTTTCACAGTATCAGCCAGCGCACCCCGAGGGCCAGGCCCAGCCAGCATCCGGATAGGACAACCGCCCAGCGTGCAAATTTTGCCCAACCGGGAGACTGCCAGCGCAATTGCAATACCAACCCGACAGCGATCACATGCAGGGGAATCGGCAGGCCGAGGCACAGGGCATAGATATTATCGATTGCCGTTGCGGACGAGGTGCCAAAGTAATGCTGTGCCGCAGCTCCGCTGAAGCTGTTGCACAAAACCCTGCCCAGCAAATAAAGGCCGATTAGAATTACTATATTTGCGGTCACCCTTACAGCGATTTTGCCCATACCAGGACTATCCCTTCCGGCTGCCGCTAAAGGTTTCGACTGCATATTGCATGAACTGCCCGATGGGAATGTTCTGGGGGCACTCCCTTTCCGCCTTTGAATAATCAACATCGGCCAGGCGCCGGCGGGTGGATTCCGGCAGGCGCGCGAATTTTTCAGCTGCCTGCCGGCGGTTTCCGTAGTTGTGATAATACATGAGGTAACGCATCACATCGCTGATGGGGATGTCTGCAGTTACCGATGACTCACACAGCCGGGCACAGCCGGCGCAATACCCGCAGGCTGTTTCAGCCGCATATAGATTCAGGATACGATGATCTTCAAAAGATAGCACGGTTTTATTCAAAGCTGCCGCAACATTGGCCTGCAAATAGGTCAGGTTCGGCATGGCCGAGCAAATGCTGGCGATATGAGGATTTTCCCAAACAGCCTTCAGCCGGGCCTGCTCCGGGGTAAATCCTTTGGCCATAAATTGTTCGGTGAGCCTGGAGGCTGATTTTTCTTCCCGGACGACACCGGAATAAAGATTATATAAAAACGTGGCCTGGGTCTTCATGGCGGTCAATCCGATGCCGGCTTCTATACACGCCTCAACGGCTTTTTTCATTTCAGGATTTTTCATCAGCCGATAGTTGTAGCTGGCCATAATACCATCGATCCAGCCCAACCGGGAGGCATCCAGCAGGCATTGTACCATGTTTTTATGGGTGCTGAATCCGAATAAGCGAATTTTGCCCGAGGCTTTAGACTTTTCAGCCCATTTTTTAATGCCGGAGCGATTAACCTCATCCTTTACATCCGATACCACATGTATGAAGAAAAGATCGACATAGTTGGTTTGCAGGCGTTCAAGGGAGGTGTGTAAATGCTGTGTCAGATCGTCGGGATTCGATGACCTGGCTTTGGTAACCAGAAAAACTTTCTGCCGGTCCTCCGGGTATTTGGCAAAATATTTTCCGATACCTTTTTCGCTGTTGCCCCCCGAATAGCTGTCGGCCGTATCCCAGTAGGTAACGCCCATTTTAAGGGCCTGCTTTAACAGCAACTGTCGGGACATCAGGTTATAGGTGCCGCCCAGGGAGAGAATCGACACATTCACACCGGTTTTTCCGAAGGGGCGGGTGGGTACTTTGGACGGTCCGGCGGCATCGGCATCACTTGATTTCGATGCGCGGGCGATATTTGTCATTGAACCCGCAATGGACCCGATGCCGGCTGCCCCGGTGATTTTAAAAAAATCTCGCCGGGAAAAAGACTTATCGTTTTTGGTCATTTTTAAATCTCCTTATATAAATATCTCGGGCTCCCTGCGTTCATAGTAGTTGGTGCTGAGCCATTCGGCAATATTCTTGATCCAGTCATCCTCCCAGACCCGGGCACCGGTCGGGCAGGTTTTTACGCAGGCCGTGCAATGGATACAGCCGGCGGCCTCCGTCATCACCGTATCGCCGACGGTTATCACGGCTTTGGGACATACGCCGGCACATTCGGCGCACTTGATGCAGATCTGTTCGTGGGTGACCGGGGCGATTACCGGGGACGGGCCCCGTTTTTTATAGGGGAATCTGCCCGGAACCGATACGGGTTGAATATCATCGAGCACACCTGCGGCCGCCATCTTTTTGCGGATGGCCTCGCCGAAAGCCTTGGCTTTTTCAAGGTCATCAGCATCGGGCCTTCCCGGTGCAATCGGCATTGCATCTATGTGATATGAATGCTCGCCGATAAAGGCAGCACCGGCAACCGGTCTGAAGTCGGCCGTGACAGCAATATCCTTTAACTCCAGCAGGGCATCTTCATACTCGCGATTGCCGTACATTGCCACCAGAACACATGCCGCACCGTTGCCATTGATTTTTTCCAGGCGTTTTCGGGCCACAGGGGGTATCCTCCCGCCGTAGACGGGTGCTCCGATTATCGCCAGATCCTCCCGGGAGGGCGCCACATTCAGGCTGTCCTGCCGGAGCAGCGTCAGATCGATGGTGATAATCGTTTCCGGTCTGAGCCCTTGAGCGATGGCCTCGACGACTTTGCGGGTCGTGCCGGTGGGAGAAAAATAGACCAGTTCGGCTGAAGTAATGTTCATGTCATCCGTTCATTTCTTTGAGCAGCTGCATTATCGATCGGTTTTGAGGGTATTCCTGCCTTAATGTGATTTCAAATCGACGCCATTTTCGGTTTATTTTTCGAATTGCCATTCGGTCGACATAATTGCAGATGGGTATGAAATCAGAGTTGCCGATGTTATCAATGATCACCAGTTTTGCTTCAGCGGGATTGATTCGTTTATAAACAATATTTTGCGGCCTGATGGACATGGTCACAATTTTCCACTGCAGCAGATACTGCTTCAATACGGGCAGCAGCCGGGTCAACACCCGGTAGTCGAGTTCGGCTTCATGGTCATCGGAAAAATAATACTCCAGTGTATTTGATACCGCTCCGGTATAGTCCCGAATAAGCTCGAATACGGCTCCTGCCCCGCGATTGGTTTCAATGCCGCCGTAAAACCTTGCCAGCATATCCCAGGAGATGCCGCGCTTTTCAAGCAGGCGATAATAGGACTGCTCCCTGACCGTTTCCTTGTGGTCACCGGCCACCACCACCTTGATGCATCTGGTGTCATCTTCGGGGTGAAAGTAGCATTCCCGGCGCAGTCCCCTGCCGATCAATTTTGATGAATCCAGTGTCAGCATTGTTCGAAAGATGATTTAATTTTTAAAAATTGTTAAGGGCCACCCGGCTGGGGTAATGGAGCGATTCGATTGCGGATTTGGGATTTGGGATTGTGGAATTGTGATAGGAAATAGACGCCATCCTATTTCATCAATCCGAAATCTGCAATCCGAGATCCAAAATTGTATGACTCCAATATAAAAAAGATGTATATCTCCCGAAATTGGTGAATTGCTCTAATTAGTTTTATAGCTCAGCCTACTATATACGCTCCGGTCCCCACGGCAATCAATGTCTTTGCGTCATTCCAGAGTTCCATCCGTGTTACCGCCACTTTATTTCCAGTACGCATGACGGTTCCGGTCGAGAGGAACCGTTCGCCGCGGCCGGGCCTCAGGTAATCCACCCGCATGTCAATGGTCCCGATTCTGGCGATCCAGTCGATGATTTCGTCGCGCGTGAGGCCCAGCTTGCGTTTGATTGCCGAGGCGGTGGCCGTCAGGCCGCCGGTGGTATCCAGGACGGCCGAAATGACCCCGCCGTGGAGGATGCCGTGAACCTCGTTGCCGATCAGATCCTTTCTCATGCTGAATGCAAATCCGGCCTCATCCAGCTCCAGGTTTGCAATGCTCAAACCCAGATGCCGGTTGAAGGGAAGATTTTCATAAACCGCGTGAACAATTTCAAGCAGAGCGTCAATTTCTTGCTGTGATACTGACATAGTCCAGATCCTGTTCAAATCACTGATGATTTCCTGTGTCCATCATACTATTTATAAATTCAACCATTACATATTCAGATATGTCGTAAGGCAGAGCCTCGAGCAGCATATTGACTTTTTCCATATTTTCCGGTGGCTCAGTCCCGGTAACGCCGGCCATCTCTGCCAGTTTCAAAAAGGTTTCGTCGTCATATTCAAGAGAAAGCTTTTTTAATTCTGCCTGCAGGTCCAGGGTTTTAGGATCGGCTTCCTGATTTTTCACCCGATCGACCGTTTTTTCAAAGTCCTCTAAAAATGCCTGGGCCTTTGGGATGGTTGACCGGTTCAGGGAGATGTGAAGATTGGCGGGCGAATTGTCCCTGGCAAACTGGGGCTGGAGATACCAGCCCGCCTTTTTCATCTCTTCGGCCAGCAGATAAATATTTATTCTGTCGGTGGTCGATGCCAGGGCGAACATGCACATGTCCGGATTGCCGAGCACCCGCAGGCCGTCTATGGTGTTGACGCCGTCAATCATCAATTTCGTTGCCGCCATGACCTCCTTGACGATTTTTTGATAACCGTCTTCGCCCAGATAATTTAAAACCGCCCAGGCAGCGGCCATGGGCCCGCCGCTTTTAGCACTGGTAATCGCGGCATTGATCACCGGATAACCGGTCCATCGCGAACAGCCCCAGATCTGGTATTTTCTTAGCTCTTTGTTTTTGTGTAAAATTATGGAAGCACCTTTGGGAGCATAACCGTATTTGTGAAGGTCAACCGACAGGGATGTCACCCCGGGAACGTTCAGGTTGAACTCCGGTACATCAAAACCGAGTTTTTGCATATACGACAGGTGGATGCCGCCCACGCACGCATCCACATGGCACAACAGGTCCCTTTCAGCAGCCAGCGAGGCGATGTCCGGGATCGGATCGACAACCCCATGGGCATAGCCCGGCGCCGACCCGACCAGCAAAATGGTATTTTCGGAAATGGCCGCGCGCATATCCGCCACATCAGCCAGGAAGGTATCATCATGCACCCGGGTGACGACCGGCTTTATCCCCAGGTAATGACAGGCCTTAAACAGTGAAGAGTGGGCGGTGATCGGTAAAACCATCTCGGGCTCTTTGATATGAGGTTTGACCGCCCTGGAATAGTCGCGAGCTGTCTTAACCGCCAGAATCAGGCTTTCGGTCCCACCGGATGTGAAATTGCCGACAACATCACTGTCACAATCGAGCAGGTTGGCCGTCATCCTGACCACTTCATTTTCAAGGCGCAGCAGGCTGGGAAATGACAGGGGATCCAGCGCATTTTCAGTCAGGTACATGGTATACGCTTTATGCGCGACCTCATGGACGTCTATCCCGGCATCATAGATGAATCCCAGAACCTGGCCCGACTGCCAGTCAAGATCCCTGTTTTTATAGCGCTGCAGAATATTAAATATCTCTTTTTGCCGCAATCCCCTTTCCGGAATTTTCATTTTTCAATTCTCCTCTCTCTTAGTTAATCAGTCGAATAGAAAATTAGTCAAATAGTTGAACAACTGACCGGGCTTGCTATTGTCTCAATAAATTGACTCTGGTACTTAACCGGTCAAACTTTAACCATTCAACTATTTTAGGAGTCGGGATTTCTTCTTTCAAAGCCAATACCCAAGCGGAATGAATTATTATTTTACCGCAGGTGGGTGCATGTCTGAGCGCATTAGGCATCGTTGCGAAAAAACAAGCCTTTGCACTTCAGCCCATCAGGTTTCCGGATTTCAAAATACCACCGATCCCATTGGTATGAGGTCATGTTTTGTTTTTTCGTTACGAGGCCTTGTGCGTGAGTTTGCAGTCACCGGAGGTGAAATGATAATTCATGGAGCGCATCACTTTCAAAACCCTTCCGACAACTGATCTATATAACCAAGACTCTTAATCTATTCTTCTATGCCCAGTCTCTTAAGTGTTTCAACCGTTGGAATTCCGTTAACATCGTACCCTCGAAGCTTATAGTACTTATCCAGCATCTTTTCCAGGGGCACGGTCCGTTTGTGAAGATCCTCTTCGCGGTGCTCTTTCAATAGCCGATCGGGCAGGGTATCATCCTTGCGGGAGATGCCCTCCCGGCAGTTCATGTGGCGTTCCAGCACATGGATGCGCTCACCGGCGGCCAGAAATCCGGCGGTTGACATCGGAATTCCGGTGGCCGTTTCAAAGAGATCGGCATACAGGCTGAAATCAACCAGTCTGGTCGTCACCTGGGGCAGGTACTGCATCATAATCGCCAGGACAGGGTCCGGTGTATATTTGGTGAGCGGCGCTTCACCGGTATAGGCATAGCCGGTGAATTCACAGGTTTGCAGTGAGTTGACGCCGCAATAGGCATCTTCAAACAGTTTGGTAAACTCGGCTTTGGCATAGATCTTATAGGGATCCAGATATTTAACATATATCTCCAGTGCAATCAAATAGGCTGACAGATGGCAGGCGCCGCGGTTGGCCACCGCATAGGCCAGACCCTGTCCCCAGGACCCGCGCGGATCATAGGCGGCCATTTCCAGGCCTTTCACATTGATTGCAAATTCATGACCGCCGTATTTTTGCGACAACCAACGGGTGCCGCGGGCAAATTCATCGCCCTGATCCCGGCGATGGGCAATGTTTAACAGCGTGTCGATAATACCATCGGGTGATCCGAATTTCAGGTCGGTTTTGATCATTCCCTTGCCGCCGGCTTCCATGATGTAGCCCAGGGTGGCACCGGATGAAATGGTGTCCATGCCCATCCGGCCGCAGATATCGTTGAATTCGGTAATTTGATCGGTGTCGAATATGCCCAGATTTGGTCCCAGTAGATGAACGGATTCGTATTCCGGTATGTGGTGCTCACTGCCGTCCGGATAGGTTCCCTTGTGTCCGCAAAGTATGGTGCAGGGTTTGCAGGTGTCGAAACTGGTATTGTATTTTTCTTTCATCGCCTGGCCGGAAATGTCTTCCGCCCTGGCATCGGTGCCGCGGCGAAAATTATTGACCGGTATCAGACCGGCTTCATTGCACGGTCTGGTGTTGGAATTGGTGCCGTAATTGCGATAAAGATCCCCGGTGAATTTATTGTTCTGGATATACCGGGTGGCTTTCTTGCAAACCCCTTTGAATTTCTCGGGTTGATTCGGCAGAATCCGGTAAGTTCCACCGTGAGCCACGATCGCTTTAAGGTTCTTGGCGCCCATCACCGCGCCCATTCCACCGCGCCCCAAAAAACGATGGCCGCTGGCGATATTGGCAAAGCGCACCCGGTTTTCACCGGCCGGGCCGATGGCCAGCACACCGCTTTTCCTGTCGCCGGCCAGGGCTTCCTGGGTTTGCATGGTGTCCTGGCCCCACAGGTGGGCGGCATCCTGGAAATTTACGCCGTCGGCGTCGATTTCCAGATAAATCGGTCTGGCTGATTTCCCGGTAATCAGCAAACCATCATAGCCCGCGGTTTTATATGCCATGCCGAAGGGCCCACCGCAGGATGATGTCAGCATGATCCCGGTTAACGGTGATTTGGTTGCGGCGGCGAAACGACCGGAGCAGGGTGCTCCGGTTCCCATTAATACGCCCATCATAAAAGCCAGGTAATTGTCTTCACCCAGTGGGTCAATGCCCGGTTGCAGCCTTTCGAAAAGCAGTTTCAATCCCAGGCCTTTGGCGCCCAGAAACAGCTTGCGATCATTATCCGTCACCTGAAGTTCTTTGACCAGCTCTGATCCGAGATCGATCTCCAGGACGCGGTTGCTGCTTCCAACTATCTTTTTTATTTCATTCTCCATTTTCTAATCCTTTTAACGCCAGAGTCTATAGTCGGATTATATTGCGATTCAATCCTGTCTGAATTCAGTTTTTCCTTCTATTAACCAATCCGCCTCACTGCGGAATAACTATGCCCGATCCAATGAGCGGTTGCCGGTCATTGGATCACTACTTGGGATATCCGGTAATTTCCCTGATCCGTTCATACAACGGCTTGAGGCGCTTATACATTTTTTTGTAAACATCGTGGTACAGGGCATTATACATCCTGTGGTTGCGACGGTTCGGTTCAAAGACTTCCCCGACATGGGTCATTTCCCTGACGGCAGTTTTTATATCAGGATGCAGGCCGAGGCCCACAGCGGCGTCGATGGCGGCTCCCAGACCCGAAGTTTCATACAGGTGGGGTTTGGCCGTCGGCATTCCGAAAATGTCAGCCGTTAATTGCATGGCGTTGCGGCTCTGGCTGCCCCCGCCGGATACCCGCAGGCTGGTAATTGATGTATGGCTGCGTTTTTCAATACGCTCCTTGCCCTCTCGCAGGGCATATGCCAATCCCTCCAGAATGGAGCGATACAGGTGGGCCCGGGTATGGACATCGCCGAAACCGATAACCGCCCCTTTGGCCTCGGGGCCGGGCTTTTTCAACCCCGGCGTCCAGTAAGGCTGCAACATCAGCCCCATGGATCCCGGTTCGATATCCTCCACCAGTTTGTCAAAAAGCGCTTCTGGTGAAAGTCCAGAATTTGCGGCTTGCCTGCGTTCAGGATAGCCGAACTCCTGCTTAAACCAGTTAACCATCCAGTAACCCCGGAACACCTGGACTTCAACGGTGTAATATCCGGGTACCGCTGAGGGATAGGGGGGTATAAGCGGGATGGGTTCGATATATTTTTTATGGGTAACGTTGATGGTGGCCGTGGTGCCATAGCTGAGACAGCCGATGTTGGATTCGAGGCTGCCGGAGCCGATTACCTCGCAGGCTTTGTCGGCTGCCGCGGCCACCAGGGGCAGTCCCTCGGGTATGCCGGTCTCCTCTGCCGCATCCGGTGTAATGGTTCCCAGAACTTCTCCCGGGTAAACCAGTTCCGGCATCATGGAGACATCGATCGACGATAGAACCCGCCACTTCCAGTCCCAGCCGGCGGACCAGCGCTGGCGTTTGTAATCAAAGGGGATATAACCGACCTGACAGCCGACCGAATCTACGAATTTGCCCACCAGGCGGTAGGTCAGGTAGCCGGATAAAAGCAGGTATTTATGGGTATTGAGCCAGATTTCGGGCTGGTAGGTGGCGATCCAGTTGACTTCGGCCTCCGCCTGCAAATAGGCGACCGTTTTTTTAAGACCGGCCAACCCGAAGATAAGGCCCCACAATCCGGCCACCGGTGCCAGATCATGGGTCTTGCGCTGGTCCAGCCAGAGCATGGCCGGCCGCAGGGGGATGCCGTTTTTATCGACATTAACCACGGTTCCGCGCTGGGTGGTCAGGGCGACGCCGGCGATTCGTTCTTTATACTGATGGTCCTGGCGCCAGAGCCCCTGGCAGGCTTTGCACATCGCATTCCAGAAGACCTCCGGATTCTGCTCGGCCCAGGCGGGTTGATCGGAAAAATAGGGCTCGAAAGCCACCGACTCCTTGGCCAGCAGCCGGCCTTGAAGATCAAAGATCAGCGCTTTCAGGCTCTGGGTTCCGTTGTCTATTGCCAGCAACAGGTCTTTTTCGCTCATGGCTTGCCCTTGCAAACTGCGTGTAATTACCGGGGTCCAGTATACCAGCGACTAGCAGCCTGTAAAGGTTTTTCTGCTGATATTCAGGCAAAATAGCCGCTTTACAACCATTAATGCGTGATTAAATTTTACACTAAATTTATATGGAAAATCATGCCAAAGACTTATTAAGAGGTGATTATGGACCAACCTTTGACCCTGGTGATAGCCACCGGAAATCCCGGCAAGACGCTTGAAATTAGAGATCTGTTAAAGGGATTTCCCATCAATATTAAAAATCTTGACGATTTTGGCCCCATACCACCGGTGGTGGAAGATGGGGATACGTTTGATGAAAATGCTTATAAAAAGGCCAGTTTCGTCTCAAAGATATTAGGGTATCCGGCCCTGGCGGATGATTCGGGCCTGGTGGTGGCGGCTCTTGATGGTGCGCCCGGCGTATACTCGGCCCGTTATGCCGGCGAAAACGCCAGCGATCAACAGCGTTACACCAAGCTGCTCGAGGAAATGAAGGGGCAGACTACTCGCCAGGCGGCCTTTGAATGCGTGATCTCCCTGGCGGTACCTACCGGTGCGGCCCTGACTTACGAAGGGCGATGCGAAGGCTTGATCGCCGAAAAACCGGTCGGAGATGGAGGTTTCGGCTATGACCCGGTATTTTACTATCCGCCATTAAAAAAGACCTTTGGTGAATTATCACGGGAAGAAAAAAGCCGGATCAGCCATCGCGGCAGAGCGTTGAAAGAGTTTAAAGACGAATTTGACAAAGTGTTGATCTGGATTCAGCAGAATATGCCGATAGGGGAAAGATTTAACTGTCAGAATGATGAAATGTGAGGGTAGCCTGTCGGCAATTATTGGATAATGTCTTTATCGCTTGACCTTGGAACCAGATGTATTCATAAGGTATATATAATTGAGAATTCGCATTGGTTTAGAATTTTAAGATGTGAGAAACAGGCTTGGTTGACTTTACTGTGCGCGCAGATGCCGACTTCAAATAACGAATCACCTTTAACCAATTACTCCTGAATGAATGCTTCTCACTCATTCAGGAGTGTATTTTTTTTTGACCGGGAACCTGTTAAGTGATAAGGTGGAACCGCTTCGGCTCAATACGGCTTTCATCCACATGGAACAGCCTTAATATCAGACATCGATGTAAATGCTTTTTGTAAACTTCGAAGGGGGAGAATGACCATGGGACTCCAAAAAGACGTCATTGACATTCTGACCGGTTTAGGTGGGATCAAGACAGCAGACGCCGCAGAAGATTTATTTGCAAAGCGCATGGACGCAGAACATCTGGCCAGACTGAACAA
>CAJICI010000645.1_pt1 | contig 10620 bp, 7 predicted proteins | sample 9199571 | NCBI WGS metagenome assembly CAJICI01 (sample SAMEA7708329, study PRJEB35096) | sediment metagenome | biome: marine neritic benthic zone biome [ENVO:01000025]; feature: sediment [ENVO:00002007]; material: shallow marine sediment [ENVO:03000034] sea grass bed [ENVO_01000059] ...
ACACGGGCCTGATCAAAGCGCTGCCGATAAAATTCGCTCTTTTCATAAGCGCGTTCCAGGATTTGCTTGGTCTTTTCAAACTGCAGCTTCTTAAGCTCATCAATTGGCAGTGTCTCCAAATCCTTTAAGAAATAACGATTCTCTTTGGTAATCCTTTTTCTTTCCATTTTTGCTACCTTTACCAGCAATCAGATTTCAGATGTCAGGGGACAGACGTCAATTTGTAAAAAATAGAAGAAGCACTCTATCTGGCCTCTGTTTTCTGTCATCTGTCCTCTGATATATAGTTTGAAAATTTAGTAGGTGACAAGACTCGGCAAAAACGTAGCAATCTGCGGAAACGCGGTAATGATCACAGTCAGAATGATCAACGCCGCCAGGAAGGGCAATATCCCTCTAAATATCACATTGAGCGGAATTTCCGGTGCGATCCCTTTGATCACAAAGACATTCACGCCCACGGGAGGTGTAATCACGCCCATCTCTGCTACCAGAACAACAATCACCCCGAACCAGATCGGATCGAAACCCAGCTGTTGCACAACCGGGTAAAAGATAGGAATCGTAAACACGATCAGCGCCATGGAGTCCATAAAAAAGCCGCCGAGAAAATAAATAAATATAATAACCGCCATCACCGCCATGGGGTGAATGGGAAGGTTTCCCACCCAATTCGCTAAAAGAAAAGGAATAGTAGTAATTACCATGAAATGACCAAATATGACTGCACCGGTGATGATGAACAGGACCATGCAGCCGGTGCGCAAGCCTTCTTTGCCGGCCTCGAAAAAGCTTTGCCAGGTGAGTTTTCTCCGAATCAAGCCGATCAGCAGCGCGCCGCCGGATCCGATGGCGCCGGCCTGGGTCGGGCTGAACCAGCCCAGAAATAGGCCACCGATGGCCAGCAGAAACAAGAGCACGGCTTCTATAATACCACCCACTGCAATGATTTTTTCTTTCCAGGTGGTCGGTGCGGCGGGAGGCCCCAGTTCGGGGTTGCGCCAGCAGATGACCGCCACGGTGATGACAAAAAAGAGGCTGAGAAGGGCTCCGGGCAGAAGGCCGGCAATAAAAAGCTTTCCAATAGACTCTTCCACCATAATTCCATAAACAATTAGCACAGTGCTCGGCGGAATCAGAATCCCCAGGGTTCCGGCAGAAGCCACGGTCCCGGTCGCCAGGGTATTATCGTATTTGTATTTGCGCATTTCCGGGAGCGCAATTTTGCCCATGGTGGCAGCCGTTGCGGCAGTTGAACCGCAGATAGCTGCAAAGCCGGCACATGCGACAACAGTGGCAATCGTCAGCCCCCCGCGGTATTGCCCCATCCAGGCATTGGTTGTTTTGTAGAGTCGCTGGCTGATACCCGAAGCATAAGCAAATGAGCCCATGAGGATAAACATGGGAATAACGGAAAGTGGATAAGACGAGAAGGATTCAAAAATATCCTGGGCCAGCACGGCCATGGCGGGCTCCGGCCCGCTCAAATAAGCAAAGCCGGCCACGCCCACCAGAGCCATGGAAAAGGCCACCGGCATTCCAAGCAGGAATAGTACCAGGAGAAGCGCTATGCCGACAATGCCTGCAATTTCAGGGCTCATTTTTAACTGTTCTTACAAGGGAGGCAAGCAACTGCTGCGTATAAACCAAACAGACAGGTATGAATCCTGCAGCGGCGGCATACGCGAATGGATACAAAGGGATCCTTGCTGTTGCTGATTCCTCTCCTCCGGTCTGAAGGTGATGTCCGAATGCGAAAAGGCGCCAGACAATTAATATAAAAAGAACCAAACCGAAAAAATTGACAAGACAGCTAACGATCGACCGCAGGCGTTTGGGTAAAAGTATTATAAAAAACTCCACCCGCACATGGCGACCTATGATAAGTGCCATTGAAACGCCGAAAGAGATCGCAATCAACTGCGCCAGCATCATCACATCCAGAGCGCCGAAGACAGGCTCACGAAAGATTTTGGCACCCACCACATCCACGCAGGTGAGAACCACCATCAGAAAGAGCGCCCCAAAACCGATCCATTCAATCCATATACTGATGGTTCTATTGAATTTTTCAAACTTCTCCAGCATGTGCGGTTACCGACTTGTCCTAAAGGTGTTTAACGATCATTTAGGAAGTGAAGTGATCCCTACCCGCTTCCCTGAGCAGGAAGCAGGTGGGGATCTTATTCATGTGTTTCTTTTTAAGATTTGCAACGCTCAACTTAAGCTTTATTTGGCAACATATGCCGCCGGTCGCATACCGGCCGGGCCGGTCGGTGAGGGAATTTTATATTCCATTTGCTTTTTAGTCCAGTAGTCTAGCCGATCTCGCATGAATGCAATCCAGCCCTTGACCTCAGCTTCTGAAAATCCCTTGCTCACCATGGTCTTGGTATAATTATCTATCACCTTGCTAACTGCATCCTTCCACTTGGCGGCTTCTGCGTCAGACAGCTCGATGTACTCCACACCTTTGGTGGCACCGAAGGCCTTGCCGACCAGTTCGATTTCATTCCACACCAACGCAAAGCGCTCCTGGTATTCTCCGGCGAGCTGGTCTACCATCTTCTGAAGATCCGGCGGCAGGCTATTGTATTTGTTTTTGTTCATGATCAGATAGAAGACATAGGTATTCCCGATCTGCCAGCTGGCGGTAGTATACTTCGCGACTTCAGCGAACCGGAAAGTCTTTAATGTCTCATATGGGACATAGACCCCGTCGTTAACGCCCTTGGAGATTGCATCGTAGACTTCCATCATGGGGGTTGGTGCCGGTGTTCCGCCCAGGGCTTTGATGATATCACCCGGTACTCCTGGCGCGCGGATCGTCAGACCTTTAAGATCTGCCAGTTGACGAACCGGTTTCTTTGAGATTATCAAACTGGGAGCAGCACCGTGGAGGACAAGCACCTTTACTTTGTTCCATTCTTTTGGTTTAACTTTTTGGTAGAAATCATTGACCACATGCGATGCCACCCAGGCACTGGGATAACCGAGGGGCAATCCTCCGGCTTCAGAGACCGGCATGCGCCCGGGAGTGTAGTAGACGTGTGCATAGCCGATATCCGCAATCCCGGACTCGACACCCTTGTACATCGCCGGTGCCTTGAGCAACGAACGACCTGGGAAATACTGTGTTTTTATGCGCCCACCGGAACGTACCTCAAGATCTTTTGCGAATTGCTCACAGATCTTGGACTGTTTGGCAGGCGTCGGGAAGTAGTTCGCAACTTTGATGGTGATTTCTTTGGCTGAATGCGCGGGTGGATTAATGTGGGGAAGCAAAAAAACCAAATTTATAATTACTGTTAAGGACATCACAACAATAAGAGATTTCTTTTTCATTGGTAGGCTACCTCCTTTACAGATGGGTTTCAAAATCAAGAATCTTTATCTTTAGATATGTGGATTCAGTCACCTCCTTTCTCAGCGTTCACATGTCTCTTCAATATCTCTTCTCAGCAGTTTAAAATCATTCTATCTTCATTTATGGCCTTTTGAGACGATTGTCAATGTATTGATGGGTTATTTCCAAAGCGAAAGGTTAATGAATCAAAGTATCTTCACCGTGTTGGGTCGCACTTTAATTTACTTTTTTTGTAGTGCATGGCGTGACGTTGCCTGTAGAGGTTAGAATTACGGGCTTAGAGTTGGTCGGTTGTTGAATAAATAAGTTTCATATTATGAAACTTTGTTTCATATATAGATTGACGCTACCCCAAGGCTTTGTTAAAGTCAAGCGAAAAACCACATCGTAGTAATCCAGTCGAAAGTAGCATCAGAATCACTAACCGATTAAAGCGCAGCATTGCAGGGAGATTTCAAAAACGGAAAGTTACCGTTGAACACAGACTTGAAATTTTCTTGAAAAGTATAGATTAATGAATCTTTCTGAAAAATTATCGATCCGGTTCGGATTCTATTACGGTTGGACCATCGTCGCGGTGGCGCTGATCTCGATGGCCTTCTGGCTGGGAATACGGTCCAGTTTCTCAGTCTTTTATGTCACCCTGCTGGAAGAATTCCCGTGGAATCGCGCAGAATCCGCAGGCGTTCAATCAGCAGCCCTGATTGCCTATACGGTAATGGCCCCGATAGTGGGCGGGTTGATTGACCGTTTTGGACCCCGTCGCGTCATCGTTCCGGGGATTATGACGCTTGTATTCGGATTGATACTCTGCAGCTATATTCAAACCCTCACTCAGTTCTACCTCTTTTACGGCGTGATCGTGGGCGCCGGCATCTCCTGCATCGGCATTGTCAGCTACTCGGCAATTTTAGCTCACTGGTTCGAAAAGAAGCGCGGTTTGGCCAGCGGAATTGCCGTATCGGGTATCGGTCTGGGCACCTTTTTGCTGGTTCCTATGTCCCAGCAATTTATTAACTGGTGGGGATGGCGATTAACCTTTGTAATCACCGGCTGCCTGATCCTTGTTATCCTAGTGCCGGCCAATGCACTTTTCTTGAGACACAAGCCGGAGGAATTGGGACAATTCCCGGACGGGGTGAATTCATCGGGCTCACTAGAAAATAATCATTCCCGTATCAACCCCATCTCTCTGCAAGATAGTGATTGGACGCTCAGAAAAGCCATTAATACAGTGCGGTTCTGGGCGTTGATCCTTTTCCCATTCCTGGCATTATTTGGGATTTATATCATCCTTGTTCATAACGTCAGATTTCTGGTTGATCAGGGCGTTGCAAAAATGACGGCGGCCTTTATTTTTGCGATTGTTGGGATTCTTTCATCCATTTTTAGAATTTTCTGGGGGTGGCTGTCAGACCGTATCAGTCGCGAATTAACGTATTCATCAGGAATTATCTGTGCCTGCCTGGGAGTCGGTTCGTTGCTTTTATTCGAAACAAAGGGATCGAGAATATTTATCTATAGCTATGCGATCTTTTTCGGGATCGGCTGGGGAGCCACGGCTCCGATGTTTATGGCCGTCGCTGCGGATTTGTTCAAAGGAAGAATATTTGGCCTGATCTATGGATTTTTAGAAGCCGGCATCGGAATCGCCGGTGCTTCGGGTGCCTGGATCGCAGGATTTATTTTTGACAAAACCCAGAGCTATCAGGCGGCCTTTGTCCTTGTTATCATCGCTTTTTTATTATCCGGTTGTCTTGTCTGGCTGGCGGCTCCTCGAAAATATCGCGATATTCGCTATTAACAACAATCTTTCTACCCCGGACAATCGACTGTCTGTTTCACTCAAAAGAATTATTGTAAAACAGAGCGTAAAGCGCGTTCAACTAAAGTCCTGGTAACTTCCACCTTATACGCATTCTTGCGCATCGGTTTTGCATCCGCAACCACTATTTTTGCTGCATCGGCAATCGTTTTCTCATCAACTGCCTTACCTTTGATAAATTGTTCAGCCTCATAGGCTCTCAGCGGCGTTGGTGCAACGGCACCGAGTGCGATCCGCGCCACTTTGCATACGCTATCATGCAAAGCGGCAATTAAAGCGACACTGACAACAGCGAAGTCAACGGGCTCTCTTAAAGTAAATTTTATAAAGGCCTGTCTGGCGCCTTGCAGCGGATGGGGAAGCTGAATATTTGTTAGTATCTCATCCGGCTCAAGGATATTTCCCAGAGTGGTGAAAAATTCATGAATGGGTACGTTTCGAACGCCCTGCGCACCTGTAATTTCTAGATTGGCGTCCAGGGCCGTCAATGCAATGGCCGTATCCGAGGGACAAACCGCAAAGCACACCTTACCGCCAAAAACCGAATGGTATCGGTTGTCACCTTTGATAGCCTGACAGGGGCCTTTTTCCTTACGATGACAGATGATTCGCCCCCCCATATGATGTGGATATCGATAGTACCAGCAGCGGGTATCCTGGCACAGATTTCCCCCCAGGGTTGCCATGTTGCGAATTTCAGGCGTAGCCACCGCTTCTGCAGCTTTTGATAACATGGGTGTTTCTTTTCTAATCAAGGGATGCGAAACCAAATCGGCCAGCCGGGTCAAAGCGCCTATTTTTAGTCCGTCGCCCGTTTCTTCAATTTGATCCAATCCGCTTATGGTTTTAATATTGATGACTGCATCCGGGTATTCCGGAAGAATTTCATCCTTGAGCACCCCCAGCAGATCCGTACCCCCCGCAATCAGACTGGCCCGGCCCTCAAAAGATTTCATCGCGGCGACGGCTTCATCAACCGAGGTGGCATTAACGTGTTTGAACGCTTTCACGATTCCATTTCTCCCCTACTTCATTTTCTATCTTTGTACTAAACCTTATTTTTACCAAGAGCCTCAAGGATTTTGTCGGGTGTCAGCGGATAACCATCCAATCTTTTTCCAACAGCATTTGAAGCGGCCATTAAAACGGCGCTCGGCCCCGGAGAGGTGGAAATTTCGCCGACCCCGACCGCTTTGTAACGGTGTGTCTCCATCGGTGTCTCTAAAATTTCATTGTCAAATTGGGGTAGTTCGGCAAAAGAACGCCATTTATAATCAATCATATTCAAATTCAGAATTTGGCCGCTGTTGCTATCCAGCACCGTTTCTTCAAAAATGGCGGTGTCGATCCCCGCAGCCCCGAGGCCGCCGTTCAGTTGCCCCTCGAGTGATGGGGGATCGATGATCTGGCCCACATCCGTAGCCGTAACAACCCTTAAAAGATCCAGCTTGCCCGTTTCGGTGTCCACTTTAACCTCTACGAACATTGCAAGGAAATTCGGAAAGGAATAGTCGGGTTCAAACCGCCCAATGCCCGTACAGGTGTGCATCAGCCCGATAACCCTCCGCCAGGGAATCCCTTTCTCCGATTCTCCTCTGACGAAGACCATTCCATCTTCACTGTCCAGATCCTGCGGTTCGACCTTAAGCAACGGCGCGGCCATCTCAAACAGTTTTTCCCTGGCATCTTCGGCGGCTGATATCACGGCCGATCCGACGGCATAGGTTCCCCGTGATCCTACCAGCCCAAAGTCGAAAGGATTGATCAAACTGTCGGGCGGCGTCATATTCACCCGTTCAAGGGGAAGTTTAAGCGTCTCGGCGACCATTTTGCAGAGATTGCTTCTTTGACCCATCCCGGGTTCGGCAACGCAGGCATGTATGGTAACCGTGGCATCCGGATTCAGGCGAACATAGGCTTCCGAAACATCTTCGCCAACGTCCGCATTGCCATGCACGCTTACACCCACGCCAACGCGTTTATTCTTATTGACCTCGGAGGGTTTGAGCCAGCCCTTCCAGCGTTCAGCCCAGCCAAACGTTTGAGCGCCACGTTCAAATGCTTCAGAATAATCTCTGGACTTCGAAACCCACTGGTTACCATCTCGCCAGCAATACCCCTGACCGGGCTTAACATAGTTTTTTTTGAAAAACTCGACCGGATCGATATTCCCCTTTTCCAAAGCCTGAGTTAAAATGGGAAGCAGCGAACTTTCGAACTCCTGCCCGCCAAATCCTCTCACGATACCCGACGCACTTCGATTGGTGCAGATCAGTTTTGTTTGTACATTCCAATTATCACATCTCAGCAGGAGCTGTACCTCCCCCAAACCAACAGCCACCTGAGCCTGCGCCATGTCTGAAAACGCACCGGTATCAACCAGCCATTCGCCCTGAACCGCCATAACCGTACCGTCTCTTTTAATACCGATTCTGCCTCGAAACCGGGAACCCAGCCGCAAAACGAATGCTCCGAAATGTTCTTCTTTGCTGAAGCACACTTTTACCGGCCTGCCCGCAACCTTGGCCAGGGCGGCCGCATAGAACAACGGCTGGGCGGAGTAATTTTTGGATCCAAAACTGCCGCCGCATTGGGTGCTAATCGTACGTATGTCCGGCCAACCCATCTTCGAAAGCATGATAAACCGGTGCCAGGAGGCACTCTGGGTTGCAGACCAGACGGTCAGGCTGTTGGACCCGCTCCACTCAGCGATCACGCCAGGCGGTTCAAGCGGAAGCGGATTGGGGATATTTTCATAAGAAAAAGTTCCCTCGCTGATAAAATCGGAATCTTTAAATCCTTGCTCAACATCTCCAATTTCTATCGCCGACAACGTCTGGGGACCAAAGACAGGAACATCCAATGGCAGCAGATTACCCGGAAATTCTTCATACAGCCGGGGCGCATCCGCCCTAATGGCTTCCGCCACATCAAAAACCGCCGGCAGCTGTTCGTAAGTCACTTCAATAAGGTCTAATGCATCCTGCGCCATCTGAGCGGTATCCGCCGCCACCAGCGCAACGGCATCTCCCACAAATCTAACTTTTTTATCCAGAATGGCCACATGGCGCGGTGTCCCTGTCCGCCACTTAGGGACATTTTTATACGTCAGAACAACCCTCACCCCCCTGAATTTTTCAGCTCTGCTTGTGTTGATATTTTTGATCAATGCGTGCGGGTAAGGGCTTCTGAGCACCTTGCCATGCAGCATCCTGGGAAGCTCCAGGTCATCGATGTATTTTGCTTTGCCTGTAACGATATCAGTTGCGTCTTTGCGAGGGGTGGCTTTTCCGATGAATCGATAGTTTTTGGCAAATTTCATTTTTTCCGTTTTCCTGAAATCGTTTCAAGCGCTTCAACAACCTGGTAGTGACTGATACACCGACAAAAGTGGCCGGATAGGGCCGCTTTGATTTCTTTTTCGGTCGGTGACTTTGTCGTCGTCAGCAGCGCCTTGGACGCCATGATGATTCCGGGTGTGCAGAACCCGCATTGAAAGGCGGTATGATCGATAAAAGCCTGTTGAATTTCATCCAGCTTGCCCGTGGCCGGGTCCTGCAGGCCTTCGATGGTAGTAATCCGCTTCCCATCGCATTCCACGGTCAAGATCATGCATGACAGGATGGGTATTCCGTCCATTAAAACCGTGCAGGAGGCGCAGGCACCTTGATTACAGCCGACCTTGGTTCCCATAAGTCCCAGGGTTTCCCGCAGGGTCTCGGCCAGGGTTTCATAGGGTTTCACCTGATAGTTATGGTCGCCGATTTCAAATTCATGCGTCACATCGTTTACGGATAAAACAATCGTATCCCTTTCTCGATCAGTACTACCTGCCATCATCTTCCTTTTTTTGGGTTCATCATTTAAATTTTATTTTCTTTCTAATATCTTCGATCAGTGCCCGTTTATCTATTTTCTCAGCCGTTGTATGCGGCAGCTGATCGACGAACTCGATTCTCTCCGGTAGTTGAAGAACCGATGCGCCCTGGGCCTTTAAATAAGATATAATCGTTTCAAAACCAAGCTCAACACCCGGCCGGCACTGCACATATGCGCAAACTTTTTCTCCCATTTCCGCATCCGGCATCGGCACAACCGCTACAGCCGTGATGTCTTGATGGGTAATCATCAGGTTTTCGATGTCGGTCGCACTGATACTTTCACCGCCGCGATTAATCATCTCTTTTAAGCGGCCCGTCAGGACAAAATCTCCCTGGTCGTTCACCAGGGCCTGATCACCGGTTTTGAAGTACCCGTTATGATCAAACACCTTTTGGTTTTCCTGCGGCATTTTGTAATAACCCGCAAAAATACCAGGACCTTTGACAATTAACTCCCCCGGGGTATTGGGCGGCACGGAATTTCCGTTTTGATCCACAATTTTATAACTGTCATACGGGCAGGTCGGTACTCCCACCGAATTGCATATCCGCTCCAGGCTGTAGTTGGATCTCGTAAGCAAACTCATGCCCTCTGTACCCCCATAGCCATTAAAAAATACGCAATCGAGTTTTTCATGAACTGCCTCAATCAGATCCGGTGAGCTCACACCGCCGCCGCAATGCATTTTTTTCAATGAACTCAAGTTGTAATCTTTAAGACCATCGTATTGGGTCAGCCTGGCGGCCAGGGTTGGGACCCATACAATGGCGGATACTCTTTCCCGTTCAACGGTCTGGCAAATCGCCTGCGGGTCATATGCATCCAGCATGACAAGTTTGCCAAAGGTAAAAATGGTCAGGCAAATCGCCATACTGAAGGTAAGATCGTGCCCGGCAGGCGCTGCAACCAGGCAGATGTCATCATGATTGAATTCACAGGCTCTGGCAGCATATTCCACCCGCGATAGATAATCGTTGTGGGTTCGGGGTGCGACTTTCGGCAAGCCGGTCGTCCCTCCAGTAGGCCCCATATGTGCCACTTGCATCGGATCCGGTCTGTGATCGGCAAGCACTGCAATATTGTCATCCGTCAGTGACTCACCCTGAATGAGCGTTTCAAGTTTTACAAACGGCTCATCTTGTGAAGAACGGACGAGCACAACATGCGCCAGTTGAGGGTTGCTCTTTATAACTTCATCGATAATCGGCAAATAGTCTATTTTATGGTATCTTTCAGGGACGATCCAGGAATTGGCCCCGGTCAATTGGAGCAAATAATTAATTTCTAGTTGCCGATGTCGGGCAATCAACAAAATGGGAATCGCGCCGATTTTTTGCAAAGCATAAAATGAGAATATAAATTCAGCCCAATTGGGTAGCTGAAGCAAAACTCGGTCAAGCGGCTGAATACCAAGTTTAATAAAACCGAGTGCCAGTTTATTCGTCTTTTCTTGAACTTGTGAATAGGTTAAACGTTTTTTGCCATCGACCAGTGCTTCTTTATCGGGATAGAGACCCGCCGCCCTATCGAGAATATCACCATGGGT
>CAJICI010000672.1_pt1 | contig 10574 bp, 9 predicted proteins | sample 9199571 | NCBI WGS metagenome assembly CAJICI01 (sample SAMEA7708329, study PRJEB35096) | sediment metagenome | biome: marine neritic benthic zone biome [ENVO:01000025]; feature: sediment [ENVO:00002007]; material: shallow marine sediment [ENVO:03000034] sea grass bed [ENVO_01000059] ...
CAAGGCCAAAAAGGTGAAGGGCGCTGGTTGGCCGGTCGGTTACGAACCCGGCAAGTCCCTGTCAGCTTACTATAAATCGACTTCTTATGCCGGTGGTAATAAGAAACACCTGTATTCCAATGAATTCTCAAAGGGCCACCATCAGCAACACATCGACTGGGCACAATCCCCGCATGCCAAAGAAGGGGTGACCTGCACATCCTGTCATTATGTGCATCAGATCGGTATACCACAGACGCAGGCACAGACGCGGGCAGCCGGTTCCAAACAATGCAGCGAATGCCACCAAAAAACCGCCAATGTCGGCGTACATTCGATTCACTCATTCGGCAATTGCGTGGGCTGCCACATGCCCAGAATTGCCAAAAGTGCTGAAATTGGAGACATTCGCAGCCACACCTTCATTGCCCTGCTGCCGAAAGAGACCATTGCAGATCCGACGATTCCAAACTCCTGCACCACCTGTCACAGGCATAAGGATGCAGATCTGCAGAAACTGCAGGAGACCTACGATCTGCTGACCCAGCGGCCGATGCCGGTAGGCAAACCCGTTGAACCGGCGTCTTACCAATAGGAACGTTGAAGGAGGCGCTAAATGAACCGCATCCGCCCGTTGCAACTATGGCTGGCAGGCGTCCTTTTTACTGGACTGATACTTTCCTCTGGTATGGTATTTGCCCAGGAAGAGGTCGCCTCGGCCATCCGGCGCTACAAGGCCTATGAAGCCAGCACCGGTTATTATGAAGAATATGAAGTCCTGCCGCGTCGCCAGCGGCCCTTGATTGGCGTTACCAATATCCGTGAGGGTATCTTTCCCTACAGTCCAACGGTAGCCAAGGTCCGCAGCCGCACCCATCTGGCGGATTCCCATCAGGGAATCCGCTTTTACAAGGGGCGTCAATGTGCAGATTGCCATCCGGCGGCAGCTTTGGATATCCACACAACACGTGCCAATTTAACCTGTCGCCAGTGCCACGGCGGTGAGCCGATTGCCAGCATAAACTACTACTGGTCTCCGATGAATCCAATCCGGCGCCATGCCTATGTTTGTGCCAAGTGCCATCAAGGCGCCAGCGCGTCTTATGCGGCATATGTAGTGCATGCGCCCAATCCGGCTTTGTCCAGCACCTTTAGAGAATTTCCGGCATTGGCCTATGCCTTCTGGATTATGGTGGCTATTGCTGTGGGCACCTTTGTGCTGTTTTTGCCCCATACCATTCTGTGGGGCATCCGGGAACTCTTTACAAAAAAGAAGACAAAGGAGAAAAAGACCATTGAACCCGACAGTCAAAACGCGGATTAAACGGTTTACGCCCCTGCAACGGGTTTTCCATCTGTTTTTGATGCTGACCTTTCTGATACAGAGTGCGACCGGGTTGGCCCGTATGTTTGTCGAAACGTCATGGGGCAGAAATTTAGGCTATCTATTCGGCGGCTACGAGGCTTGCCGCAGCGTCCATATTTACGTGGGGATAATTATGCTCTGCGGGCTGGCGCTGCATATCATTTATATCTTGTTTAAAATAAACTGGCGCAATTTTCTGTCCAGCCTCTACGGTCCGGATTCGCTTTTGTTTCGTTTTAAGGATGTCAGGGATTTTTTCCAGCACGTCGCCTGGTTTTTTGGCCTTAAAAAGGCGCCGGAATTTGATCGCTGGGGTTACTGGGAAAAATTTGATTACTGGGCTGTTTTTTGGGGAATGATTATCCTGGGCGGCACCGGGCTGCTGCTGGCCTATCAAATGGCGGCAAGCCGCATTATGCCGGGATGGGGTCTGAACGTAGCGCTCTGGGTGCACCGCATCGAAGCCATTCTGGCCATGGCACATGTATTTTTGATCCACTTTTTTGTCGGTCATCTGCGCCGGCACAATTTCCCGATGGACAAGGCCATGTTTGAGGGCAGCGTCAACCTCGATGCGACCCGACACGAGCGCCCGGCCTGGATTGCGCGACTCGAGCAAAGTGGCGAATTGGAGGGGGTTTTGGTTCCCGAGGCCATGACAGCGCAACGCGTAATTTATTATGTTTTCGGGTATGCAGCGATTGCTGCCGGATTGTATTTGTTTATCGGCGCTCTGATTAACGTCCCCTATATCAGCTGGTAGCAGACAGCTCCAGAGTACCACAAAAAGCAAAAATAAGTTACTCCTTGGTTAAAAAGGCGGGGCAGCCGCAAACCCGCCTTTTTTTATGTCAATTCGGCCTGCAATTTGACTTAAGTCAAGGTTCTCTGGTGGATTATTCTATAGTAATAATAAGGTGATTGTAAGATTGGACCTCAAAAATACCCTAAGTGCGATGAGGCATCTGTAAATACCGATGAAATCCAAAAAGCGTGATCTGATATATCTTTTTTTGATATTCTTGATTGTAATCGGCTTGCCATTTGGTATCCGGGCCTATGACCGATACCTGGAGCCAGAAGAGTTGGCCCCCGGCGCCAAAGTATTCACGCTGACCGGGCATGCTCACAAAGGCTGGGTATTGGGAGAGGTCCGGGCCAACGATATATTTTCCCTCTGGCGGGATGAAGGCCCGGCGAAAAAACCGGTGATCGAGGTATCTAAAGGTGATCAGGTGGTGCTCAAACTGCGCAGCGCTGATGTGACACACGGATTTAATCTGAAGGCGTATGGGATATATATAGCGAGAGGTATTCAACCGGGTAAAACCATCTTCGTATCATTTAAGGCCGACAAAGTCGGCGCCTTTATTTTTATGTGCAATGTCTTCTGCGGCGACATCCACACGCATATGGAAGGCAAATTCATTGTCAAAGATAACTCGCCTGTTACCGATGCCTGATGGTTAGTTGCCGCCTCACTTACCCCATCGCAGACTGCGGTCATTATTTTCCTGGCTTTAAATGACTTCGTTTTCCCCCAAACATGCACCGGTGAAATGAGCAAAAAAAGAGCATTTATCTTAATACTCTTCAGTCTTGAGCTGGCTGTGCTGGTTCCGCTGGGCATTGCCCTATTGCCTAAAACCGCCCAAACGCGACATATCGATATCAATGCCCGAAGATTTGGATACTCACCGGCGCGCATCGTCGTAGGCAAAGGAGATCCTGTAAGTCTACGGTTTTATAGCACAGATGTCACCCATGGTTTTCAGCTGGACGGCTACCCTGTAAATCTGATTGCCCGCAAAGGGGTCACTTTCCAGCGCAATATTCGGCAGGGCGATGACGGCCACCAGAAAATCGACTGGCAGCGGGTTTCCTCGGTCAGATTTGTGGCAAACCGCACGGGAAAGTTTATCTTCCGCTGCACCGAAACCTGCGGAAATTTGCATCCCTTCATGACTGGAGAATTGATCGTCAGACCGAATATGGCCTACCATTTTTTTATTTCACTATCCCTCTGGGTTGTTTTTACGATATTTGTATGGGCTCGCTTTAAAAGCCCGATGGACTCTGGGCATATTTACCGCATCAATCTCCTTGAAAGATTCCCGTGGCTAAAAAAGCTGGTGATGTATCGCAGTTTTCAGTTCTGGTTTCTCGTGCTCAATTTCATCGTCTTTTACCTGTTTATCCTCAGCAGCCTGTGGGGCAGCCCGGTGGGCAACCGCAATATCGCCATCGTCTTTGTCTGGATCCTGTGGTGGTTCATTTTAAAGGCGGTGATAGTGCCGCTGGGGGGCAGATTATGGTGCCTGATGTGTCCCCTGCCGGCCCCGGCCGAGTGGATGTCCCGCAAAAGCCTGACGGCGGTCAGGTACTTCAAGAAACCCTATCGCAGGTTGCACCATCGCTATCTCGGTCTCCAGAAAGACTGGCCTAAAAAATTACGTAATATCTGGCTTCAAAATGTTTTGTTTCTGGCCTTGATTTCCTTCGGTATGATTCTGATAACGCGACCGCTGGCCACAGCGCTTGTTTTTATCATTATTTTGGTTGGCACCCTGCTTCTGGCATTGATATTCCGACATCGGGTTTTCTGTCTCTATTTATGTCCGGTGGGAGGATTCTTAGGCACCTATTCCATGGCATCCATGACTGAGGTTCGATCCATCGACCCTGAAGTTTGCATCAACCATAAAGACAAAACCTGCTTCACCGGTGGAACCGGCGGCTGGGCCTGTTCCTGGAACCAGTATGTCGGCAACATGCGCCGCAACAATTACTGCGGCCTGTGCACCGAATGCATCAAAAGCTGCCCTAAGGACAATGTCGGTATTTTCCTGAGGCCCTTTGGTTCTGATAGAAAATTGATGGGCTACGACGAAATGTTCAACGTCATGATCATGCTGGTGGTGGCCGTGGCCTTCAGCATCGTCATGCTGGGCCCCTGGGGATACATCAAGGATGCCGCCAATGTGACCGAAAGCGGTCAGATCCTTCCTTTTCTCATCTACCTGGCAACGATCTGGGGTTTGGCACTGGTGATCGTTCCTGGCTTATTCATGATATTGTCCAGGGCCGCTGCCCGCCTGGCGGGCATCGATGTAGACCGTCGCGTGTTGACCTTGCGCCTGGCTTATATTCTCATCCCCATCGGCATATTTGCCTGGATCGCCTTCAGCCTTCCGACCATCATGGTCAACTACGGCTATATCATTTCGGTGTTTTCAGACCCGCTTGGTTTGGGATGGGACCTGCTGGGAACGGCCGATGCCCATTTTAGCCCGCTGATACCGTCCTGGATTCCGATAATTCAAGGGGCTGTGCTGTTGATCGGCCTGTATCTGGGAATCAATCGCGGTTTTATGGCGCTTAAGGATCTGCTACCGGATACCAATTCCAGAACCCGGGCCATGCTCCTGCCGGCCCTGTTTGCGTTGCTGGCGGTAAACCTGCTGTTGAATCTTTATATGGGATAAGATCCTGAGCATTTCGGTGGGGACCCTAAACCGGCTCGCAAAATGCTTTCTTCTGATTAAAATCTCCGAATTGATCCCACCCATTTTTATTTCATAGTTATTTGATATGAATTAATTGACTTAAGTCAATTGATTGTTGTGAAAAGACTGATAGGGATTATAAACCACCGAAAAAGCGTCTAGTGTGACGGTTTTAAATAAAATGAACAGGACCGTTACATTCAGCTTCCAGATATATCCAACAAAACCGGTAACGCAGTTGTTTGCCGCAATGATACAGCTTTAACACCCTTGTTACACGAATTCGTGTTATCGACCAAATTTAGTAGGAATTAAATTTCGATTGATTAAAGCCTGTCATAGACTTGTTTTGTTCGGCACCAAACTCTTTGATTTAAAACCATTTCTAAAAGGAACTATATGCCCGTCTTCAGCTATCTGGCCTATCCCAAAAAGGGTGCCAAGGCGCAATTAATTAAGGATCTGGCGGCCCTGGATTATTGTGAGGTAACACCGGCGGACAACGAAGAAATCCTGATCCTGGTTACCGACACCCCGGATGACGATCAGGAAAAGGCCTTAAAAAATAAGCTTAAAAAATTGAATTCATTAGAATCTTTAGGCATGACCTTTGGTCATGTGGACCAGTAAACGGCGTCTTTAGAAAAGGAGCATCACATGAGTATCACCAGACGATCATTCATTAAAACCATGGCGATGAACAGTGCTGCCGCCGCTGCGGTGACCCTGTTTCCGGGAATCAGTTTCGGTGCATGGAAAAACATGGATCAATCTGCCGGCGGAATGCAGTGGAAAAAGACGGCCTGCCGATTCTGCGGCACGGGATGCGGCCTTCTGGTCGGTGTCGCTGGAGAAAGGGCCGTGGCGGTGAAAGGCGACCCCAACTGTACGGTCAACAAGGGCTTGTGCTGCGTAAAGGGCTATCATTCCGTCCAGATTCTGTACGGCAACGATCGGGTAACCAAAGCCCTGGTTCGCAAAAACGGCAAACTGGTGGAAACGCCGTTGAAGGAGGCCTTAGACCTGGTGGCCAGCAAAATGCAGGAGACCATCAAAAACCACGGCAAGGACGCCGTTGCCATGTACGGATCCGGACAGTGGTCGATCACCGACGGCTATGTCTCCTCCAAACTGTTTAAAGGCTGTATCGGCACCAACAACCTGGAAGCCAACGCGCGCCTGTGCATGGCCAGCGCGGTAACCGGATTTTTGACCTCTTTCGGCCTGGACGAGCCCATGGGCTGCTATGATGACATCGATCATGCCGACGTCTTTATCACCTGGGGTAACAACATGGCCGAGATGCACCCGGTGCTCTTCTCCAGAATGCTGGCCAACCGCAAGGCAAAAGGTAATGTTAAAATCATTGATTTTGCCACCCGCACCACCCGCACCAGCCAGGCAGCGGATAAGTCGATTCTCTTCAAGCCACAAACGGATCTGGCGGTGGCCAATGCCATCTGCTACGAGCTGTTCCGCAATGACTGGATCAACTGGGATTTCGTCAACAAGCATGTTTCCTTTCACAAAGGCAAAACCAACATTGGCTATGGCACCGAAGACCACTTCAAGTTTAAAGATAAGGCTGAAACCGTTGACCTGGCGGCTTACAAGGCCTTTTTAGAAGATTACACGCCTGAAAAGGTCGAACAGATCTCGGGGGTCCCGGCCAGCGACATCCGGTACCTGGCTTCCCTTTTCGGCGATCCGGATAAAAAAGTGGTCTCTTACTGGTGCATGGGAATGAACCAGCACACCCGGGGCACCTGGATCAACAATCTGGTCTACAACTGCCATCTGCTGGTGGGCAAAATCTCAGAACCCGGAAATGGACCGTTCTCACTGACCGGACAGCCCAGCGCCTGCGGCACCGTCCGTGAAGTGGGCACCCTGACCCACAAGCTTCCGCACGGTGTGGTCATGAAGGAAGGGGCCCGCAAAATGGCGGCAAAAATCTGGGATGTGCCGGTGGAAAATATCGATCCCAAGCCCTCCTATCACACCGTGGAAATGTTCCGGGCCCTGGACCGGGGCGATATCCGTTTCATGTGGATCCAGGTCACCAATCCCATGGTGACGATGCCCAATTTAAACCGCTACCGCAACGGGGCTGAAAAGGAAGGCCGTTTCGTGGTCGTTTCTGAAATTTATCCCACGCCCACCTATGACGTCGCCGACGTGGTGCTGCCCTCCGCCCTGTGGATCGAACGAGAGGGATTTTTCGGCAACTCGGAGCGTCGCACCCAGCACAACGAGCAGATCATCCCGATGCCGGGCGATTGCATGAGCAACACCTGGCAGATCATCGAGGTCGCCCGCCGCATGGGCTATGAGAAACAGTTCTCTTGGCCGGAAGAAACCTATATCGAAGACATCTGGAATGAGTACATCAAGTTCCACGACACACCCAAACACCGGATGGCGCCTTACAAGGACCTCAAAGCGCAGTCCGGGCTTCAGTGGCCCTATGTCGACGGCATGGAAACCAAGTGGCGCTATAATCCCAGGTATGACCCGGCCGCTAAAAAAGGGGAAGACTTCGATTTTTACGGCAAACCCGATCGCAGGGCCTGGATCTGGCTGCGGCCTTATGAACCAGCGGCAGAATCGCCTGACAGCGAATATCCATTCTGGCTCAATACCGGCCGGATTCTGGAGCACTGGCATACCGGGTCCATGACTCGCCGCGTGCCGGTTCTGCACAGGGCCGCGCCAGAGGCCTATGTGGAAATAAATCCCGAAGACGCTTCCCGCATGGGCATCACCAACGGCATGAAGGTCAAGGTTTCCTCGCGCCGGGGTTCGGTGGTCATGAAGGCCGTCATCAACGGCCGGGGCAATCCACCCGGTGGCATGGTTTTCGTTCCGTTCTTCGATGAAAGCTACCTGATTAATGAAGTGACCCTGGATGCGTTTTGTCCCATATCCAAACAGCCTGATTATAAAAAATGTGCTGTCAAACTGGAGAGAGTATGATGGAAAATTCAGAGCAAAAGATGGGCAAGGTTTTTCTCGTTTTTGCAGCAATCTGCATCGTGGCATTGCCCCTAATCGTATTTTCGGCCTTTTCCTTTGAAACCCAGGATTTACCGAAAGACGCTGTGAAAACCATGGGGGATGACTTTGATCAGGGCGGTAAAGCCATATTCATCAATTATGATCAACTGTCCAGGGAATATCTGGCCGGTATCTCCACCGAACGGACCCTGAGCGATTATTATGCCCGCCGGCAATACCCGGGTTCTCCGCCCTTTATTCCGCACAGGGTGGAGGAAGCCGACCTGGCGCCGGTGGAATGCCTGACCTGTCACGCCGGGGGGGGATGGTCGGAAGAGCTGAAAGCCCATACGCCCCTGACGCCTCATCCGGAGCAGACTGCCTGCCGTCAATGCCACGTCGCCCAGACTGATGCCAAGCTGTTCACCGACATAGACTGGATGAGCGTTAGGACGCCCCGGCTGGGCAGGTCGGATCTGCCGGGTGCGCCGCCGCCCATTCCCCATGAGCTTCAGATGAGAGGCAACTGCGTTGCCTGCCATGTGGGACCGGGTGCGGTGGCGTCGATTCGAGTGGAGCATCCATCGCGGGGCAACTGCCGGCAATGCCACGTGCCGGAAACCACTACCGGATTGTTTAGTCGCAGCAATCAATAATTATAAGGACTATTCAGGAAAGTTATGATGACTCCAACGCAAAATAAGTGCCTCCGGCTGATAGTATCCCTGCTGTTCGTTTTGACTGCCGGATGGACGGTAAATGCAGACCAGGGCGGCGTCACTGAAATTTATAAAAACGCCACTGCACCCTTTGATGACCGGGTCAGCGCCACCTCCATTATTGCCTTACCGACCGATACGGTCATGGCGCGGACGGCCTATCAGGGAGGGCGATTTTGGGTTGAAACCCGCAAGGACAAGATGACGCGTTATAAATGCAGCCAGTGCCACAATAATAAACCGGTAAACATTGCCAAGGCAGCCGAAGTGGCCCATGGCGATATCCGCCTCAATCATGGCAGCCCGGCTAAGCCGCTGTCCTGCTATACCTGTCACAATAAAGAGGAACGCAATTTTCTGGTGACCGAAGCCGGCACGAAAATAGATATGGATCACAGTTACCAGATGTGCGGCCAGTGCCACTTCAGGCAGCAAAAAGACTGGGTGGGCGGTGCACACGGCAAGCGCATATCGTACTGGGCGGGACAGCGGGTGGTTAAAAATTGCGCTTCCTGTCACAATCCTCATTCACCGCGCTTTGAGAAACGTTGGCCGGTAACCTACTCACCGCCATATGAAAAATAGGGAACTAGCATGGATCCGCTGAAAAATAGCGATAGTCAGAAGCAAAAAGCAGACAGCAGGCCGCAGGCTAAAACCTGCGACCGCAGGGATTTTTTAAAAGGTGCCGCTAAATTTGCCGCCGTCGGCGGTGCGGCCATGCTCTCGGGTTGCGGCAGCGGGATGCTGGGCTCCAAAGAAGAGCTTTCCCTGCAGTTCAAGGAATATTTCAAAAAAAATTATCGCCTCATGACCCCGGAGGAAAAGGATGAAACGGTTCGACGCCTGGAACGCCTGGCCAAGATGAGGGATGGCGTAAATATTCAGATGAGCTCCAGAGCCCCGGTCGAAAATGTTTTATTCGGCTATGCCTTCAACATCACCCGCTGTGAAGGTTACATGGAATGCGTGTCGGCCTGTGTTAAAGAAAACAATCTCGACCGCCAGTCAAATACCCAGTACATCAGAATATTTGAAATCGAACACGGCAAGATGTCACCCGAAGTCGGCGACGGCAAATTTTTTCATCAGGTGCCGGTGGCGGATCATTTTTACATGGGGGTTCAGTGTTTTCACTGCCAGGACGCGCCCTGCACCAAAGCCTGCCCGGTCAAGGCCACCTGGACTGAACCCGACGGCATTGTGGTGGTGGATTACGATTGGTGCATCGGCTGCCGTTATTGCATCGCCGCCTGTCCCTACTACGGGCGCCGGTTCAACTGGAACAAACCGGTGGTTCCCAAAGACGAAATGACCAAAAAACAGCATTATCTCGGCAACCGCATGCGCGGGCGCGGCCAGATGGAAAAATGCACCTTCTGCGTCCAGCGCAGCCGTGAAGGAAGGCTTCCGGCCTGCGTAGAGGCCTGTCCCACCGGTGCCAGGGTATTTGGCAACCTGCTGGATCCCGACAGCGAAATCAGGTTTGTGCTCAAGAACAAGAAGGTTTTCAGGTGGAAGGAGGATTTGGGGACCGACCCCAAGTTTTGGTACTTCATCGATTAAACTGGTTTTAAAAACCCGTCTAATGCCCGGGGGCTTCGTTATGAGCCAATTCAAAATGCTCACGTACTGGCGTGTACGCTCCGCTTTTGAATTGTCTCATGCCTTGATGCATACATTAGTTTATTAAGATTGGATATGTAATCCCGCGTTAGCGGGGCCCGCGGGCATGATCCGGGATTTTAAAACCAGTTTACGAAAATTAACATTTTGAATTAACGGATAATCTGATCACTGTTCAAACAGGATAAAAGAGAATAACGATGAAAATTGTTAATGAAATAATCACCTTTAGCAAGGATGTCATCCGGTGGAGTTTATCCGGCGGTATCATTTACCAGCTGTATCTGTGTTTGCTGGTGGCATTGATGATGCTGGGCGTGTATGCCTATTTTGTTCAAATCAAAGTGGGGCTGGCGGCCACCAATATGTCCGATATCGTCA
>CAJICI010000259.1_pt1 | contig 10562 bp, 10 predicted proteins | sample 9199571 | NCBI WGS metagenome assembly CAJICI01 (sample SAMEA7708329, study PRJEB35096) | sediment metagenome | biome: marine neritic benthic zone biome [ENVO:01000025]; feature: sediment [ENVO:00002007]; material: shallow marine sediment [ENVO:03000034] sea grass bed [ENVO_01000059] ...
AACCCGTGGTGTGAAGGACAGGCGTCCGTTTTCCGACCGAGGCGATTTTTGGCGGCAGGTGTTCCTTGCCGATCCAGTCGCCGGGACAGAGCACGAAGGCGTACTCGATGGCGTTGCGCAATTCTCGAACATTACCCGGCCACTGATAGGCCAGTAAAACTTCCATGGCCTCCGGGGTAAGCCCCATAATTTCTTTACCGCCTTTGACCCTGTTCTGGTCGATAAAACTTTGAACGATCAAGGGGATATCCTCAATTCTTTCAGCCAGGGACGGGCAGTTCAGCGGGAAGACGTTGATGCGGAAAAAAAGATCCTCGCGAAAATGGTCTTCAGCGATCATGGCATCCAGGTCCCTGTTGGTGGCGGATATGATGCGCACATCAACCGGGATTGGTTTGTGATCTCCAACCCGTTCGATTTCTTTTTCCTCCAGCACCCTCAACAGCTTTACCTGGGTTGACAGAGGAATGTCGCCGATTTCATCCAGGAATATCGTGCCTTCATGGGCAGCTTCAAAACGGCCGATGCGCGTGCGATCAGCACCGGTGTAAGCGCCTTTCTCGTGGCCGAACAGTTCGCTTTCCAGCAGGTTTTCGTTTAGTGCGGCGCAGTTGACTTTGATAAAAGGGTTGTTGGAACGGGGACTTTCTTCGTGAATGGCACGGGCAACCAGTTCCTTGCCGGTGCCGCTCAGGCCGTGGATCAGCACCGGGGCGTCCGTCTGGGAAACATTTTCGATAAGTTCAAACAGGCGCTGCATCGGCGGTGATTCGCCAAGTAGACCATGGTGGTCATCCTCCAGGTGGCAGCTTTTTCGAAGGCTGGCGATTTCCTGTTGCTGGCGCACAATTTCGGTCATATCGGTGAGTGTTTCCACTGCACCCAGTATATTTCCCTGAGCGTCCTTTAATACCGACGCATTTTTAACGACATGGACCGCCCGCCGCTTTTTATCGGATATCAGGCATTTTTTGGCTTTAACATTACCTTCTACAAACAGCTTGCACCAGTCCCGGCCGGCGCCTTTACCGTACACGTCGCAGCCGGTGCAGTTCAGCATGCGGCAGTTGGTTCCCACCAGTTCTTCAGCCGTGTAGCCGGTCAGTTTCTCGGCCGCCGGATTGACGGCCAGAATATTTCCCGAAGGATCCAGGACCATTAGACCGTCCTGCAGGGTATCGACGATAGTTTTCCAGTATTTGGCTATTTCCATCAGCATGCGCTCCTTCAGTGCAAATTTCGTGCACTGTTATAATTATTTATCAATTATCTCACAAACATCAGTTTTTCATAACCTTTATAGCATTGCATATTAGTTAGGGGCGGGGTCTATCCGCGCCCGAATCAGCAATGCCGCCGTTTTGCGGGCGGGGATAAACCCCGCCCCTACGAACAAAGTCTACAAATCAAATTAAAAGCAAGCGATGAAAGTATTGGTGCTTGCCTCCGGAACAGAGAAGTAGATGATTCTGCCCTACCGTTAACCGTTAACATTGTTAACCGGCTGAGTGTTAACTTAACATTAACCATTAACATATTCAAGGTCCAAATCAGGCTTTTTTTATCTTTTTTTTGGCCGTTTTCATATGAATTGAAAAGTATATTAAATACTACATGTTGGTATATATCTGGATTAATGAGCTATATATTGGGGAAAAATAAAATATAATGGATTAGCGGTTCATCTGTCCCCGTTAATCCGTTAACAGGTAAACAATTGGTATGCTTATTGCTGAAATAGGGGAAACGAAGGAAAGGAGATTTGGTTTCATGGAAAACAACAATAATATGAAAAATATATATCTTTATGCACGTTACGAGCGTTTCTGGCACTGGCTGCAGACCGTGCTGATCATTTTGCTGTTGCTCACCGGCTTTGAGGTCAAGGGTCTTTACACTGTTTTTGGTTTTGAAACGGCCGTCGAAGTCCATAATTTTATCGGCAACACCTGGCTGATTGCATTTCTTTTCTTTGTTTTCTGGGTGTTTACCACCGGCGAATGGCGGCAGTATGTCCCCACCACCAGAAAAATGTTTGCGGTGGTCCGGTACTACCTGTATGGAATCTTCCGTGGAGAATCCCATCCGGTACCCAAACGCAAAGACGCCAAACACAATCCTTTGCAGAGAATCACCTATTTGATTCTGGCCGCTATCCTGCTGCCGGTGCAAATGATATCCGGATTGCTATACTGGGGATATAATTCCTGGCCGGCCTGGGGCCTTTCGGGCCTGTCGCTGGAGATGGTGGCCATGGTTCATATGGCGGGCGCCTTTGCCATTTTGTCCTTTGTGGTCGTTCACATTTATATGATCACCACCGGCCATACCATCTTTGCCCATACCCGGGCCATGATCACCGGATGGGAGGAAGTTAAGGATGTCGAAGCTGTCCAGGATTGGGAGGTGAAAACCAAGGCCAAAGCAGCGTAAATATACGTTATCCATTATACTCCATCATATACAGGTTTGTTGACGCACAACATCACAAAACCCATCTCAAAATTGAAATGTTGAGATGGGTTTTGCTATTCTCCTATTCCGATACGACAAATTCCCTTCGAAATTATTGGTTAATTGACTAAAGTCATATTTTTGAGATCTAGCATAATATATCCTTTTGCAAAAAGTTATGGATAGTTAAGTTTTTTGTTGACAACGTATAAAGTTTGGAGTAACTAACATTTTCTGATTTTTTATGGAATCCCAGTTCAGCAAGCAGGAGGACTTGTTATCAATGCGGATCAACATGCGCCAGATGAACGACAACCAGGCAGGGCAGATTGCCGCCGTCAAAGTCGCCGGGGACCTGGGCCGGCGCATCAGGGAAATGGGGCTGGTCCCGGGAACGGATATAAAAATCCAGGGCCGCGCGCCGCTTTATGATCCGGTGGCACTCAGAGTGCGAGGAGCTACGCTGACCCTGAGAAACAACGAAGCTGATTATATCGAAGTGGAGGTTAAAGACTAATGCAGGCAACAGTTGCGCTGGCCGGAAATCCGAACTCCGGCAAAACTACCCTTTTCAATGAACTAACCGGTGCACGCCAGCATGTCGGCAACTACCCGGGGGTAACAGTCGAAAAAAAAGAGGGCACCTATACCCACGAGGATTTTAAACTACACATTGTTGATTTGCCGGGAACCTATTCGCTTACCGCATATTCGCTGGAAGAAGTGGTTGCGAGGGATTTTTTGGTCAACGAAAAACCGGAAGTGGTGATCAACATTGTCGATTCCTCCAATCTGGAGCGTAATTTGTACCTGGCCGTTCAGTTTCTGGAAATGGGCGTTCCTGTGTGCGTTGCGTTAAACATGATTGACGTGGCCCGGAAACGTGGCATCGAGATCAATGCCGAAAAGCTGTCGACCCTTTTAGGTGTCCCGGTGGTTCCCACCGTTGCACGGACCGGCAAAGGGAAACAGGCGTTGATGGAAAGCGCTGCCGGTTTGGTGCGTTCCCAGAAGAATTTTGAACCCCTTAAAATATCCTATGGTAATGACATCGATCGTGCCATGCTTGACATGGTAAAAGAGATCGAAGCCGACGGTTTTTTGACCGACATATACCCGGCACGCTGGGTTGCGCTCAAGTACATGGAAAAAGATGAACAGATATTGAGCCAGGGCAGGGAACTGAATCCCGAACTTGCTGACCGCCTTGAAAAGACGGTTAAAAAGGTATCCAATCACCTGCTGAACACCCTGGATACCTATCCTGAAGCCATGATTGCCGACCAGCGCTATGGCTATATCAGTTCAATCCTGAAACAGGGGGTCATCCATCATAAATATGATCAGAATCGACTGTATTCATCGGATAAAATCGACAAGGTTCTGACCAACCGTTTTCTGGGCCCTATAATAATGCTGGCTGTGATAGCCGGATTGTACCAACTGGTTTTTACCTACAGTGAAACGCCGGTGGGCTGGTTGGAAGGGCTATTTGGCTGGCTCAGCGACAGCATCAGCGGTATATTGCCGGATGGTTTGTTAAAATCATTGATCGTATCCGGCATCATCGACGGTGTCGGGGGCGTACTGGGATTTGTGCCCTTGATTATGTTCATGTTTTTCGGAATCGCCATCCTCGAGGATTCCGGTTATCTGGCCCGGGTCGCTTTTATGCTGGACAGGGTATTTCGCGTATTTGGTTTGCACGGCAGCTCGGTGATGGCCTTTATCGTTTCAGGTGGCATTGCCGGCGGCTGTGCTGTTCCCGGCGTGATGGCCACCCGAACGCTGAAATCTCCCCGGGAGCGCCTGGCAACCCTGCTGACCGTTCCCTTTATGAATTGCGGCGCCAAACTGCCGGTATTTGCCCTGTTGATCGCCGCTTTTTTCGCCAGGTATGAAGCGGCGATCATGTTCGCCATCACCCTGGGCGCCTGGGCCGGCGCCCTGCTGGTTGCCAAGATATTGCGGCTGACCGTTATCAAGGGTGCCTCCACCCCTTTTGTGATGGAGCTTCCGCCCTATCGAATGCCGACTTTTAAAGGACTGGCGATTCATACCTGGGAGCGAACCTGGCAGTACATAAAGAAAGCCGGCACGATTATTCTGGGGATATCCGTTATACTGTGGGCCATGATGACCTTCCCCATGCTGCCGGATTCCCAGGTGAATGATTTTGAATCCAGGCGCCAGGCAATTATTGATTCGGTACCTGCCGCCGTCAGCGCGGAACTGGCAGCCGCGGAAGATGGTGCTGAACTCTCCGAGCCAGCGCTGAATCTAAAAAACCAGTTAATGTCTGTCGATTACATCGAAGCAGAAACCGGCTTGAGATATTCCATAGCAGGCCGTTTAGGGACCACCCTGGAATCCGTATCCCAATGGGCCGGTTTCGACTGGCGGACCAATATCGCCCTGATCGGGGGCTTTGCAGCCAAAGAAGTGATGGTATCAACTCTGGGAACGGCCTATTCTCTCGGAGAAGTTGATCCGGAAGAAAGTGGCTCGCTTTCCGATGCCCTGGTCAGGGATCCCAACTGGTCGCCGCTGATGGCCCTTGGCCTGATTGTATTCACCATGTTCTACGCGCCCTGCTTCGTTTCGGTTGTCTGCATTGCCAGAGAAGCGGGATCCTGGAAATGGGGTGCATTTGCGATTATATTCAATACCCTGCTAGCTTTCGGCCTGGCGGTTCTGATCTATCAAACCGGTTCGGCATTGGGCATCTTAATTAATTGATACAATGCGGAGGCATCACCGCCCATTCGCTGCGCTCATTAGAGGCGCAGAGGGCGCAAAGAATGCTTGTTTTATGCTTGCCGTTGAGAGGTCGGCAAACATAAAGGTCCATGCTCTTGAAAGTGCTTCATACTACATATTTAATATTGAGACGATAGCCTATCAAAATCTTACCCGAAGGGTTGCTGTTTTTCGCTTTTTGTCCTCTCAGCAAAAAGCGAAAAGAATCATTCGCTCTGCGATCTTGGCGCCTCTGCGGTGAATTTAATAGGGAAATGAAATTTTGGAATGACTATTTCAATTCTAACGGTATAGCAAAATGGAAAACCTACTCGTCATTATAATTGTCGGGCTTGCCGTCTTCTTTATCGGACGCAGTTATTATAAAAAGTTTACAAAAAGCGACCAGTGCAGTTGCGGATGCAAATCCTGCCCGACCGATGCGTCTACCTGTGATTTGCCGGAAGCCAACAAGAATATTTTGGAGAAATAATCATGGCACATCGTGCAGCACTCAGTTCGAATATGGAAGATTATCTGGAGGCCATATTCCATATATCATCTGCAAAGCAGGCCGCCAGGGCCAAGGACATTGCTGACCGGCTGAAGGTTAATAAATCTTCGGTAACGGGCGCTCTGCGCTCTCTTTCGGAAAAGGGCTATGTGAACTATGCGCCATACGATATTATAACCCTGACGGACAAAGGCAAAAATTTAGCCGAAGATGTCGTCCGCCGGCATGAGACCCTCAAGGACTTTTTTGTGAAAATCCTGTTGCTCGAGGAAGATGAAGCTGAAGAAGCTTCCTGCAAAATCGAACATGCCATCTCGGAAAAAATCGTGAACCGCATCATCAATTTTGTGGAGTTCGTTGAAATATGTCCCCGGGGCGGTCAGGAATGGATCAAAGGATTTCGACGCCATTGCGAGAATGGAGATACCTCCATCCAGTGCGCCAACTCTATTAAATTGTGTCTTGAAGATTTAGAAAAGCGAAAAGATCTCATTCGTAATTCACCCGTGGAGACGGTGCTTCTGGAAGAAATGGATCCCGGACAAAGGGGCAAGATACTCAAGATTCAGAAGCATAGCGAGATAGATGAGCGCCTGTCCGGCATGGGCATATCTTCGGGCAGCATTATCGAAGTTGAAAAGCAGAAATCCGAAGCCGGTGACATCACCGTCAAAGTCAGGGGGTATCATCTGTCGCTCAGAAAGACCGAAGCAGCTCAAATATCGGTAGAACTCTATAGAAGCTAACGAATAATTGCATTTTACGCTCAATGGTCCGCCGGAGGCGGATTGCGAATTAATACAAAAGGAAATCGCGGCAAGATGCCGCTCCCACAAGCTTCAATCGAAATTAGTTGCAAACATCCAAACAGGGTCAAAATAAGCGTGGGAGTGACTTTCCAGCCACGATGCGTGCGCTGCGCTTTAAAACCGAATCGGCGATTGCTGAGCACCTATATAATAAAAATAGATGCGAAGTCCCGCTGGTTTTTAGCGGGGCCCTTGAACGAAACCTACAAATTAGAGTTAGCTTTTATGAGAGCACACAAAATCCTACGAATTCTCCCCCACCTATTGTTTATCATACCGATAGCAGAAAGCTTGCACATTTTTAGACTATTATTTTCTTTTGTCATTCCCGCGGAGGCGGGAATCCAGAGAGTTCGAGTAAACTGGACTCCCGCCTACGCGGGAGTGACGTTCGGAGGGGGAAAGTGTAAATGAGAAATGCTTTTATTGGCTATCACCCGATCGTCTGGCTAAACATTTCCGGGTCGATGGTTCCGGTGGCGACTTTGGTGACGGGGCCGGTCATGGTGATGTCATAGTCAGGCGAGATCTCGATTTCGATTTTACCGCCGGGCATGTGGACGGTGATAATTTGATCGCACAGTCCCAGGCGGTGGGCGACAGCCGCCGCTGCACTGCTGCTGCTCCCCGAGGCCAGGGTGTAGCCTGCGCCCCGCTCCCAGATTTCGATGAAGATATTTGACCGATCCAGGATTTGCATGAACTGTACATTGGTGCGGTTTGGAAAGCGCGAATCGGTTTCGATCAGCGGTCCCCATCTGCGAGTTTCATCGGCCGACACCTCAGGTCGCAATATTACACAGTGCGGGTTGCCTACGGTGGCAGCACAAAATTCCAGGCCCTGTCCATCAATGTCGATGGTTTCGTTTATAACTTCACGTTTCGCACCGGTTACCGGTATTTGCCGGCTATCAAAACTTACCTGTCCCATTTCCACTGTGATGACCCTGCCATCCTGCTCCACCTTCGCCTTTACCGGGCCGCCGGCGGTTTTAATTTTGGCCGGACGATTGCCGATCAGCCCTTGATCCCATAAATAGCGCGAGAAGATGCGCAAACCGTTGCCGCTTTTTTCGGCTTCACTGCCGTCCGGATTATAAATTTTTAAAGCAAATTCATCGTCTGGATCATCTAAAGGGCCATACAATATCCCGTCGGATCCGACCCCAAAATTGCGGTGGCAGATCATCCGGATTAAATCCGGTGTCAACTCACCCCTGAAATCACTGGGAGTTATAACGATGTAGTCGTTGCCAAGTGCGTGGTATTTGTAGAAAGGAATTGGTAGTGCCATAGAACTATCATATTAGATGCTTCAATCGAGAAACAATTTAGCATTTAAATGACTAATGACAAATGAATAATGAATAATTAAGGTCGGCCTTCGGCGGTTCTATTTAAATCATCAGTAAATAAAACGGTGGAGCAAAGCGACACATCCATTAGTCATTATTCAATAGTCATTAGTCATTTAATATTAGGGGCGACAAATTAGCAAGACTTATGTGGGTGTCTTGCATTGCAATTAAATTACGAGAATGCACCTAGGTCGTTTTTGGAAGATTTTGGATGATCTCTTTTAGCTTATCTGAGAAATTTTGCGGGATCGGCTGGTCTTTGACGTTTTTACAGAGGGCTACAGTTTTTTTCAGAGTTTCCATGCAGGAGAAGCAGGCAACACAATCTTTAGCGTGTCTTTCTATTTCTTCACAGGTTGCATGATCCAGTTCGCCGTCAATATATTCTGAAAGTTTTTCAAACATCTCCAGACAATGTTGATGATCATGGTCGTCACTGGTCATTTTCAAAATATCCTTTCAATTTATCTCTCAGGTAAAGCCGGGCCCGGTGAAGTCTTACTTTGACATTGGCCGGTGATAGATTCAGGATTTGAGCCGTTTCGGCTGTACTGAATCCCTCAATATCCCGCAAAATGATAACCACACGATACTTTTTCGGAAGTGTCAGAATGGTCTTGTTGATAACACCGGAAAGCTCATCGTTTAGCAGCTTATCCAGGGGCAGCATGGCCCATTCCGGCACAGTGTCCGGTTTTTCGGCTTCGTCGTTGGGCAAAAATTCATCCAGAGACAATTCTTTATCCGGGGCAAATTTCGACTTGCGCCTTTTTTTGATACAGGTGCTGGCGGCGACCTTATAAAGCCAGTTTTTAAATTTAGTTTCGTATCGAAAATTTTTTAAATATTTAAAAACATTTAAGAATGTGTCTTGAATCATATCCTCCGCATCGCTGGGATTCCGACACATTCGCAGACTGAAGTTGTAGAGTTTCTGTTCATACCTTTTGACAAGGTCGTGAAATTTTTCAGTCTGCCCCGAATTGATCGCCTGTATCAAATCAAAGTCATCGTCTTTGACTATTTTGCGGTTCTGATGGTTTACTGTTGTCATCGCTGCCTGTCACCTGACAGGAGTTCTGAAGTCAGGTGGGTACTCCGAGCTTTGGCAATATGTATCGTTGCAGTGCGTACCAGGCTCCGACAATTGCCAGAACAATTAATATGTCCTTCATTGGTTGTCTCCTCTTGAAGCTTTTTCAAAATTGTCTTTTGGCCCAATCTCTTTGTTGGAGTCTCCTTTTAAATCCTCAAAATCCTAATTTTGAAATAAGCTTCTAATTAAATACGCATTTATCGTGCAGTTGTCCAATGTTTTTTGAAGACCAGGCAGTAAAGGCTGACAAACAAAAACACCATCACAAGCCCCAGGTGGCTGATGTCCAGAAAAATGATAAATCCGGGCGCAAAGCTGGTGCCCGTCAGATTCCGGATCACCAGCAGGGCGCCGCTGGCCAGAATACCGGAAAGTACGGCCAGCCTGACATATCCGCTGGCAGTCAGGCGTCTCGAATGGCGCTGTAAAAACAGATAATCCGTTATGATATAGGCCGCCAGGGCAAACAGCGCAACCGCTCCCAGATAATGGATATAGTGGGTCACAAAGAATTCCGCCAGCCAGCCGAGACCCGGTATGTCGGCAATATAATAGCGCTTGAAAATCGGCATTTGACCGAATCCGGTCAATACCAGAAAAAATGTCGTAACCAGGTAGAGCCAGTGAACGGGTCTGGCCATCACCCAGGTTTTTGCTATCTTTTTATCCATTGGTTACGCTCCCCTGTCTACTGATTTTGACCGGTTGAAATATTTTCCGACTGCGGCGGCAAATCCGGCAACCGGGGCGATGAGCATGGCGGCTGCCAGATTGTTGGCCTGGGCCATGGTATCTTCCACCGGTTCCAGATGGGGTTTGCCCTTGCCTTTACCAATGGTCTGGTTGAGTTCTTCAAATGGCACCGGTGAAACATAAATGGTGTTGGTGCCGCCGTTTTCATTTTCCCCGTAGATATACCCGTTGATTTCTTTGGCCAGGGCATGGGCCTTTTTTATGATTTCATCCCGCGGTCCGATGGTCTGGACATCCTCCGGGCAGGCTTCGATGCAGGCCGGCAGCTCTCCGTCGGCGACTTTCCGGTAGCAGCGGTCGCACTTGTACATCACCCCATTGCCGGCCATGGACGGCATGATGTCCAGATAGAGCCCGGTGCCGGTCTGCCGCTGGGGGATATCCCACGGGCAAACCTTTTTGCACTTGGAACCGCCAAGACAAATATCAGAGTCGATTTTGGAGATGCCGTTTTCAAGCTGCTGGGCCGCTCCCCACGGGCAGAGCTTGACGCATGGCGGGTTGGTGCAATGCATGCAGCGCCGCGGAATTGTCAGCTCCTTTTCTTCGCCGTTGATGTCGACATCGGCGCGCTGGATGAACAACCAGTTATAGGGCGTTAAACGGTCGTTTACATCCTGCTTTTCGGACCAGTCTTCCACCGGCACCCGGTTTGGGTACATTTTCGGAAACGGCTTTTTAGGATCGGGATACTTTTCAGCATTGGCTTCCGAGCAGGCATCCACGCAGGCTTCACAACCGATGCATTTGCTGATGTCGATCAATGTCGCCAGCTGTTTGCTTTGATCCGGTTCGGCCAGGGCCTGTGATCCCGGGATGCCCGCGGCCGCCGCACCGGC
>CAJICI010000297.1_pt1 | contig 10536 bp, 8 predicted proteins | sample 9199571 | NCBI WGS metagenome assembly CAJICI01 (sample SAMEA7708329, study PRJEB35096) | sediment metagenome | biome: marine neritic benthic zone biome [ENVO:01000025]; feature: sediment [ENVO:00002007]; material: shallow marine sediment [ENVO:03000034] sea grass bed [ENVO_01000059] ...
ATTTCGGCAAACCTTTTCGGATCTGCCTGATGGGCAAAGGGCGCAACGAAAAGATCGGGCAGCAGCACATAGGCTGCCGCAATGCTGGCCATATAAACAAAGGTCAGGTGAAAACCGGAGTAAACAGCAGCCTGGGCAACGTCGGAATTTTCCGCCCCCAGGTACTGCCCGACAAGCACGGATATCGCAATTCCGCATCCGATCATGGGCATAAAAGCCAGTGTATTGATGTTAAAGGCAATGTTGGTTGCAGCCAGGCTGGCCGTTCCCAGCCGTCCCACAACCAGGACAAATGCGGTAAAAGCTGAAATCTCAAGGAAAAACTGTACGCCGGAGGGAAATCCGAATCGTAGGAGCCGGACGAAAAGGTCCTTATCCAACCGCCATCCTTTTCTGGTATGATACCGGCCGTCTTTAGCAGCGGTGAACAGCAGTCCGAAAAAAACCAGCAGGGAAAATATGCCGGCTGCCACAGTGGCAATGGCAGCGCCGACAATGCCAAGCTCCGGAAAGCCCCATTTGCCGAAAATCAGGGCATAGTCCAGGACAAGGTTTACTGCCGTTGTCGCGGCATTGACCCACATCACCGGCCAGGTCTTGCCGCGGCCGCTGAAAAATCCCGATAGCGCATAGGATCCAATATAGGCGCCGCCGCCCAGGCACAGGACCTGAAAATATATAACCTCGTATTTTTGAATCTCAGGGCTGTGGCCGATCAAACTGAAAACCGGTTCTGCCAGGGGGATAACGCCCAGCAGGACAATACCGCCGAACAGAGAGATATATACCCCCTGCCAGAGGGCCGGTCCGATGCGATGATAGCGCCCGGCCCCATAGTACTGGGCAACGAAGGTGCTGACATAGCCGGCCGTGCCCATGAAAATGCTGATGATGGTAAAATTGAGCATACCCGCCGGCATAGCCGCTGCGATAGTTTCCGGCGAATACCACGTCAGAAACATCCGGTCCACAAAGTGCTGGATAGACCAGGTAGCGGTGCTCAAAATTAAAGGAATGGCAACGACAAGCACCTCCCGATACCCGCCATTGCTGTTCCATCTGTTTTTCAGGTAATTCATTTCACGATCTCAGATTGTGACGCATTAAGCTAAAAGTAACCGGATGAATTATCCTGCCCCGGCTCACAAGTCAAGGACCAAACGCTTATAAATCGAATCGAATTGATTTAACGGAGCATTATTTCCTTTTCATTTCCTTTGCGAAGGTGGTAGAAATCAGTAATAAAAGCTATCTCAATAAAGTTTTAGCTATCAGTTCGTAGGGGCGGGGTTTATCCCCGCCCGCTAACCAGCACAACGACTGCTTCGGGCGGGGTTAAACCCCGCCCCTACTTCCAATACCATGAGCTGTTTATTGATTTATGCTTCGCAGCGGTGTTGCCTGCAATTTTATTAGCAGATACATCCAGGACGTGACCATTTCCCGGATTGATCATCACACAGATGGATGGCAAAAATAATGGCAATCAAAGATCACTTTAAAGTCCCGGCCGCCGAAATTCAATCGCGCACGCGCAAGCTGCAGACCGAACTCCAGGAAGCGAATGTCGACGGTCTTTTCATTGTACAGCGGGTCGATCTGTTTTATTTTTCCGGAACCGCTCAGAATGGCTTTATGTATATCCCTGCGGAAGGCGCGCCGCTGTTGTTTATTAAGCAATACCTGCCCAGGGCAAAAGCAGAGTCATCCGTGGACAGCATTATTAAAATAGACTCCATCAAAGAAATTCCAGCAATCATCACGGATCACTGCGGCAGACTGCCGTCCACCATCGGTTTTGAACTGGATGTGATACCCGTAAACGATTTTAATTTCTACCAGGGCATATTTAAGGGTAGCAATTGCGTGGATGCCTCGCCCCTGATACTGAAATTGCGAAGATACAAGTCGGCGTGGGAAATAGCCCAGATGGAGAATACGGCCGAAATGACCCGCCGGACATTTGGGTACATGCGCTCCACGATTCAAGCCGGTATCAGCGAAATGGAATTCGCCGGCCTGTTTGAAACTTTTGCCAGAAAGCTTGGCCATGGGGCCAATCTGCGCGTCAGGCACTACCAGACAGAAGGCTATCCCTGGCATGTGCTCAGCGGAAAATCCGGCGGCATGGTGGGCCTGTTGGATTCACCTGCCAGTGGCGCCGGGACATCAGCCGCATTCCCCGTGGGTGCCGGCAACAAAAAGCTCTGTGTCAATGAACCGATAATGGTTGACCTTGGCTCCGTGCTAAACGGCTATCACATGGATGAAACCCGCATGTTCGCCATTGACGCCATGCCGAAAACCGCAATGGACGCCAGCCTGGTGGCCATCGAAATTCACGACAGTGTTCTTGATAAAGCCAAACCGGGAATAACGGTCGGCGAGCTCTTCGAGCACTCGGTTCAATTGGCGACCTCCCGGGGGTATGAAGCAGCATACTTGGGAACGCCGGATCACAAAGTCTCGTTTATCGGCCACGGGATTGGGCTGGAGTTGATTGAGCCCTATATTCTGGCCGGAAACAGAAATCAACCACTTGAGCCGGGAATGACATTCGCACTAGAGCCGAAACTGGTCTACGAAAACGAATTTTCAGCCGGTGTTGAAAGCGTATTTCTGGTAACAGAGACCGGCTCACGTCTTATCAGCAAAGTACCCGTAGAGATTTTTATATGCTAATTACTTTCAGCCGTCATTCATCGATAGTAACAAATTTTGAATTTTTCTCTAAATATAAAATAACAAATCCCAAAACCCAAATAACAAACAAATTTCAATGACCAAAATCCCAAATTCAAAACTTCCGCCACCGATATAACTGCTATGCATGACAGGCGTATACGCTGAAAAGTTTTGAGCATTGGTTATTGGAATTTGAAATTTATTTGTTATTTGGTGCTTGCCCTTCGACGGGCTCAGGGTGGTGAGCCTGTCGAACCATAATTTGGGATTTAATTCTTCTCAGGAAACAGGGATAAATCAATATGGCAACCAAAGGAATACTAAAGCCAAGAACCCCTTCAGAGAATATGCAGTTGATGAAGGTGGCCCTTGGTGAAGAGAAAGCGGATCTGGTCATAACAAATGCGCAGGTGGTCAATGTTTACACCGGAGAGATCCTGAAAGATCAAACCATCAGCGTAATAGACAAATGGATAGCCTACGTGGGCCCGGACGCCCGGAACAGCATTGGAACGCAGACCGAGGTTATCGATGCCGGAGGACAAACCGTAATTCCTGGGCTGATTGAGGGTCATACCCATATCGCCTGGTTGTTTACCGCCGGTGAATTTTTAAAACACGCCCTGAAGGGAGGCACCACTACAATTATTACCGAAACCTTTGAGGTCTTCCCGGTTAGCGGCTATGAGGGCGTGATCGACTTTTTGGAATCCCTCGGGGATCAACCGATTAAAATGATCGGCACCGCCCCGGCCATGATCTCAACCAGCAAGGCCGCAGGCGGCATAGCGGAGGAAACTCTTGCAAAACTGCTGGCACGGGATGACGTCATCGGCATAGGCGAATCCTACTGGCAGGCTGTACTGCAGGAACCCCACAGGGTTCTGCCGCTGTATGAACAAACCCTTGCGGCAGGCAAAAGCGTGGAAGGCCATACCGCCGGAGCCAGCGATAAAAAGCTGGCGGCTTATGTGGGTTTTGGTATTTCGTCCTGCCACGAACCGATCAATGCCCGGCAGGTTCTGGACAGATTGAGATTGGGGCTTCATATAATGGTCCGTGAAGGCAGCATCCGGCGAGATCTGGAAGAAATTGCCAAAATCAAGGACGACGGTATAGACCTGCGGCGGCTGATATTATCCACAGACGGTATTGTGCCGGAAGATCTCCTTGAAAAAGGCTATCTTGAATATGTGTTGCAAAAAGCCATAGATTGCGGTTTTGATCCGGTGGCAGCCATTCAGATGGCAACCCTGAATGTGGCCGAGCACTTTTCGCTTGATTCTGTGATTGGCGGCATCGCACCCGGTCGATATGCCGACATGGTCATTATCCCGGATGTCAGCACTGTAAAGGCCCGGCTGGTGATCAGCAACGGCAAGGTTATCACACGCGATGGTGAACTGCTGGTGCACCCTCGCCGGCACCGGTTTAGATCCCGCAGCCTGAACAGCGTAAAGCTGGCCGGAGAAATAGACCCGGCTCAGTTCAAGATAACGATCGAAAATGAAACGACTTCCGCTCAAGTCAGGGTGATCGACCTGGTAACCGATCTGGTAACTGCGGAATCTATCATACAGATGGCTGTTTCAGACCGCGAACTGATTCCGGATACCGATCAGGATATTTTAAAAGTGGCTGCCATCGATCGCAGCATTCATCCGGGCAAGATATATACCGGGCTGATCAAGGGTTTTGGCATGAAATCCGGGGCAATAGCCTGCAGCGCCGCCTGGGACACAACCGATATCATCGTCATCGGGGCCAATGATGAAGACATGGCCGCGGCCGTCAATCGGATCCACGTCCTGCAGGGCGGTGCAGTGGTAATTGACAGGGGCGAATCTAAAGCTGAAATTGCGCTTCCCATATTCGGTATTATGTCGGATCTGCCCATAGAGACGATCGCCGCCAAATTAAAAGAGATAAAAGCCGCCGCTGCGGCCCTTGGTGTGCCCCACCCGGATCCGCTCCTGACCCTGATTACCCTGACGGGTGCCGCTATACCCTATCTGCGTATTTGCGAGGAAGGCCTGGTTCATTTAAAAGACGGCTTGACCCGTCCTTTGCTCGCATCTTGAATAGGCAATCGCATGTATTAGTTTATTGGAGTCAACGCGAAAAATAAAATCCAAAAACGAAGAGTAAAATAATGGAAAAAAACAATTTGTTGGACGGTAAAAAGGTGCTTGTGGTCGACGATGAGCCGGATGTCCTGGAATCACTTGAGGAACTGCTCACCATGTGCGAGGTTGCGAAAGCCGGCAATTTTGATGATGCTAAAGATTTAATCGATAAGCAGCAGTTCGATCTGGTTATTCTGGATATCATGGGGGTTTCCGGTTATGACTTGCTGGAACTGGCAACCGGAAGAGATATGACGGCCGTCATGTTAACCGCCCACGCCCTGACACCGGAAAACATCGTGAGATCATACCGGGAAGGTGCTGCTTATTTTCTGCCCAAGGAGGAAATGGTCGATATCGCCTCGTTCCTGGAGGAAATCCTGGATGCCAAGCAAAAAGGAAAAAGCACCTGGGATAATTGGATGAACCGACTGGCCGGTTATTGTGAACGCACCTTCGGCGCCAAATGGCAGGATACTGAAAAGGATTTTTGGGATAGATTTCCCTTTTACTAGTTTCATGATTGAGATTAATCTCAATCATGAGTTATTGGTTATTTGTAGAAATGGTTAATTACCCGTCTTATTTCACCCCCTCCCAACCTCCCCCGTCCACGCCAGAGGCGGATCTTCGACAAGGGGGAGGTGTTTTAACTTCCCTCCCCCGGTGGGAGAGACATGAGGGAGGGGGCACGATGGCCTTTACATTAACCTGTTTTTCTTTCCGCGGTAACTATATATCTGTTATGTTTTAATCGATTAACCAATAACAATTAACAAATAACTTGAAGCCGATTGGCTTCAAACTATTTAAGAGTGCACATAAAATGAAGAAAACCAAGAATCCCAAAACTGCAACCCTGGCCGTATGGGCCGGAGAGGACGGCCCATTCTGGGAGCGTTCCACCCAGGTTCCGGTGGTACACAGCGTTTCCTTTGGCTATGATGACATGGATCGATGGTTGAAGGCCGGCCGGGGCGAGATGCCGGGACACATATACAGCCGCAATACAAATCCCACCGTTCAAGCCTTTGAAGAAAAAGCGGCGCGACTCGAAGGTGCCCAATCCGCCACCGGGTTTGCCAGCGGCATGGCCGCTATCAGCAATACACTGTTTACCTATCTGTCGCCGGGAGATCGGATTGTATCCATCAAGGACAGCTATGGCGGAACCAATAAGCTGTTCACTGAATTCCTGCCGCGCTTTCAGATTGACGTTGCCCTGTGCGATACCACGGACCAGCAGGCTATAGAAAAAGCGGTGGCCGAAGGCTGCCGGATGCTCTATCTGGAGAGTCCCACCAACCCAACCCTTAAAATTGTGGATATCGCCGATCTTGCGCGCAAAGCGCACGCCATTGACGCCCTGGTGGTTGTTGACAGCACTTTTGCGACGCCGATACTTCAAAAACCCCTCGAGATGGGAGCCGACCTGGTTTTGCACAGTGCCACCAAATTTCTGGGAGGTCATGCCGACGCCTTAGGAGGGGTCGTATGCGGTCCGTCGGAATTAATTGATCCAATTTACCATTTCCGCGAAATTAACGGAGCCGCACTCGATCCAAATGCCGCCTACCTGCTGCTGCGCGGCATGAAAACCCTCCAGCTGAGGGTGCTGCGCCAGAGTGACAGTGCTTTGAAGATCGCCCGCCATCTGGAAGCCCACGATAAAATCGAGCAGGTTTTTTATCCCGGGCTTGAATCCCATCCCCAACACTCAATTGCCAAACGTCAAATGGAGGCATTTGGCGGGATACTGAGCTTTTCAATCAAGGGTGGCTTTGAGGCTGTCTGCAGGGTATTACCGCGCTTGAACTATGCACACCGCGCTGCCAATCTGGGCGCCGTGGAAACCATTGCGGGGCCTCCTGCCACAACCAGCCACGTGGAGTGCAGCGCCGAAGAAAGGGCCGCCATGGGCATTCCAGAAAACCTGGTGCGCTACTCCGTGGGTGTAGAGGATGCCGATGATTTAATCGCCGATCTGGACCAGGCGCTTGAAGCATTGGGCTAGCCGGTAATAAAATAGCTAATAACCTATCAAGAAGTGGTTTTGAAACCACTTCTAATGTTGCGTTCCAGAAATAATTTTTAAAATTTTTATATCCAGCCTAGCAGGATTCCTGTGCGTCATTCCCGCGGGGCCTGTGCCGGACTTGATCCGGTAGCGGGAATCCAGGCGCAGTGAAGCTGGACTCTCCTTCGACTTCGCTCAAGACCGTGAGCCTGTCGAACGGCCGCCTTCGCGGGAGTGACAATAGTTTTATAACTTAGTTGTAGGACAGTACACTAAACTAGGGTTCTGGTATCCTAATATACCCGGCCTTCATCAGATTCTTGAAATTGTCAGCATCATCCAACCACCAGGTTTCGCCTTTCGGGTCAATCCCTGACTGCCATAAAAAATAGGCAGTGGTAAGGCCCAGGATCGTCTGCTGGATCTCCTCACGCCTGAATCGCTTTTCACCCTTGCCGCAGGCAATCGTGCACTTGGAATCGAATGGAAACTCAAAATGACAGTGGGTGGCATCATCTATTTCAATCACTTTTGATTCATCAGCCTTTGCATAGCAGTTCAGACCGTTTCTATCGGCGTTGCATATGGAGGGCGCAGCTGCCAACCCGTAAAATGGTATCGGCAATTGCGGGGCTGTTTTTTGACCTAATCCTTTGTGGTCCACCATGTCGAGCCCGAAAAGGGCTATGGCTTTCTCATCTTTTTCGGCTGCGGTGAGGGCCGCCAGTCCACCTGCCGAAAACCCGGTGTAGAGAATCCTGTCGGCATTCAGCCTTCGGGCTACGGCAACCATATCTTCACCGTTGAGAGCATGGTTGCCGGCCCACAATTTTGTATTGCAAAATTCCACATTTGCCACCGGCAATCCCCAGCTGACCAGATGCTGCGCCAGATCCGCCATCCTTTTTTTGCTGCGCATAAAACCATGCCCAAGCACGATTAAAACGTCGTCAGAATAGTTCACCGGTCGAACATAGGTATAAACCACCTCGCATCCGGTGGACGATGTGAGTTTCCCTTCCACAGAGTCATAGGACACCGTCCCCGGCACCCGGTAATCCGGCCCACTGACAGCAGCAACAGGCCGATCGTCCCCGGCGACCTTCCCGGAAGAACCACCATAACAGCCTGAAGAGACAAAACCCGTAAGTAAAATTACAACCGCAATGATTCTGATTAATTTCATTCTAGTACCGTGGTGAAGCAACATTATAAGCAATCTCAAAATCGTAGATTATGTTCAAGGGCCCCGCTAAAAAGCAGCGGGATTTCACATCTCTTTTAATTAAATTAAGGTGTTCTAAAAGCGTTAATTTGGATTTAAAGTGCAGCGTACACATCGTGGCTGGCCTGCGACGAGCTCAGCCGAGTCGAAGCCACTCCCACCACATATTTAGCCGTTATCTCGTTTCACCACATAACTTTGAGATATCTTGTGGGAGCGGCATCTTGCCGCGATTTCCTTATTAAACCAAATCGCAACGCAGCCATTGAGCGTTAGACGCGATCTTGAGATAGCTTAGAGGGTTACCACGGCTCTTTGGCCTCATACCGCCTCTGCACATCTGCCAGCGCCGACAATTTCATGATTTCAATCACTTTCGGATCATATCCGGTGCGGCTGACGAGGTATAAATACGTTTCGACAATCTGCTTTTTAATAACCTCGAGTTGTTTTTCATCCAGGGGCTGCGGTGTCATCCGATGAGTGCTCATAACATTTTCTCCCATATAAGAGAAAATAATAGCAGACAGGTGTGTCAGAAACGGTCACAACTCAAACGGATTTAATGAAAATAGGCGCAATCGCCAATGAGTAAGTCTATAATCTTGATTTGATCAGACTGCGGTAACCGTATGTTATCAAGTTGCTAATGACCCATGCGGATACAGCCAAAGAAAAATATTTAACCACTGATGGGATTGCCGTGTTCAGCATAATCAGTGCCAGGCAGCCAATGACGATGACATGGATGATATAAACGCCATAAGAATTCTCATTCAGCGCTTTTAAAATAGTCCCCTGCCGGTTGAAAAAATATCTGAAAGTTGTCACCGCCAGGTACAGCATGCACAACAATGAAAGGTGAAAACCAAGCCAGAAGAGAATGATATCTATAATTTCAGAAAACACATAACTGCCCGGTCGTAGAACAAAATTAACTAGAATTACAAAATACAGGTTTAGCGGAATCCATGCCGTGCAGCTAATCACGATGTACAATTTTTTACTGGTGACCTCGGACTCAAATATTTTCAGTTTATTGCTTAGAGAACCCAGTAAAAAAATCATAAAATAGACTAATAATCTTTCATTCTGGAAATCTATAAATGGAGTTGTTGTCCAGCCATACAAATTAAAAATGCTCATACAGAACGTATAAATGAAACCAATGATAAAGATGGTTACAACCGCCTTTTTCACGGTGATTATTGATAATTTGATATTAGTTTTTGATAAAATGAAATACAGTAGGTCGAATAAGAACAGCACAGGTAAAAACCACAGCCAGTTCTGACTCCAGATTCCGTTGCTCCAGTGAAGGTAGGTGGTCCAACTTTCCTGAGGTAAGCTCCGCGAGTATAAAAAGATGATTTTGTAGAGAGGAATTAACGTCAAAACAGCGATGGCCCAGGGAACCATGAGCCTTTTAAATCGAGATTTTAGAAAGATCCATCCCTTTTTGTTCTTTGTGGATATTGGCGCAAAAAAGCCGGAAATAAAAAATACGGTCGGCATAGCGAAAATATCAATTATTGTGTGAATAATCCCCGCCAGGTCGTTGGTTGAAGGATCATCAACTATCCAAAAAGAAGCCCAGAAGCCGCTGCTTTCATAAACGCCGCTGGCATGGTACAGGACCACCAGAAAAATCATGAATGTTCTGAGATTATCTAAAAAGTAGATCCTTTTTTTTTTAGTCCCATCGCGCCCTGTTTCAGTCATCCGGAAATCTCTTTATTATTGCTGATCAGCTGCCGATTTTATCTCATAGAGCAGGTCGTCATATTTTTTTTCTGCCGGCTTTAGTTTGGCCGCCTCCTTGGCGTCGCTTAAGGCCCTCTGGTAATCTTTTTTCTTTTGCCAGACGGTCGCCCTGCCAAAATAGGCGCTGTCAAATTCGGGATCCCTTTTGATGGCCTCGCTGAAATCCGCTATGGCATCATCATAATTTCCGCGGGCATATTGAACCCAGGCTCTATTCGCATAGATGTACTTGATATTCTTTTGCTCGGGCGACGAATCAATGGCCTGGGTGTAGTCCTGCACTGCGAGATCCAACTGGTTGTTTTTCTGGTATGCTTCACCCCGGTTCACCAGGATATCATGTCGCAGCGTTTTATTGCTGGCCGGCGTCATCTCAAGCGACTTGTTAAAATCGTAGATAGCTTTATCGAATTGACGATTCCTTAGATAGGCCATTCCCCGGTTGTAATAGACGATATTGTTATCTTTGCCATAGGGCGCCAATTCAAGTGTTTTGTCAAAACTTTCTATCGATCGATCATATTCCATTCTCTCATAAAACAACATGCCTTCTTCAAAATACTTGTCCGCATGTTTATTATATCCGGTGGAACACGCAATGCTCATTGTTAAAGCTGCCAGTGCAAAGAATATGGCGGCAAACCTGTAATAATTTTTCATTTAAACTATCTCCCTGAAAACTTTAATGGCGGATTAGGCCAACGGTTTATGTACATTTC
>CAJICI010000094.1_pt1 | contig 10534 bp, 10 predicted proteins | sample 9199571 | NCBI WGS metagenome assembly CAJICI01 (sample SAMEA7708329, study PRJEB35096) | sediment metagenome | biome: marine neritic benthic zone biome [ENVO:01000025]; feature: sediment [ENVO:00002007]; material: shallow marine sediment [ENVO:03000034] sea grass bed [ENVO_01000059] ...
ATTGAATCCATTGTCAGAAACCTCGGCATCACTGGATTCCCGCCTCCGCGGGAATGACAAATGTTAGATAAATAGTTGCCTGTCATTCCCGCGTAGACGGGAATCCAGAATCCGTTGTACACTTTTTTAAGTAGGGCGGGCCTCTGTGCCCGCCGCTAAGATAAGGTACCAAACTGATTCAGGTCGGCACCCGTCTTCGTCACACCAGGGTATGACTTCGCCGCGGCAAGCTGCGGCCGACCCTACTTTTGAATTGTTGTACACAGCATTGTAAGCGGGAATCCAGAAACGTGCATGCCAAACAATAAAGACGGCCGATAATTTATGTTGCAGCTATTGCGGGAAATGTCAAAATGAAAAAAATCGTCATCGAGCGACCCGGTGGATACAGCCGGCTGCAAATTCAAGAATTCCCCGGACCGACGCCGAATTCCGGAGAGGTGCTGGTGGAGGTCTCTGCAGCCGGGGTGAATTTTGCCGATATATTCATCCGGCTCGGGCTGTATAAATCCGCTAAGGAATTTGTCGGGTGGCCCATCACCCCCGGATTTGAATTTTCGGGCCGGATTCTGGATTGCGGCGAAAATGTCACAGATCTGAAAGCCGGCGAACCGGTTTTCGGGGTAACGCGTTTCGGTGCCTACGCCAGCCATGTATGTGTGCCCCGGCAGCAGGTCTTCCCAATATCGGCCCGATCGAAATTTAATTCCGATCAATGGGCGGCCTTTCCGGCCGTATTTCTAACAGCCTATCACGGGCTATTCCAGATTTTCGTGCTGCGTCCCGGAATGACGATTCTGGTTCATTCGGCGGCCGGCGGGGTCGGCGGCGCCCTGCTGCAGCTGGGTAAAATAGCCGGCTGCCGTATGACAGGTGTTGTCGGCGCAAGCCATAAAATTGACCCGGCGCTAAATTACGGCGCCGATCAGGTGATTGACAAAAGCAGGGAAGATCTGTGGGCCAGGGCCCGTGAAATTGCGCCGGATGGATATGATGTGGTGTTTGATGCCAACGGCCCGGCCACCCTGAAGCAGAGTTACCGCCACCTGGCCCCGGCGGGCAAGCTGGTGACCTATGGCTTTCACTCCATGCTGTCAACCCATGGCGGTGTCGCCAACTACTTTAAATTGCTCTGGCAGTATTTTCGGGTCCCACGCTGGAGCCCGCTGAACATGACCCCGGAAAATAAAAGTTTGATTGCCTTTAACCTGTCCTTCCTCTTTAATCGAATGGATCTGCTCAAGGAGTCGATGCAGGATCTGTTAAAATGGGTTGAAGAAGGAAAAATCAAGGCGCCGCCGGTTCAGGCCTTCCCCTTCGAAAAAGTTGCCGATGCCCATCGCGCTCTGGAATCCGGAACCACGGTGGGTAAACTTATCTTGAATTTCCAAGGCTGAAAATATACCGGCCGGGCTTAAACATTTTGTATTGCCCGTTTAAAACCCTCCAATGAGCCTGCAATGGTGGCGTCGGGCACCGCGTAGGAAAGGCGAAAATACCCCGGTGCGCCGAAGCCCGTGCCCGGCACGGCCAGGATAAGCTCGTCTTTTAATACGCCCATGAACTTGAGATCATCAGGGATGGGGCTTTTGGGAAACAGGTAAAATGCGCCTTCCGGAACGTTGAAATCATAACCGGCATCGGCCAGGCCTTTGCAAAGCAGGTCCCGGCGCCGTCTGTATATGGAGACATCCACCGTGACGCCCTGCAGCTGTCCGATAGCCAGCTGGAGCATGCTGGGGGCGTTGACGCTGATCATCGTATTGATGACAGTGGCCGCAGCGGTGACCATCCCGGCGTCTTCGGCATCCGGATGGACTACCAGGTACCCGATGCGCTCACCGGCCAGGGACAGCTCTTTGGAATAGGAGCTCACCACGATGGTGTGGGGGTAAGCCTGTAACACCGATGGAACCGTTCCATCGTAGACGATCTTACGGTAGGGTTCATCCGAGAGGAGGTAAATCCGTCGGTTAAACTTTTGGCTCGCGCGGTCCAGTACATCAGCCAGGTCGGCCAGCTCGCCGGCCGTATAGACGGCGCCGGTGGGATTGTTGGGCGAGTTGATCAGCACCACCCGGGTTTCTTTGGTGATGGTGGCTTCGATAGCCGCAGTATCAAGATGAAATTCCGCATTTGTCGGTGCGGTTTTAAGACTCGCGCGGGCCATAAAAGCATAGTGATCGTAGCCGATAAAATAGGGTGCGGGGGTCAGGATCTCCTCGCCGGGATTCACCAGAGCGCCGAGGGCGCTGTTTAAGGCACCGGCCGCCCCAACCGTCATGATGATCAGATCCGGGGTCAGTTCAACCCCGTGCTCCTTGCCAAGGTATGCAGCCACGGCCTGCCTGACATGGAGATGACCGGGATTCGGTGTGTAGCCGTGGTTTAAGGTATCGTTGCTGACCAGTTCTTTAAGCACTTTTTCAAACTCAGGCGGCGGGGGGACATCGGGATTGCCCAGCGAAAAATCAAAGACGTTATCCGGTCCGTGCTTGGCTCTGAGCCGGGCGCCCTCTTCAAACATCTTTTTGACCATTTCCATTCCTTCAACCATTTTGATCATTCTATCGGCAATCGGCATGATGCCCTCCTTTTCATTAGACGCCATCTCAAAAAAGTCTTTTGGCTCAATCTCCGCGTTGGGCGCTCGGTTTAAATCCTCGAAATACTGATGTATGCCTGCGGTTTAAACCTCGCGCCCGCCTTGATATTGAACCAAAATCCGCTTTTTGAGATGACTTCTATAACCCATAAACAATTTCGGCGCTATTACAGGCGTCGTCATTTTATTTATTTGCACATAAAAAATGCTAAATCAACTCGAAACGGAAGTTCAAACAGTCATTTTGCCATTGATTTTCGTGGGACTAATTCAGATTCTGCTCGAAATTCGAAAAAAGCTGTTTTATATTACAGGAATATAAATCGAAACCCGGACAGGAGGACAAATGATCGCTTATTTCGTGCACGACAGTAAAAAGGACAAAGACATGATTGTGCTGCCGGACAGAGGATGCAGCGTGGATGTAACCCCCCGGTTTATGGAAACGTTTATTTCGGTGGACCCGGTGTTTGCCAGCTGGTCCGGCGACAGCTGCGGGGATTTTAGACCCGAGGATTTTGGCACGGTTGTGGCCACCCGCGATGACGGCGGTGATGTCTGTGTGATGGATCAGGAGGTATGGAAACGCAAGATGCAGCAATATCTCGGAATGCCTTAGAAGTTGCGTCAGAGCCTCATCTCGTGCCCGATTACTGCGTTGCAAATCAATACAAAATGCTCACGTACTGGCGTGTACGCTCCGCTTTTGTATTGATTTGCGCCTTGTCCTCGAACACGATATAAGGCTCTGACGCAACTTCTATCGTGCTGGTAAAATAATATATTGACCACTTTTAAAATTAGCGAACTGCAAATAGGAAATAGATCGTGAGAATCATTTTTTTTGCCGGCAAGGGCGGGGTGGGCAAGACTTCGGTGGCGGCGGCGACGGGAATCAAGTCGGCCCAGATGGGTCGCAAAACCGTTGTCATGTCGCTGGATGTGGCCCACAGCCTGGCGGATATCTTTGATCTCGACCGCGGGCTGCTGGATCAAAACAAGGGGCAGCCCGTCGGGGTTGCCGACAATCTATGGATTCAGGAACTGGATATCCAGGAAGAGATCCAGCGCTACTGGGGTGAGATCTACATGTATATTTCCGGCCTGCTGAACCGGACTGGAATCGACGAGGTTCTGGCCGAAGAGCTGGCGGTCTTTCCCGGCATGGAGGAAGTCAGCCTTCTGCTGTATATCAATCAGTACGTCCGTGAAAAAGAATATGACGTCATTTTGCTGGACTGCGCTCCCACCGGGGAATCGCTTAGATTTATCAGCATCCCCACCACCCTGGACTGGTACATGAAAAAAATTTTCAAATGGGAAAGAACGGTCGCTAAATATGTGCGCCCGGTTGCCAAACGGGTGACGGACATACCTCTGCCGGGCGATGACTATTTTCAGGCCATCCAGGACCTGTTTGAAAGGCTCAAGGGGGTGGATCAGGTTCTGGTAGACCCTGAAATCACATCGGTGCGCCTGGTAACCAATCCGGAGAAGGTGGTTTTAAAGGAAACCCAGCGGGCCTTTATGTATTTTTGTCTTTACAAAATGAATATCGATGCCATTATTATGAACCGCATCCTGCCTGATAGTGTTACAGACAGCTATTTCAGCAGTTGGTTGAAAAACCAGCAGCACAATTTTGCGGAAGCCGCCGAATTCTTCAATCCGGTGCCCATCCTCCCGGTGAATTTGTTTTCCGGTGAAATCATCGGCTATGATCATCTGCGGGAACTATCCGATCAGATTTATGCCGATCGCAATCCGTTGGAGCACTTCTACAAAGAGGAGCCTTACCGGTTGATCAAAGAAGACGGCAACTATCGCCTCAGAATGAAGCTGCCTTTTGTTTCAAAAAAAGATGTGGAACTCAATAAGCTGTATGAGGAACTGGTGATCCGCATCGGCAGCTTCAAGCGCCACATCCTGCTTCCCAGACAGGTTTCATCAATGGATTCGGTAAGCGCTAAAATGGATGGCGAATATTTAAACGTGGTTTTTAAAGGAGCCGAGCATGGAAGAGAAGAAAAGTGAACAGGCCTCCCAGGGTTGCCCCGTGGGCAGTTTTTTCGAAGACCTGGAGAAGGTCTTCGGGAAAAAGTCCCCGTTTTTCGAGCATATGACCCAGTCGAAACTTGAATTTATGAAAGGCATCCGGTCGCTGCTGGATTCACGTATCGAAAATTTAGAGAAGAAGAAATCCGGCAATTCGGCCAAAAAGATGACCAAAATTAAAGTAGAGTAGAGCGTTTGTAAGAATTCCGTTGCAATAGCGGTGGCGTGTCGGTTTCTCACCATATTATCGGCAATGTTCAAAATGGCCGGAAACAAACGCTCTAATATTTTTTTAATTGTCTCAGCCGTCGGGAAATTTTCTAAATACATCCTTGTCATTCCCGCGAAGGCGGGAATGACGTCTCCCCTGCCCAACTATCTGATCTGTCGGGGGGGCAAACTTTGCCCTGACGGACCTCAGATAATCGGTTGCACACTTATATTCACATGATAAACGATTACGGAAAAAATTATCGACGTCTCAGGTAGTTAACGGATTTTACCCGGCCGAACTTTGCTTGTTCAGCATTTGAATCGGTTTGGCCATGTCCCCGACGTGCCGATGAACCTTTTCCAGGTCTTTTCCGCTGATGCCCATCATCAAATCGCAGGGTCCGATGGCAGATTTCATCCGGCAGCCCAGACCCAGAAAGGTGATATTGGGCTCTCCGGTGAGCAGGGGCAGGGCGGTGATGTCCGCGCAGCCGCCGAGCGCACCGCCGGATTGGGGCAGATCCATCCTTCCCCCTTTTTCATAATTGACAGCATAAAGCAGCCACATCACCTGTTCGCTGTTGGCCGTAAAAACGACGACCTGGGGTGTTTCATCAAAGGCCGTCAAGGGCGCGATTAAAGCCGCACGGGATTTCCCTTTTTCCAGATAGGTCGCTTTGAGGATGGTTTCAGCGGAGGCCTCCTCGGTTTCAAATAAACCGACCCCGTATTTTTCCAGCACACCATCATCCAGGTAAGCTTCCATGTCCTTTTCAAAACCCAGCACCGAGGTGCCGAGCTTGCACCCCATTTTTTCTTTCTCAAGCAGCAGGGTTTGACCCTCTCCGGCCAGGATGATTGCCTGGCAGTAACTTTTTAATTCCTTTTCGGTAAACCCAATGCCGCCAGGCAGCGGGTCAGATTCGGTGTAGATTTTAACCCCCGCCGGCTCAAATTGCAGCTGCAGGTTGGCTACCAGGTCATCTGAAATGGTTTTTAAGTCGGTCATTTTGCTTTCCTCCTGATTGAAATATTACAGATTCTTATCTAATCAAGTTAAATCCGGTGTGGGAGCGGCTTCCCGCCGCGATGAATCTGTTGTCTCCCTGGGAACCATCGCGGCTGGCCTTCGACAAGCTCAGACGGGTCGAAAGCCGCTCCCACGGGTGACAAGGTGAAATTATTCCGTGTTGCGTCTCATCTTTACACTGGCGGCACAAAACCACAGCAGCGCGATTACCTGGAAACACAGCATCATCGTAAAGCCGGCCTGGTAGCCCGGCGGCGCGTACCCGCCTGTAGCCGTACCCGGCCACAGGTTGATAATGGCGCCGATGCCCCACTGGGCGGCAAATGCACAGATGAACACCAGCAGGTTTACGCCGGTGTTGACCCGACCGGACAGATGCAATGGAAAGCTCTGGGACAGCACCGCGTAGGGGATGATCCCGGTGGTGCCGAAAATACCAAACAGTACCCACAGCGTTTGGGCCCACGCGGTTACCTCCAGGATCAGCAGCCCCAGGGTGACCATGAAAGCCATCATGCCGGCCACCGCAACGGCGATCGGCTTGATGCCCAGGCGGCTCAGTCTTTCGGCTGCCGCGCCCATAGAAATGAATCCGGCGATCATGGCTGCTGCAATCATCAACAGGATATGGGCAACCGCCTCCCGTTCCAGCCCGGCCACATCCCGCAACCATGGGCCGGACCACAACCCCTGGATGGCCAGAAAAGTTGTTTGCGACATAACGGTCAGCGGGGCAATCCGCCAGAACGTCAGGCTGGAAAAAACCTGGAGGATACCCTTGAGCTGGTCTTTGATACTTTCACCGTTTTGTTCAATCTTTTTCTCCGGCACGACTGTAAAAACCCCGGCGGCGACCACCAGGGTGATGATGGACAGGATAAAGAAGATGCCCCGCCAGTCGGTGATCCCTAAAGCGGCTTCCACCGGCGCTGTGGCGGTCAGGGCGCCGAATCCGCCCGCTGCCATCTGCAGGCCGTTTATCAGCGGCAGCTGCTCGGTGCGAAACCAGAGAACAAACGCCTTGAAGGCTGCCATCAAACAGGATGACACGCCGAAGCCGATGAAGGCTCTTCCGATGACCAGGCCGGTGACAGTTTCAGCCCTGGAAAATATAAAGGCGCCGGCAGCTGCGAATATCAGCAGGAACGATTCGATTTTACGTGGGCCGAATCGGTCCAGCAGCACGCCAAGCGGCAGCTGGAATGCCGCGAAGGTGATGAAATAGGCCGCGGTCAGCAGGCCGAGCTCCGAGGGGCCGATTCCCAGTTCAGATGCCAGATCCGGCGCCAGGACCGCATTTACCACCCGATAAAGATAGGAGAGAAAATATCCCAGGGCAAACGGTATAAACACCCGCAATTTTTTATCGAGAGTGTGTAAATTATTGCCCACTGGCTGGGAAGATTGGGTCATAGATAATCAGGAATATCTTTTTCGGCTTATAGTTTAACTGCTTAAATTTATTACGAAATAAATTTATTTATGGTATTGCATATATCTTGCATACTATATATGTAGGCGTAAAGATATGTAGCCGTCGTCTCTAAATGTTGGCTTCTCGAATGCGCGTGCATCTTCTGCCGGCAGCTTCCGAAATTATTCCCGGGTAAGCACACCGTGCGAGAATAACGGCAGATCGGGAAGCCACCCTTATATCACCGCTTACGTATTACGAAGCTTTTTATTGAAAGCGGTATAAAAGAAAGCGGCAGAATCTGAATGGATCCTGCCGCTTTAATTTTAAAATAGAGGATCTAATTTTAATTCAGGCAGTTGTGGCGGATCTTATCGCACCAGACGCTTGATGCCGGGTTCCTCGAGGTTGGCTGCATCAATCATCCATTCGCCGGAATCATTTTGCATACCGATCAGGCGCCCCTGCCTCAGCCATTCTTTCACACCGTTTTCCGTTAAATAGGTCATGCCGACAAAGTCTGCCAGGGGTATTGCCCTGGCGGTCGATTTCGCTTTTTGGGTCGGTTTGGCCTTTTTTGGAGCAGCCGGTTTTTTAGACGCGGCGGCCTTTTTCGGCGCAGCTGCTTTTTTAGCTGGGGCCGCTTTGGCCTTTTTGGGCGCAGCTGCTTTTTTAGCTGCAGCCGCTTTTTTCGGAGCAGATTTTGATGTTTTCTTCTTTGGTGCGGATTTGCCTTTCTTTGGCTGACTTTTTGCTGCCATCTTCATTCCTTTCCTCTGAAAAATTGAAATTTACGGTTATGACTGACATTCTGGGATTATATAACCAACAAAAAATATATAACAAGATATATCGTATCCTTCAAGTAGAAGTGGTTTCAAAATCCGCCTGAGGCGGACAAGCCCCATTTTACCCGCCTCTGGCGGGCTAATGCCCAATACTGCGTTGCGATTTGATACCAAAGGAAATCGCGGCAGGATGCCGCCCCCACGATGGAATATTACTAAAGGTTTTTTTATTGCAAGAATACTTGAATATCGGCCTTATTCATAACTTCAAGAAATGTTAAATATTCTGCTACAATAACATCGTTAAAAATCAAATCACTTTTTCTGACACCAAAAGGCGCCATAGATCCACCGCATATGTAGAATTGGGCCCCCAGTTCTTTGAGTTGATGGATTTTATCCTGCGGGGGCAAATGCCCGGCCTTTGCCATTTGATTTCTGGCAAACGAACTGAATGGCTTTTGTATACCGCTGAGTCTGGCCGTAAAATTCTTCTTGAGCACCCGTGTTGCCGGCCCCTGGAAATAAAGGTATACATCGGTTCCACTCAGTGCGGCGCTTAAAGCCAGCCCGAGCGGTGAAAGAAGATGTTCCAGGCCAGGATCTGATATAATCATTGCCAATTTTTTTTCAGGCCGGTCTGCAGTAATTTTTTTGATATAGTACCTCTGATAATTGCTACCGGTTTCCAATTCCATTAACGGGTTACCCGTCATGCGGGACCAGGCGTTGATGTCATTTTCGATAGCCTCAAATTTATCGGTGTTAACCTCCAGTATTTCCCCTTCCTGCATATCTTTCAAGTTTTTAACGGTATAATACAGGATAAATGGCGTAATGGTTTTACCCCTCATGTCGATTGATCTGTCGGCCGAAATTTTCCCCATTGGCAGCCCCTCCGATTGTTGATTATGTGTCGCGCATCCGACAACAAGCGTCACCAGTGCCACTATACTGAAATTTTTTAGCATCACAACCTCCTCGCGATAATATGAAAATCTGCTTCTGGATATATAGACGAGGAGTTTTGGGAAAAGGACGCAGAATTATGACATTTTTTTAAACCAGGAAAGGAAATATTCACTGCATTGATAGTCGACGACAGTTCCGTGGCTATCATATTCAATCCGGCAGCATTCAGCAAGTTTGGCTTTCAGCATCCTGCGCGCGCGCTGGACACGGGATTTTGCTCCCGAAACCGTAATATTAAGTCTTTGAGCTAATTCCTTCCGGGTCAGTCCTTCAAATTCCGTTAAAAGAAGCGCCTGGGCATATGGTTTAGGGAAGGTTTCGATTATGGCTTTGATGCTGGTATAGCCGATTTTACAGTCTATCATCTCCGGCATCTTTTCGGAGATGGATATGTTTTGCGGAATTTCCTCTTCCGTTTTCCGGGTGCGATAGTGATCGATAATGGTATTGCGCGCAATCTGATAAATCCAACGTTCGACCTTCGCGGGATCTTTCAGGCTTTCGATGTGAGCGTGAATTTTTAATAATATATCCTGGAGAATGTCGTCTGCTGCGGACTCGTCTGGAATGCGGCTGAGAACAAAATGCTTGAGCCGGGGATGAAATTCAGACCAAATGGTGTTTAGATCAGGATTCACAACTTCTTCCTAAAGTTGCCTGATTCATTTTGTAATTTGAGCTCTCTGCCCAAAAGACTTTTTTGTGACGGCTTCTAAGGATGGCTGGCCCGCTGTATGGCCAGCATGGTCACGTCGTCACCTCTGGGTGCAATGTCGATGAAGGCAAACAGGCTGGATTTGATCCTGTCCAGCAGGTCGGTTGCTGAATTATATGGCTGCTCGACCAGCGATTGGAGCCGCCGCCGGGTGAAGATTTCATCCTCGGGCGAGCGGGCTTCGGTGACGCCGTCCGTATAGCCGATGAGCATATCGCCCTGCTCAAATTGTATCTGGCCGACATCATAAGCGGAGTTGGGCCACATGCCGACTGCCGGCCCGGTGGGATCGAGGGCCTTTTTGACTCCTTTGGAATCAATGAGATAGAGCGGTTCATGGCCGGCGTTGATGTAGTAAAGCTGTCCGGTATCCGGGTTCAGTATCCCGAAAAACAGGGTCGCAAACATTCCTTCATCGCCATGGGTCTGAGCGATATAATTGTTGGTAAACGGCACGGCCCTGAGCCGAATCACTTCCCTGTTTTCGGATGATGCCGGCGCGGTTAACCGGCTGCTGGACTTATCGATTTCGCCGATCGCCATCGGGTCGCTGTGGGTGGCCTGCTCGGCAAAAACCCGAATCAGGCTGCGAAAAAGAGCCATGTAAAGGGCGGACCCAACGCCCTTGTCACATACATCGGCAATGACCAGGCCGACATTGCCGTCGGAAAATTTAAACACATCATAAAAGTCCCCGGATACCTTGCCGGCCGGGAAAAAGCAGGTGGCGATGTCCCAGTCC
>CAJICI010000163.1_pt1 | contig 10533 bp, 7 predicted proteins | sample 9199571 | NCBI WGS metagenome assembly CAJICI01 (sample SAMEA7708329, study PRJEB35096) | sediment metagenome | biome: marine neritic benthic zone biome [ENVO:01000025]; feature: sediment [ENVO:00002007]; material: shallow marine sediment [ENVO:03000034] sea grass bed [ENVO_01000059] ...
CGGTAGGCCCAGGGCGGGTCCGGGTCTCGCTCACCGCTGGCGGTTACTTCGAGCAAGGTCAGTTTTTTGCGCTTTTTTTTCAGAATCTCAACAACATCTACCGATGAGCAAGAGGCCAGAGCAATCAACAACGTTTCGGAAGGGCTGACCCCGATGCCGTCCTTCTGCCCGGACAGAACCACAGAATGGTTATTGGAGTCGGTTCCCACAAAGTGATTGTCTTTCAGCCAGTGAACTTTTGTTGTTACCATACCCAAATCTCCATTTACTCGAGTTATTATAACGATCCTTACTCAATTTAGCTGAAATAGCATAATTACTAAATAACAAATCTCAAACCACAAATAACAAATAAATCACAATGACCAAAATTCCAAATTCGAAACAGCTGCTTTCGGCGGGTCTTCGATTCATAGCTTGTCATCGAAAGGCTCGCGACCGGAAGGTCACGGATGAAAGGCTCATTGTGAGCTCAAGATGTTTTGGTCATTGATAATTGGAATTTGAGATTTATTTGTAATTTGGTGCTTGGAATTTGGAGCTTCATATAATGTCAATCGATGTTTTGTTTATGAACTATGTTATACCATTACCACTATTCTGCGATTTTGATCACTACTAGCGTGACATCATCTTCCGGCTCACGACTTTGCCGGAAATTCTCCAGCTCCATCACGATGGCGTCCAGGATTTCCCTGGCGCCGGATTCATGTTTTTGCCGAATTACATCAAAAATCTTGTCTTTGCCGAACATGCTGCCGGACGGGTTCTGGGTCTCCCAGAGCCCATCGGTGCTCAGCAGCAGAACCTGCCCTTTATTAAGGCCGGATTTCTGGTATTGGACAAATTGGAGGCTATCATCGACACCCAGGGCCATCCCCTCGCCGTGCAGCTCTTCGAACCGGCCGGTTGACGGATCATACCAGACAGCCGGATCGTGCCCTGCGCGGACCCAGGACATGCTGCGCGCGGCCATATCAATCATTAAATAAAACAGGGTCATAAATCGACCGGTATCTTCCACATCCCGGGTCAGCTGGCGGTTGACGTCGGAGACCACCTCGGCCATGCTGCCGGACCGGGAAGAACGCTGCCGCATGAACGCCCGAGCGGTGGCCATCAACAGTGCCGACGGTACCCCGTGGCCTGACACGTCACCAATCAGAACACCCAATTTTGAGGGCCCCCATTCGTTGCTGCTGAGATAATCAAAATAATCGCCGCCGGTCTCATCGCAATAGATGCTGCGGCCGGCCACGTCCAGCCCTGTGACCACCGGGTCTTCCCTGGGAAGCAGATTTTGCTGGACTTCCTTGGCCAGGTCCAGGGAGCGCTGCAGCCGATAGCGTTCCTCCAGGCCGACGGCCATCTGGTTAAAATGTTCGGCCAGCGCGCCCAGCTCATCATTGGTATCCACCGGCACCAGGGCTGAAAAATCGCCGCCTTCAACCCTGGCCATGGCGTCTTCCAGCCGGCTGACCGGAACAATAATGCTGGTGGCAAATATGCGCGAAAAATAGATGGTGGTTGCCAGCACGACGATCAGCAAAAATGCGGTCAAATACACCAGGCTGCTGATGACTTCTCCGGGCTCCATCACCAGCATCATTTTGGCCTTGTTAAATGATAAGACGGCCATCAGGATGATCGGCAGCAGGCTGGCCAGACCAAAGATAGCCAGCATTCGAATGCGGAGTTTAAGCCGAAAAACTCCCGGGATGTGCATCAGTCCACCTTCAGGGAAAAAATAGGGCAGGAACTTGCGACTGTGGATCTCGATGGTGGAAAAAACGATGGCGCAGGTGACGACGCCGGCAATTATAACTCCGATGAAGGTTCTGATGCCGGTACCAAGCAGCCCGGTCAAAAAATCCCCACCGGAGGCCCATGAAAAATACAGTGTCATAATAATGGATGCCAGAACCCAGTTGAAGCCGCTGGTCATCGAGCATACATAGGGCAGATTCAGGATTTTTTGCTGAACTTTTTGATTCAGGTTTGATTCCACCGGCTGGTTGCGGCGTTTTAGCCCCACATATCGCATCAGATCCCTTTGCCAGCGGCTCAGAAAGACGGTGGCAATCACGACGAGTCCGACAAACATGATGGCGATGACGATGAGATCTTTGGTAATACGTTGAATCTGGATATTGAGATCAAAAAACATGAAATAGGACGTTACAATGCCGGCACCGGCCAGATTGGCCATAATGGTCAGCAGGGTGAGTCTGGTGGTGAAAAAGGTTTCAACCACTTGCCATGGATGATTTTTGCCTGTGGCCCGGTCGGTCATGATTCCTCCCCTGAAGTATAAACCAGCGATAACACCCGATACACCCTGTACGGATTCCTGCCTGTTGACGACTATATGGTCAAAGCAAAAGCCCTGTCAATATGATAACCGATTGACAGAAGAATCGATTTTAATTATTTAAGGTAAGGTTCAGGGTTCAGCGTTCAGGGTTCTGGGTTCTGAAGGTTCAGTAATTAATCGGCAGTTCCAAAGTAGGGTCGGCCTCGACTCGACTGTGCCGTTCGGCCCTGAGCTCACAGCCGATTGGCTCGTCGCAGGCTTCGGAGACTGCCCCAGGTGTCCGCCTGATCTCAACCCGGCGGGTACTGAGGCCCTCCCTACTTCAGAATCTCTGAGCTTCAAAAACCGCCGGAGGCGAATGAACCTTTGAACCCTGAACTCTGAACCTTTTCGTACTGAACCTCTAACCGTAAAGGGGATATCGCCATGAATGACCTTCTCAAAACCGTATTCCACGAAAAGCACACAAACCTTGGCGCCCAGATGGTGGATTTCGGCGGCTGGGATATGCCGGTGCAGTATAAAACCGGTATTGTTCAGGAACACCTGAGCACCCGCAAACATGCCGGGCTATTCGATGTCTCTCACATGGGCCGGTTTATTGTCAGCGGCAAAGGGGCCCTGGATTTTTTGCAGCATGTACTGACCAACAATGCGGCGGCATTAGAAGTCGAAGAGGGCCAGTACACCATGATTCCCAATGAAGCCGGTGGCGCCATTGACGATGCTTATCTCTACCGCTTTGTTGAAGACGAATACCTGCTGGTGGTCAATGCGGCCAATCGAGAAAAAGACTGGGACCACCTGATGAGTTTCAAGGACAGGTTTGCTCCGGTCAACATGGTTGACCGCACCATGGAACTGGCGATGCTCAGCTTACAGGGCCCGAAGGCCAAGCAGATTGTATTGGATATCATGGATTCCGGGCAGCTGCCGGAACCACTTCGCAATGCGCTGGGGACCATTTCAATCAATGGTCAGCCGGTGCCGGTGGCACGCACCGGATATACCGGCGAGCCGATATGTTTTGAACTGTTCATTGAACGCGCCGAGGCCCTGAGGATCTGGGATCAGCTGGTGGACAAAGGGGCGGCTCCGATTGGTCTGGGGGCCCGCGACACACTGCGGCTTGAAGCCGGGTTGCCGCTTTACGGCCATGAGCTGGGGCTTGATCCGGAAAACAATGAAATCCCGATTTTTGCCTGCAGTCTGGCGCGTTTTGGCGTCAGTTTCTCCCCGCTGAAAGGCGATTTTGTAGGCCGCAAACCATTGATGGAACAGTTCGAGGCCCTGGGGCGAATCATCAATCGTGACTATAATGATACCGAAAAACTTCCCAGAATCATTCAGCCGGTTGAGCTTATCGGCAAGGGCGTCGCGCGGGCCGGTTCTGCGGTGTTGCACGCAGATAAAGTGGCGGGATATATCACCAGCGGCACCATGGTGCCTTTCTGGCACAGTGAGGGGATCGGGCTTTCCTCCTCGCAAAGTGAGGACAAACAGATGCGTGCCATCGGTCTGGCCCTGTTGGACAGCGATCTGGTTGAAGGGGATGAAGTCCAGGTCGACATCAGGGGCAAACAGATTAATGCGGTGATTGTACCGTATTTTCTCAGAAACGAAGCACCGCCTTACGCCTGGCCGATCAAGTATGATCAGCTGCGCGAGCAGAAAACAACCCTGCAGGCCGATGATGCTATGGCGGTCAGCGTGCGGTCATTGATAGAAAAGGCCGCCGCCAATACAACCTGGCGCCAGAAAGAGTGCATCAACTTGATTCCTTCGGAGCAATCCTATTCGGCCATGGCCAGACTGCTCTCCATAATGGACCCGGTGGGGCGATATGCCGAGCACAAACAGGTCAAGGCCTTCAAGGAAGCCGACATATTTTACTACCAGGGTACGGAATTTATTTCGGAAGTCGAATCGTTGCTTGTTGCCGAGCTTAAACAATTCCTGGAATGCACCGAAGTGGAAACGCGGGTGATCTCGGGCCAGATGGCCAACGTGGCTGTTTTCAGCGCCATGGTAGACTATTTGAACCGGGCGGATCGCAAAAGCGAGCAGCGCCGCATCCGAAAAATAATGAATAACCACATCATCAAAGGCGGGCATTTAAGTGCACAGCCCATGGGCGCGCTGCGGGATTTTGTAATGCGCGATCCCAGGTGGGAGAAGCCTGCGGTGGTCAATTTTCCGGTGCTGCCGGACAATCCTTACAAAATAGATGTCGCCACCACCCGTCAATTGATAGAGGAGCACCGACCCGAATTGATCATTCTCGGCAAGAGCATGATTATTCACCGGGAACCGGTGGCCGAGGTTCGCGCCGCCATAGACGAACTGGCACCGGGCTGTCTGTTAATGTACGATATGGCCCATGTCCTGGGTTTGATCGGGCCTTACTTCCAGCAGCCTTTTAAGGAGGGGGCCGACATCGTTACCGGATCGACCCACAAAACCTTTTACGGCACCCAGCGCGGGATTGTCGCAACTAACTACACCGAGCAAGATGCCCATTACGAGTTCTGGGAAGCCATTCAACGTCGTTCCTTTCCCGGAAGCCTGAGCAATCATCACCTGGGCACCCTTGTGGGGCTGCTGCTTGCCACCTATGAGATGAATCACTTTAAGGATGATTACCAGCAGGCTGTTTTGGCCAATGCCAGAGCGTTTGCGGCAGCTCTGAAGGATTGCGGGCTTGACGTGGCCGGGGACCCCGCCATTTCATACACTGAAACCCACCAGGTCATTTTAAATGTGGGTTACGCCAACGGACCTGAAATTGCCGACCGATTGGAAAAAAACAATATTGTGCTCAATTATCAGGCCGCACCCGATGAGGAAGGATTTACCGCCTCGGGCTCCTTACGCACCGGCGTGCAGGAAATGACCCGATTTGGAATGACTGCCGGGGATTTCCAACAACTGGCCCAGCTCATGGCCGATGCGATTCTGAAGGGTAAAGACGTGAGGGAAGAGGTGCGCAGCCTTCGCGGGCGCTTTCTGGAGATGAAGTATTGTTTTGCCGGCGATCAGTTTGACGATCTCGTCGAGGAGCTCCACAGGATCGTTTAAAGGAAATCCGTCTCTTTCCGTTGCAGCGAGATTCCGATGCCATTCCCAATATGCATAGCGCAAAGCGCATAGGGCATAGCGTTGAGGATCAGACATAAAACTCTTGCCTGCGCAATAAAGACAATCTTATACGTCTGCAAGGTCCCGAGTTCTAACCCTATGCCCTATGCGCTATGCCCTCTGCGAGATAGCTCTATGCTTTAAGCACGTTGCAACAGATCCGCATGCTACTTGAGACTATAGCTGACACTCCACCACGCACCCGAGGGCGGCGGCGATCAGGTCGGCCGCGGGGTCCACACCGAGATTCTTCGTGTTAATGGTCAGGTCATAATTATCAGGATCCGCGATATCGGCGTTGAAATACTTCCGGATGAAGGCCTTGCGGTCAGACTCGGTCTTGATGACCCGGCGTCTGGCATCGCCTTCCGACAGCGTAAACTCCTGCGCAACTTTACGGATCCTGAATCTCCGGGGGGCTGTGATGCGCACCCTGAATCGCTGCTCGGGCGGCAGGATAAAATTGGCGCCCCGGCCCACCACCACCGCGCGTCCATGTTTGCCGATGGTGCCGATGACATTCATCAAATGCTTTAAATATTCATCCGGCCACATATGCCGGTCGTAAACCAGAGATGATATCCAGTCTTCTAAGATCGTCAGTCCCCGTTCATCCATGGTTGCCAGCATCTGCTTGCTGACTTCCGCCCGCCTGGCCATTTCGTGCAGCACTTCCTGTTGAAACACTTCCACATTCAGTTTTGCGGCTAATTTTTGCGCAATAATCCGACCTCCGCTTCCCGGCTCCCGGGAAATGGTCACGACGGGGAGGATTTCTTTTTCTGCTTTTTTTTTCGCATGCATCAATTGCCACCGATGCATCTGTTCCTCGATAATTTTCTCCATTGAGCGAACGGTCCCTTTCATAACACCTCCTTTCCCGGTTCGATTGTTAAAACCGGGGGTGCAAAGTGAAACGGCTACTCATCTATCTCAAGTTGCATAATTTTGTTGTGCCTGATTTGCGTATTAAATCCCCCCCCAGTCCCCCCCCACATTCGACAGGCTCATGTCGACTCGTTTGAAAAAGGGGGGTTAGGGAGGATTTTTAAAATAGCTTTAAGCGTTTTTGGCTCCCCCTTTGTTTAAAGGGGACAGGAGGATATTTCCTGTAACGCTCCCTGTCCACAGGAACATTGATAGGGCGATGGGTACAAAGAGCAAAAATTGCCAGCCTTGTCAGGGTTTACCGGGGACGATAGTGTCTATGCTAGAAAGCTGGTATCGGAATGATTTCGGAGTCGGTGAAGTGCTGGTCTGTGAAGGTTGCGCTAGACGCTTCAGATTGAATCTTTGAAATTGGCCGGTAATACCAGGAGGACAGCCCGGTCGGTCGTCCAATTGTTTCCTGCTTGTTAATTGAATAGGCACGATACCACGATTGTCAACCGCCGCCGGCAGGAATCAGGGGCTAAGGGTTGAAGCGTCAGGCGAGATGAAAGGTGGATTTCAGAAATCCGGCGGCAGCGTCTGCCATTAACATGTGCCCCTCTTTGTTCGGATGGAGCCCGTCTTCTAAAAAATATTGTCCCTGAACTTCGCCGTTGTCGCCCAGAAACAGGTGATAAAAGTCGAGAACGGCAATGTCGCTTTCCCTGGCGGAAAAGCTTAATGCATCAATCAGGCGGTCCAGTTTCTGAATGCAATTCTCCCACCCGCCGATGGGTGCCATCATTTTCTGCTGCCGGATATTCTCCATGTACAGGGGTAGCGGAAGGCCCACAACCGGCGCCATATTGTGATATTCCGCCTGGCAGGTCATGGCGAATATGTTGGCCAGAACGTTATTTACATCCAGGTCCCACCACAGGTCATTGGTGCCGCCCATGATCAGGACAACATCCGGATTATGCCGGACCACATCATGGTAAAACCGTCCCAGCAAGCCGCCGCTGGTGTCACCGCCGATACCGCTGTTGAAAATCTTGATTCCCACCTGGTTTTCGACCAGCAGCGGCCAGGTATAGTTGGGGTTCAAATCCACGCCCTGGGTCAGGCTGTCGCCGTGACACACGATGGTTTTCATTTCGATGCCTTTCTCTTTGAAAATAGATCCTTGATGGCCGTCATCAACGGTTTTCGGATGTGAACTTTTAAGAAAAGATCTCCCGGCTTGCCCCCGCGCTTGCCTTCCTGTCCCATGCCCGCCAGCCGTATGCGCTGTCCGGAGCGGATCCCGGGCGGAATTTTAACCACCAGTTTTTTAGATCTGCTCCGCAGGTAGTAAGCATAAGGGCCGCCTTCCATCGCCTGTTCGGGGGCCAGGTACAACCGATCTTCTACATCGGCGCCATCTTCGGGGAATTGGACCCCGCTGATTTTCTGGAGTAAAAAGCGCGATATTTTCCCCAGATTGCCGCCCGGTGGAAAGGGGGCCTGATGCTGGTCGCCCCTCCCGGGCTGATTACCAAAAACAAATCCGCGGGCAAATCCCCGGGAATTTTTAAATTCGAATTGCTGAAACCCCCGGCCGTAAAATTCCTTGAAGATTTCATTGGATCCCCGGAGGCCGAAAGCTTTGGCCATTTCCTCAAAAATATGGTTGATATCCGAACCGCTGAAAATGTCCTGCTCGGAGTAATTGTTTCTGAAATGAGAATAGGCCGAAGAGCCGAACCGGTTTTTCAGACTGTCGTATTCGCTTTTTTTGGCCGGGTTCGACAGCACGGCATAGGCTTCATTGACCTTTTTCATTTTTTCGACCGCGGCCGGATTTTCCCGGTTGCGATCCGGGTGATATTTTAAGGCCAGCTTGCGAAATGCCTCCTTGATCTGCTGATCTGAAGCCTCCTGATCCACCTCCAGGACCTGATAATAATCCTCATTTGCCATTGAGCTAGATTTCCTTTTTGCCCGGTGGCGTTACCGGCAATTGGAAGCTATCTCAAAATCCTATTTTTGAGATAGCTTTTAGTTGCGTATATATTAAGGACAACTGCCGGCAAGTCAACTCTGCAGGCGACCGGTCCGGGAGTAATGATACAGCACCAGCCATGCTTTGACATCAAATTTTAGCCCGGGATTGGCGCACAGGCCTGCGGCCTGGGATGGGGTGACAAATTCGACTTCAATGGATTCGGAGGCGGTGTTACCGGCGGCAGAGGGGCGGCCATCGCACTCGACGGTGACCATGGCGACTGATTCATCGGTCATGCCGGTCGAGGAATAGAGCGGCGGGCTGATACCGATGACCCGGGTCAGGGTTAAGCCGGTTTCTTCCTTGAGTTCACGCCTGACAGCCTGCTCGAGGGTTTCACCCTCATCGATGAGGCCGGCCGGAAAACCGTATTCAATATCGGCCAGGGCCACCCTGTATTCACGTGTGATGACCATTTTATTTTCCGATGTGTGATACGGCACAATCACCACCGCATCCGGCATTGCAAACCGGCCACTGATGCATTTGGGCTGTTCGGCACGGGTTGCGACCTGCCATTGTTTGTCACAGCCGGTTTTATCCCGGTAGGAAACATTAAACAGATTAAGCCACTTCAGATCGGTGAGTTTTTTTGCGTTTAATATTTTCATGGGGGTGCCTGCTGAGGTTCAGGGTTCAGGGTTATGACTAAAAGGTTCAGGGTTCAGGGTTCACGGTTCAGGGTTTATAAAACAGCGAACCGCAGAACCGCAGAATTTCGAATACCGAATCCTCCAGAGGCGGACAAGTTTCGAAGGGTAGTTTCGCTTAGCTCAATCTCTTTGCAAAAAAAAGTAGGGTCGGCCTCCGTGCCGACCGTATCCGTTGTTCGGATTCAGCGGGCACAGAGGCCCGCCCTACATTTAAAGCGGGTCAACTTAGTTATGGTGCTTTATTCGTCCTTGTCGTCGTCCTCGTTCTCGTCCTCATAATCGAGAAGAATGCAATTGCGTCGAGGACGAGAGCTATATGATTCGCCGTAACGCTGAATCCTCTTAACCCTGAACCCTGAACCCAAAACGTTCACGTTTTCGCTTTATCAATCTGATACAGCGTGGCCCCCACGGGAGCAAATGAAAGAAATAAAATGTTGAGCACCGGGATCAGAAAAAGCAGACCGAAGCCCAGGTGGAATAGAAGGGATCGTCTCAAGCTCTGAAATCGTTCTTTGAACGCAATCTGCTGCCTGGCGGGGGGAAGATCCGTGTTATCCCAGGCCAGAAAAATGACAGCAATCGCCGAGGAAAAAATGGTTATAACCGGTCCCAATGGCGTCAGCCAGCCGACGATGATCAGCAGCATTGACAGCAATACGGGGACTGTGGCGCGTGGAATCTCCTGCTTGACCAGAAACAGAAATTGCTGCCACAGCGGCATATTAGAGGGCTGTTGAATTTGGCCTGTAACTGTTTTCTCGGTGATCCGGGACATCGTGTCCATAATTAATACGCTGAATAGAATCTGTGAAACCAGAAATGATATCACCGCCGACAGACCCACCAATATGGCCGACAGCAGCCATGACAGCAGGTGCCATAACCATGTGACCCATGGATTTTCAGGTTTGCTCCACATAAAGCTCAAGATTTCCTGATGGTAGACAAGAATCATACCGGCTGCAAAAATGGTGATCAGAATCACCATAAAGAAACGAATCAGCCCCAATAAAAGCAATTTAGGGGATTTTAGTCCCATCCCCAGCCCGCGCAAATTATATTTAATACCGCTTATTAACGTCATTTTATAATTATCCTTAAACAGGTGAAAAGATGTTGTATATTTTTCACAATCTCAAATTCGATTTTACGGCCGCTTATAAATTCGCCGTTCTGCCGAAAGGTATGCCGCTCACTGCAATGCGTTTGTGTTTTGTCCATTGGAGTTTGAATTTTGGATATTGTTTGTTATTTGTTTTTTGATTATTGGAATTCTCTAAGTTCAGAGGCCCAAACTGACTATAACATTCAATATGTTTTTTAAAACCACACTAGCAGGAATATGCACCTATGCCCCATCAATGGTGCAGTCATCAATAAATTTTTCCAGCCGGAGCTTCTGGTTGCGGTTCAGTCCTGTGAATTGAACACTGAGCCTTCGGACAAAGTTTGAAATTTTCTCACTGGAGACGGTTTCAAACGATGCACGGCCCAGGTAAAACCCCTCA
>CAJICI010000302.1_pt1 | contig 10461 bp, 7 predicted proteins | sample 9199571 | NCBI WGS metagenome assembly CAJICI01 (sample SAMEA7708329, study PRJEB35096) | sediment metagenome | biome: marine neritic benthic zone biome [ENVO:01000025]; feature: sediment [ENVO:00002007]; material: shallow marine sediment [ENVO:03000034] sea grass bed [ENVO_01000059] ...
CAAAGGCGTACTGGATCGGTTCGGGCAAATCAAGCCCAAAGTATTATTCACGGCCAATGGCTATTCGTTCAAAGGCAAAAATCTTGATTCGCTGCAGCGAATCGCCGATATTTTAAAGGAGCTTCCGTCCATCGAAAAAGTGGTGGTGGTTTCCTACACCGAGCAAAAGCCCGATATCAGTAGTATCCCCAATGCTGTCCATTACAAAGATTTCAGGTCATCCGAATCCAATCTTGAGATCGAGTTCGAGCAGTTGCCCTTTGATCATCCGCTTTACATCATGTATTCATCCGGCACCACAGGTTTGCCCAAATGCATGGTGCAAAGCGCCGGTGGAATCCTGATCCACCATCTAAAGGAGCTGATGCTTCACACCGACCTGAAGCGGGAGGATACGATATTTTACTTTACCACCTGCGGCTGGATGATGTGGAACTGGCTGACCAGCTCGCTGGCCGTTGGCGCCACCCTGGTATTGTTTGACGGCAATCCGTTCCATCCTCACCCGGCTGCTCTGTGGGAGATGGCCCAGGAGGAGAAAATAACAGTGTTCGGTACCAGTGCCGGCTATATTGCAGCCCTGATCAATGCCGGTGTCAAACCGGCGCAAAATTATGATTTATCAGCTGTCAGGGCCGTTCTGTCCACCGGTTCACCTCTGTCCATCGAGGGTTTCGATTACATTTACAGTGAGGTTAAAAATGATCTGCAGCTGGCCTCAATTGCCGGCGGCACAGACCTCAACGGCTGCTTCGCCCTTGGAAACCCCATGGGTCCGGTGTATGCCGGCGAACTTCAGTGCCGGGGCCTGGCCATGGATGTCAGGGCGTTTGACGAAAGCGGCAAGGAGCTGATCAACCAGGAAGGCGAGCTGGTATGCTGCAAACCCTTTCCGTCCATGCCGATTTATTTCTGGGAAGATGCCGATGGCAGCAAGTACCACAGCGCTTATTTCGACGTATATCCGAATATCTGGCGGCATGGCGATTTCGTGACGGTGACGGATCGCGGCGGCGTGGTAATGCTCGGGCGCTCGGACGCCACCCTGAACCCGGGCGGCGTGCGCATCGGGACGGCCGAGATTTATCGCCAGCTGGAGCAGATGGAAGAACTCGACGACAGCGTGGTAATCGGCCAAAGATGGAAAAACGATATCCGGGTTATTTTATTTGTCAAACCGGCTCCCGATGTCGAGTTGACCGATGAATTAAAGGACAGGATCAGGCAGGTCATCCGCACCAATGCTTCGCCCCGACATGTGCCGGCGAAAATCCTGGCCACCCCGGCGGTGCCCTATACCCTCAATATGAAGAAGGTTGAGCTGGCAGTCAAAAAAATAATTGAAGGTCAGCCCGTGCTCAACAAGGATGCCCTCAGCAATCCGGAGTCACTGGACTTTTATGAGGATCTGCCGGAACTCAAAGAGGATTAAAACTGGCTTCAATACCTTCATCTTTTGTCCGCTGGCCCGCCCGCCTCGCCTGAGCTCGCGATGGCGGGCAGGCGGCGTTGCGATTGCAGATGACAGAGGACAGAAGACAGATGACAGAGGACAGAAGAGAGGTAAAGGAAATCCACCGTATTCAAGGCTTGTTGAACACCTTAATACTATTAGATGAGATGTGAAATTCCGCTGTTAAGCGGGGCCCTCGAACAAAATCTAAAGGCCCTGGAACCCGTTTAACCTGTTCTAGTTTTTGTTGTTCAACGTTCACAATAGTGGTGAGAATTATGCAGCGGTCATTTTCAATAAATCCAATTGGTGTGGTCAGGAAGTCCGGGGATGATGTGTGGATTGAGGTTTTTGAGGAGTATGTCGATGGGTTACTGGGGCTGGACGGGTTCTCCCATATTCTTGTTTTTTACTGGTTCGACCAGAATGATAATCCCGAAAAGCGCCGTACCTTGAAGGTTCATCCTCGCAAGGAGCCCGGCAATCCGCTGACCGGAGTCTTTGCCACCCATGCGCCGGTGCGTCCCAACCTGATTGCGCTTTCCCGCTGCAAGATCGTTTCGATCAAGGATAATATCATCAAACTGGATGAAATCGACGCCCTGGATCGCTCGCCGGTGATTGATATTAAGTGCTATATTCCTCATAGTGTTGAAGATGTCCGACTACCTGAATGGGTTCGAGAGAATCGAGATGATGCCCTAAAGAGGACAGAAGACAGACGACAGAAAACAGACGACAGAGGTCAGATGACAGAATGACTGTTCAGAGTCTTCTCCTATGTCATCTGTCCTCTGTTTTCTGTCATCTGTCTTCTTTTGGGTATTTCATGCGATTCGAGAAATCCCTCTGAAGCCCTTACAAGCGTATAACAATGCCAACCTCCCTATCAGGCCAGATCGAAAAAATCACCTTTACCAACGAGGAAACCGGTTTTACCATCGCCAGAGTCAAAGTGGATGGCCGCCGGGAGCCGGTGACGGTGGTGGGTAGTCTAATGGCGCCCATGGCCGGTGAGATTCTCGATATGCGTGGTGAGTGGGCCAATCATCCCAAATTCGGCCGGCAATTTAAAGTCCACGAGTATAAAACCAGGGTGCCGGCAACCGTTTACGGTATTCGCAAATACCTGGGGTCAGGGATGATCAAAGGCCTCGGTCCGGTGATGGCCGGCCGCATTGTTGATAAATTCGGCAAAAAGACCCTGGATATTATTGACAGCGATATACAGCGCCTGACTGAAGTGGAGGGTATCGGCAAAAAGCGCATTGATATGATCGCCAGTGCCTGGGATGCCCAGAGCGAAATTCGCGATGTGATGTTATTTTTGCAAAGCCACGGTGTCAGCTCCGGTTATGCCGCCAAAATCTTTAAGCAGTATGGCAACCGGGCGGTTGCCATGGTGAAAAGAAATCCCTATCGTCTGGCCACCGATATTTTTGGAATTGGTTTTCTGACCGCCGATCAGATCGCTGCCAAACTGGGCTTTGACCGAGAGTCACAGTTGCGGGTCGAGGCCGGTATTCTATACGTCCTCCAGGAACTTTCCGGTGACGGGCATGTCTGCTATCCTTATGAACCGCTGATTTCCAAATGCTGCGATATTCTTGATGTCGGGCGGGAGCCTGTGGTGCAGGCTTTGGGTAAACTGGCGCTGGACCGAAACATTGTCATAGAGGATATCAATGAATCGATAGAGGCGTATAAAGAAAACCAGAAGGTTGTCTATCTTCTGCGACTGCACCTGGCGGAAACGGTCATTGCCCGTCGGTTGCTGATGCTGATCGGAACTGCAAAGGGTATTCGCGATATTGACACAAACCGGGCTATCGATTGGGTTCAGCGCCGGCTTTCCATCACTCTGGCTGAAAATCAGCGCAACGCAGTGATGCGGGCCTCGGAAGACAAGGTAATGGTTATTACCGGCGGGCCCGGTACCGGTAAGACCACGATCATCAATGCGGTTTTAAAAATTTATGCTGAACTCAAGATCCGAATCATGCTGGCGGCACCCACCGGGCGGGCCGCCAAGCGGATGAGCGAAGCCACCGGTTTGGAGGCCAAAACCATTCACCGCCTGCTGGAATACAGTCTGCAAAAGGGAGGATTTCAGCGCAACGAGGACAAACCGCTTGATTGCGATATTCTCGTCATCGACGAAGCCTCGATGATCGATACCGTTTTAATGTATCACCTGCTGAAAGCGGTTCCGCTGACTTCCACCTTAATTCTGGTCGGCGATGTCCATCAGCTGCCCTCGGTGGGGCCTGGAAATGTCCTCAATGATATTATCGCCTCATCGGCCGTACCGGTGGTTACTCTGGATAAAATTTTCCGTCAGGCCAAAACCAGTCAAATCATTGTTAATGCCCATAAGATCAATGCCGGCCAGGTTCCATCAACCCATGCTGAACGGGCATCGGATCCGCAGACGGATTTTTATTTCATTGAACAGGAAGATCCCGAAAAAGTCCTGGAGATTATCCTGGAGCTGAACAAGACACGCATTCCCCGGCACTTCGGATTTGATCCAGTGGAGGAGATTCAGGTGTTAACCCCGATGCACAAAGGCTCCGTCGGGGCGGCCAATCTTAACCAGCAGCTGCAGGAAGTCCTTAATTCGGGTGAAAGCGGCATTACTCGCGGGGAGCGCACCTATCGCATCAACGATAAAGTCATGCAGATCAGAAACAACTATGACAAAGAAATTTTCAATGGTGATATCGGCAGAATTACGGCCATTGCCTGGGAAAGCCGGGAGGTTACCGTTTCCATTGACGGCCGGGATGTGATCTATGACTTTGAAGATCTGGATGAAATCGTGCCGGCCTATGCTGTCTCGATCCACAAGTCCCAGGGCTCTGAATACCCGGTAGTGATAGTCCCCATCATCACCCAGCATTATATCCTGCTGCAGCGAAACCTCATATACACTGCCGTCACGCGCGGTAAACAACTGGTGGTGATGGTGGGAACGCGCAAAGCCCTGGCCATTGGAATTAACAACGACAAAACCCGCAAACGCTTCACGCGCCTGAAGTATCGTCTGAAACAGTGATCTCGGCATAAATTACGGTGATTTTGGCGCCAAAATAAGGTGTTTACCCCATTAACATAGAATGGGGACTATTATACATGTATCGCCATGTGATTTCGCATGATGGTGAACTCACGCCTGGCCCTGTCTGACAAATTGCAGCGGTACCCGATCCGTTTCCTTCAGATGAATTATCTGGTGCTCCGGATATGTGCGCGATTGAAATTCCATCTCCCGCTCTATCTCTTGTAGAACTGACTCGCCAGAATACTTGACGCAGACCCGCAAAATCCTGAAATCGCGAAATCGAAGGTTTTAGAGTTGCGGCAGCCGTTATTGTTGCCTGCTGACCCATTTCGAAAAACACCATTGAACCTGTGAATTTGGAACTAAAAGGAGGGTATGATGAAAACAAAATTGGTGATCCTGTGCGCGACCCTACTGCTGGTTGCCTGCCATCTGCCGTCTCCCCCTGAGCCTCCAGATCCCGATGAGGATCTGATCGCAAGGGGCAAAGAGATTTTTTTCAATGAGACATTTAACGGTAATGGCCGAACCTGCGGAACCTGTCATCCGGCAGAAAATAATTTCGTAATTGATCCGGCATTTATCGCGACATTGCCCGACGATGATCCGCTTTTTGTGGCTGATTTTAATCCCGATCTGAAGGAAAATTTTGAAAATACGCGGCTGATACGGGAATTCGGTCTCATTATTGAAAACCTGGACGGTTTCGACGATCTGGCCAACAAGTTTACCCTGCGCGGCGTGCCTCATACACTCGGGCTGCGATTTACGATTGATAGTTCAATAGGACCGCGAACCGGCTGGTCGGGCGACGGCTCGCCCGGCGACGGTTCACTGCGCTCCTTCGCCACCGGAGCGGTTATCCAGCATTTCACCAAAACCTTGAATCGGGTTGCGGGCGTCGATTTTCGCCTGCCCACCGAAGAGGAGCTCGATGCCCTGGAGGCATTTCAGTTTTCGCTGGGGCGTCAGGAGGAATTAACGCTGCCCCTGCCGCTGAAAGGCACGGTGGCCAAACGGGGCCAGGAAATTTTCAACGATCTTACCCTGGGCAAATGCTCTGCCTGTCATTTTAATGCCGGCGCTAACTTTAATCCGAATCTGCCTTTCCCGGTCCAGGGAAATCTGAATTTTAACTCCGGGGTCGAGGATCTGCCGGATCAGCCCCAGGATTTAACCGGCGAGCTGATACCGCCTGATGATGGGTTCGGCATCCCCGGAGATGGGACTTTCAACACGCCCTCACTGGTTGAAGCTGCTGATACCGGTCCGTTTTTTCACAACAACTCGATTGAAACCATCGAAGGATCGGTGGCTTTTTATAACGGCGATGCGTTTAATAATTCTCCGGCCGGACAGCTCGTCGTGCAGGCCACGGGCAGCGGCATCAATTTAGACGGCACCCAGGTCGTAGAAGTGGCGGCGTTTCTGAGAGTAATCAACGCCCTGGAAAACATCCGCCAGAGTATTGAACTGCTGGATAAGTTTGCCGCTAAAAATTTCAGAACCGTTAAAGAGGGAGAAGAGTTATTGGACCTTGCGCTGGCCGAAAACAGAGACAGCAGCATGGTCTTGAAAGGCGGTGGCCTGCACCCTGAAGCGGTGAAGTTTTTAAAAGAATCAAAAACCTTGATCAAAAAAGCCAAACGCAGTCTGTTTTCCAGGGGCCGTCTTGCCAGGGAAGCGATTCAAAAACAGGAAGCGGCCCGCAATGAACTTGTTGAACCATCTTAATTTAACCTTATTATATGTAATATGGAGGTTAGATCCATGTCTAAATATATTGCAATAGCAGGTATCCTGATCATCATGATGGTGAATGTGCCGATAACAGCAGCTGAAAAGGCGACCGAATTGTATGTCCCCATCGGTCAGTCGCCCGGCCTGTCGGGCAAATATGCAGCCGCCGGCCGAATTGAGCAGGTGAACTATCAAAAAAATACCCTCACCATGTCATCGGGCTCGGGAACATACACGGTAAAGGTTTCTGAGCGCACCAGGTATTATGTTGACCGCAGTAAAGCCGGGCAAACCAATCGCTACGGTAGTTTTTCAGATTGCAAGCAAGGGATGATGGTTGAAGTTCGCTTTGAAAAGGATGAGCGCAATCGACCGGCCGAGTGGATAAAACTTGAAATGCTGAAATAGCCGCCGAGTGTCAATTTATGCGGTGTCCATCAATGGCCCCGCTCCTGCAAGGGAGCGGGGAACTTCCATTCGGAAAGCTTTTTGTAAAAACAGACACCGCCATGCGGCAGCATCAGTTCTGGGCACGCTCATATCCTTCGGGCGTAAGATAAGCCGCGTAATGTTCCTTTTCATCGGTATCCACCAGCCCTTTTACAAACAGCGAGTGAATCACGGATTTTGTTTTTTCAACCGATAGATTCATCTGTTCGGACAGCTTGCTGGTTTCCAGATACCCCGGAGGTCCGTTGTTCTGCCACTCATCTGCCAGGCAGGTCAGCAGTTGTTCTTCATCATAATTGAGTTCCATATGGCCCCGATTTCATTCTCGCGCGGATATTACACCGGTTGTATTAAGTATTTTTCATTTGAACCGCGTTGTAAATCCCCCCTGTCCCCCCTTTTTCAAAGGAGCTTCGGGATTTTCAGTGGGTAAAAAATTGCTGGATGCGGGGTATTCTTCATTCAACCCGTGTCATTGAGACTAAGAGACTATGTCAAAAGGAATGGATTCTATTTTAAACTGCTTTCTTCTGGAAAATGGTTAAGAAAAATTCCTGTCGATCCTGTAAATCCTGTCTAAAAAATGCTTTTTTTAAGATAGAATCCATTCCTTAATACTTTCTGATAGCTTTCACTTACACCCTTGCTATCGGAAAACTATTCTGACAAACGTTCTAAACGGTTCGCTCCAGGTTAATCGATTTGGAGGGTTGAAATTGGTTGGCACTGAAGAAATTCATCAGTATGGAATCATTTTTGTCGACCAGGGTATTTATTTTCTGGACGCCGAGGGTTTTTAAATGTTCGACAAATTCATCTATCAACAATTTTCCGATACCTTTATGCCGGCAATCGGGATCGACGCCAATGGTATCCAGGCTCGCTTCTTCCTGAAAAATACCATATTCTCCCATAAATAAAACCCCCATTACAAAACCCAACACGGTGCCGTCCTGCGTTTCTGCCACCAGCGATGTGGGCAGATAATCTGTTGATTCAAATAGCTTTTCAAACTTCATTTCATAATATTCAGGCCGGGCAGACTTCAGTACTTTCTCATCTATAGCCACCACGGCATCATAATCTTCTGCCTTCATCAGTCTGATATTAAATTCTGTCTCGGTCATGGGGTCTCCTTTCTCATCAGGGTATTATTGAAATTACAACCAGAAAATTAAAAGGTTAACTGCCATTCCCGTCAGAGGGTTGCGATAGAGGTGAGAAATTATTTAAAGCGGTTGTTAAAAAAAACGTTCCGTTGTTTGAACGTTTTTTTGTTACAACCACTTATACCAACCTCCAGTATTTCGGATTTTTTTTGAAAAGCGCTATAAATCAATAGGTTATGGCCTATTATAAGGAAGAAATACCTATCAAATATATCATAATTACCCTTAGCGCAGACGCAATAGGGTTTGCAACCCCGGATATCTGTTCATCCAGCGAGTTTTTCCTTGACAGAGATCAGGTAACCCTCTATATAACTACTTTATAGCTAATTTGTAGTTAATATATAGCTTGAAACAGACTGTCCATACTTCCATATGAGGATGGGTAATTAAAATATTTAATATAAATTCAAATGGTTAAATTCTTTATCCTTAGATCAGCAAAATTTCAGCCTGAATTATTCTGAAATTACAAAAGATAGGACCCGAAACAAAAAATACCACGGATTCTGGTAAAATATAGGGGGCAAATATGAGATTCGCAGAGACAGGGTATAATTTGGAAGTTGACCTGACCCGGGGAAACATTGTGAGGGTGGAAAGTGACCCGGCTGACACCGAGCTATATCTGGGTGGGCTGGGTACCAACGCCAAGATATTATGGGACCGGGTACCTCCGGAAGTTGATGCTTTTTCCCCCGAGAATTTGCTCATTTTCGGTGCCGGGCTGTTGTGCGGCACACCGGCTACCGGGTGTAATCGCACCATAGTAACCACAATCTCTCCCCAGACGAAATTAATGGCTTTTTCAATGATGGGAGGATTTTGGGCACCGGAATTGAAATATGCCGGTTATGACAAAGTAATCCTGCGCGGTAAATCCCCCGAACTGGTTTATCTATGGATCCACAACGACAAGGTGGAAATACGCGATGCCGGTCATCTGGCGGGCAAGGGATCCAATGAAACCGCCGAACTTCTCCGCAAGGAGCTGGATGAGCCCAAGGCCGAGGTCGTATCCATCGGCCTGGCCGGTGAAAATCGAGTCTTTTATGCCTCGATTGAACAGGGCAGATCCAGTGCCAGCCGGGGCGGTATCGGCGCTGTTATGGGCGACAAAAAGGTCAAAGCGATTGTGGTGCGCGGGACCGGTGACATCAACGTTGCGAAACCCATGGAGTACCTCGAAGAATGCAACGAAGTGATGGAGTATATAAAATGGCGCGAAGATCACCCGATTCCGGGCGTTATCCCTATTCTGTCCGTGCTCGGGTCACCCCAGGAAATGGTCATTCATGACGAGAAATGGCATACCGAAAACTTTGTCTGGGGAAATGCGCGCACGCGCAGAAAAGATTTCTGGACCGAGGAAGTCGCAAAAGAGTGGTACAACACCCTGGAATCGGCGCGGACGCGGATGATCAGCTGCTTTAACTGCCCGATGAAATGCGCTGCTACGCTCAGTCTGCCGGGACTTCCGACATACATGATGAAATGCTTTTCGAAATTGACCTATACCATGGCGTCCATGTCAAACCTGGAATTCGGCTTGACCATTGCCCAGCGGGCGACCGAGTACGGCCTGGATGGCTACTCGACTCCCCAGGTCATGGCTTTTGCGCTTGAACTATACGAAAACGGAATTTTGACCGATGATGACCTGCCGGGACTGCCGGAAAACAATGAGGAAAAATTTTATTATTTGCTGGATCTTATCGTGAATCGGGAAGGCATTGGCGACCAGCTTGCCAATGGCACCTACTGGGCCGCAAAGGAGATCGGCAAGGGAGCCGAGGAATATGCCCATAACAACATTAAAAAACACGAGCAGCTGCCGCTCAAATTGGGCATGCTTAACCCGATCTATTTTCTGATGTATTGCACCGGGGAGAAAATGAACGTCACCCAGATTGAAGGGCAGTTTCCCCAGGCGCCTTTCCCCAAAAGAGAGCACAGAGAAAAATTCGTCAAAGATTGGTTCCAGGTCCCGGACGATAAGTTCAAGCAATATTTTCTGGATTGGGAACTGCGCGGAGAAAACTCCATGCCCTTTTACCCGACGGTGCCCATGGTTTGCGAAATTGTCGACTGGATGGAGCGGATGCATTACATCGATGACGCCCTGGGAATGTGCGCCGGCTTATCTTCATTTCACCTGAAGCCGCCGTATCATATCCATAATTTCCCGAAATTCATTTCCTATGGCGCCGGTATCGATATGGATGAGGAAAAATTGACCCAGGCCACCAGAAGATATCGAACTCTGGTCAGGGCCATCAACATACGGCGCGGCATGCGAAGAAAAGATGATGCGCCGCCCAAAGACCACTGGAAAAAAAGATTTCCCGAACTCGAGGCCGAGCTCCTGGACACGTATTACGAGATGAAGGGTTGGAATAAAGAAGGCATCCCAACCCAGGAGTCCCTGGCTGACCTGGGCCTGGATTACGTGAGCAAAGACTTCATGGAAAGGGGCATCTACGCGGAAGGCGAAAGTGATGCTGCCTAACAGGCACCCGCAGTAAATGCGCAGTAATAATTCGAAGGAGGCACTAACCGTGACGGTTGAGAAAAAGAAAAAAATA
>CAJICI010000290.1_pt1 | contig 10425 bp, 8 predicted proteins | sample 9199571 | NCBI WGS metagenome assembly CAJICI01 (sample SAMEA7708329, study PRJEB35096) | sediment metagenome | biome: marine neritic benthic zone biome [ENVO:01000025]; feature: sediment [ENVO:00002007]; material: shallow marine sediment [ENVO:03000034] sea grass bed [ENVO_01000059] ...
ACCCGGCAGGATTGAATATCGAAGGTCACATTGCCGATATTCATATTGTCTTTGTCCCGAAAACCAGCTGCAAAATTCAAAAATCGATAAACGTCCGCAAAGTTCGTTGCCAGGCCGACCGAGATACGAATAGCACCCGCGCTTTTATTCCCCCGGTGCTGAATGATCTGGAGGAAATGGGGCAGGCTCATATCAGGGCCGTCTTTTAACCCGGCCATCATATCTTCCGCGGTTAGCCCTTCGGCAATTTCACCCGCGCCGGGGTTGCAAAAACAGCCGGTGCGCAGCGAGATGCCCTCATCGTTTGCCAGTTCTTCAATGCGGCGATAATCCAGAAGCCCTTCATCCGGTCCGTAGAAGTTCAGCGCCACCGTCCCGCCGCGCATCTGTGTATCCGCCGGGCCATAGATCCGGACCATCGGTTTGCCGTTGCTGTGCTGCAGTGACAGCAGGTTCTCCAGCAGCCAGCCGGTCAGGCATTGGACCCGCTTTTCAATGGTGCCGATTCCCGCTTTTTCCAGGTGCTCCAATCCGGTTTTAATCGCCGGGATGTTGAGATAATTCACCGTTCCGTCTTCAAATGCGGCTTCGTTGGGAGCCAGATAGTGACCTTTTCCCTGCACACTGGCAAAGTTCACCGTGCCGCCGGCAAACCACGGCCGTTTCATTTTTTCCAATACCGACCTGCGAATAAGTAGAGCACCAATGCCGGTGGGGTAGCCAAACATCTTGTAAAAAGAAATGGTCACAAATTCCGGTTTAACCACCCCCAGATCAAGGCGATTTGTCGGAACATAGGCCGCTGCATCCAGCAAAACATCCAGACCGTTGCTCTGGGCCTGCTCTATCAGGTCCTGCGGATGCTTTACGCCGGAATAGTTGGACTGGGCGGGAAATGCCAGCAGGTTATCCTGGTTTGCATCAACCGAATTCAAAACGTCATCCAGCCGCGATCGGTCCAGGCGCAATTCCGGGGCTGTTAACGGCACATAATTTACCTGCGCCCCTTTGGCCCCGGCAAATTCACGAATGCCATTAACCGAGTTGTGATTGTCGAAGGTGAGAACGTACCGGCCGCCAGGCGCAAACGGGTATGCTTCGCCGACCAGCTTCAATGCACCGCTGGCATTGGCCGTGAAGACGGCAATATATTCATTCGGCGATGCACTGAAGTAATTCAGAACATACTTGCGTGTACCTTCCACCAGGTCCGTCATGGCCAGGGAAGTGGGATTTGCCGAGTGGGGATTGCCGAGCACGCTGGTGCGCAGCAATTCCAGGTGTTCGGCCAGTTGCGATTCGCTGTACAGCCCGCCGCCGGTATAATCCAGATAGATTTGTCCGCTGGTATCAAGACGACTGTATTGAGTCTGGCGCCACTCATCCAGCACAAGGGTTTGATTAAACGAGGGATAGCGCTCAACAAAAGCCGAATATTCATCAGCCATCCGGTTTGGATCATATCGGTTATGAGGTGATGATTCAGGTGTTGTGTTCACAGGCAGACTCCTTAAAGAAAAGGGGAGATCACGGTTTGTCTTCGTTGGCTGTTTTTATTGCCATGCGTCTTACCAAATTGTTTCCACCTCTGAAAACTTCAGAATCTTCCGGTCCGATGTCACCAGAGGCAATCCCACAATTCTGGAGGTGGCTACGATGATTTGATCGGCCGGATCGCTGTGAATACCGCGCATGACCGTGCTTTCCACAGCGATTTCCGGGGAAAGATCGGCAACTTTTATATTAAACTGATTCAGGGAGCGCCTGATCCAGATCAGGGTGGGTATGGAAAAACCGATGCGCTTTTTTTCGACCAGTTTGGCCAGCTCCCAGCAGGATATGGCCGATATCCATTTGTGATCAGCCGAGTTAATAGCCTTCCTGGATTTCGCGGATAGAGACTTCTTTTTCTCAAGGGACAGCCATATCCAAATATGAGTATCCAACAGCAGATCCATTACTTCAAAGCCTCCCAGTCATCTTCAGCAACCGGTGAAACTATATCACCCATATAGGTGACGGTATCCTTTAAAGGCATATCCTCGCGATCGACTTCAAATGGGATTACTTCTGCAATGGGTTTACCGCGTTTGGTTATGACCACACGTTTTTTTTGTTTGCTGATATCTTCCAAAACGGCCAGGCAGGTGGCTTTAAATTTGGAAACAGATAATGATTCCATAAAATTCTCCAGAAATTTATCATGGTCAAATGACTATGGTCATATTAATGGTTCAATGGCAGACTGTCAAGTGCAATATTAGAGTTTTGAAAGTGATGGGTTAAGTGATATAACCGGAAAAGGCGGCCGCTGTGGGCCGCCCTACGTTTCTGAAGGTTCTGATGTGTCGATCTTTACGCTATGCGCCATGCCCTATGCGCTCTGCCCAACAGAAACCCGCACCACGAAACTCGCAACCGGCAATAAATACACCGTAACGCGAATTAGCTTTCGAAAAATTCTTTGAATTTCTTTAGGCCCTCCCTGATTTCTGCCGGTTCGATTCCTGAATAGGCCATCCGGATGTAATAGTTGTCTTCGCCTTCCAGCGGGCGGCCGAAGTGCAGGCGGGTGCAGAAGGATACACCGGTTTCCTCCAGCACGGTCCGGCGAAATTTATCGTAGTCGGTTAATCCCGTTTTATTCATGGCGCCGGTGACGTTGGGCCACAGGTAAAAGGTGGCGTTGGGCCGCAGGCAGTGAACGCCGTCAATGGTGTTCAATAAATCCACCGTGGTGTCGCGCCGTTCTTTCAGCGTGTCCAGGATTTTTTGACATTCGCTCTGGTCACCGGTAAGCCCTTCGATAGCAGCGTACTGCACAAAGTGGTTGGAGCAGGATTCTTCGTTGACATTGAGTTTGATGATGACATCGATGATGTCTTTAGGGCCGATGGTGGCGCCCAGGCGCCAGCCGGTCATGGCAAATTTTTTGGAGAAGGTATACAGAATCACGCAGCGTTCGCGCATCCCGGGCAGTGACACCAGAGACTTGCTCTGCCCGCCGTAGCGAATATCGAAATAGGCTTCGTCAGCCAGGACATACAGATCGTGCTTGAGCACCAGCTCGGCGATCTGTTCCAATTCGCGGTCGGAGCATTCCGCCCCGGTGGGGTTCTGCAGATCGTTTAACACCAGCAGTCGGGTGCGGGGTGTAATGCGGTCTGCCAACATTTCAGTGTCAATGTCGAACTTTTTTTTGCCTTCGATGTAGCCGTAGGGCACGGCTTTACCGCCGTGAAATTCAATCATGGATTCATAGATGGGATATCCCGGGTTGGGATAGAGTACCTCGTCGCCGGGGTTCATCATGGTCAGGAAAAATTTACCGATGGTGGGCTTGCCGCCGGGCTGGATGGCTACGTTTTCCATGGAATATTTGACCTTGCGGTTGGTGCCGATATCATCGGCCAGGATTTCGCGCAGTTTGGCCACCCCGGCATTGGGGCAGTAGTTGGTGTGCCCGTCCCGCATGGCTTTGATGCCGGCCTCCAGCACGTTTGTCGGGGTTTTGAGATTGATGTCTCCCAGGTGAAAGGGATAGACCATGTTGCCTTTGGCGGCAAAGGCTGCTGCTTCGGCTGAGACGGCAAAGGCGGTTTCGGTACCCAGTTGGTTTACGCGGTCAGCTACTTTCATTGTTTTCTCCACAGTTGAGTTTTGCACATGATATTGAATTTTCGCGAAATGGCCAGGAGGCCAGGAGGCTGGGATGCCTGGAAGTCTGAGAATCAGAGCCTCCAAGCTTCATAGCCTCCAGGCTTTCCAGCCATGGAGGTTTTAATTAAAACCCTAACGAGGTTAATCCTTATACAGCGCCAACCCCAGCTCATCGGCATTGACAATGCTGGGTGCGGCTTTGGGTGTTTCGGATTCCAGGAACGGCAAAATATCCGGCCGGTTCCAGGCCGGATAACCCAGCAGCAGCCCGGCAACATTGCTTGCAGCCAGGGTGGCCATGCCTTCTCTGGTCCAGCGGGTGGCCGAGGCAATGTGGGGGACAATGATCACGTTGTCCAGGTCCACCAAGCCCGGTTTCATTTCCGGCTCATCTTCGAACACATCCAGGCCGGCCCGAAATTCCGGATGCTTGCGGCAGTGCTCCACCAGTGCCGCTTCATCCACCACCGGTCCACGGCTGGTGTTGATCAGGATGGCATTTTCCTTCATCAGCGCCAGGCGCTCGGTATTTATCAGGTGGTGGGTGGTATCATCCAGCACGGTATGCACGCTGACGCAGTCAGCCTTCCGCAGCACATCCTCGGGGCTGTCTGCACGTTTGCAGGATACCGGCTCTTCTCCCTGTGATGTCAGGAAATCACTGTAGGCCGCGATGTAATCTTCAAGCCCGGTGTTGGGATGGATGTCATAATAGACAAGGTTCATCTTGTGGCCTTCAACCATCATGCGGGCGTAGGTGGCGCCGATGCGGCCGGCTCCGATAACGCCGACGGTTTTGCCCCACAGGAGTTCACCCAGAAACAGGGTCATCAGCCAGCCCTTGTATTTACCGGCCCGCATGAATCGTTCGGCCTCACCGGTGCGGCGGGCGGCTGCAAAGGTCAGAGCCACGGCCATCTGGGCCGTTGTTTCGGTCAAAACGCCGGGGGTGTTGCCCACCGGGATTCGGTGTCCGGTGGCGGCATCCACATCGACGTTGTTATAGCCCACGGCGACATTGCTGTAAACAGTTCCGCCGGCAGCCTTGAGCGCACTGAACAACTCGTCGCCCCAGTCCTCGGTCAATTGCCCCAGGACGGCGTCGCATTGCTGGCCGATGGCAGATTTAATTTCAGCCACGCTGAGGACATCGGTGGAAGTGCAGACTTCGACCCTGCAGTCAGCTTTGATCAGGCGTTCCAGCCATAGTGAGCCGGGTAAAATCTTGGTGACGATCACACGTTTGCCCCCGGAAGGGTTGTGAGTGTCCCATTTCTTTTTGTTCATGAGGAACACCTCCTAAGAAAAATAGCAGTTTCGGCACATTTTTTTGCTAAATATGAGCACATGGCGTTTAATAAATTGATACTGTTGATATTGTCAATATACTTTTGCTATTTTCATGATTATTTCAAAATTTTATCAATAATTTGTCGAAATGATCAAATTAAATCATTGATTATCAGCTCCGTTGCAGGCATAATCGCTTAGTGGTAGCATGTTGGTGCTGCTTTCACCTAACATAATACCGATTGGTTTATAAAAAAGGTGCCGGAGTTATCGAGCTGGATAGGAAAAGAAAAGCTATGCAGATCAACAAAATTCCCTCACAAAATTTTCAATATATCGTCCAGGAATCGGTGGAAAGAGACCTTCCAGAGACATTTTCCCCCGACACAGCCGTGAGCGTACAGGCATTTCACCGCCAGTTGCCGGGTTACAACCCCACCCCGCTGGTCCGTTTGAAAAGCCTGGCTGAGGCCTGGGGTTTGGGCAACATCTTTGTCAAGGATGAATCCCAACGCTTTGGGTTAAAAGCGTTCAAGGTTCTCGGAGGAAGTTATGCGGTTGCCCGACTGGTGTGCCGGAAACTGAACCGCGACCCGGCCAAAGTGCCCTTCAACCAACTGGTCAGTGATGCGGTGCGGGAGCAGATCGGTCAGATCACCTTGACAACGGCAACTGACGGCAATCACGGCCGGGGAATTGCCTGGGCGGCCGAGCGGCTGGGACAAAAAGCGGTTATTTACATGCCCAAGGGGTCCGCACCGTCACGGGTGGACAGCATACGCGACCATGGTGCCGAAGTGGTGGTAACGGATCTTAATTATGACGATTCGGTTCGGCTGGCCTGCCGCAAAGCCAAAGAAAACGGCTGGTATATCGTCCAGGATACAGCCTGGGAAGGGTATAGCGAGGTACCGCTCTGGATTATGCAGGGTTATCTAACCATGGTTTCCGAGACCGTGAAACAACTGAGAACCGAGGATGCCCGGCCCACCCATATTTTTATACAGGCCGGCGTCGGCGCCCTGGCCGGGGCGGTGGTGGGATATCTGGCCCAGGTTTACCGCAACCCGCGTCCCCGGTTCATTGTTGTCGAACCCCGACAGGCAGCCTGCATTTTTGCCTCTGTCGCGGCGGGCGACGGCAAGACGCACCCCGTTTCCGGAGATTTGAACACGATTATGGCCGGTCTGGCCTGCGGGGAGCCAAATCCTCTCTCCTGGGAGATCCTGCGGGATATTCCCTGCTGTTATGTCAGCTGCGACAATTTCACCGCGGCAAATGGCATTCGCATTCTGGCCAATTCTCTGCCCGGCGACACACCGGTAGAAGCCGGCGAATCCGGGTCCGTGGGAGTCGGGCTGTTGGATCTGCTGGCCAATGATCCCGGGTATGAAAAATTAAAAGCCGGCTTGAAGATCGGTCCGGACTCGACGGCGCTTTTTTTTAATACCGAAGGGGCCACGGATCCGCAAAATTATCGCGAAATTCTGTGGTATGGGAAGTATCCGTTACCAGGTTAGAAGTGGTTTCAAAACCCGCCGGAGGCGGGCAAGCCCCATTTTACCCGCCTCTGGCGGGCTAACGCCCAAATACTGCGTTGCGAGTTCCTTAGAAATGCTCACATACTAACGTGTATGCTGCGCTTTCTAAGAACCTCGTCCGCCTCAGGTGGATCTTTGGACGTAATCTGAGGTTTTCAAACCACTTCTAGAAGCTGTTTCATAATTGCATTTTAGCCGCCTTAGGCGGGCTTGCGTCCAATGGCTGCGTTGCGATTCGGTACTAAAGGTAATCGCGGCAAGATGCCGCTCCCACAAGCCATATTGGGATTTCGATAAATTCACCCAATTAGGTTTCCTATGAGTGGGAGCGGCTTCCAGCCGCGATGTGTACACTCCGCTTTAAAACCGAATCCGCGCTTGTTGAATAGCTTAATTATTTAAAGAATAGACATTCAATCCCGCTTGGCTATAGCGGGGCCCTTGAACGCAATCTACAATTTTGAAACAGCATCTGATATCGTGTCCCAGAAATAATTTCCAAAATTTTTTATCCAGAATATCAGGACATCTGTTCGTCATTCCCGCGTAGGCGGGAATCCAGGCGCCTTTAATCTGGACTGCCACCTTCGCGGGAGTGACAATAGTTTTGTAACTTATTTGTAAGACAGTATACTAAGTCTTCCAGTAGGGATCGCGCAGGGCCTTCTTCGTAATCTTACCCGAGCCGGTTTTGGGCAGCTCATCCAGGAAAACAATGGTCTTGGGTGTCTTGTAGGCGGCCTGGTATTCTCTGCAGAACTGGATGATTTCCTGTTCGGTGGCCGTCTCATTTTGCTTGAGCACCACGGCCGCGGTGACCGCCTCACCCCATTTTTCGTCCGGCACTCCGAAGACAGCAGCTTCCAGCACCTTGGGGTGCATGTAGAGCACGGTTTCCACCTCGGTTGAATAGACATTTTCACCGCCGGTGACAATCATGTCTTTGCGGCGGTCAACAATGTTGACATAGCCTTCCGCATCAATCACCGCCAGGTCTCCGGTGCGCAGCCACCCATCAGTAAAGGCCTGTTCGGTTTCCTCCGGCAGGTTCCAGTAGCCCGGTGTCACGCTGTCTCCCCGGACCCAGATTTCACCCACCTGCTGATCATCGGCCGCAACCGTTACGCCGGCTTCATCCACGACCTTGAGGTCTACCCCGATAAACGGCCGGCCGGTCCTGGATTTGAACTTCAGCTGCTCCTCCGGCGGCAGGTTTTGCAGGTGTTTCTTTAATATGCTGAAGGTCAGGTAGGGGCTGGTTTCGGTCATGCCGTAGGTTTGAATGTAGTCGCAGTGAAACGCCTCGGTGATGCTTTTGACCACCTGGGGGGCGATGGGCGCCCCGCCGCTTAAAATTGCCCGCAGGCTGGAATAATCAAAATCAGCAACCTTCGGGTGTTTGATCATCAGGTTGAGCATGGTGGGAATCATGTTGCTTAAGGTGATGCGCTGCTGCTCGATGGTGGCCATGACGGCTTCAGGATCAAACTGGCCCACCATCACGTGCCGGCCCCCCACCCAGGTGAGGGCAAAGGTGGCCCAGGCATCGGCCAGGTGAAACATGGGTGCTATGTGTCCCCAGACATCGCTGTCCACCAGTTTAAGCTCGGCAATGGTTCCCAGGGAATGCAGGCAGACGTTTTTATGGGTCAACATTACGCCCTTGGGCCGGCCGGTGGTGCCGCTGGTGTAGTAAAGGTGGGCGACATCATCCTCATCTACGCTGACAGGATCAAAGTCCCCGGCATGTTTTTGAATGGCATCGTCAAAACTGAACGAAGGGAGTCTCGAAGATTCATCCGACGTATCCCCGATCCAGACAATCCCCTCCAACGGTGTGTCTTCATCCAGAACACCTTTGACCAGGTCCGCGAAGCGGGCGGCGGCCACCAGCCAGCGGGTTCCGGAATCATTTAGAATATAGGCAACCTCCCTGGCGGCCAGGCGGTAATTGAGCGGGTTTAAAATGGCACCGATTCCGGCGGCGGCATAATAGGCTTCCAGAAAAGAATGGGAATTGACTTCCAGAATCGATATGCGGTCTCCGGGTTGAATGCCCCGGGCCTGAAAGAACCTTGCCAGGCCATCTACTCGTGCACCGATTTCAGAATAGGTGAAGGAGCGGTCGCCATCAACCACCCCGATTCGGTCCGGATATAAATCCAGGGCTTTTTTCAGTGTCAGCCATATGTCCAATGTTGTCTTCCTTTTTGTTCTTACCAGATCGTTTTGACATGCTTGTAATCAGTTAACTTTTTATCTTTCGTAATCACAGAAGCTCCGGTTGAAAGCGCTGTGGCTATGATTATTCGATCCGCAGGGTCCGGATGCAGGGGTTGGGGCAGGTTTACAGATTTAACAGCGATTGAATTTGATACCGGTATGAATTCAATAAACGGCAGGTTTTCCGAAATGGCGATCCAGTCTTGGACATCCATTGAAAGTTTTAATCTCCCTTTTTTAACCAGGAGCGCAACCTCCCATGAACTGATGGAAGAGATCAATACATTTTTTTCTTTTACGGCAGCGTCTACCGCTTTTTTCGCCGTCTTTGAAAGGATTTGGGGATCACTTGTAAACCATATCCAGGCATGTGTATCGAGAACAATCATTTTAAAGCTTCCCAGTCTTCCACCCCGACGGGTTCGGTTGGGTCATCGTATTTAAGAACTGTATCGCGTAATACTTTTAAGGCTTCCTCAGGATCTTCGACATACGGTACAATTTTTAAGACCGGTTTGCCATGATCGCTGATTACCAATTCCTTACCGGTTTTTTCGACTTCGCGGAAATAATGCAAAGCACGAGGCTTAAACTGTGATTTTGAGATCATATTTTCCATGACAATTTCCCAGGTTAGTTTCTATTTCCAAAATGACATGGTCATAATACCATGGTCATTTTTGTTGTCAAGCTGAAATCTGTTTATCATTGAGATTTATTACAAGGTATGGTCTATTTAATGGCAAAAATTTCTTTGAATCAATAACCGGAGCGTAAGGATCCTACCCCATGGAGTTGGACATCGAAAGTTTTGCCGAGGATTTTGATCCGAGCTTTAAAGTGTTTCATGAGTTGATGGCCAAAAAGGTCGGCCAGGTCCTGCTGGTCTCAACGCCATATGATGCCTGGATTATGGAGGAGGACTGCCGCCTTTCTGAAAGGATCATCCATGAATACCGCGGGCTGAACCTGAGCAATCCGCCCCGCTTCACCTGGGTGTCCACGGCCGAAGCGGCCCTGGCGGCACTCTCCGAAAGACAGTTTGACCTGGTTATCACCATGCTGCATCTGGCCGACATGGATGCCTTCATGCTGGGGCAGAAAATCAAGGAAAAGGACCCCGAACTGCCGGTTATCCTGTTGACCCACAGCGCCATACCTTCGGAGGAGTCCAGCCGGGTATTCATGCAGCCGCCGGGCATCGACCGCACCTTTGTGTGGTCGGGAAATACGGATATCCTGGTGGCCCTGGTAAAAAGTGCCGAAGATCGGATGAACATCGAGCGGGACACCGGCCTGGCCGGCATCCGGGTCATTCTCTTTGTAGAAGACTCGCCCGTTTACATATCGACCCTGCTGCCCGTTCTTTACCGGGAGCTGGTGGGCCAGACCCAGGCGCTGCTCCAAAAGGGCCTCAACGAGGAACACCGCCTGCTCACCATGCGTGCCCGGCCCAAGATTCTGGTGGCGCGCAATTATGAAGAGGCCGACGATTTATACCATAAGTATGAGCACAATGTGCTGGGCGTTATTTCCGACGTGCGCTTTCCCCGCAACGGCCGGTTGGATCACGATGCCGGGGTGAGGTTTTTATCTAAAATCAAAAAGGAACGGTTTGACATTCCGCTGTTGCTGACCAGCTCTGAATCATCCAATGCCGAGAAGGCAACTACAATTCCGGCCATTTTTGTCGACAAAAATTCCCAGACCC
>CAJICI010000399.1_pt1 | contig 10373 bp, 5 predicted proteins | sample 9199571 | NCBI WGS metagenome assembly CAJICI01 (sample SAMEA7708329, study PRJEB35096) | sediment metagenome | biome: marine neritic benthic zone biome [ENVO:01000025]; feature: sediment [ENVO:00002007]; material: shallow marine sediment [ENVO:03000034] sea grass bed [ENVO_01000059] ...
CGATAGACCGGACTGTTGGAAACGGAAATCAATCGCAGCGATATGGTCGGATCTTTTTCGATGACCGCCGCCAGTTCCTCCGGTGTCGATTTGGGTTGTTTTATCACGGTCTGCATTTCGCGCACGACCTGGGGCATCACCGGCGGATTGATTTTGCCGGATTTGAATTTGTTGAGGATCTCGGCAAACACCGTCCGCATGGCGTCGGCCTGCTTTTTCTGCAGGTAGTCCGCAGATTCGCCGCCGTTGGACTCCACAAAGGTGATAAAATTCTGAATCAAATCCTGATCGAACAGCTGGCCGGCCTTGCCGTTTATTTCCACCAGCGCATCTTCGACGGACATGGCCTTTTCACTGGAACGGGCAATTACCAGGTTGTCGAGGTAATTGAAAAGCCCGATAATTCTGGCACCGATGGGAATCTGGTCGGATTTTAACCCGTCCGGATAACCGGAGCCGTCAAACGCTTCGTGATGGTGTCTGACCATGGGCAAAACATCCTGCAGAAAACCCAGGTTCCCAAGAACTTTTTCACCGCTGACAGGATGCTTCTTTATCATGATCATTTCTTCGTCCGTCAAAGGATCCGTTCTTTGCAGCAAATCGATGGGGATGGCAACAATTCCGATATCGTGCAGCAACCCGGCGTAATAGATGTTTTCAACATCCTGCGCGCCGCAGACTTTATATTCCTCACAAAAATTGGCACAATTGTTGGCAACGCGTTTGGAATGCTTTCTCAGAAACGGATCTTTTTCATCGAGTAGCGCAACCAGTGTTTTAACTACATCAAGAACAAACTCCCTGAATTCAGCTTCATTTTTCGGAATCGCAATTTTGGCCATGTCTAATCTTCTTTGTGATATTGAGAACAGGTTTTAAGGGACTTTGGTGGGATTGCTCAGACACCAGTCGGTAGAATTGTGATCAAGGACGTCAGTTGTCTGGAGTTATTCAAATCTGCATTTGTTGGCTTTCAATATTAATATTTTAATAAATCCAGATAGTTGTTGTCAAGTAAAACCATCGCCGGCCGGAAATCAGCAACGGTTGAAAATTCTCACAACCTGCATATTATTTAGAATAATCATGTTTAAAAACTTATCAAATATATTTGACACATAACGGTCTTTTCCATATGATCCGGCTTGAATCCAATTGTTCCCATACCCCCGTGCCCTGCTTAAAGGATTCCAGCTGTTGGTAAGACTGACCCGGTGAATTTGCCCGGGTCTTCGGTGGTTAATCGAACGGGTATAACAACTATGAATCTTACGGCAACCTGGAACGCTGACTACATCGACGCCCAGTATGATCGCTGGAAATCAGATCCGGACTCCCTGTCAGGGGAATGGCGTTTTTTCTTTGAGGGGTTTGAGCTTGCAGCTGCCGGCGTCAAACCGGCGGCGGGGACAATCGATGAAAACTTTCTGAGACGGCAGGCACGCGTACAGGCGCTGATTTATCGATACCGGGACATCGGCCATTTAATGGCCTGCCTCGATCCGCTGGCGGCCTGCCCGACCGATCACCCCCTGTTAAACCTGACAGCATTCAACCTGTCGCCAGAGGACCTTGAAGCTGATTTTTATGCCCCGCGGCTGGCGGCATCTGACCGGATGCCATTGCGCGACATCATTCAGGCCCTTAAAGAGACCTACTGCCATTCCGTCGGTGTCGAATTCACCCATCTGCAGGATCCGGACGAGCGCCGCTGGCTGCTGGACCGCATGGAATCCACACGCAATCGGCTGTCACTGGATGCCCCGGCCAAGCGCCGCATAATGGAAAAGCTATTTCAGGCTGCTCTTTTCGAACAGTTTATCAATAAAAAATACATCGCCGTAACCCGCTTTTCTCTGGAAGGCGGCGATGCGATCATTCCGGCACTTGACTATATGGTCGATCATGTTGCCCGGAAAGGATGCCGCGAAATCATTCTGGGAATGGCCCACCGGGGTCGTTTGAATGTTCAGGCCCATATTCTCGAAAAACCCTACGAAGACATATTCGGTGAGTTTGAAAATTGCTACAACCCTGATGATCTGACCGGGGCCGGTGATGTTAAATATCACAATGGGTATCTGGCTGATTTAAAAACAGCCGGTGATCAAGATTTCCGCATGTTTCTGATGAACAATCCGAGTCATCTGGAGTCGGTTGATCCGGTGGTGGAAGGGTTCGCGCGGGCCCGACAGGATATCAATGCCGATCTGCAGCGTCTGCAGCTGCTGCCGCTTTTGATCCACGGCGATGCCGCATTCGCCGGCCAGGGTATTGTCACCGAGACCTTGAACATGTCCCAGCTGGAAGGCTATAGCACCGGCGGCACGATTCATCTTGTGATTAACAATCAGATCGGCTACACCACCCTTCCCGAAGATGCCAGGAGCACCCGCTACAGTACGGATGTGGCCAAAATGCTCATGGTTCCCATCTTTCACGTCCACGGGGAAGATCCCGAGGCTTTGGTGCATGTATTTCAACTGGCGGCCGACTACCGGTGGGAATTTGGCAAAGATGTTGTGATTGATGTGGTCTGCTACCGCCGCTATGGTCACAATGAGGGCGATGAACCCTACTTCACCCAGCCGCAAATGTACGAACAGATACGCCAGCGGTCTTCCCTGCACCGCATCTATGCCGATACGCTTATCGAAGAAAAAATAATTAAAAAAAGCGCTCCGGATGCGATCACCGGGGAGATAAACACCCGGTTGGAAACGGCCTATGACACCGTCCACGGCAGTGAATGCCCATTCCCGTTTCCGGTATTCTATGAAAACTGGCAGGATATTAAATCCGAATTCTCCCATGCCCCTGTCGAGACCGGTGTGAATAAGGAGACCCTGCATTCGCTGTCCAAAAGGCTGAATTCCGTCCCGAAAAACTTTGCTTTATATCCCAAGCTTGAGCGTTTGCTGCAAAAACGGCAAAAGGCTGTCGAAAGCGGATATGGGCTGGACTGGTCAGGGGCTGAAGCGTTGGCCTTTGGCTCTCTGGTAACGGAAGGCTTCCCGGTTCGTCTCAGCGGGCAGGACAGCGGACGGGGTACATTCAGCCAGCGCCACAGTGTTCTGGTGGATATCCAGACCGGGAAAAATTACATACCGCTCAATGCCCTGGCGAAACGTCAGGCTTCTTTTACCGTTTACAACAGCCTGTTATCAGAGGCCGGCGTACTCGGCTTTGAATATGGTTATTCCCTGGCGCAGCCGTCCGGCCTGGTGATCTGGGAAGCCCAATTTGGCGATTTTGCCAACAATGCCCAGTCCATTATCGATCTGTTCATCGCCAGCGGTGAGTCCAAATGGCAGCGTTTGAGCGGTCTGGCGTTAATGCTGCCTCATGGATATGAAGGCCTGGGACCCGAACATTCAAGTGCGCGCCTCGAGCGTTTTTTACAGTTGTGCGCTGCAGATAATATCCAGGTCTGTTATCCCAGTACACCGGCCCAATGCTTTCATCTGCTTCGGCGCCAGGTTAAGGCGCCGTTTCGCAAACCGCTGGTTATGCTGACCCCCAAAAGCCTGTTACGCCTTCCCGCAGCAGTGTCGGCCCTGGACGAGCTGGCCCGGGGTTCTTTTCAAACGGTCATTGAGGAACAGAATACGGTATCTGATCCTCAAACCGTGCTGTTTTGCAGCGGCAAAATCTATTATGAACTTGTTGCCCGCCGGACCGATCTTGAACTTACCGACCTGGCCATCGTGCGGATAGAACAGTTTTACCCTTTCCCCGATAACCGGTTGCGAGAAGTGACCAAACAATATTCAGGGGTCAAACAATGGACCTGGGTCCAGGAAGAACCTGAAAACATGGGCGGCTGGCAATTTATCAGGCCCCGATTAGAGGCCATCATCAAAAAACCCCTGAGGTATATCGGCCGCGAAGCGGCATCCAGCCCGGCAACCGGATTTCCGGTGATATTCAGGCAGGAGCAAAACGAAATAATAGAAAAGGCCGTCGGACCGCCTGCCGGCACCCGGCAGCAGGCCGAGGTCAGCTGATGCTTGTCTCTGGTTGCTGGCTTCTGGTTTCTGGTAAGTACGAACTTCGGAAGTTCTACCAGTAGCCAGTGACCAGAAACCAGTGACATAGAGCGACTAATCTGTCCGCGGCAACATATACGAGAGATATTTACTAACCAAATTGGAAATTTAAAATGCTAATCGAAATAAAGGTCCCCAGCGTGGGAGAGTCCGTTACCGAGGCGCTGCTGGCGCAGTGGTTCAAAAATGATGGTGACACGGTAAAAAAAGATGAGCCGCTTTTTGTCATCGAGACCGACAAGGTTACCCTTGAGGTGGTGGCCGAAGCCGATGGTATCCTGTCGATTAAGGTGGCAGAGGGAGAAACGGTGGCCATCGGAGCCGTCGTCGGGACGCTGGATGCAGAAGGCGCATCCCGGCCAGATGCAAAATCCGCCGATAAAAAGGCGCAGGAAGCAGACCCGGATACCCAACCTGAACGGGCAGAGCCGGATCAGGCGGATAAAGATGCAGAACCCGCCGATAAGGAAACGCAGAAAACCGAACCGGATACATCGCCGGCCCGGGCAGAGCCGGTTCGGGCGGACCAACCGGAGCAACTGCCGTCGGAAACCGAAGAAGCGGCATCTTCCGTCGCCCCCGCCGCAGCCTCTGATGACCAACAAATTCGACTGTCACCGGCCGTCAGAAGGCTGGTGGCCGAAAGAAACCTCGATCCGACCCGTGTACCGGGAACAGGCCCCGGCGGCCGCATCACAAAGGGGGATGTGATCCTGTACCTGGAAAGCCTGCCAGCACCGGATAAAGATGATGCGTCCGAAACATCACCCGCCGGGGGGGACGCACCCGCCCCGGCAGAAATGGCGATGGAGACCACCAGCCGCAGGCCCATGAGCCCGATTCGGCGGCGCATTGCTGCCCGGCTGCTGGAGGCCAAACACAGCACGGCCATGCTAACCACTTTTAACGAAATTGATATGTCCAACCTCATGGCCATCCGTAAGCAGTATAAAGAAGCCTTTAAACAAAAATTCGATGTTAATCTTGGGATGATGTCGTTTTTTATCAAGGCCAGTGTGACAGCTCTGCAAGAGCAACCTCAAATCAACGCCTTTATAGACGGTCAGGATATCGTTGAACACCACTACTATCACATCGGCGTGGCGGTGGGTTCTGATCGGGGCCTTGTCGTTCCGGTCATTCGCCACGCAGACAAACTGGGTTTCGCCGGGCTGGAGCAGGCCATTGTGGAATACGTCAAAAAAATCCAGGAAAATCGTCTTGAGCTGGCAGATCTTGAAGGCGGCACCTTTACGATCAGCAACGGTGGTGTATACGGCTCCCTGTTGAGCACGCCGATTTTAAACACGCCTCAAAGCGCTATTCTGGGGATGCATAAAATTGAAAAACGCCCGGTGGTGATCGATGATGAGGTGGTCATCCGAACCATGATGTATGTTGCGTTAAGCTATGACCACCGAATTGTGGACGGCAGGGAAGCGGTTACCTTCCTGAAACGCATCAAGGAGTGCGTGGAAAACCCGGAACGTATGATGATGGAGATATAAAATGGCCAATTCTCAAAAATATGATGTTGTCATTATCGGCAGCGGGCCCGGCGGTTATGTGGCGGCGGTCCGCGCCGCCCAGCTGGGAATGAAAGTCGCCTGTGTTGAAAAGGAGGAGCGCCTGGGAGGTGTTTGCTTGAATCGGGGATGTATCCCGAGCAAGGCCCTGCTGGACTCCAGCGAATACTATCATCTGGCTAAAGAACAGTTTGCGGTTCACGGCATAAAGACCGGACGCGTGAGTCTGGATCTGCCGGCCATGATGGCACGCAAAGACCAGGTGGTCCAGGAATTAACCGATAATGTCAAAAGGCTTCTCGAAGGCCATAAAATTGAAATCATTCACGGCACCGCCCGGCTGACCGGGCCGGATCGGGTTGAAATTGTGCCAGGCGATGCGGGTACCAATGCCACAGATCTCCAGGCCGGCGCTATTATTCTGGCCACCGGGGGAAAACCGGTATCCGTGCCGGGCCTTGAATTTGACGGCGAGCATTTAATCAGCTCCCGGGAAGCCTTAAATCTGGACAGCGTTCCCAAACATCTGGGAATTGTCGGTGGCGGATATATCGGGCTGGAACTGGGCTCTGTCTGGCTGCGGCTCGGCGCCAAGGTCACCGTGATTGAAATGCTGCCCAAAATCGCCACCACCCTTGATGGTCAGGTGGGGCGCAAACTGCAAAGAGTTCTCAAACGCCAGGGCATGACTTTTAAGATGCAAACCAAAGTAACCGCAGCCAGCATATCCAGCAAGTCCATAAGGGTGGAGCTGGAAACCAAAAAGGGAAGCGATAGCTTATCCTGTGACCGCCTGTTGATCAGTGTCGGCCGCTCTCCGCGAACTGAAGGGCTGGGGATTGAAGACCTGGGCATTAAAACCGACCCCGAAACCGGGCACCTGCTCGTGGATGAGTCCTACCGCACCAGTGTTTCATCAATTTATGCCATTGGTGACCTGATAGCCGGGCCGATGCTGGCCCATAAAGCATCTGCCGAAGGTATTGCTGCTGTGGAATGCATCGCCGGCAAACCCGGCCAGGTCAATTATGACGCCATCCCGGCGGTGATTTATACCTGGCCGGAAGTTGCCAGCGTGGGGCTAACCGAAGAGCAGGTTAAGGACCGGGAAATTGATTATTGCACCGGCACCTATCCATTCTCCGGCGCCGGCCGCGCGCGCTGTATGGGAGAAACCGAAGGCTTCGTCAAAGTAATTGCTCACAAAAAAACCGACCGAATTCTGGGGGTGCACATCATCGGGCCACGGGCGGCGGACATGATCGCCGAATGTGTGCTGGCCGTTGAGTTTGGTGCCAGCTCTGAGGACATCGCCCGTACCATTCACGGTCACCCGACATTTGCCGAAGCTTTACAGGAGGCCGCGATGGCCGTTCAAAAATGCTCGATATATGCATCTTAAAGCGTTTTCTATACTATTGTACCAATAGCGAAAACCAGTTGAGTCTTCACGGTTTGTCAATAACATTCAATTTGGCGCAGTTTAGGGGTTCTGGCAATCCAGATAAAATTGTGACAACCGGTATTATCCTTGACTTTCTGAAGATTCATAGCATAATTCTCTTGGACAGATTCACGCGCTGCATTGGCCGAATAGACAGACGAATTGTTAATTCTATCCATTATTTAGCGGCCGGTTCGGACAATTTACTTTTTGAGTAAAACCGTGATTCAGACTAATCAGGAGCAAAATTACAGGTCTGCTCTGGGTCTCAAACGAGACCCCTTTGCGCCCGAACCTGACGCAAAGTTCTACTACCCTTTTGATTCCTATGAGCAGCGTTTACAGGTTTTGAGTCACCTGGTGCAGGGTACGGATCTGCTGGTGCTGGTCATCGGTGAATTCGGAAGCGGTAAAACCAGCCTGTTGCACCGCTTTCTGGTAGCGGCCGAGGGGAATTGGAAAACCGCTCAGATACAAGCTGACCGCGGGATTGGATCAGATATACCTCCTGTTGATCAAACTTCTGACAGCTACCCGGCATTTATCCAGCAGGATGCCGAAGATCCGATTGTCATCGTTGACGATGCGCACAGGTTGCCTGAACATGATTTGCGTTTTTTACTGCAGGACGCCCTGGTGCCTGACAGTTCAGAAAAGATCAAGCGCCTGGTGCTGTTCGGAGAGCCCGGCCTGGCAAATTTTATAACCGCGCTTTCGGAATCTACTGCCAGTACTACGGCAATCAATAAAATCACAATGCCCGTGCTGACAAAGGATGAAGTCGCGTCTTATCTTCATTACCGCCCGGCCCTGGCCGGGCATACCGGCGAAAGTATTTTTGCTTCCTCCATCGCGACGGTGATCCATAAAGATTCTGAAGGGCTTCCGGGACGGGTTAATGAACTTGCCGATCAATGGCTGAAAAAAAAATATGGGCCTAATTCTAAAAAGGAGGGAATGTTCAGCGTGCTAAAAAAACTGCCATTTAAAGCCCTGGGCTGGGCAGCAGCCGTAGTGGCCGCCGTGGTTATAGGGTTATTTTTTTTAAACCTGCCGGATACGATCCGCCAAACAGCGCCTGAAATGAAGCAGGCATCCATGCGCGTATTTCGGGCCAAAATACCTCCGGCTGATGAGCCACCGGTGCCAAAGGGTTCTGTCAGGCGCGTGACGCCATCGGCCAGTCCTTTGACACCAAAAGTAGAAGAAGCGCCTGCGCGCGAGGCAGCTGAATCCAGGCAGACCACCCCAGCAGTAAAACAGCCGACTGTGGAACAACCGACCTCTTTGGCCAGAACTGAACCGCAACCAGTTGAAAAAGAAAAGATAAAATCACCGTCGATCAAGCGGATGGCCCCGAAAAAATCAGCAGAAAAAAATACGATTAACCGCGAAAGCTGGCTCCTGGATCAGGACGCCTCTTACTATACATTGCAGGTATTGGGTGTCCGCAATGAGAGATATCTGCTGGATTTTATTAATCGGCATCAGCTGTTACAGAAAAAAAGCGTGGCCTATTATAAAACCGTTTATAAAGGAAAACAGTGGTACCCGCTGCTTTACGGTGTTTATCCGACGAAATCCGAAGCGGCTGATGCTATTGGAGAATTGCCGGACAGGGTTCAAAAATCAATACCATGGATTCGCAAAGTATCGGTGGTGCAAAAGGAAGTACGGACAGCCGCTAATCGATAACAAAATTTAAACAAAAGGAAGTTCGGAGGATTAGTCTCACCGCCCATTCGCTGCGCTCATTCGAGTCGCAAAGTTCGCAGAGGGGGTTTTTTATTTCTTTTCGCGGAGAGGGCGAAAAGAAATATACCCTGGCCCTGGCGGGCATGATATAAATATTTAAGTTGCCGAAGGCATGTTGTTTTTCATTTGCCGGAGGCCGACAAATGTATGATAAAAACTGATCGGCCATCCCGCCCCGGCGGGGCCTCTCAGCGGCAAATGAAAAAGGAAATATACTCTGCGTCCTTTGCGACTCTGCGGTGAAAAATAAATCATATCATTTGGTATCATAACCAACTTATACGAAACAATACCTGTCGGAGGAAAAATATGAATTACCGTCTGCACCACGTACATTTAATCTGCAAGGATCTGGAGAAAATGATCGGTTTTTTTGAGGAAGCTATTGGTGCCAGACTGGTTGAACACAGAAAATTTGGAACAGCGGACGGCGCCACGCTGAATCTTGACGGAATCGACATTAACCTGCGGGTCGCCCGCGATGGCGAAGAAATCGGAGAAAACATTAGGCCTTCAACTTATGGCTATGACCACGTCGGCCTGCAGGTAAAAGATGTTCAGGCCGCATATGAGGATCTGACCAACCGCGGCTATTCTTTTTTCATGCCGCCCACAGAAGCCGCCGGCCTGATGATCGCCTTTTTCAAAGGCCCCGAGAACATAACCATCGAGCTGGTCCAGCCGCTTTAGTAAGGTACAGGGTAGAAAATTCGGATTATTCTGCCCATAAAATAGACAGAATACATTCCTTCGACATTCGACATTCGTCAATTGTCATTTGAACAGGTCTGTACTGATATACCTTTCACCGGTGCTGGCAAGAACCGTGACAATGTTTTTCCCTGCGGATTCCGGGCGGGCGGCGACATCCAGGGCGGCTTTGATGGCAGCACCGGATGAGATACCACACAGGATACCTTCCAATTTAGCGGCACTGCGAGCGGTTTCGAAAGCATCATCGTTGGTGACCGTCACGACATCATCTATCAGCGATTGATCCAGAACATCAGGGATAAAACCGGCGCCGATCCCCTGAATTTTGTGGGGCCCTTTTTCGCCGCCGGACAGAACCGGTGACTCCGCCGGCTCCACAGCAATTGCCCTGAAAGAGGGTTTGCGGGATTTGATAACCTGAGCCACACCCGTAATGGTGCCGCCGGTACCCACACCGGCGATTAATATGTCGACCTGGCCTTCGGTGTCGCGCCAGATTTCCTCGGCGGTGGTTTCCCGATGGACCCGTGGATTGGCCGGATTGGCAAACTGGTTGGGCAGAAAGGAATCCGATTCAGATTCGAGTATTTCGTTGGCCTTGCCAATGGCCCCTTTCATACCTTCGGCTCCCGGCGTCAGGACCAGCTCGGCACCCAGGTGTTTGAGCAGCCGGCGACGTTCCTCACTCATGGTATCGGGCATGGTCAGGCAGAGCCGATAATTTTTAGCGGCACAAATAAACGCCAGGGCTATTCCGGTGTTTCCGCTGGTGGGCTCCACAATCAGGGTTTCGGGTTTGATCAGCCCCTCAACTTCAGCAGCCTCGATCATCGAGGCTGCAATCCGGTCCTTGACACTGCCCAGCGGATTGAAAAACTCCAG
>CAJICI010000273.1_pt1 | contig 10334 bp, 8 predicted proteins | sample 9199571 | NCBI WGS metagenome assembly CAJICI01 (sample SAMEA7708329, study PRJEB35096) | sediment metagenome | biome: marine neritic benthic zone biome [ENVO:01000025]; feature: sediment [ENVO:00002007]; material: shallow marine sediment [ENVO:03000034] sea grass bed [ENVO_01000059] ...
AGCTGGTGAAGATCTTTGATGGCTTGGCCGGATTTTTTTTCGGCTACGGTCCAGATGGTAGTATTAAACACCTTTTCAATCTTCTGGGCATCGGCTGGTTGAAGCTGTGTTACTTTCATACCCAGAGCTTTGAGTTCATTGACTTCTTCAGTGTGTTTCGTTCTAAAATACACTAGAGCGTCTATCTCGGATTTTACGGCGGCAGCATCGATCCACTGCCTTTCCTGATCCGTCAGACCGTTGTAATTGTTTAAGTTCATAAAAATGCTAGCCGAAATAAAAGCGAATTTGGGACGGACCAGATAATTGGCGACTTCGTGGATTTTATAATCTTTGAGGCCCACTGCAACCAGGGTGAAGCCATCGATGACCCCTTTTTGAAGAGATGTGTAAATGTCTCCCGGCGGCAGGTTGACCGGTGCGCCGCCAAGCGCTTTTACAGCAGGCGCAACCAGGGAGGCGGTGCGGATTTTCAATCCGTTCAGGCTGGGATTGCGGTCACCGATCTCATCCCGAACCACGATATTATATTGGGTAATAGGCAGGACAGCCACCAGTTTAATGCCTATCTGATTATAGTGCTTGTCGGCATAATCGATGATACCCGACTCCCTTCTCTTCACGGGATCCGGATTAACGGCTTCGATGGAAGCCCCCATTGCCGTGGCGCCCAGATGATAGGCGGGGTGGGTGAACAGCATATCAAACACACCGGCCTGAACCGGTTGGAATTGTTCATTGGTCGGAACGACGTCGGGACCGGAAACCTGTAAGACCAGCTTTCCACCTGAAATTTCTTTTAAATTCTCGGAAAAAATACCCAGGCAACCTTCTGTGAAGAGATGGGTTTTTGGGAATCCTGAAAGGACCCTCAGATTTTTGGCTGCTACCGGAACCGTTAACGACAGGCTCAGAAGTAGAGCCAGTACGCTAACCTGCCATACAGTGTTTTTGTTTTTCTTCTTTACTTTCATGGCACATTCTCCTTTTATCTTTATTCACTTGGATCTCTTCCAAAACCAGATTATTTCAATTTACCCAGAAGGGCACCGGCAATGGTATTCTTTTGAATCTCCTTGGTGCCTTCATAAATTTCAGTGATTTTAGCATCTCGGTAAAACCGCTCCACTTCGTATTCTTGCATGTACCCGTACCCGCCCATGAGTTGGATGGCCTCATCGCTTACATCAACTGCCGCTTTGGCAGCGTACATCTTGGCCATGGAGGTCAGCTTAGGATCGATGCGGCCCTGGTCAAAATTCCATGCGGCCTTGTAGGTGATGAGCCGCGCGGTTTCGATCTTGGTAGCCATGTCGGCAATCTTGTGTTGGTTGACCTGGAACTGAGCGATCTTTTTACCGAACTGCTCCCGATGCTTGATGTATGCCAGCGCGCGGTCGAACGCCCCCTGGGCTGTTCCCAGGGCTTGGGCCGCCACCAGGATGCGGCTTTCGTCAAAAAACTCCAGGAGCTGATAAAAGCCCTTGCCCTCCTTGCCGATAAGATTCAAAAGCGGCACCCGGACGTCCTTGAATACCACTTCGGCGGTGTCAGTCAGGGAAATACCCATTTTCTTGCCCACGTCCTGTGTGGATACGCCCGGATTGTCCGCCTCAACCAGGATCAGGCTGAGGCCTCGGTAGGTGGGCATGATTTCCGGATCGGTTTGGCACAAAACGCAGTAAAACCCAGCCAGAGGTCCGCTGTTGGTGATAAAGATCTTGGAGCCGTTGATGATCCACTCATTCCCGACCTTGACTGCGATGGTATCAACCGATGTAATGTCTGAACCATGATCCGGCTCGGTGAATGCGCCACAGGAAAGGCACTCCCCTTCAGCCACTTTGGGGAGCCACTTGCTTTTCTGTTCTTCGCTGCCAAAATGAAGAATTATTTCGGATGCAAAATCAGCGATCAGCAAGCAAGCGCCCACAGTACTGTCACCCCTAGCCAACTCCTCGGCAACGATGATGTTTTCCAGGCACCCCAACCCCATGCCCGAGTATTTTTCCGGGTAATGAATCCCGATAAAGCCCAGTTCCGCTGCTTTCTTCCAGACCTTAACCGGGTATTCATGCTTTTCCATAAAGTCTTCGATGGCCTCTTTTTTGAATTCTCCTTTGACGAATTCCCGGACCGCCTTTTGTATCTGCTTTTGTTCCATGCTAAGTTCGAAATCCAAATATTCCTCCAAAATATATAGGTTGACGTAATTTTAAACTGAGCCGGGCGCCCTTTAATTTACAAAACCGCTGGCACAGGCTTGCCTTTTGCACTCGCAAATCAGCCCTGCAATTCTTTTTTCAGATCTTGCCGGTTGCCGTCATGGGCAGGGAATTTTTTAGACCCTTGACCAGTTGATATGTATGATGCACTGTCTTGCCGGATGCCCCCCCTTATTTGTCTTCAAACCTTTTTTCAAAGGACTGGCCTTTGTAATGGCTTCTTTCCAGGCTTCCGGCCTCGGCCCAGATGATCTTGGGGCCGATCTTGATCCGTTTGGTCATGGTGTCGCAGATTTCTTTTTCAAGTGCGTCCAGCGCCTGTCCCATGATTTCTGGGGAATGTTCGACCCTGATTTTAAGCGGGGGAACAACCCTTGGCGGTTTCTCGTCAAGGATAATGCGCATTTCCCCGGTCACCTTCGGAACAAATTCATTGATAACCCCTTTGATGTGACTCGGATAAACCATTACCCCTTTGACCTTGAGCATATCGTCTGACCGACCCACCACTTTGTAACGAAATCCGCTCCTGCCGCAGGCACATGGTTCCGTAAACACCTGATGGATATCCCCCAAGCCCTGGCGGATCCATACGAATCCGTCACCCTTGAGCATGGTGAACAGGGCCTCGCCTTTGGCACCGTCCTCAATAGGGATGGGTTCCTTGGTATCCGGATCCACTAATTCGTAGTAGCAAAGATCGTCGGATACCCAGTGCATGCCAGCGTAATCCTGGGCATCGCATGAAAAACCGAACCCGGCACCCACATCAAAAATCCTGCAGCCGTACGCTTTTTCCAGTTTCTGCTTTACCTCCGGGATTCCGGCACCTGGTTCACCCCCGCATATCAAGGCTTTTAATCCCAGCTCACCCACTTCTTTGTTTATATACTTAGGTGCTTGCTCGATCAGGTATTCGGCAAGAGACGGAGTCCCGGCAAACACATTTGCCCTGAAGATATTCTGCATCATCAGGATTCGCTCACTTTTGGCTTCAGCTCCAACCGGCAGCATGGTGGCTCCCATTTTCTGCATTCCCATCATAGTGGGGACACCGGCGATGACCATGGAAAGGGCAAAACTCCAGAAAACCCGATCCTGGGGACGGATGCCCGCACGCCAGGCACCCCTTGCCATGACCTCCCCCCATAATTCGGTGATGTCGAAGTTGGTCATGGGGTATGGGGTGGGGATGCCTGTGGTTCCGGTGGTGGTGCCAAAATAATCGATATCATCCACGGAAACCGGCATGATCTGGTCAATGGCCTTGAGCATGTCGCCGCCGGCTTCCTGTACCAGCTGCCGCAGAGCGGCCTTGTCAAAGGGCTTGATTTTTTCCTTGAACTCGTCGAATCCGGTCAGTTTTTCCGGATCCAGTCCGGCTTCCTGGAACATCTTGGCATAGAAAGGGGCGTTGGCTTTCATGCGGCCCAGCATTGTTTTGAGCTGGTCCAGCTGAATTTTTGCCATGTCCGGTGTATTCAGCAGGGGTTCTGCATCCATGTTCCAATAGGGTCTTCTCTCAGTCATCCCAAATCTCCTTGTATGTTATGTTTCCTTGTTTACAAATCTGCCTTGAGCCGCAGCCTGTGACTGAACGTGTCCACCGGGGATACCCAACCTGGTCAGGCAGGTCTTAGAAGCCTTTACTGCCCGGCATTCCGGCGCATCCAGAATACTTTTCCCCTTGATATCAAATGATCTGACAATGTCGTCTTCCGGAATCCACCCCAAAAAGTTCAACTCGGGCGCTACAAAAAGGTTGTCACATTCTTTCTGCCCTTTAAGACGGTTTACAATCAAACCGGCTTGCTCAAAGTCGATTACAGAATCAGAAACCGTTTTTATGGTTTGAGCAACATTCAACCCTTTTTTTGACGCATCCGATACCAGTATCAGATGGCTGACACGCTCCATGACACGCCGATTCACCTGTTCAACGCCTGCTTCCCCATCGATGACCACATAATCAAAGTTATCTGCCATGGAGGCAATAATATCCTTGAGGATATGGTTGACCTGGCAGTAGCACCCCTCGGTCTCCGGCCTCCCAATGGCCAAAAAGGCCAGATTGTTGTTCTCTCCCAGGGCGGAAAACATCTCATAATCAAGACGGATGAGTGTTTCTGCCTTTCCCTCAGAATCCCCGCTTTCCATCCGTTCAATCAAATCATTGCGGATATCATCTACTGTTTTTCTGACTTCAACACCAAGGGCTGTGGCAAGCCCGATTGCCGGGTCCGCATCAATGGCAAGAACCCGGTTTTCAGGATTTTCCAAAAGAATCCGCACTGTCATGGCAGAAATGGAAGTTTTTCCGACGCCACCTTTCCCGCACAAAGCGATCACAGTTGCTGTCTTGGGCTCTTTGTCAGGCATGATGTTCCTTCTTTTCTCTGTTTCTTTTTATCATGGCTCTCAGTTCCGCAACGTCGCTACAAACATCGTTATATTCACACTCACCGCAATCTTCCACATGCATGGCGTCAGTTATCTTTTTCATGGCACTGATTCTTTGAGCCACTGCCTCTGAGATGGGTTTAAGTTCAAGAACATCCTCTTTCCCTGAGGTTACGAAAATCACCTTTACTGATTCGACAAAATCGATTTTCTGCAATTCATCGATCAATGCGGTGCCAAGAATCTGGAAGGAAAACCCGTCTTGAAGTGATTTTCGACTGACCCGGCTCCATTCACGCTGGTACTGGGAAACGCTGCGCATCATGTACCCATCCAGTTTGAGTGCATAGCGTGCCCGATCCAGAAGCATATATCTTTCGTAGGAGTTGTCTTCGTTGAAATTAGCCCCCTTCACGATAACAATTTTTCCGAATGAGGCCTTTTTGTCCCTGATCTGGCAAAGGTCTGGACCGATAACAGTGATCTTTTCCCCGGGATCCATATTTTCCTTATCGTCCCAGACTAGAAAGGAAACCGATGCCTGCCTTGGATCTCCCAGTTCAACAGCCGTATCCACCTCCAGGACCAGATTATTTTTTCTCGACGGCGGCCAGTTGACCGGGCCTTCATAAATAAACTCCGATACCTTGCCCTGGTTCCGTTGTCTGCTGATGTATGCAGTGATTTCCATAATATGGGTATCAAATAGTCCCACGGTCGCAGCATCCTTCCCAGAAAGGGTTGACGGTCATCTTGAAACACTATTTGTTTTCTAAAGTGAAGAGAACCTGGGCGAACAACATCGCGAAAACAAAATCACCACATGCCAGAGAAAATGTCAGGCCGGTGACATCGCCTTTTCTCCAATACACATAACACAACCCAAAGAAAACCAGCTTTCCCACACAGCCCAGCTTAATAATGTCACGGTTCCTCTGAACATCTTTTGAAATATAGTAATATCCCACTCCGTAAATTAAAATTACAGCGGAAGTAAAGAAATACCACATCATGCCGTCAGGAATTTTAAAAAACCATTTCAAAAGCTCCTGATTCAAATAGTACAACCCAATAAAAAGAATTCCTGCAGTCCAGTTATAAACTGCGCTGATAAAAAACAGATTTTTCTGATACGCTTCTTTTGTCGCCATGGTCTCCTCCATTCGCGTTTAAAGTCAGACTTGTTCCAGTGCCTGTCCGGTGTTTGCCGTTTCTTAACCGCCACGTTTCATGGCGTAGACAGCTGCGCCAATTGCCCCGATCAACTGCGGATCCACTGGAAGCGATGCGATGTTTATTTTCAATTTTTTCTCCAATTCGCGAACCAGGCCAATATTCTTGGCACATCCGCCGCTCACGGTTATCTTCTCCCGGGTCCCCACCCGTTTGAGCATAGTAAAACAGCGTTTGGCAACGGACTGGAAAAGGCCTGCCGCAATCTCAGCCGCTGGCTCTTTTCTGGCCAGAAGACTTATTACCTCGGTTTCTGCAAACACACTGCATTGAGCAGTGATTGGGATAGGGTGTTTTGCCTCCAGGGAAAGTTTGGAAAACGCCTCAAGGTCTTTCATGAAGATCCTGCTCATGGCCTCGAGAAATCTCCCTGTACCGGCGGCGCACTTGTCGTTCATTGCGAATTCCCTAACGCTGCCATCATCGTTAATGGCAATCCCTTTTACGTCCTGGCCGCCAATATCGACGATCGTCTTTATCTCTTTGTCGCAATGGTATACCCCCATGGCATGGCAGCTAATTTCTGATACATTCTCACTTGCAAAATGGATTTCGGTTCTGCCATACCCGGTACCCACTAGGCAGACGAGGTCCTGATGAGAAGTTATGGGCTCCGTGCAGCATTTTAACGTTTCATTTAACGCGATATGGGCGGTTTCCTCAGGATCGATTTGTCTAGGAACAATAGCGCTGCTCAGGACTTTCCCGTCTGATCCCATGATGACAGCTTTGCCGGTGGTTGAACCAATGTCGCAGCCACCGTAGTATTTTCCATTTAGGCCTTTCATACCCTGCTCCTTTAAATGACGGCATTGCCTTTTAATTCCTGATAGCGTCCTTGTTACATCATACCCAGGTCATGCTTACCCCAGTAGTATGGCTAGGTTAGTTGGTTTCCCGGCCGTTTAGGTCTGAATAACTTTAGAAATCAGTTGTTTTCTTGCCCAAAATTGAAAGAAGTCACGATCATTTTTAATACCATTTGGCCTCATCATGGTAACTTATGATGGGCTATCGAGGTTGGAAATAATCCCAAGTCAGTAATGTTGGTTTCAGGGAATGATTAGTCCCGCTGGAATATGTGGACAAAACCGGCGCTGCCCAATCCGCCATTTTGTTGAAGCGCCGTTCGTGCACCTTCTACCTGCCGCCTGCCGGATTCCCCCCTCAGCTGCTGCACAAGCTCGGTAATCTGTGCAAGACCTGTGGCACCAAGCGGGTGGCCCTTGGCCAGAAGTCCGCCGGAAGGACCGACCACGCATTTGCCACCGTAGGTGTTCCGACCCTCGAGAATATACTTCTCTACATCCGCTGACTCGCAGAGGCCTAACGCTTCATAGGTGATGGCTTCATTGCTGGTAAAACAGTCATGAAGCTCTACCACATCGACATCCTCCGGCCCGATACCGGCTTTTTCATAGGCCTGACGGCCAGCCTCGCGGCTTAGGGCCCGGAACATGATATCAAGGGGATCATTTTCAAAATACTCTTTTTTGTCACTGCACCACCCTGCCCCTATCAGGCGGATGTCATCTCGGATGCCGTTGCGCCTGGCAAACGATTCATTGCTGACAATCACTGAGGCAGCTCCGCAACTGGGCGGGCAGGCATAAAGCTTGCGAAGCCCCCTGAAAATGGGTGGGGCGGCCAATACTTCATCCACAGTTATTGGATCGCGAAAAATGGCATTTTCATTGTGTTGGGCATGGCGGCGGGCTTTTACGGAAATCTGTGCAAGCGCCTCATCCCCAAGACCATACACCTGTTTAACCAGATCAACCTGGCAGCCGAACATCTGGATCGCCGGCGGCATTTCCCGCTCCTGTTCGGTCAATCCCATCAAATCAGCCGCTGCCTTGTTGTGCCGATTCAGCGGGCTGATGCGGTCAGGAAAGACCATATCCAGCGCACCTGGCAACATCTGCTCAAATCCGACTGCCATGGCGCACTCGACCACACCGCTTTTTACCGCCTGGGCTGCCAAGGCGAATGCGGTTGAGCCGCTGGCACAATTATTGTTGATGTTCACCACAGGGATCCCGGTGATTCCGACGTTGTACAGCGCTGCCTGGCCGCTACAGCTGTCACCATATACATAACTGGCATAGGCCTGCTGAATCTGACTGTATTCGATCCCGGCATCATCCAGGGCAGCACGAGCAGCCCGGCTTCCCATTATATCGTAGCTGTCGCTGTGCCCCGGCTTTTTAAAGGGGATCATTCCGACACCTGCTATGACTGCCTTTTTACTCATTATTGCTCCTTTTCGGTGCGAATCACATCACCGATTTTTTTCTCTTCATAGTCAACACACGCTTCTGAAAAAACAGACAGTGAAAAACCAAGCCTGGAATTTCAAGCGTTCCGGTGTCGTTCTTAAACTGCGCGGTATGCCATGGATTTCCAGACCCTACCCATATAATTCCGGCAATAATCGTTTTTACTCACCACTGCTCTTCTCAATATCTGACGTAAGATGCTTTGCAAGACGTTTCGCGAGAGAAACAACGGTTACGACCGGTGGAATTCCAAATTCGTCCGGGATCACACTGGTGTCCATGCAGTAGCAATTCTTTATGGGCGTCTCACAGTTATTATCCAAGAGCCCCCCGATACGAACGGATGCAACCTGATGGGCAGCGAATATCTGCGATGCAATAATATGCTTACGCTGGATGCCCGCCTCCTCCAGAATCTGTTCAGCCAGTGCCGTTCCCCTATCAAGACGGGACCAGCAGTCCTCATCAATCGGTTTGGAAAATGAACCGTCCACGTTTATCCTGCCCCCCAACGAATCCTTGCTTCCTACCAATACCCCTAATGTTCTTTTAGTTTGGAGAATACTCGGCAATCTAACCCACCCCTGATACCCGGTTAGACTCAGAAGGCCGGCATGCATCAACGGTTTAGGATGGGCATTCGTTAAAAATATGCCTTCTGATGGAAGATCCACAATGGTCGAACCGGGGATCTCCCCACGAGACAGACGATCCGGAGAAATGCCGGTGACATATCGCCCAAAGTCAACCACAAAACCGCGGCCGACATCCTCTATGCCCGAACGCTTCAAAATCTTGGGTGTTCCAAACCCTCCTGCAGACAGGATCACCGTATCTGCCATAATATCTATCCGACCATCGGCGTTCCATGCCCGTACACCGACGGCGCTGCCATTTTCCTTCAACACATGCTCAACCTCTGTTTTTAGATGCAGTTTCGCGCCGTGAACCAATGAATCTTCGATAAACTCTCTGGCCGTCCATTTGGCTCCTGTTTTGCAACCTGTCATACATCTGTCACAAAAGGGCGGGCATTTCTCTGCGCGTATCAGCCTGTCCGCAGGTTTCCAGTCCAATCCTATCCTGCGGGCGCTTTCCATTATCTTTCGAGCAGCAGGTCCAATATGCGAGTCAGGCAGGGGTTTAATCGGAACCTCGCTATAAAACTCCCTAGCCTCTTCCTCAAGATCAATGCCATACTTTTCTTTAAGCCAGGCGGGCGGTTTGAAGGCTACTGCGCCATAAACGATGGAGCCTCCTCCCAAGCTTTTGCCAGAGACAATCCAGTTCCCTTCCCTGGAAAAAGTCACCCCTTTTTTATTCAGTAGATTTACTGTCGACAGTGAACTTCCAAACCATTTGTGATTCTTTCCAGACTCACAGACAATGACTTTTTTCCCCTTCCGGCTCAATTCTTTTGCAACTGTAGCGCCCCCGGGCCCAGACCCGGCAATCACAACATCGGTTTGAAATTTTCTATGTGAACCCAAATTCATTCCATCCCATTTAACTTTGTTTGTGTTTCATTTTGCTGTCACAATTTTTATATCGATTCGATAATTCACCTGCCCATCTGACCACAACATGACATTTCTTTCTTTGAGTATCGGACCCTGGAAAATCCATATTCGTCACCGCAAAGCAAATTTAATATAAGGACCTAGTCCATTTTGGCGCCATTTCCTGAACAGGCCAGGTGTCATCATGAAAAAAGGGTCCGGCACATGGAAGCCGATTAAGGGCAGAGGCTTGGTCAAACCAAGTTTCTTAATATTCATGAGCATCGGAAGAATTGGAACTTTAAACTGGTAATCATAATTGAGTCTGCCACCGGTAAATAACTTTGCTATGTGTGAGACCGTAACAGGATCCCGGGTGACACCATGAACGCTGGGATTATTTTTGCGCCATTCATTAACAGCCTCCTCGGAACTGAAAAAACTATTGTAGTCACACCAGCTTAATATTCTGTCAGCTAAAGTACTTACCGGATAGCCGAGATGAACGCGCATGGTTTTGGGCTCATAGTGCAAGATATTTCCGTCTTTCATGGTCAGGGTAATCGGCCTTTTCGTCTGCCGGCAAATCGTTTCAACAACGACCACTTTTCCTGGGAACATCAAAGAAACACCACCGCAGCATTCCACTGCACACTCTCCAAACCAGTTCTGTTTTCCCTCTACACTGATTTTGAACT
>CAJICI010000796.1_pt1 | contig 10253 bp, 7 predicted proteins | sample 9199571 | NCBI WGS metagenome assembly CAJICI01 (sample SAMEA7708329, study PRJEB35096) | sediment metagenome | biome: marine neritic benthic zone biome [ENVO:01000025]; feature: sediment [ENVO:00002007]; material: shallow marine sediment [ENVO:03000034] sea grass bed [ENVO_01000059] ...
AGGTCTTCCCGAAACCGACCCTTGCGGACTTCCTCTTCCAGATTGCGATTGGTTGCGGCAATCACACGCACATCGACCTTAATCGTGCCAGAGCTGCCCAACCGTTCAAACTCGCCATCCTGGATCACCCTGAGCAGTTTGGATTGCAACTCCAGCGGAAGCTCCCCGATCTCATCCAGAAAAAGCGTGGCGCCGTTGGCGACTTCAAAGCGCCCCAACTGTCTGGCATGGGCACCGGTGAAAGCGCCCTTCTCGTGGCCGAACAACTCACTTTCAATCAGGTTTGAAGGCAGCGTGGCACAATTCACTTTTACCAATACCCGATCTTTGCGCGGGCTCAGGCCGTGAATGGCCCGGGCCACCAACTCCTTGCCGGTTCCGGTCTCACCGAGAACAAGAACAGTCGTATCGCTGGGCGCAATTTGCTCAACCTTATAGAGCACGTAATTGAGCCCGTCACTTTGACCGATAATGTTCTCATAGTTATATTCTAATTTGATTTCTTCCTGCAGATACGTTCTTTCGACCTCGAGTTTTTCCTTTAACTCCTTTATTTCGGAAATTGCGACCTGTAGATCCTGCTCGGCTTGCTTGCGCTCGGTAATGTCCTGAATAGAACCGGACATCCTAACAGCTTGCCCCTCGGTGTTCCAGATTGCTTGACCGCGCGCTAAAAACCACAAATACTCGCCCGTTTTTGTTTGCAGGCGGTATTCGACCTTGTAGGGGACCCGCTCCTGAAGATGGCGCTGGATCGCGGCCCAGATGGTCTCGGCGTCCTCCGGGTGCAATCGACTGCGGAACGAATCTATCGTACCGGCAAACTCCTCGGTCGAATATCCAAGAATATCCCTGTAACGGTCAGAGTAAAAAACGGTGCCCGACAGCAGATCCCAATCCCAGAGACCGTCGGTAGAACCTGCAAGGGCCAAAAGATAGCGCTCGTCACTGGTGCGTAATGCTGCTTTCGCACGTCCGTGTTTCGATCGCTGTATGAGCAACCAGACCATAAGCAAGATCACGCTGACACAGAAAAAAGCAATGATGACTATATGCCATGGGTATAGCGCCAAAATTGACTCCTCAGGATGGGTTGGTTATGCTGATTGAATTAATTACCACATAAGCCATAGAATTTCAAAATCTTGGCGAACCGGGTGCCTATTATTCATCGATATTAGTTGATTGCCATATTAAATTTAGCATAGTAATATTCGAAAACGACTATCCATGTACAAGTGAAAAATTGGTGTCAACGATTCGTTTCGTTTCACCACGATCGATAATTACAGATAAATTGATGAGATTTTGATCCTTCCGCCATTCAGTTCCGTGGATCGCATCAGAGGAGGAGGCAATGGATTTCAGTACAGTAGCAAAACTGAGCCGCTTCAAAGATATCGTAACAACGCTCCTAAAATACGGGCTTGATGAGGCTGTACAAAGGCTCAACTTCCCGGGGGCTAAACTCATAAAAAGGATCTATACTGTTGAACAAGAGATGGGAATTTATGAACGTATTCGCTGTGTTTTAGAGGATCTGGGCCCGACTTTCGTTAAGTTCGGTCAGATCATGAGCCTGAGACCGGACCTGCTGCCAAGCGACCTACTTTTCGAATTGAGCAAGCTCCAGGATGAAGTTCCGCCGGCAGAAATCTCCGAAATCCGAGCGGCTGTGGAAAAAGGTCTTGGACAATCGATAGAAACCGTTTTTTCCACTTTTGATAACGAGTCGATTGCAGCAGCATCGATATCCCAAGTCCATCGCGCAGTTTTAAAAAAAGAGGGGTCGATTGTAGTCGCTAAAGTTCAGCGACCTGGCATCAGAAAAAAGATCCAAGCGGATTTAGACATATTAGAAAGTGTAGCCCGTCGCCTGCACGAAAACTCGGATGACCTGAAACCTTATGATCTGCCGAATTTGGTCAGCGTAGTCCGTCGCAACTTAATTCGAGAAATCGATTTTAGAATAGAGGCACAAAACTTGAGAATTGCCCGCACCTTTGCCTCAGGAACTGATGTGCATATACCTGAAGTTTATAGTGAATATTGCAGCGAGCAAATGCTGGTTATGGAATATGTCCAGGGGGAAAAAATCAGAGATATCGATCCAGGTGGCGAAGATGCTCAAGATCTCGCAAAAAAAGGACTCAACGCCGCTTTCAGTGATTTGCCCGGAGTAAATTTGGGTGCTTTCGATGCTTTAATATCGATTTCTTCTCCAGTCTGTGGATTGCGTCCCTTTCTGGTTTTTCTTTCCACCACTTTGAAGGTACCGAACCCAACCAGGGTAACGGTATCCCCAGTTTTCATTGCGTTGGTATTAGATGATAAAACACAATCCACCGCTTCCTGCGCTTCTTTTTTGGTGCTGACCACGTTGGCCACTTCGTTGATTAAATCTCCTTTATTCATCTTTATCTCCTTTTATCAATTCTGATTTCTAACGTAAAATGAAATGTTGAAATATCTATGCAATACGGACAGTGTTTTCGGAAAACTCGTCTGCCGACCGGCATCATATTCCAGCAAGTTTCTCAGCGGATTCTCTTTTGGTTTTGCAGGGTATACAGAAGGATGTTACAGGTCGGGCCTTCAGTCTTTCAATGGAGATATCTTCGCCGCAATCTTCGCAGATGCCATATTCTTTACTGTCTATGGATTCCAGAGAATTCCTGATTTTTTTGATCAGCATGCTCTCTCGGTCCCGAATTCGGAGTGTCCAGGCCCTGTCGGATTCAGCAGAAGCTCTATCCAGCGGATCTGGTAAATTTTCACGCGAATCTAACAAACCTTCAACAGTATCATCGGCATGATCTAAAAGCGATTCCATCCACTGGGTGAGAAGATGTCTAAAAATTTCTAAATCTGTATCCTTTATAGAGGCACATCCAATTTTTAATTAAAAATGATTTGAACAGGCTGTCTAAGCCTGCTTACACATTTTTACCGAATAGTGGGGTTTTGCAAGGTTGTCGCCACGCGATCGCGATACCCGATAGTGAGAAACAGAAAAGTAAATAAGACCGAAATTTTCTCTGATTTGGGATCTGATAGTAAAGATTGGGCTGGTAGTAATTCAAAAGTAACAAAAGGGCACCCCTCTATGTTCGAAGAGTGCCCTTTATAATCGTAATCGAAGGTTAAATCACATTCACATTGGCAGCGGCAGGACCTTTTTGTCCCTGCTCTATGTCAAAGGAAACATTGTCGCCTTCATTTAGGGATTTAAAACCGCTTGAATTGATTGCTGAATGATGAACAAACACATCCGGTCCGTCTTCCTGTTCAATAAACCCAAAACCTTTGCGGTCATTAAACCACTTAACAGTTCCATTAGTCATAATAGCATTCTCCTTTCATAAAATTTTCAATGTTGCAAACTGGAGGATGCCACTTTGACAAATGGATTGTTCCTTCAGAAAGAAACCATCCCGATTTTATAATGCGGGACTCAATTGATTGTGTAGAGTATAACCCTTTTTTAGCCAATAGCAAGTGAATTATTGATCTTTTACCATTGAATACTCAGATTTGTCTATTGCTGTAATCTAAAGGGATGATGATGATGGCTCTTCCCAAGGCCGTGGGACGCCACATAACTTTGAGCATGCCAAACGAGTCAGAAGCATGCCCTGGCACGATCATAGTTACAGAGGTCGAATTTGATCATTTCATATTTCATATGCAAATCCATAATAAATTGCCAGTACCTAAATTGGAGATGTCGTGCCTGAACCGCTAATTCCTATTTATTATGGATTTGTTATTCTTCTCTAAAAAAAATCTTAAACATGGGATCTTATCAAACTAAACTCACTAAAGTCATAAAGCGCCTCATCTAAACCTTGAGCTTCATGCCTTTGGGGTCCACCAGCGGTAGGTCGGCGACTGTCGCCTTGATGCGCTCGCCCATGACCTGCACTTCCAAATGGACGCCGGGCTCGGCCAGCTCCAGCGGCAAATATACCAGCCCGATATCCTGACCGATGGTGTAGCCGTAATTCCCCGAACGAATGCGATCAATAACCCGGCCATTGGCATACACCGACTCGCCACCGTAAAGGTTGCCGCCGGCATCCATTGTTAGAGCAACCAGCCTGGTTTCAAGGCCTTGTTTTTGAATTTTTTCCAGGGCCCCTTTGCCGATAAAATCTGATTTAGCCAGATCCACAAAGGCGCCCAACCCGGCCGACAGGGGATTATCGACAGGGGTAATATCACCGCTCCAGTATAGATAGCCTTTTTCTATTCGAAGGGCATCTAAAGCCTTGTAGCCGGCCGGCTGAATACCGTATGGTTCACCGGCATCAAGCAGTGCGTCCCACAGGGCCACTGCGTCCCCGGGTTGACTGTAAAGCTCCCAGCCAAGTTCCCCGACATAGCTCACGCGCTGAGCCCATATAGTGATATTGTTGATCGAAATCGACTGAGCGGTCATGTAAGGAAAGGCGGCATTGGATAATTCGTCCTTGCAGACCGTGCCGAGCACCTGCCGCGCCTCAGGCCCCCAAAGCGTAATACAGCACAATCCGTCGGTTTCATCTTCTATTTCAACCGAACCGTCATCCGGCATATGCAGCTGAATCCAGCCGCAGTCGTTGGACACAAAGGAGGTTCCGGAAATGACCCTGAATTCTTCATCATCCAGTCTGGTGACGGTCACATCGCTTTCAATCCCCCCTCTTGGGTTAAGAAACTGGGTATAAGTAACACTGCCGACCGGCTTATCGAGATTATTGGATGCCAGTTGCTGCAGGAGATTCAGAGCGCCGGAACCACGCAGTCGAATCTTGCCGAACGAGGTCATATCCAACAATACCACTTTCTCACGGGCCGCTTTTACTTCAGCACCAACCTGATCAAAATAGGGCGGCCGTTCCCATCCCCAGTTTTTCTGATCGGCGCCGGCCTGCCGCCAGGTTTTGCCGGCATCAAAATAATTTACCCTTTCCCAGCCGTTTTTCAGCCCGAAAACGGCCCCGTGCTCTTTCAAGCGATCATAGAGGGGGCTGGTGCGCAGGGGGCGTCCCCATTCGTTTTCGTCATGGGGGTAACGCAGGTGGTAATAATAGCGAATCACTTCGCGGCATTGTTCGACACGAAAGGTTTTGTCCGTCAGGTGCGGCCCGAAACGCCTGATATTCATCTCGTGGGTATCGATGGAGGTCTCCCCTTCCAGGATCCATTCAGCCATCAGCATTCCCACACCGCCGCCGCCGGCAATGCCGTTGTCTGATCCGCCCGCCGCGACATAAAATCCTTTCAGTCCGGGAACCGGTCCCAGGGCATAATAGCCGTCCGGAGTGAAGGCATCCGGGCCGTTAACCAGTTCGATCGCTTCGGCCTCGTTCAGAATCGGAATACGCAGCATGGCGCCTTCCATGATGCCTTCAAAAATCTCCCATTCGCCGGGCAGCAGCTGCTGGGTAAAGTCCCAGGGTACGCCATCTGTAGACCAGGGTTTGGGGTTGGTCTCAAACCCGCCGACCAGGTAGGACCCGACATCTTCCCGGCAGTAGAACAACCTGTCCGGATCTCTGATCACCGGTGTGCTGGTCGGCAATTCATGACCTTCAATCGGTTTGGTGGTCAGATATTGATTCATCATGGCGACGATGGGAATATGGACCCCCGCCATTTCGCCGATGCGCGGCGCCCACTGCCCGGCAGCATTGACGACGCATTCGGTCTTGATGTTTCCATGGTCGGTGATGACTTCGGTTACCTCTCCTGCCGGCGATACTTTTATGTCGGTGACCAGCACTTTCGTGTAGATGCCAACGCCCATGCTTCTGGCCAGGCGTGCGAACTCAAAGGTAATGCCGCTGGGATCTATGTGCCCATCATCCGGCACGTATACGGCACCGTACAGGTTATCCGGGGCCAGCTGGGGGCATCTTTTTAAAACCTCTTCGGGCGATATGATATCGGCGGTCAGACCGATGGCCTTGGCGCGGCTGACCTCCCGCTGCAACGCTTTTAAGCGGTCTTTGCTGCTGGCGAGTCTTAAACTTCCCACCGTGTGCCAGCCTAATGAATCACCGCCCTCCCCTTCAGCCAGCTCGTTGTATAGATTGATGGTATAGTTCATCACCTTCATCAACGCCGGTGAGGTGCGAAACTGCGACACCAGGCCGACCGAATGAAACGTGGTTCCACTGGTTAATTCGCCTTTTTCCAGTAGAATGACATCGGTGCATCCCGCTCTGGCAAGATGATAGGCTATACTGGTCCCAAAAATGCCGCCGCCGATGATGACAATCTGTGCCTGATCTTTCATGGCCTTTCTCCCTGAATATGCCCTATATCTATTTAAGTGCTATCCGTTTTATTGTTGCGGGCACAAACCGGCTCAGGGCGGAAGGCTGCCGGCTGACGGTCAATGATGATATCTTTTTTAAGCCTTTAGCCCTAAGCCGTGCGCCAATGGTTTTGACTTTCAGCCATCTGGCCTCCGCCATCCGCCTTTAGCCTTATGCCTTCCGCCTTCTGCCGTTTGCCATTAATTTAAAATAGTTCAAATCGGTTGCTACTTCTTTTAAAAAATGATTGCGTTCGTCCAGACCCATGTCCCTGACTCTTCGTTACGCCAATCTCGTCGCGAAGATTGACTTTGCCCGGAGTGTATTTTTTTTTAATGTTAGAATAAATTAAATCAATTCGTCAAAAAACTAATTGTATTTTCATATAACCTCAGGTTATGTAAAGAGTATGAACCTCAATCAGCTCAAACTATTTTATCTGGCGATCAAACGCAAGACCCTCAGCGAGGCTGCAGCCGAGTTGAATATAACCCAGCCAGCCGTATCCAAGGGGATTCAGCGGCTGCAGGATTATTATGAGATAAAATTTGTAGAACGCCCGGGCAAGAAACTGGAATTGACCAAAGCCGGCGCGGCATTGTACGAAATCGCCGATAAAATTTTCAGTCTTGAAAAAACGGCTGAAGAAAGTATTCGCAGCTTCCAGATAGAAGAAGGCGGCCAGCTGCGAATACACGCCAGTGAAAGTTTCGGAGGTTATTACCTCCCGCCCTTAATTAATCATTTCAAGGCATTAAATCCTGCCATTCGGGTCAAAGTGGATATATTGCCCACCGATAAAATTGTCGAAACCACCATCAGTCTGCAAAATGAAATCGGGTTCATTTCCTACCCGGTCGAACACGCAAAATTAATCATCTCGGAGGTTTTAAAAGAAAGGCTCATCTTTATCGTCTCCGCCCGTCACAGTCTGGCGTCCATGACCGAAATCAGACCGCAGGACCTCGAGGGCCAGGCCATGATTATGCATGAGCACGGGTCCGCACTTCAAAGGGCGGCCGAAAAATTTTTTGCCGGGGAAAATGTCCAAATTTCAAATTATTTGGAATTTTCCAACAATGAAGCCATCAAAAGAGCGGTGGCAGAAGGAGACGGTATAGCCCTGATATCCGAAAAGGTGGCTGCTGAAGAACTTAACAGTGGGAAATTAAAGGCGATCCATTTTTCCGGCCCCCGGATCACCCGGACATTTTACAGGATTCAAAGCAAAGAAAAGTTTATATCCCGACCATTGGCCGGACTTCTTGATATGATTCCAAAATGGGCGGCCGGCCATAAAAAATAAAATTCCGTTCGCTCCGAAGTGATCCCCCTGTTTGACAATGGCAAAAAATCCTCACGCAAAGACGCCAAGACGCGAAGAAACAATTAGAAACCCTGGCGCCTTTGCGTCTTTGCGTGATAATATTATTTCACCAAGCTTTATTAAAGGGATTACTTTGATGATATGATGTTCCAGCAATAGGGCAATGGACAGAAATGATTCGATATGTTAATTAATAAATATAATTGTTTCGCCTGTATTTGATTACCATAAGTTATAGCATATGAACCTCAATCAACTGAAAATATTCTATCTGGCCGCCAAAAAAAAGAATTTGAGCCTGGCGGCTGAAGAATTATTTATCACCCAACCGGCGGTCACCAAAGGGATCCAGCGACTGCAGGAATATTACGACATGAAATTTGTCGATCACATCGGCAAGCAGCTGGTACTGACCGATGCCGGCGAGGTGCTCTATGAGATCGCTGAGAAAATATTTGAGCTGGAAAGCAAGGCCGAAGAGAGTATCCGTGATTTTCAGCAGCGTAAAAGGGGACGAATCCGGGTTCTATCGAGTGAAAGTTTCGGTGATTACTACCTGCCCCGCATCATTATACCGTTCAGCAAAGCCTATCCGCTTGTGCGAATCAGGATGGACATCCTGCCCACCGAGCAGGTTATTGAACATACGGCAACGTTGAACAACGACCTGGGATTTATTTCATATCCGGTTGAACACAAGAAACTGCTGGTGAAGGAAATCCTGGAAGACGAGCTGGTCATTATAACCCCGCCGAATCATCCTCTGGCACGCCAGAAAGGCCTCTCCCCCCGTCACCTGGAGGATCAGATCCTGATCATGCACGAAACCGGCTCGGCACCCCGCAAGGCCTTTGAAAACTATATCCGTAAAAATGACCTTAAGGTGGAGGTGCATCTTGAACTTTCCAGCAACCGCGCTATTAAGCGTGCCGTTGAGGATGGGCTCGGTATCGCCCTGATATCAAGAAAAGTAGCCAACGAAGAGATAGTCAATAAAAGGCTCATCGCAATCCCCCTGTCGGATCCTTCCATGACCCGCCGGTTCTATATGGTTCATCACAAAGACAAGTATCTTTCAGAATCATTGCAGAATTTCATGGAGATGGTATTTAAATGGTCTGCCGACTATGTGCAGGCGCTTTAGGCATTTTAGCGCATTTTAGGCATTCCAAATAAGAAAAACCATGCTTTCTGTAAACTGAGAACCGTCAATGCGTCGGTGATGCGTCCGTCTAATATCATAGCGAGGGTCTGTTGCAACGGATAGTGCACGATTTCAAGGATCTCATCCTTATCGAGCCTCTGACGGGTAAGGTGCAGATCCCGGGCAATATATACGTAGGTAATTTCATCGGTATAGGCGGGTAGGAGATGGACGGGACCCAGTTCCATCATTTGCTTCGCCTGATACCCGGTTTCTTCTTCAAGTTCCCGCCGGGCGCAATCGATTGGCAGCTCTCCGGGTTCCATGGTGCCTGCCGGGATTTCCAGCAGGTAACCCTCTATCGCATGCCGGTATTGGCGCTCCATAACAACCGTATTGTCATCGAGAAGGGGCACAACAGCCGTCGAACCCGGATGGCGAACCAACGCCATTTCAGCCCGGGAGCCGTTGGGCAATGTGACATCTTCACTAACAAAAGAAAATAGCTTACCCTGGTAGTGTTTTTGGATACTGTGTACTTTTACTTCGTGGTTTGTTGTTCTCATGCGCCCCTTTATATCCCTGTGATTTTAATTTTCCGATATTGTGCGATGCCGGTTGATAAAATTCTTTTTTCGTATATTATAAATCAAAATGCAAGAAATCTAAACCGTCAGAATCCGTAATTCAAGATGCAGGTCGACACCAAAGCGCTCTGCTTGCCACGGCGACTTGTCTCGGCGTAGTCCCGCCTCTGCGGGACGAAGATGGGTCATCTGACCTCTGTCGTCTGTCTTCTGGCATCTAAAAAAGGAGTTCACCATGTACGGAAAATTTCGGGATGAGCTTCAAACCGAATTGAAGGAAATCACCGAAAACGGCCTTTATAAATCCGAGCGTCATATCACTTCTGCACAGCAGGCTCGAATCAATGTCGGCGAAAAACAGGTCTTGAATATGTGTGCCAATAATTATCTCGGCCTGGCGGACAATAAGGAAATCATTGCCGCGGTAAAAGATGGCCTTGATGAACGGGGATTTGGAATGGCATCGGTGCGCTTTATCTGCGGGACCCAGGACATCCATCACGAGCTGGAAGAAAAAATCAGCGAATATTTCGGAACCGATGACACGATCCTGTACTCGTCATGTTTTGATGCCAATACCGGTCTGTTTGAAACCTTGCTGGGAGAAGATGACGCTATTATTTCAGACGCCCTGAATCATGCGTCGATAATCGATGGTGTGCGTTTATGCAAGGCGGCCCGCTACCGATACGATCACGGAGACATGGGTTCCCTTGAAAAATGCCTTAAAGAATCCGCATCGGCCAACACCAGAATGATCGCCACCGACGGCGTCTTCAGCATGGACGGGGATTATGCCAGTCTTGAAAATATCTGTGATCTGGCGGAAACATACGAAGCCCTCGTGATGGTGGATGACAGCCATGCCACCGGTTTCGTGGGCCCCACCG
>CAJICI010000626.1_pt1 | contig 10216 bp, 6 predicted proteins | sample 9199571 | NCBI WGS metagenome assembly CAJICI01 (sample SAMEA7708329, study PRJEB35096) | sediment metagenome | biome: marine neritic benthic zone biome [ENVO:01000025]; feature: sediment [ENVO:00002007]; material: shallow marine sediment [ENVO:03000034] sea grass bed [ENVO_01000059] ...
AGTGCTTACCGCAACCTGCTATGCAGTTAAATGACTTAAACGTGATCAGTGAAAATAGAAAACACAGCCGGCGACAGACGATCTCCAGCCTGGCAATCTTGTTCATGCTGCTGGTCATCGCAACCGGGATCTTTCTGGCGCAATTTAACTTCAATCCTTCGGTGCTGCAATACAGCTCTTTCTCCCCGACGGAATCCAACAGCGGGACCCCATCTCCTGCCGCACTGGCAGAGTCACTTATTCCATTGCCGCCGGGTGTAGTGACGCTCTCGCCACCGGAATCATTTGACGCTCAAAGTTTATCAGACAAGATCAACGGCAAGGCAGAGCTGTATCTATCCGCCGGTTTTGTCAGCCTGAACAGCCAGCGCTTTAAGGACGATAAAGGCTCAGACTTCTGGGTTGAGGCCTATATATATGATATGGACAGGGGACAGAATGCTTTTTCGGTATTCAGTGCACAAAGACGGGAAGGTTCAGCACCGCTTGAATTGACGCCCCATGCCTACCGGACCCGGAATGCGCTCTACCTGGTGCACGGCAGCTACTATATCGAGATCATAGCATCAGAGGCCACGGACCGTGTTCAGGGTCCGATGACACTGCTGGCCGAAAATTTCATTGGCAACACAGTCGCACAAACCGTCACCATAGACGAACAGAGTCTGTTTCCGGTGCAGGGTCGGGCAGCCGACAGCATCTCGTTGATATCATCGGATGCCTTCGGCTTTGATCGCCTGGACCAGATTTACGTTGCAGAATATGAATTCGGAGATGTCCAGATGATGGCCTTTTTATCCAGGCGACAGGATAGCCGTGAGGCGAAGGAACTGGCATCGGCATACCAGAAATTTCTGACGGATTTCGGCGGCAAGAATTTCAAGGACGACTTACCGATCAAGGATGCCGGCCTGGTGGAAATTTTGGATACCTATGAAGTTATATTCTCCAATGGCCCATTTCTCGCGGGCGTGCGCGAGGCCGAGAACAAAGAACAGGCGATAGATCTGGCTGTGCGATTGTATGAAAAGCTAAACGACGAACATTGAACACGAAATGATGAACATCGAACACGAAAAAGACGAACATCGAACATCGAACGCCCAACATCGAATGTCGAATTAAAAAAAATGATTAAACAGACAATCGGTCCTTATAGAAAAATTTGTATTTAAAGGAAAACATAATTAATTCTTTAGTTTTTTGATGCAAGAAGCTTAACTGTCGAAAATAGAAAAATCTATTTGCAAAATCAAATAAAAATCGCGGAGCGAAGCGACATCATCATTCGATGTTTCCGCCTCCGGCGGATTGGACGTTCGATGTTCGATGTTCATTTTTTACTTAAATTACATTTCCGCGTTTAATCCCAGATTTACTCGAGAGGTAGTCCATGACCATTGACCCGGACAATCATGAGGTGACCAGGCGCCAGTTTATGGCACGGGCGGCAAAGGCCGGCGTCTCCATCGCCGCTGCCGGTGCTGCGGGTTTCTGGTTCCATGATACCAGGGGGCCGGGTCCTTCGACGGAGCAGGATTCAAATCTTCGCCTGCCGGATTATTCGATTCCCGATATCAAGCCAAAAATGAGTATCGTCCGGGGCCACAACAGGAAGGAAACCGTGCGGCTCGCGGTCAAAAGCATCGGGGGGATAGAAACCTATATTAAAAAAGGCGATCGGGTATTGCTCAAGGTCAATGCCGCATTCGCTACACCGCAAATGCTATCGGCCACAACACATCCGGAGGTTGTCGCCGAAGTAACGCGTCTGTGTCTGAATGCCGGTGCATCCGCTGTCATCGTAAGTGATAATCCGATTAACGATCCCGGCAGCTGTTTTACCCTCAGCGGCATCGCCGGCGCGGCCCGAAGCGCCGGAGCCCGATTATTACTCCCTCGGGATGACGCTTTCAGGCCTTTCAGTGTACCTGGAGGAAGACTGATTCAAAACTGGCCGGTGCTCTTTGAACCGCTGAGGGATATCAACAAAGTCATCGGAACCGCACCGGTTAAAGATCACCATCGCAGCGGCGCTTCGATGATCATGAAAAACTGGTACGGTCTTCTGGGCGGCCGCCGCAATATCTTCCATCAGGATATCCAGACGATTATTACCGAGCTTGCCACGATGATCCGGCCCACGCTGGTTATTCTGGACGGCACCACAACCATGATGACAAACGGGCCCACAGGCGGCTCCCTTGCAGACCTTAAGGAAACCAATACCATGATCGCCGGTACGGATCAGGTTGCCGTCGATGCCTACGGCGCTAGCTTGCTCGAACGATCATTAAACGATCTGCCGTTCATCGGCAAAGCAGAAGCCGCCGGCCTCGGCACCGCCAACTACCAATCACTCAATCCGGTGATGGCCGAGGTTTAAAACGGCGCAGGGCGTAAGGTACAGGCGCAAGGCATATAGCGCAGAGGGCATAGCGCATGGAGCATAGCGTGCAGATCAGAAAATCTGATTTGTGGAGATGTCAAGTTCTTTGCTCTATGCGCTATGCTCTCTGCCTTAAGCCCTGCGCCGTGGGCCCTGAGCCAATATGTTAATATTCAAAACTTGGATACAGAGCCCAGAACCCTGAACCCTGAACCCTGAACCTTGAACCTGCATCCATGAACATAGTAACCACCAGACGAATCAGTCAGATATTTTTCTTCATCGTTTTCATCTGGTTCTGCTTTGTGACCGCTCCGGGTGACCGCTGGTGGCAGCTGCGCGGTTGGCCGGTTAACTGGATCATTGAACTTGATCCCCTGGTGGGTCTCGCCACATTGCTGAGCACCCGCACGGTTTATGCCGGCCTGTTGTGGGGGCTGGCAACAATTGTGCTGACCATTATATTGGGCAGATACTTTTGCGGCTGGCTATGCCCCTTCGGTGCCATCCACCAGTTTGTCGGTTTTTTGGCCAACCGAAAAAAGAAGACTGCTGCCAAAATAAAACTCAACGCTTATCACCCGTGGCAGGTGGCCAAATACTGGATCCTGGTGTTTCTATTGACAATATCCGCAATGGAACTGGTGGTTGATCTCATCCGTTTACCCGGCACCCATCAATGGGTATTTGCGCTGGTGGTACTGGCGGCACTGACCCTGACCGTCAGGCATACAATGGCCAGGTCCCGGGGAAATGGGAAAAAAGCAGTCGGGTATTTTATCGGTCTTATCGGCATCTGGCTCATGTTAAGCCTTCTGTTCAAGACCGACAGGGCTCCATTTGCGGCGCTGCAAATCGGCCTGCTGGATCCCATTCCACTGGTGTATCGCTCAATCAATCTTCTGATTATGCCGCTGCTGGATCAAACGGCCCTGAGGATGACCCCGGCCCCGCGATGGTATGACGGCACCGGATTGATTGCCACGATTTTTCTGGCGGCAATATTATTAAATCTTATAAAACCGCGTTTTTACTGCCGTTTTATCTGTCCTGCCGGAGCGCTCTTTGGTGTTTTGAGCCGCTTTGCCCTGTGGCGTATCGGCAAGATCAGCGAGGACTGTTCTTACTGCCACATCTGTGAAAAACATTGCGAGGGCGCCTGTTCGCCCACCACCGAGATCAGACCCGGTGAATGTGTTTTGTGTCTGAACTGCATGGGTGATTGCCGCCATGGTTTGATGACCTATCAGACTACACCATCGGCAACCGGTGAAATTCTGAACCTTGACCTGACCCGCAGGCAGTTTCTGGTATCGGCGGTAACCGGAGCGGCGGCCATCCCGGTGGCGCGGTTAGGTGGAAGCCTTTCCGCCAACTGGAACCCTGCCCTGGTCCGTCCGCCGGGGGCCCTGGCGGAGAAAGAATTTCTCTCCCGTTGCATCAAATGCGGCCAGTGTATGCGCATCTGCCCCACCAATGTCATTCACCCGGCCGGTCTGGAAGGCGGGCTGGAAGGATTATGGACGCCGGTGCTCAATTTTCGGATCGGCACCAGTGGATGTCAATTTAATTGTATCGCCTGCGGCCACCTGTGCCCGACAGCTGCCATCCGGCCGCTCAGCCTGGATGAGCGCAAGGGCCTGGGAGAATTTGCCGCCCGGGGACCGATTACCATCGGAACTGCCTTCATCGATCGCGGCCGCTGCCTGCCCTGGGCCATGGACAGGCCCTGTATCGTTTGCCAGGAAAACTGCCCGGTTAGCCCCAAGGCCATCACGACCCGTAGCGTGTTCAACACCATCAACACCGGTTCACAGTTAACGGTTGAAAGAGCCGATGCCTACTACGTGGAAATTCAATCGTCCGCATTCCGGGTGGATCAGTACGCCACAGGTGATTATTACTGCCGGGTAAAATCCTCAACCGGCTCCACCCCGCGAAGAATTATCAGTAACTGGGAACGGGGGCTTAAAGTCGGCGGCGAATCCGGCTTTGAATCACCGCCGCCGCCGGGAAGCCGCATCGAACTATTGGTAAAACTGCAGCAACCCTATGTCGATCCCAATCGCTGTATCGGCTGTGGCATTTGCCAGCACGAATGTCCGGTCCCGGGTAAAAGGGCCATACGTGTGACCGCAGACAACGAGTCGAGAGCGCGTGATCACGCCCTTCTTTTAAGAAAAACGTGATCAGTTATTCGTTATTGGTTATTTGGATTGAGGGGAAGAACGCAGTGAAATTGCATCGATCTGTTACGATAAAATTGGACTGAAATCCTTTCCTATTAACGATTAACAAATAACCAATAACTGATGGCGGCGCGGTATTGCGAAATCAGCGAAAATAAATTGGTAAAGGAGTCTTTTTCAAATGAAGACTAAAAATAGAAAATGGTCTCGCCGCGAATTCCTGAAGGTAGCCGGGCTTGCCGGTGCAGGGTCATTACTGACGCCGCATATCCGCCCTGCATTTGGCGCTGAGGCAAAAAAAGTACTGCCGGTTAGGCCTTTTGGCAATACCGGTATCAAAGTGCCCATCCTGTCTTTCGGGGGCAGTCTGGACACGTCTCTGAGCATGCTGGTGTTGAGGCAGGCCTTCCAATGGGGAGTCACTTACTGGGATACGGCCAATACTTACATGGGCGGCCGGAGCGAGAGGGGATTCGGCAAGTATTTTAAAAAATATCCGGACGACCGCCGAAAAATTTTCCTGGTAACCAAGACCCACGCCTGGACAACAGAGGAAATGAGCGGGGATCTTGATTTATCCCTTAAAAGAATGAAAACCGATTATATCGATCTCTATTTTCTGCACTCCGTAAGAACACCCGACCAGCTCGATGATGACCTCAAATCATGGGCCGAACAACAAAAGGCCGCCGGCAAGATCCGCCTGTTCGGATTCAGCACCCACTCCAACATGGAAGAATGCCTGCTGGGCGCTTCAAAGCTCGACTGGATCGACGGCATCATGATGACCTATAATTACCGCCTGATGCACACCGGTGACATGCGCCGGGCGGTTGATGCCTGTGTAAATGCCGGCATCGGTCTGACCGCCATGAAAACCCAGGGCGGCGGCCAGGTCCAAACCGACAGCGAAAGCGAGCTTGCGCTGGCCGGCAAGTTTTTAGAAAAAGGATATACCGATGCCCAGGCCAAACTCAAGGCTGTATGGGCCAACCCGAATATCGCCAGCATCTGCTCAGAAATGCCCAACATGACAATCCTGAAAGCCAATGTCGCCGCTGCGATGGACAGATCCGGGCTCTCCGCCCTGGAAAACGATCTGTTGCGGCAGTATGCAAAGGAAACGCAATCTACTTACTGTGCCGGATGCACCGATATCTGCGAATCAGCCGTGGGCGCCCCTATCCCCATCGGAGATGTCATGCGCTATCTCATGTATGGGCGCAGTTACGATAACCCCTATCGGGCATGCAACCGGTTTCGGAAAATTACACCGGACATACGAACACAGATGGCAGCTGCCGATTATTCCCCGGCCGAACAGCGCTGCCCCCGGGGAATTGCGATCGGCAAACTGATGCGGGAGGCCCTGGAAGAACTGGCATAAGCCCGGAGGGCATTATTGGTAATTGTTATTTGTTAATAGGTCAGACAAAGGAGACGTTTATAAACTTCCTGCAACTTGATTTTAATTAAATCAGGTTGCAATCATTTTCCAATAACGATTAACTATTAACAAATAACGACAACGGCGACATATTTCCCGGATGAAACAATAAATTGTAAAAGGAGAATCTAAAATGACTGTAAAAAATAGGAAATGGAGCCGCCGGCGTTTTCTGAAGGCCACCGGCACTGCGGGATTGGGAGCCCTCATGGCGCCGGCAGGCCGGTTTGCCGGAGCCGCTGAAACACCGACCAAAATACCCACCCGCCCCTTCGGTAAAACCGGCGTCGACGTATCCGTTCTCTCCCTGGGTGGGATGTTCAACATTGCCTCCAACCAGCTGATGATGAAACAGGCCATGCGCTGGGGGGTTACCTACTGGGACACGGCCGACTGCTATCAACAAAGCAGCGAAAAGGGGATCGGAAAATATTTTAAAAAAAATCCCCAGGATCGCCAGAAGGTCTTTCTGGTGTCCAAATCCGACGCCCGTGATCCCGGCGGCATGACCCGGCTGTTAAATCGCTCACTGAAAAGAATGAACACCGACTATCTTGATCTGTATTTCGTCCACGCAGTTTCTGGCATCGACGAACTGGACGACGACACCAGAGAATGGGCCGAAAAAACCAAAGCCGCCGGCAAGATCCGCTTTTTCGGCATCAGCACCCACAGAAACATGGAAGAGTGCCTGCTGGGCGCTTCAAAGCTCGGCTGGATCGACGGCATCATGATGACCTACAATTACCGACTGATGCACCGCAGGGGAATGAAGCGTGCGGTGGATGCCTGCGTCAATGCGGGAATCGGCCTGACCGCCATGAAAACCCAGGGTGGAGGGCCGGTGAGGACGGACTCTAACACCGAACTCGAGATGGCAGGCCGGTTTATGGAGAAAGGATTCACCGACGCCCAGGCCAAATTAATGGCCGTCTGGCAGAACCCTCAGATTGCCAGCATCTGCTCCCAGATGCCGAACATGAGCATTCTGATGGCCAACATCGCCGCAGCCGTCAACCGGACCGAACTATCCGTACGAGACACGGAGCTGCTGCAGCGCTATGCCCGGGAAACCCGGTCCGCCTATTGCACCGGCTGTACAAACATTTGCGAATCAGCGGTAAAAGAAGACATTCCCATCGGCGATGTCATGCGCTATCTCATGTATTGCCGCAGTTACGGCGATCGGCATTTTGCCATGACCGAGTTTAAGAAGATACCTGAAAATACCCGCAAACAACTGGCCAGGGCGGACTATACGGAAGCTGAGCAACGGTGCCCTCAAAACATGACCATCGGTAAGCTCATGAAAGAAGCCGAACGGGAATTGTCTTAGATTTCTGAGCGGAAGCCGGGAATAATTGCATCAGAATGGCAAAAGCACGCAAAGTCAAAAAAGACACAGAAATAGAAAATGCCCGCCCCGGTATTGCCTGGAGGGGTTGGCTGGTTACCGGGGCCGCGCTCGTGGGCCTGGGTATCTGCCTCTATCTGTACTCATTTCACATCGCCCTGCTCATGGGAGAAATCAAAGGCGGCCTTTTGTGCGGCGCCGGTAACGGACTGGGCTGCAATTCGGTTTCCTCAAGCCCCTACGCCAGTTTTCTGGGGTTTCCGCTGGCAATATGGGGTGCCATTTTTTATGCCGTACTGATATTTTTGGGGGTCGGTAGCCTGATTTTCAGAAGGGATTCCGGCGGAGCGTATCTGAGGTGGGCATTTTTTCTGACTGTTCTGGCCCTGGCAATCGATCTCTACCTGGCTTATGCCATGCTGTTCAAAATAAGGGCGGTTTGCGGGCTTTGCATCGCTACCTATGGAATTAACCTCGTCATTATCCTGGCCCTTGTAAAATCGGCAAGGCGGCCTAAAGAAACCGGATCTTTTCGGGGGTCAATACTACCCTTTCGGGGGGAAGAACCCACAAAGGAAGCTTATTATCGCAACGCCATAAAAGGGCTGCTGATCGGCGGCATTTTGCTCACGGCTGTTATTGGCATCGCCGGCTCTCAATTCATCACCCGCTCCCTGACCGGAAATGAGCGTGAACGCCTGGCAAAGGTTACGGAGAGTCTGTCCCAACAAAAGCCCCATCGCGTCGATGCGCCCAATCGGCCTTATCTGGGCTCAAAGGATGCGGAAGTAACGGTGGTGGAATTCAGTGATTTTTTGTGCCCCTACTGTGCCAAAGCCGCCAAATATCTTAAACTGGCAGGTTCCGGCAACTCCGATAAAGCCCGCTTTGTTTTCCGGCACTACCCCCTGGACAGATCCTGCAATCAGCGGCTAAAATCAAATATCCATCCCGGCGCCTGCCTGCTGGCCGAAGGCGCGGTGTGCGCCCATGAACAGGATAAGTTCTGGGACTACCACGATATCGCATTTGAAACCAGGGGGGAAATTACCAGCGACGTGCTGCAGGATATAGCGGTAAGGTCCGGATTGAATTCAAATGCGTTTACCGGCTGTATGGTCTCCGGCCGCGGTCGCCGGGTGGTCGCCGAAGACATCGCTGCGGCAGCCAATGCCGGGGTGACCGGAACGCCCACCCTTTTCATCAACGGAAGGCGCTTGCGAGGCGTCCCCAAACCATGGGTCGTATATGAGCTTATAAAATTCGGTGAAGGTTTGCCGGCCCCGACCGAATAAGCGCCATCTCCAAAAAGTCTTTAGCGATAGCTTTTCGGATTTTGTCTCGTAAAAAGGTTTCAGATTACAGATGACAGATGACAGAAAACAGAGGACAGATGAAGGACCTGATAGTGCTACGAGTTATTCTGATTATTCAATCTGTCCTCTGTCGTCTGACCTCTGTCCTCTGAAAAATGACACCTGAAACCTGAAAATAATACCGTGGTTGGCAAATTATCTGCGGTACAGAACACTATTTCTGTGATTGATAATTTGCCATCATGACTTCCACCTCTCCACGGGTCTCCTCGACCAGGGAATCCGGCGCCAACACCCTGGCCTTGGCGCCCCATTTCAGCACCCAGTATTTGATTTCCTCGGTGCCGGCAACTTCTGCCTCAAAGATAACGGAGCCGTCATTTTGAGGCTCCAGCCGCTGGCTGTTGTGCCAGACCTTTTCGCCGATATATTCGGCAATTTCCGCAGCAAACCAGACCCGCACCCGGACCGGCTCGCCGTGAAAAACACCGAAGCTGGACCGCATAAACTCATCGATGTTGAAATTCTCCGGTGTCTCAAAAGACTCCCCGGTCAACTCAAGCGCCTTGATTCGATCCAGAGCAAAAATCCGGATGTCCTCCCGTAAGCCACAGTTGGCAATCAAATAAAAAGAGCCGTCAAAAAACCAGATTTTGTATGGCGCGATTTTGCGTCGGGTGTGGCTTTTGCGGCTCATCGTATAGTAGGCAATTTCGATCTGCCTTTTTTCAATGGCGGCCTGACTGACCTTTTCAATGGTATCGAGGACCCGGCCATACTGCTTGTAGGGCTTGGCACTGACTTCCAGGCTGTCTTCAATCTGCCCGAGGTATTGAATGTACTCTGCCGGCAGGGTGGATTTGATCTTGTCAAACAATGACTCGAGTGAATCAAAAAATACCGTGTCTTTTAAAACCTTCATCATGCCGCGGCTGAAATAAAGGGCCATCAATTCCGGCAGGCTGAAAGGAATGGGAATATTGTTTTTGGCAGTGTCAAGCAGGGACCAGTGGTTCCGGCCTTCGACCCTGTCGGTGTAAACCGGGAATCCAGCCGCCTGCAGCGCTTCAAGGTCCCGGTAAACCGTTCGCCGATGGCAACCAAGTGCCTCTGCCATATCGGGAACAGATTTTCCCTGACGCGAAGAGATCAGAGATTGGATAATTTTCCACTGCCGGGCCAACTGGTCACCGCGGGCCATGGGATTACTCCTTCCTCATTGTTAGTTGCGAATTACGAAAGTCCCGTATCCATGTAGCAAGTTTTTGCTATCACCAAGTTTTAGATGACAGAAAACAGATAACAGAAGACAGATGACAAGGTGAATTATTCCGATTTTCTGCCCTCTTTCATCTGTGATCTGTCCTCTGTCCTCTGTCCTCTGCCAACAAGGATGCCTTGATTATCTGACTTTTACAAGAATTTTCACGCTTAAAAGAAATATCTGATTTTTTTGAATGTTTGTGACCGGATCTGTCACAGTTGTCTGCTAAATTGGAAATCAAAATGGCGCAAAGGGAC
>CAJICI010000117.1_pt1 | contig 10093 bp, 5 predicted proteins | sample 9199571 | NCBI WGS metagenome assembly CAJICI01 (sample SAMEA7708329, study PRJEB35096) | sediment metagenome | biome: marine neritic benthic zone biome [ENVO:01000025]; feature: sediment [ENVO:00002007]; material: shallow marine sediment [ENVO:03000034] sea grass bed [ENVO_01000059] ...
ACGCGTACCACCCGGAGATCACTCTGCACGGGCCCTTCATCGACCTTTCGGCAGGTTCTTCCGATCCCGCAATCAGGGCTGTGACCCGCAGGCGTTTTGACCGGCTGCTTGAGCTGGCCTCGGTATTCAAGCCCCGGGCGGTTGTCTGCCATGCCGGCTATGATCGGACACGCTACGGACCATTCAAAGAGAAATGGATCAAAACCAGCCTGGAAACCTGGAAATGGCTGGCTGACGGGCTCTTGAATCACGGTGCCAGATTGATGCTCGAAAACGTATATGAATACGATCCGGAAGAAATGCGCCAGATCCTCGATCGTCTTAAACAACACCGGGTTGGTTTTTGCCTGGATGCCGGTCACCTGTTTGCTTTCGGCAACGCTAATTTGCAGCAGTGGCTGACCGTACTGGATTCATACATCGGTCAGCTCCATCTGCATGATAATCATGGCCGTGAGGACGAACACCTACCCCTGGGGCAGGGCCGGATTGATTTTAAGCTGCTGTTTGCTCACCTGAAATCAAAGGGCCTGCCCCGGCCGATCATCACCCTGGAGCCTCACAGGGAAGAAGATCTCTGGCCGAGTTTGGATTACCTTGCAGCAGTATGGCCCTGGTAACCAGAAGTTGCCTCAAAAATGTCTTTTGGCCCAATTTCTTCGTTGGTGCTTCGTTTTAAATCCTCGAAATACTGGAGTATTCCTCCGGTTTATGACCCACCTTTGAGAATAAGATAGACGGGAAATCAGGCTTTGCGTGGAAACGCAGCTCCGCCTTGAAATTTATCCGCCTATGGAGGACTTGTCCGCCTAAGGCGGATAAAAACCAACCCTCCAGAGGCGGGCGAGAATCCTATTTTTGAGACAACTTCTGGAAGCTATCTTATTTTCTTCTTCTTTTTAACAACCCCATATAATTCTTCTGCCAAATTTTCTCTTGCCGGCAAAATTTTTCCCTAACGTTTACGATTCAGTTCTCCAATAGCAGGGCGGATGGGATGTATTTTGTGCCGATCTGTTCTGCCGAATAATGAAAAATTGATATATATCAGCCAGTTAAATTTCTGCTGTCCACAGGAATGTATTCAGCGAAACGGTTAGAATGAAAAAAATTATCAAATCCAGGCAGATACCCCATAACCGTCTGCAAAATATTGAAAAACAAACGAAAAATTTTCGGTTTAATATTAAAGGATGAAGCAAAACTGCCGATATAACCTTTGTGTCAGTATATATTTTTTCATTAACCGCAGATTATCAGGAAAGCCATGACGGAAATACTCCAGGAAGATAAAAATTCGACTAAGGCAACTGCAGATGTTCCCCTTGAAGCCAGAACCATGGTGATCACCAAGACGAAGGACAGCGAGAAGGCCATCGGGCCCCGGCTGGTCTGCACGTCTTCATCCGGTACAAGCAAGATAATCCCGCTCAAAAAAGCCAAGCTCGTCATCGGGCGCTCCGTGGAAGCGGATCTTAATCTTCCGGATCCACTGGTATCACGCAAGCATTGTGTGATTGAGCATCGCGAAGGTGATTTCCTTATCAGAAATGTAAGTACGACCAATCCACTCCTGTTAAACGAGGTGGCCATCGCCGAAAAGCGCCTCTACACCGGTGACCAGATAAAAATTGGCAATACAAATCTGGCCTTCATTTCCGATCGATCAGAGGACGGGCGTAAGGTGGAGATTAAGCCAGGCACCCAGGAAACCAAATCCGGGTGGGGATTCTGGTTTACAATTTTTCTTTTGCTGATATTTGCAGGCTATTTCGGCTACTTTCAGGCCTATACGCCCTTAAAGGTTAAATGGGCGCTGAAGTCCGTTTCAAAGCAATTAAACGCCAAAAATTATGACACTGCCCGCTCCACTCTGGAGAAGCTTCTGGCGTCGGATCTCCCGCCGGAATACAACCACCAGGTAATGGAGTATCTGGCTGAAACTGCGCTGGCTGTTACCGAACAAAAAGCCAAATATGAGGATCTTGCCTCGGTTATGGCCTACCTTAAATCCTACCTGGCAGATTACGGGGCCGGAAAAGAAGCCGAAGTTCTCTGGGACCGGTTGGACTATTACCGGTTAACCATGGGGCACCAGCTGGAATCTGCAAAAAAGCACCAGCAGGCCGTCAGGCAATACTCAGCCATAAAAGAGGACAGCATTTATTATGAGGAAGCGCACAAGGCTATTCGGCGCATCTGGCTCGCTCACCAGCAGCAGTCACGTCAGGATCAGACCCTGGTGCAGCTTCTAAAAGAGGCCGACCACCATTTCCAGGCCCAGCAATATCTCAAACCGGTGAATCAAAATGCCTTTGTTCTGTATCGGGCCGTTTTGACCCTGGAGCCCGGACACGAGCTGGCACTCGAGCGCATTGATCAGATGAAGGCGTTTTATCGCGGCAACGGTGAAACATATTACGCCAAAAAGAAATGGGCCAAAGCCCTTTCTTACTTCGAACGCTATTACCTGATTGATACCGAAAATAAGCAGGTAAATAACAAGCTGAAAATCTGCCGTGAAAAATTATCCCATGCCCGCAGCCTCGCTTACAAATCCAAAACGTCAAAAAGCTCTCTGAAAAAGAAGTCTCGACGAAAGAGCAAAAAAGAACTGGCACGTGAGCAGGCGGAAAAGAAGGAAGAAATCAAACGGCTGCTCGAAGAGTCCGGAGCTGAAAGCACCTGGATCATGAAGTATCTATTTGAAGAGGATGCTGACAGGTCTGATTCTGAAAAACCCTGGGAATAAAGTTTATGTTCGGCCCCCGGGCGACAATTTTCATACCGCAAGGTGACACCATGAAAAACCTGATCATTTTAATTACATTGGGCTTCCTGATCATTTTCGGCAATGTTTCATGTGCCCTCCGGATGCTGGAGCCGGCACCGGAAGCAAAGGTCGAGGAAAAAGAACAGCTCCCCTATAAAGTGGCTATTCTTCCTTTTGCCAATAAAACCGCAAATCCGGAAGCCGGTACGATTGTGCGCAAAATGTTCTATAATTTTTTCAGCTCGTTGAACTACCAGGATCTGGAACCCTATGTTATTGACGAGAACCTCAAAGTCAATAACCTGTATGCGGATGTTACCGGCGGCAAAAAGGTCTCCCCCAAACAGCTGGGGCAATTGCTCGGGGTGGATGCCGTCATTTATGGCGAAGTTACCGCTCTGGGGAAAATCTATGCCCTGGTTTATTCGGACAATCAGGCCGGACTGAAAGCCAGGATGGTGCGCTGCTCAAACGCCAAACCGGTCTGGGAACTGGAGCATACCATTCATATAGAGGAAGGCAGCGTTCCACTTAGCCCCATCGGGCTGGCCGCAACTGTTTTTAAAACAGCCCTCAGCCATAGACAGGCAACCCATCTAAAAGCAGCCTCAGAGCTTTGTATGCAAATGATCGCCACGATGCCCAATCCGCCCGGTATGAGTGAACCGCCGCCTAAAATCCAGGTCCTGGTCCACAATGGCGCCGGCAAACTGCTTCAACCCGGGGATACCCTCAAAGTCGCCATGATCGGGGATAAAAACCAGGTTGCCAGCTGGAGCATCCCGCCCCTGGCCGAAAACCTTCCGATGAAGGAGAAGCAGCCCGGGGTATACATCGGGGCCTATCGCGTCAAAGCCAAAGACCGACTGGCTCACGGACGGATGGTGGGTATTCTCAGGTCAAAGAAAGGCGTGGGCAGTCAGTGGATGGACACCCTGGGTCCGGTCAGAGTCGGCAAGCCGACGCTGCTGCCGCCGGTGATCTCCAAGGACTATGTGATGAGCATAGAGAAGAGTCCTTATCTGGTACCCGGAGCGCTTCTCGTCAAGCCCGGCGTCAAGCTCACGATGAATCCGGGAACCGTGGTCTGGTTTCGCAGCCTGGGTATGATTGTCAAAGGGCAGCTGGAAATCCTGGGTACCGAGGACGATCCGGTTCGTATTTCAAGCCTGGGTCCCTCAGGATGGAAAGGCATCTTCCTGGACCATAGCGGCAAAATTAACAAAATCAGTTATTGTACGATCTCGGATGCCGAATTCGGTTTCAGGGTATCGAAATCCAATGTTTCCATCAACAACTGCCAATTCCAGGACAATGTCTGGGGCATCGTGATGGAAGAAAGCCGTGGGGAAATTACCGGCACCCTCATCCGAACTTCCACAAAATCAGGAATTGCGGCACGCAAGGCGCAGCTGTCGGTCAAGGATTCAGTGATAACCGAAAACAGCTCCGGTGGGTTTTTGCTGGAAAACAGCAGAGCCCGTATTGAACAGAACAATATTTTGAACAACGGCGGCTGGGAGATAAAAGTGCTGGACGATAAAGGCCGTGTGACGGCCTCCAGGAATTGGTGGGGTGACCCGAACCCGGCAAAACAGGAAATTATCGGGCCCGTCGCATATGAACCGGCCTTGAAATCACCGATTGAATTCGATGTGATCGAGTTCTGAAAATGACAAATGAATAATGACTAATGTCTAATGGTGGAGTCGCTTACGCTCCATCATTTTTTATTATAAAATAGATAGAATTCCTTAATTATTCATTTGTCATTAGTCATTAGTCATTCTATCTCCAAGCCATGCTACAAGATCGTCCAATACCCTCTCTTTTTCACCTGCGGGCGCATTATATATCTCATGATAGAGGTCATCATAGACAAGCAGGGTCCGGTCCTCAACTTTCAATGAATTAAAAAAATGCTTTGAGGACCCGGCATTTACCAGGTGATCCTCACCCGCCACCTGCATCAATACTGGCACCTTCAGATCAGCAGCCTGATGGTTCACACTTTCCATTGCCGCCATTAATTCAGTAAAAAAGCGCGCGCTGACGCGATCATGGACCAGCGGGTCGTTCTCATAGGCGCTGACAACATTCTGATCGCGACTGATTTTGGTGGCATCCAGTTCGTTGCCCATGCTCAGCCCCGGCCATACATAGGACATAAAAGAGCCCAGAATCTTTTTGATGGCCGGGACCTCAATCACCATACCCAGGCAAGGAGATGAGGCCACCACAGCGTCAATCATACCGGGATAACGCTGGGCGAAGTACAGTGCAATCAAGCCTCCCATGCTGTGCCCCAGCAAAAAACACGGCGTTTCGGCCGGCATATCTTTTTTTACAAGATTCAGCATTTCACGAAGATCGGTAAGATACTGCACGAAATTCAGAACATGGCCGCGCTGGCCGCCGCTCTGGCCGTGGCCCCGGTGATCAGGCACCCAAACGCTGATGCCTTTTGGGAGCACCCGCTCAATAACATTGCCGTAGCGGCCGGAGTGCTCCCCCAGTCCGTGGGAAATTACCATGCGAGCCCGTTCCGACTCTGCCTGATATTGTCGATAAAATATCCCAATTCCATCGGAGACTGTCAGTTCACCTGTAGTTTCTTTAAATGAAGCCATATCCACATCCTCCAAATTTGTGCAGTACAGAACTTCGAACGCTGATTTAAAAAATCTCAAATAACAAGCACCAAATGACAAATAAATCTCAATTTCCAATGATCAATGACCAAAACTTCGATGGCGATTCTTAAAGACATTAAGTCTGATCGTCATGCCGGACTTGATCCGGCATCCAGAAACTATCGTCTTGAGAAGCCTGGATTCCCCCTCTGGCCTTTCTCAGGGTGGTGAGTCCATCAACGGTGCTCAGGATCGTGAGCCTGTCAAACGGCCTGTCGTATCACGGGTAAAGCCCGAAATGATGTGTAGATGCCTTTTTGCCAACCAATAAGGTTTGGAATAATCATCTTTTGTCCCGCGATTGGCGGAATATTATTCGGTATTTGGGAATTCTATTTGTCTTATCCCATTTGCTCCAATTTTTTTTGAAAAACCGCCGCATTGCTTTCATCCCCCAGGGACCGGTAACAGATGCCGGCAAAACGAAGCGCGTCTTTGTTGTCCTGATACTTGAGAAACAGGGACAGGGCCTCTTCCCACTGTCCCAGGTTCATGCGGCTGGTCCCCAGGCAGATGTTGAGCCTTGAATCATCAGGGAAATGGGACAATCCCCGGGAGAGAATCTCGGTGGATTCCTGGCTGGCACCCCTTTTCTGGAATAAAATACCAAGCCCCAGATAAGCATCGGCATTGGGGTAATAATCCAGGGCCTTTAGATACAGGTTGGCGGCAATCCGGTCTTTATTTTCGATTTGCTCGATTCGTGCATAATCCCCATAGTCGAAGGTCATCGCCAGACGGGTATAGAACGCCGAGTGCTGCGGATACAATGCAGAATTATCGATTAATTCCAGTGCGTCAACATATTGGGGCAAATTTTGATAAAAATGAGACCGCAGCGTTTGCCCGAAACCCAGGATCTGTTCCCGGGTAAGATTCGGATCGGTTTCGAAATACAGGATATCTTCGATACGCTTTAACCAGATATCGTCGTTGGCCTGAGATTGATGCAAAAAATCCTCATAGAGTTTTGTGCCGGGGAAGATGTCCAGGATATAAAAAACCGCGCTCAACGGTTTAATGCGATCGATCAGCTCGATGGTTTCCTGAATGGTTTGTGGGCTTTCCCCCGGGCATCCGTAAATGAAATAGGCCCGGGCCATGATCCCATACCTTTGCGTCAACGCAAACGCTTTAAGTATGCTGTCAGTGGAGATCTTTTTTTGCAGAAAATTTCTAATGGTTTCGGAGCCACTTTCAACACCGTAGCTGATCTGAATGCACCCGGCCTTGCGCATCCAGAAAAGGGCTTCTTCATTGACGTAATCCACGCGGGATATGGCGTTCCAGGTAATATCCAACCCGGTGTCTAAAATTTTTTTACACACTTCGATGACCCGTTTCCGGTTAGCCGTGAACGTATCATCGGAGAAATAGAAAAAGCGAACCCCCTTTTGATATAAGCGCTGGATCTGCCCAACGAAATATTCAGCCGAGTGATACCTGACATGGCGTCCCCAGAACCGGGGAGACCCGCAAAAATTACAGTTTCCCGCGCAACCGCGTGTCAAAGAAAGATGCGGATAGGTAAAATAGCCGGCCGGATCGGGCAAATCATCCAGAGGTGCAATTTGGGGCGCATCAGGGGTTCGGACCGCCTGGCCGTCTTTTCTGAAGGCCAGGCCGTCAAGGGTATCGATTGCTTCTGGAGAACCGAACTCCAGGTGTTTTACCAGATTTAAAAAGGTGTGCTCACCCTCCCCCGGCACGATATAATCAATTTCATCAAAGTGGGTCAGAAAATGCTCCCACAGAAAGGTGGCGCCGACACCGCCGAATACAACGATAACCCCGGGATCAATTTTTTTCGCAATCCGGGCAATGTCAATGCCGCCCCACCGGTTTCCGTGCAGGATGGAAAAACCGATCACATCCGGTTTCTTCTGCACCAGTATTTCCTGAATTTTATCCGGTGTTTTGTTGATATCATGCCAGTTTAAGATCTCAACGTCATAGTCTTTGGCCTTTAAAACGGCCGCCACATAGTAGACCCCCAGTGGCACGGCCCCCACATCCTCAATAGTGAGTACCCGGTCCTCGAGAAAATATGGATATATCAGTAATATTTTCATGCTCGATTCGATGGATAAAATAGGCTGCCAATGCCCACAAAACAGTTAACAATTTGGAAATATGTGACATTTGAGCGGCTTTCTGTCAACTACTCAGATGTATTGGGGAAAATTAAGTAGGGGCGAACCTATGTGTTCGCCCGATGGGCGCCCGTGCCATGAGACAAACCGAGAGGATCTATGCGTAAATAAAAATGGAAGAACCCTATTGGTGCCGGGGCTCTGCTTTTTTGGGATATCAAAGCAATATCTTGGGGTTTTAGGGAAGTTGATATTCAAGATAAGTTGGAGATATTGCAACTTTTTTAGTTCGAAGATATTTTTGTGTCCTATATGATATGTGCACTTGTTAGCGTTTTTACCTCTGGCCGAAATCCATTCCTTTGCAATGCTATGGATTGCGTTCGCCTTTCCCTTAAATTTTGAAATAGGGAAAAAGATTAGAATTGGCGACCAAGGATAACTTGTATGCAGATCACCTGGTCGCCAACTATAAGTCGCCCCACTTGCATTTAGGACGGTTGATAGGTGAGCATTTCTCCGAGAGAAGTTACGCCAACCCCTTGATCAGGACTCCAGTTCCGATTCTTTGCAAGATAGGATCGTGAATCAAGCTCTATTAGACCGATCATTGTTTCTGCCACAATCCGCGCTCCAACTGGACCCAATCCTTCACTTGGTTCAAATGTGCCCGGGTTCGTCTCTCGACCGATCTGCTCTGCTTCCACCAAGATATAAAACCATAAGGGGGTTCCGTTTGTAAGATCGCCAGCCGTGTTAGCCATGCTTTTGGCAGCTTGACTGACATTTTCAATTTCGGCATCAGGTCGTTGGACTGCCCTGGCAACATTCTCCCCAGAAGGTAAGAGAAAGGTCTGCCCGCGCAGCAGATTACGAGATGCCAAGGACTGGATGTCGTCCGCAGGGATGAACGGAAGTTTAAGCAGGTCAGTAGCCATCTGGGTGTCAAGCTTCTCAGCCATCTGGACATTTCGGTTTTCACTCGTCTCCAAAAGTTCATGCCAGTCGACAACTGCCCGCTCATCCTTTAAGGGACTGAAACCCCTGCCTAATATGGTTCCGAAAAACTCAATTGCGGACTTATTTTTTTGAATCTGGATTTTTTGAGGGACCATCGAATGACCGAAACGATACGCTGCCACTGAAAATTCAACTGGTATATAGGGCTCATCTCCATTGATGCAATAAAAATTACGCCCATTGCCAAGAATGTCGCCTACGACAGCTTCACCGCATAACTTAACCAGAAAGTCGTTTATAGTAACCCACTGATAATGCCATGTAGCCAACTCCCGGGCGTGTTCGTAGAGCTCTCTGCCTGCCAGTCCATTTCCAGGATTGTTGTGAAGAGTATCGACTATGTTGTTATGGAAGCGAATCATGGCCAATTGGAGTTGCGATACGATACGATTTTCATCATTTCTAGGATCTCCAATAATCGCGGTACTGTCTGAGGAACGGCAAAGGTCATGTTTAGCAAACTCAGGAGGCTGAGGCGTTATTGTGTCTCCTGGCCCCGTAATGGTCGCAGCAGTTCCATCAGCACCTGTGAGTAGTTTAACCCCAGCGAACGGACCCTGGCCATGATAAAGATATGGATGAGCTTCAGGCCCAAGTCCATAGACACAGTCAAGATCAAGAGTTGGGGTTCGGACATTCGGCGTCGCCTCGGGTTCAGCAACCGAGGAAAAGCTGGAAGTCACATCGAGAGTTATATCGTGGTCAATAAATTGACCGAATATAACTTGACCGACTGGTACCGAGCTTGTTCTGTTGCTGGTTGTTCCTCCATCCATCGGTCCGCCTTGCTCACCCAATTTCTTCAAACCCTCGGGGTCGAGGTATAGTGCTGGTAGACGAAAAATACGTCCAAACCGGTTTCCCGGCTGATCGGCATGATGATGGTGGCAAAAAGCATGCATGCCACTCAATTCATTTAAACCATGATGTTGAGCCATTTTAGATACCTCCTTTCACAGATCTGAACCTGGAAAAAGTCTTGGTTGTTACATCAATCATATTTTTTAATGGAATTCACATGAGAGGAGTTATATATAATCGAATAGAGAGATTGGTGGAATCGAGAAGAAAAGACTTTTCCCAGAAAAAGTTTGGTAGACAATAATTGAAACCGTGCATAACCTCTAAGATTTAGTAGTAATACCACTTTGTGATATGTCAAGATCGTTCGATATTTTTCACGCGTCCAAAATAGAGAGGTTGTGCCTAACGATGAAATTTTGAAAAAGTGAAAATTTTTTAGATGTGCTGACGAAAAATGTAATTTTTGGGCTTTTGTGATTAGATCAAATATCCTAAAATTTTGCTATTGGTAAATTGGGGATATCACCTGGCATAAACCATATATCAGCGGATAGTGATTAATTGAGATGATATGCATTTTGCTATTTTTTAAGATATCATCTACGTATCACCGGTTTGCCAGGATTTCAAATGTTTGGGTTTGTGAAGATATAACTAAACATAAACAGTTTTGTCCTTTCTGAGTTTTACGTTTAGTTTTATATTGGCCT
>CAJICI010000392.1_pt1 | contig 10056 bp, 9 predicted proteins | sample 9199571 | NCBI WGS metagenome assembly CAJICI01 (sample SAMEA7708329, study PRJEB35096) | sediment metagenome | biome: marine neritic benthic zone biome [ENVO:01000025]; feature: sediment [ENVO:00002007]; material: shallow marine sediment [ENVO:03000034] sea grass bed [ENVO_01000059] ...
CGTTCTGGCAAAAACCCCCGCTGTTTATCTGGCTGCAGGTTGTTTCGATGAAAATATTTGGCGTAAACGAATTTGCAGCCCGGTTTCCAAATGCCGTTTGCGGCATCATCACCCTATTAATCCTGTTTGGCATCGGCAGAAAAATTTATGATCTTAAATTTGGTCTGCTCTGGATATTATCGTACGCCGGTTCAATCCTGCCCTTCTTTTATTTTAAATTCGGCATCATAGACCCCTGGTTCAATCTTTTCATTTTCCTGGGGGTTTATTTTATAATTATTTTTAATCAAAATCAGAATGATAACCAACGGCTGCTGTTAGCGGCTTTATCGGCGTCTGCACTGGGGCTGGGTGTCCTGACCAAGGGGCCGGTCGCCTTTTTAATATGGGCACTGACCTGGCTGGTGTATTTCATCTCGAAAAAAGGAAAGTTCAGCTTAAAAATAAGCGAGGTTACTGCCTTTGTTTTGACATTAATCGTCATCGGCGGCACCTGGTTTTTAATTCTGATTATCAATGGCCACTTCAATGTCATTGTTGACTTTATTGAGTACCAGATCGGGCTTTTTAGCAAGGCAAGCGCCAAACACGTTGGCTTTTTCGGGTATCACTTTGTTGTTCTGTTTTTCGGGGTTTTCCCGGCATCAATATTTGCGATCAACTCATTTAAACGCAACCCCGGCGATAGCCCGGTCCAGGCCGATTTCAGAAAATGGATGCTTTATCTCTTCTGGGTTGTCCTGATTTTATTCTCCATCGTAAAATCCAAGATCGTTCATTATTCTTCCCTGTGCTATTTTCCATTAACTTTCCTATGCGCCCATTACCTGTATCACCTGCTGGAAAACCGGACACATATTCGAAAATGGAATGCCATTGCACTCGTAGCCATTGCAATCGTTGCCGGCATTGTGATTATCGCGCTCGCTTTCACGGATAATTTTAAGGCCGCATTAATTGACACCGGCCTTATTAAACACGGATTTACCCTTGGCAGTCTCGAGGCTGACGGGCAATGGACGGGATTTGAATCTTTAATCGGTATTTTGCTGGCGGCAGGAATAATTTCCGGCACACGATTGCTGAAGCGAAAACCGGCAATCGGTATAGCCTGCATGTTTTTTACCGTAATCATTTTTACCTATAGCGCCTATATATTCATAGCACCCCGAATTGAGCGGTATTCACAAAATGCTGCCATTGAATATTATAAACCACTGGAAAGCAAAGACACCTATGTAGCGACCCTGGGATACAAGAGTTATGCCCATCTTTTTTACTCCAAATTCAAACCGCAGCAAAACAAATCCTATCTTTCTAAAGACTGGCTGGCCAATGGCAACATCGACAAGCCGGCGTACTTCTCAATCAAAATACACAAAAAGGAAAAATATACGCAACGATATCCCAAATTGGAATGTTCGGATAAGAAAAACGGATTTGTTTTCTGTAAAAGAGAACCTTGGTGAGTCAGGTGATAATTTGAGAGCACTTTAAATCAGGGGGCGGGTGTTTTTCGAGAGATGCGCTCCATGAATTATCATATCACCTCCGGCGGCATTGTCGCTGTTGCACCAAATGCAACAGTTGCTGTTTTGTCATTCCGGACTTGATCCGTGCTTCGACAGGCTCACCACCCTGAGCGTAGTCGAAGGGGAATCCATTGCAGTTTCAACATGTTGCGTTTCTGGATGCCGGACGTAGATCCCGTCTTCAGCGGGGATCAAGTCCGGCATGACGGTGGGAAACTTCCCGACAGCTCAATTAAATAGGATAGGAGCGGGAATTCCTTACCATTGCTCGTCCGGCGGATCATCACCGATAACCTGGACGTTAAAAAGGCCCGAGTAAAAAGATGAAAATATAATCTGAAACCCCAGAATGGCAAAAGTGGCCCCGATGATTCCCATTTTTGTAACCGGGAAGTTAAATACCCCGACATTTGCCGGATCAGCCATGAATACCAACAGCTTATAGCCAACCCCGATACAAATCGCGATACCGCCTGCCGACACAATAGCGCCGATGGCCACTCCCTTTTCAATGGTGAAATCTATTAAAAACCGGTCTACAGGATCTTTTTGGGTTAAAAAGGATTTCAAATGAGAATATGAACGTGCGGCAATTCCAAGGAAAATAATCTGGGCGCCCAGCAATACCGACCCCTGGCCAAAGAGCATGGTAAAAAAACCGAAATTTTTAAAATCAAAAAACAGCATTGTCGCCAGAATAATACACCCGGTTATCAGGAATACCAGCCCGGGAATGAAGAAAAGCCAGGTTGGCGTAAACAGGAGCAAAAATCTGAGGTGACGCCAGCCGTCTCTGAACGGCCTCAGGTGCGGCGGCCTATCCCGCCTGTCGGGAAACAGCGCGGTGGGGACTTCCACGATTTTGAGGCCTAAAAGGGCTGCTTTAATCACCATTTCGGAAGCAAACTCCATTCCGCCGGCTTTCAACCGCAGGCTGTTGAATGCCTTTTTGGTCAGGGCGCGCAGACCGCAATTCACATCGGATATTCTGGTTTTAAAAAATAAATTGATAAGACCGGTGAGCACAGGGGTTCCCAGATAGCGGTTGAGAAATGGCATGGCACCGGGATGGATGGTTCCCTTGAGTCTGGATCCCATCACAAAATCGGCGCTGTCTTTCAGTGCTGAAATAAATTTGGGGATATCATTAAAATCGTAAGAGCCATCCGCATCCCCCATTACCAGATATTTCCCTTTAGCGGCACGCATACCGCATATAAGGGCATTTCCGTAACCTTTACGGGCTGCATGCACAACCCGCGCACCGTTTTTGTTCGCAATCGCCACCGACTGGTCGGTGGAGCCGTTATCGGATATGACGACTTCGCCGGGTATGCCGGCCCTTTGCATGGCACTTTTGGCGATATCAATGCACCTGGCTAATGACTTTTCCTCATTGAGACAGGGAATTATCACCGATACTTCAATGGCTTCCACCGTGAGAGTTCCTTAGGGCGCTGTTGTTTATTTCGATTTTGTTTTCATCCACTTGGTGAACTTCAAAGCCTGTAAAAATTGGCGAAAGGAGGTGATCACCTTGAGCTGACGAAACATAAAACTGGGGCGCAAGAAAAATTTTCGAAAAGCAGTTTTTCGATAGCGGTCAACATCTTCAGGTGACACCGTCCCCATATCCATCACCGAGCGACCGCCAAAATCATAGTCGGACCAGCGATTTGCAACAAGCCATCCTTTCTCTTTGGCCAGATCACCAAGGGGCGTATTCGGGTAAGGAACGGCGCAATAACATTGCATGTAGTCAATTCCGGAGCTGGCCAGAAAGTTGATCGTTTCCCGGGCCGTCTCTTCGGTTTCTCCGGGCAGCCCGAAAATAAAATGACCCATGGTCGGCATGCCCACCTTTTTGCAGAGCGCAATACCCTGCTTGATCTGATCGACGGTCTCATTTTTTTGAACGTTGTCCAATATTTCCTGGGAGCAGCTTTCGATGCCCAATCCAAGCAGTTTGCAGCCGGCATCCTTCATCTTCAACAGGATTTCTTCATTGACCTGATCCGCCCGGGTCGTCGTGGCCCATTCAATATCCAGGCCTCTTTTTATAATTTCGTCACACAGGGCTATGCCAAAGTCCTTATCAAGGGTAAAGATTTCTTCCCAGAACAGGAAATCCTTAATCCCGTATTGCTTCATACAGGCTTCAATTTCACCAATCACGTAATCCAGTGAATGGTGCCTTAATTTCTTTCCATAATAAATATTGGCAATGCAGAATGTGCATGGGTAAGGACATCCGCGCGCAACATTCACCAGCGTGAAATGGTGACCGTTATGGGGTAGTGTGTAGCGTTCATTTTTAAGTAAATCCCGCGATGCCATGGGGATCATATCCAGATCCCGGATGAAAGGCCGTGGTTCATCCTTTTTGATTTCATCTCCATCCCGCCACGTCAGGCCTTTAATGGGCAGGACCTTGCCGGTTTTTTGAAAATTCGCCATAAATTCATCAAAAGTCTCCTCCGGCTCACCGATTATGGCAACATCATAGCCTTCAGTATCACGCAGTGCAGTTTCTTCAAGCAGGGTGAAAAAAACACCGAAGCCCAGCACAATGGCACCGGCACACGCATCTTTTACCTGTTTGGCAAAAAATGCATCGCTGTCAATGGATGGGAAGGTGGCATTGACGACAACAATATCGGGTTTAAAGGCCACAATCTCCTGCAGGGTTTCATCTGAGGATAGGGTTTCAACGTTACAATCGATCAGACGGACTTCCCCGTACTTTTTGCCAATTGTGGCCAGAATTGCCAGGGTTAGCGGCGGCCAGATAGCGGCCCATGAGTCCACACTCTGCATGCATCGGCCTTCTCGAATATATTTCTCACCATCGATCGACGGTGGGTTTACTAAAAAAAGTCTCATTGTCCGGTTTCACTTTGTCCTAATTTTATTTGGCACAGGAAATTTGAAGAGTATGGATTAAATAGAATCGTAAGTCAAGGTCAGGGAAGGCCGTTGATCATAAGTTTGGTCAAACCTGTATCCTTTTTGAGTTACTCTCGTCTATCTGAATAACAAATCTTGAAAAGGAGGATTAAAATGAATTCAGAAACATTGGAGTACAAAGTCACCGGATTGCATAACACAAAAAATGCAACCGAAATCGTCGATTACAGGGTAACCATGCTGATAGCGGCCGGTGCCGCCATGGCGGCCAACTGTGAGCCCTGCCTGAACAAAGTGGTTCCCGATCTGCTGGCAGCCGGGGTGGCTGAGTCCGACATTCGCAAAGCTGTCGAAATCGGTCAATTCGTCAAGGACAAACCGGCAGCCATTATGAAAGAAGCGGCCGATGTGCTGACCGGATCGCAGCTGGCGGATTCACGCCAAACCGATGGGTGTCCGGCCGAAACGCTGAAACAGGCCGAAATTTAAACCAGAGCCTTGACAGAAAAAAAATTTTGACTTATATTTCGATATATGTCGAACTATCGAGATAAAAATATCGAAGAATTTGCCGAAATGTTCAAGGCTCTATCCAACCCCAACCGTTTGATGATTTTCATGCGCCTGACCGCCTGCTGCCTGCCGGGAACGGTCACCAGCATCAATCCCGGCACCGGGGAGGCCGGTTGCGCCTGTGTGGGTGAACTGGGGCAGGATCTGGGCATCGTGCCCTCGACTATCTCCCACCACATCAAGGAGCTGCGCCAGGCCGGGCTGATTCGCATGGAGCGGCGGGGGCAAAAAATGGAGTGCTGGATTGACCCTGAGAAGCTCAAAGCCTTGCAGAGCTTTTTTTCATAAAAGGAAGTCAGCACGGCAAAATATTCAAGAATCTCCCTCTCCCTTGACGGGAGAGGGCCGGGGTGAGGGTGAATAAAATGGATTAAAATCATTCAATCCCCCTCCCCTTAATCCCCTCCGCCTCGTCTGAGCCTGTCGAAGGCCGCCAGTCGCAGATCCCGAGTCCTTTTCGGGGGGGAGGGGAAATCTGGATTATGAAAGTCGATTAATTGGAAATCATTTTTTTTAGATAAATATTTCGATAGTTATCGAACAATTGAAACATTTAATCATAGCTCACAGGAGGATATTATGGACAAAAAAACCAAAGAGGTAATCCGGCAGGCCGTTAGAGATCGCTATGGCAAGATCGCCAATGCAAACACCGAAGCACCGGGGATGAAAATAATCAGCTCCTGCTGCGGCGGGTCAGAACCGGCTGCCGGCAATAAATCTGCTGCCGCCTGCTGCGGCAGTGAGTCAGACATCACTTCCGAGCAAATGTCGACCCTGATGGGATACTCAAAAACAGATTTCGAAAGCGTTCCGGATGGCGCCAACATGGGGCTGGGATGCGGCAATCCGGTCGCCCTGGCATCGCTTCAACCCGGTGAGACCGTTGTGGATTTAGGCAGCGGGGGGGGATTTGATTGCTTTCTGGCAGCCAAACAGGTGGGAGACGCCGGCAGGGTCATCGGTGTCGACATGACGCCTGACATGTTGAGCAAGGCCAGGGCCAACGCCGAAAAAATGCAATCCAAAAATGTCGAGTTTCGCCTGGGTGAGATCGAACACCTGCCGGTGGCCGATAACAGCACGGACATCATCATGTCTAACTGTGTGATCAACCTCTCGCCGGATAAGCTAAGCGTTTATCGTGACGCCTATCGCATCCTCAAGCCCGGCGGTCGCCTGGCAATTTCAGACATCGTCGCCCTTGCGCCGCTGCCCGAAAAAATCCAGCAAGACCTGGCCCTGGTATCGGCCTGCGTGGGCGGGGCCGCCACCATAGATGACACCCGGGCCATGCTCGCTGAGGCCGGCTTCATCGATATAAAAATTAAGCTAAAAGATGAGAGCCGCAAACTGATTTCGGAGTGGACGGGGGGGGACAGGAAAAATGCCGGAGACTATGTTGTTTCGGCATATATAGAAGCAACAAAACCCTTGTAATTAGTATGTGGAATGGATTCTGTTTTATTTTTTTAAAAATCGAATCCATTCCAAAAAAAATACTTTTGCACAACAAGGAAACATTATCATGGAAGAAGAATCACTTCACAAAGAGGTCTCTAAACTTAAATCCGAAAAATCCGCCCTCCAGATAAAAAGTAGGTTGTTTGAAAATTTTGCCGCCATGGCTCACACCTGCTGCCGGCTGCCTTCCACCGCCGAGTGGGAGGCGCTGAAAGAGACCTTGCAGAAGACCGTAGATTTTTCCATTGATCTGACGGAAGCGGAGTACGGCCACCTCGTCTTACTTGACAACAACGGTGTGGTCACCGACAGTATCCAGAGACCCGATGGTGAAGGCCGGAAGTCATGTTGTGGTGTAAACGATAAAATATTGGAAACCTGGCTTGCGGATTGGGTTCGCCGGCACCTCCAGGTCGCTTTTATCACCGATACCAATGACGATGAGCGCTGGAAATCTCTTCCGCATCAGCCTGCAGGCGTCCGCTCGGTGATGGCCATGCCCATACTGAAATGCGATGATTTGCTGGGAATTCTTACCTTGATGCATCCCGAGCCGAATCACTTTAATACAGACGCTGTGGAGCAGATGAAGGCAACATCCGATCAGATCGCCATGACACTGGAAAACGCCAGACTTTATGGGCGATTAAATGAATCCCACCGGTCCCTGGAGCAGTCGAAACAGGAAATCGAAGCCTACTCTAATGCGCTGGATGAGGAACTGGAAAAAGGCCGGCAGATTCAACGTGATTTCTTGCCCCAGCATATACCGGAGCTTCCCGATTGGGATATATCAACCTATTTCGCGCCGGCCAAACAGGTTTCCGGCGACTTCTATGATGTGTTTTCATTGCCGGGTGACAATCTGGGTGTCATCATTGCGGATGTTGCCGACAAGGGCGTGGGCTCCGCCCTGTATATGGCCCTCATTCGAAGTCTGATTCGGGTGTTTTCAGGACATATTAGTCTGCATGGATTCAATAATTTTGCAATTAATAACGGCGTAACCAAAACCGTTACGGAGCAATGCGCAACCACCGAGCAATTGAATGCATTGACCGCGGTTAAACTTACAAACGACTATATCGCCCATGAACACGCCAAGGAAGGCATGTTTGCAACTCTGTTCTTCGGAGTGATCGATCCTTCTACCGGCATCATGGCATATATTAATGCCGGACATGAGCCGTTGGTGATTACCGGAGCCGGAGGTATCAAGCAAAGCCTTGAACCAACGGGTCCGGCGGTGGGAATGATGGTTGATGTGAAATTTGAAATTCGCCAGGTTCAGATCGAACCCGGTGACGTCCTGATCGGCTATACCGACGGCGTGATTGAAGCGCAGGCACCCAACGGTGATTTTTTTACCCGAAAACGGCTGCAATCCATTGTGGAGAAGGCATCCTCTTCCGCACCGGATCTGGTGGACCGCATTAAAAACAGCGTTTCCACCCACGTCAATAACGCACCGCCATCGGATGATATTACGATGCTCGCCGTTCAGCGCTTGCTTCTGTAGAAGAAAGAAAGGTACTTACTGGATGACATTTTAAATGTTCCTTTGTACATTCACATTTTCAATATCATAGGTCCGGAAAATCAATTTTTCGCGCTCCCGGCGTTCTTTGGGAAATTCAGGAAATTCATAGGCTTTGAGTTTTCCGACAGCTTCCTGCTTTGAGGGGATGGCATCCAGTCCTTCACCGGATTTTTTACCGCTGACGGTGTCCAGTACAATGGCCGTGCTGCCGTCGGAAACCACCGCACAGGGAATCTGATAATCATCCAGCAGCCTGGCGGCCGCTACAACTTCCCTTTCGCGCGAACCCAGCGATCCGGCAACACATTTAATCACCATAAAACGAGATCCATTGTCGGCGCGGACCACCAGATCCATCTGTGAATGATAGGGTTCACCGGCGACCGTAAGGGAGAGGTCTGTATCAACTTCGATATCCTGTTTCAGATACCCTTTTTGCTCCACTAAAAATTTCTCCACTGCCTGACGGTTTTGTTCAGCGCCGACATTGGGCACCTCCCGGCCGGTAACGTAATCTGTGAGCATGGTGTAAGGCTTTGACATATCAGACATAGAAAAATTCTCAGGTGGTCTTCTATTGATCGGCAGTCTTTTGAGGGGTGTGTGATTTCTCGGCAGCCTTTTTCAAAGCCGGTGTTTCGATTCGTCTGGCATCCACCCACAATCCCTCGAGGTCATAAAATTCACGCATCGGTTCATAAAATACATGGATAATGATATGTCCGTAATCAAGCAATACCCAGTGACCGTCCTTGGAGCCTTCCACACTGAGGGGCTTGATTTTGCGCTTTTTCAGGTCCGTTTTGATAAATTCGGCAATGGCACCCACCTGGCGGTTTGATCGGCCACTGCAAATGATAAATGTATCTGCAATGGAGGTCAGCTCAGCCACATCCAGGGCCACCACGTTAAATGCTTTTTTTCCCAGCGCGGCCTTAACATATAAATCCAGGTCAGGGTCCGTCGTTTTTGTCATGAATACAATCCTTTTGTTCTAATATAGTCTGCCACTTTCTGCGGCACCAAATTATCTATCGGCAATCCCTTGCCGACCCTGCGGCGTACCATGGTCGAAGAAATATCCAGGGCCGCTATCTCCAGAACATAAATCGGCTGGCGCTGACTGGCAAGGTAAGCGGACCGCGAAGCTGAAAAAGAGTAGCCCGCGGATACTTTTGAAAAAACATAGTCATCCATGATTTTCCAGGGGACGCCACCCAACTGGCTGCCGGCATCCGGCCGGTTGATGACAATCAAAGAAATCTGGGTCAGTAGTTCGTTGAAAGATTTCCATGTATCAATCTCAAGAAAAGCATCCAGTCCCATGATGAGATGCAGCCGGTTTTCAGTAGACAGGGTCTGCTTGAAATGGTGCACCGTATCAATGGTAAAAGACGGGCCGGACCGATTCAGTTCAACATCAGAAACCTTCAGCCCGGAATCAGCCCCGATGGCCAGCCTGAGCATTTCCAGCCTGTCGGCAGCAGACGCCAGCTCAACAGGAACTTTGTGAGGCGGCAAAGCGGCGGGCATCAAATAAATTTCATCCAGCTCAAACCCCTGCTGGACCGCCACGGCTGCCCGCAGATGCCCAAGGTGAACCGGATTGAATGTCCCACCAAACAGGCCAATTCGCATGATCTTAATACCTGGTATTGGATGCTTATTGTTATTAATAGCAAAGTAGCTATATACGGGCTAAACCAATTGGCCTTAAATCTCAAATAACAAGCACCAAATTACAAATAAATTCCAATATCCAATGACCAAAACATTGGAGCCAAGCATGAACGTCAAATTGATTTTAAATTAACGTAGACCGGTTTTGAATTTTGGTCATTGTTATTTATTTGAAATTTGTGATTTGTATTTTGGAATTTCAATTTCGTCTACATTTTATTACTCACGAATTTGTCCAGAACCAAAAACCACAAACTTGGTTGTAGTCAATTCCTCCAATCCCATTGGTCCGAAAGCGTGCAGTTTGGACGTGCTGATGCCTATTTCGGCGCCAAGCCCCAGCTGACCGCCGTCATTAAA
>CAJICI010000492.1_pt1 | contig 10038 bp, 8 predicted proteins | sample 9199571 | NCBI WGS metagenome assembly CAJICI01 (sample SAMEA7708329, study PRJEB35096) | sediment metagenome | biome: marine neritic benthic zone biome [ENVO:01000025]; feature: sediment [ENVO:00002007]; material: shallow marine sediment [ENVO:03000034] sea grass bed [ENVO_01000059] ...
TCAAATTCCCGGACCTTCGCCATTTGCGCTTTTGCACTGAGCTCTCCCATGGTGGTTCTCCCTTGAAATCTGAATTTGTATCGATAAATTTTCTGCCGTAAACATATTTACACGATTCGGTGCCACAGAGTTTGGTTAAGAACAGCGAATCGGTAGTGACTCCGGATTCTGGGAAAGGTTAACTGTGCCGGACGATATTGCCGGAAGAAATTTCGAACAGGTTACAAATGAAGCAAAATCAACCTAGAAGCCATCTCAAAAATAGGATTTTGGTTCATTTTCGAGGCGGGGCCGCGTTTTAAACCGGAGGAATACTCCAGTATTTCGAGGATTTAATACGAGGCACCAACAAAGAAAATGGGCCAAAAGACATTTTTGAGATAGCTTCTGACAAAGTGCAGCTGTATCAGAAACAGACGGATGGCGTTGAAACGAAAACATAAAAAATCCCAACCGGGCAAAGCGCCCTGTCAGGATTTGATTTTGCAGGCTTTGAGGTTCATTCCAACCTCCAAAGATAAAATGCTGTTGATAACCGGGGTTGATATATTGACCCTATTACTAATGGTTCGCAAACCGGCTGTCAAGCAAATAGGACTCAGCCGGTTCTGCCCGGCCTCATGCCGGGTTCCAGCTAGAAGTGGCTTCAAAACCACTTCTAACCAATTTTTCTAATTGGGATAGCAAGAGGAATCGGTCGTGGATGAATACCGGATGGGCGGTATTGATATTCTTACCGCGCCATCCGGTATCGAATGGTTAATTTTGGAAAAATGTTAACCATCCAATTTTATTAAAAATCCTTAAAATCATCGTCCTCCAGTGGAATCAGCTGCTCGGGTCGGGTTTCTTCTTCCCGGGGGGCTTCGATTTTTTTGTGGTGGTCGGTTTTGCGAGTGGCCATGATTTTGGGGCGAATCTTTTCTGACAGGCTCGATTCAGTTTTAGCTGATCTTTGCTTCGTGCTGGAATTGGACCCGCCGACCAGCGATACCAGTTCGGTAACCATTTCCTTCATCCATCCGGCCTGGGAGAGCATCTCTTGGGAAGACGATGCCGATTGCTGGGCGTTGGCGGCGTTTTGCTGGGTTACCTTGTCCATTTCAGACACCGCGGTGTTGACCTGCTCAATGCCCCGGGCCTGTTCGTCGGATGCAGCTGCTATCTCTGCGACAAGCTCGCCGACTTTCGATGCACTGTCGGTTACCTGGATGAAAGCTTCATTGGTGCCGGTAACCAGATCCGATCCGGTGTTAACCTTCCGGGTGGTGCCTTCAATCAGGGTGGCCGTGTCTTTGGCCGCCTCCGCAGCCCGCATGGCCAGATTTCGGACTTCATCGGCAACCACGGCAAAACCGGCCCCGGCCTCCCCCGCACGGGCAGCTTCAACCGCCGCATTGAGCGCCAGCAGATTGGTCTGAAAGGCAATCTCGTCAATGGTCTTTATAATTTTGGAGGTTTCTTCACTGGACTTTGAGATGTCCTCCATGGAAGCCGTCAAACCGGCCATGGATTTATTGGCCTGATCCACCACCTCGCCGGCCTGTTTCATCAGTTGATCCGCCTGACTGGCATTGTCGGCATTCTGTTTGGTCATGGCCGCCATTTCTTCCAGCGAGGCCGAGCTTTGCTCGATGGAGGCCGCCTGCTCCGAGGACCCTTCGGCCAGCGAGTGACTGGTCGCGGTAATATGTTCGGATGCCGAAGCAACCTGGTCGGCGCCGCCGCTTAGACGATCGATGATATGCTGGACGGGTCTGGTAATGCTGATTTGAGTAAATATATAGGAAACAGCCTGGATTAAAGCCAGCACAACCAGGGTAACCAGTCCGATCAGCCACCACACCCGCTTGATATTGGCTTTAATTCCCTTTTTTATCTTTTCGATCTGTTGAGCCATTTCACCGGTGGCTGCTGCAACACTTTCTTCGGTTTCAGCTTTGCGGGCAGCGACGATGGCCTCGATATCATCCATATATACGCCGGTGCCGATGATCCAGTTCCATTTTTTGAACAGTTTGACAAAGGACACCTTGGGCTGGGGTTCGTCAGCCCCGTATTTGGGCCAGTGATAATCCACGAACCCTTCGCCGTTTTCCTTGCAGACCTTGACCATTTCCACGAATAATTTTTTACCGTTGGGATCCTGGCTTGCGGAAAGGTCCTTGCCGTTCAGCTGGGGTTTGTAAGGATGCATGATCATGGCCGGCCGGGTGTCGTTTATCCAGAAATAGTCCTTGTTTTCCGGACCGTAGCGCAAATTTTCAATTATGGATGCGGAATTGACCTGCAGCCGGCTCTCGGCAACTTCCATGTAAACACCGGTTCCGATAATCCAGTTCCAGGGCTTGAACAGCTTCACAAATGACAGCTTGGGTTGCGGCTGATCAGCCCCGTATTTGGGCCAGTAATAATCCACAAACCCTTCACCGTTTTCCCGACAGGTATTCACAAATTCCACAAACAGCTTCTTGCCGTTGGGATCTTTGAAACCCGAGAGGTCCTTGCCGTCTAATTTGGGTTTGTAGGGGTGCATGACCATGGTGGGATGCATGTCGTTGATCCAGAAATAGTCCTTGTTTTCCGGACCGTAGCGGAGGGCTTTGATCAATGCCGCTGCCTTGCGCTTTTTTTGTTTGAGGCTTAGGTTATTTTCCTTTTCAACGGCTGCGATAATACTGAAGGCCGTGTTGACGGCATTTTGTAGAGGCTCCCGGTACACCGCCTTCAATTTTTCGGGATCATGGGCATCTTTGTATGCTTTTTCGAGCACACCGATGGCGGTCTGAACCTGGGATCTGAGATATTCCTTTTTGCGGGCAATCATTTCCGCGCGAAAAGCCTCGATCTGGCTTTTCCCGTCGGCCTTGATTCTTTTCAGATATTCCGGCCGCAGGGCCTCGATCCGGGCAACCGCTATTTTGCCGGATCGATTCAACTGCCAGACTGCCAAAAAGCCAATTACCACCGCAGTAAACAAAAGGCCGGCAGCAACCAGCAGCATTATCTTGGCATTGATTCTCATGTGAAGATACCTCCCGTGGACTATTTTGTCTTACGCGCCTTAATGGAGGTATCGGCCAAAATTGGAATATCTTGAATTGAAGCTATCTCACCCAGCTCACCAACTCATCCAGCAGACCCCGCTTTCTTTCGAAACGGTTTACCGGCGCTTCCGGATCCGGCCATCCGAGGGCGGTGCCCATGACAAACAACTTGTTTTCAGGAATCGAAAACAGTTCACGCACAATATCCGGATAGCTGACCATGGCCGCCATAATGCAGGTTCCCAGGCCCCTGTCATGGGCCAGAAGGCAGAAGGTCTGGAGGTATATGCCCGCATCCAGCATGGCATACTCCAGGGCAAGTTCCTTGTCCACAGCCACCAGAACGGCGGCCGGCGCATCGAAAAAGCCGAACATTTTCACAAAATGCTCAAGCCTGGCCTCCTTATCCTCCCTGGTAATGGATAGGGAGCCCAGGACACTTTTGCCCAGCTCTTTGTAGCGGTTCAGATAGGCATCCGGCCACACCTGGGGCATGGGGATGTCTGCTGTGGCCTCCTTACCCGCCAGAAGGGCTTCTTTGCTTTTTTCCCTGAATTCCGCCATTTTTTGACCGGTAACCACCAGGATTTCCCATGGCTGGGTGTTGCCCCAGGAAGGTGCCCAGAGGGAGTCGGCAATTATTTCGCGAATGAGGTCTTCGGAAACGGATCCGGCTAAAAACTGTCGAATGCTGCGACGGTGACGGATGACTTCTTGCAGTTCCATAGATTATCCTTTCTTTGCCAGGATTTTTGGCGGCTTGAAGTGGCATCAAATGCAGGCGTTCAATGGATACCGGTATTATCTGGTGAAGACAAGACTAAAATGCCTGTGGATTTGCATTTTTTAATAAAAAAAATAATACAAAATTGTTGATCTTGAAGCTTAAAACAGATTATCTTGTTCTAATTTTTTCGTGGCTCCGATGATTGCATTATTGGGAACGCAGCTCAACGGGGGTTGGCTTTAAATCTTAGTACGGTGAATCAAGGAGGGAGAACATGAACCTACATCGACCGAATGCAAACGACGCACTTCAGACCAGAAACCGCTCGCGCGACATCGCACCCCAGTCCGGTGTCTGCAGTCGCTGCCTGGACGGCTGTAAAGGCAACTGTGACATGTTTCAGGCCACCTTTCGCGGACGGGAGCTGCTTTACCCGCAGCCATTCGGCAGCGTTACAGCCGGCGCCGACAAGGACTACCCGGTGGACTATTCCCACCTGAATATCATGGGCTATGCCCTGGGCGCCAAAGGGGTCGATGCCGATCCCGACAAAGCCACCTTTCCCAATGTCGACACCGAAACATCATACGGAGTTACCGATAAAGTCAAAATGAAGGTGCCCATATTTACGGGCGCCCTCGGCAGCACGGATATCGCCCGCAAGAACTGGCGCCATTTTGCCATCGGGGCTGCTATCAGCGGGATCAGTCTGGTATGCGGCGAAAATGTTTGCGGCATCGATCCAGAGCTGGAAATCGGCAGCAACGGCCTGATCAAGAAATCCCCGGAAATGGACCGCCGGGTGAAAGAATACCGCCGCTACCACGAAGGCTACGGCGATATCCTGGTCCAGATGAACGTGGAAGACACGCGCAACGGTGTGGCGGAATATGTGATTGACAAGCTCGGGGTGGAGACCATCGAGCTCAAATGGGGCCAGGGCGCCAAATGCATCGGCGGGGAGATCAAGGTCAACTCCCTGGAACGGGCCATCCAATTAAAAAAACGCGGATACATCGTTACACCGGACCCGGAAGATCCGGCCCATCAGGCAGCATTTAAAGCCGGTCCTCTGAAACAATTCGAAAGACACTCGCGTCTTGGATTCGTGGATCAGGAAGGGTTTATGAAAGAAGTGGAGCGGCTGCGCAAACTGGGCGCCAAACGCATCACCCTGAAAACGGGTGCCTATCCCATGCGGGAGCTGGCCATGGCCATTCGCTGGTCTTCGGACGCTGATATTGATCTGCTCACCATCGACGGTGCACCGGGGGGTACCGGCATGAGCCCCTGGCGCATGATGGCGGAATGGGGCATCCCCGCCATCTACCTGCATGCCATGGCAGTTGAATTAGGCGATCGCCTGGCCCAGAGCGGCAAGCGCGTACCGGACCTGGCCTTTGCCGGCGGTTTTTCGGCTGAAGACCATGTCTTCAAGGCCATTGCCCTGGGAGCCCCCTACTGCAAGGCCATATGCATGGGACGCGCACTGATGATCCCGGGCATGGTCGGCAAAAATACCGAAAAGTGGCTGCGCGACGAAGACGGCGGCCTGCCGTCAACCGTATCGAAATACGGCTACACCAAAGAAGAAATATTTATGAACTACGAAGTCCTGAAAGAGAAATACGGATCAGAGGTGGACGAAATGCCTCTGGGTGCGATCGGGTTGTATAACGTGACCGACAAAATCAAAGTCGGGTTACAGCAGTTAATGGCCGGATCACGCAACTGGAAGGTGGAGTACATCAGCCGGGACGACCTCTTTTCCCTGACCGAGGAATGTGCCAAAATTACGGGCATCAAATACGTTATGGATGCCTATCGGGAGGAAGCCCTGGAAATAATTGATGCTTAGGATCTCCGAAATTGGAAATTTTTTAACCTTTTGGCCAAATTGAAGGAGGTTTGACATGTCGGAAAAAATGTTGAAGCAGATCCTGGCAAGAGATCCGGAAGAAAAAGAATTTCACCAGGCAGTCCGGGAATTCGTAGAAACGATAACACCGGTTTTAGAGCGCCACCCCGAATATCAGCAGCTGGGGGTGCTGGATAGAGTTCTGGAGCCCGAACGGGTGATTACGTTTCGGGTTCCCTGGATGGACGACGACGGCTGGGTGAGGGTCAATCGTGCTTACCGCGTTGAAATGAACAGCGCCATCGGGCCGTATAAAGGAGGGCTGCGGTTTCACCCTTCGGTGAATCACAGCATTCTCAAATTCCTGGCCTTCGAGCAGGTGTTTAAAAATGCACTGACCACCCTGCCCATGGGTGGCGCCCAGGGCGGCTCCGATTTTGAACCCAAGGGAAAATCGGATAATGAAGTCATGCGGTTCTGCCAGAGTTTTATGACCGAGCTGAGCCGTCATATCGGCCAGGATACGGATATCCCGGGAAGCGGCCTCGGCGTGGGCGCCAGGGAAATCGGATACCTTTTTGGAATGTACAAAAAACAGTCCAACGAGTTTACCGGAGTGTTAACCGGCAAAGGCCTGCAATGGGGCGGTAGCCAGATGCGCGCCGAGGCCACCGGATATGGCGTGGTGTATTTTGCGGCCGAGCTGCTGGCAGCCCGCAATGACAGCCTGGAAGGCAAAACCTGCCTGGTGTCTGGATCTGGAAATGTGGCCCAGCACGCAGCCGAAAAAATCATCGACCAGGGCGGTAAAGTGCTGACCCTGTCGGATTCATCCGGCTACATCTATGACCCTGAGGGCATCGACGTCCAGAAAATGGCCTTTGTCAAACGCTTGAAAAACCTCAAACGCGGCAGAATCCGGGAATATATCGACAAATATTCCGAATCGGTTTACACCGAGGCCGACACGACACTGGATTACAATCCCCTGTGGAACCACCGGGCCGACTGCGCCTTTCCCTGCGCGGTGGAAAATGAGATCAGGGAAAAAGACGCCTACAATCTGATCAACAACGGCATCAAACTGGTCTGCGAGGGCGCCGATATGCCCACATCGCCCGAAGCCGTTAGAATTTTTCAGGACAAAAAATTATTGTATGCCCCTGGAAAAGCTGCCAATGCCGGCGGTGTGGCTGTATCCGGCCTGGAGATGGCCCAGAACAGAATGCTTTTGACCTGGTCGGCCGAGGAAGTCGACCAGCGCCTGCGGGCTATCGTACAAAGCATCCACCAGAACTGCCTGGATGTGGCCGAAGAATACGGCCACCCCGGCAACTACCTGGTAGGGGCCAACGTTGCCGGTTTCGTGCGGGTAGTCAACGCCATGCTGGATCAGGGATTGGTGTAAAAGCCACCAAACCGTTCTTATTCGTAATCCAAAGCAGCGTTTCCAGGCGCTGCTTTGGATTTGATATTGTACCGCAATCGTATACCGCTTTTCATAAAAACATTCCGGCTGGTATAAGTGGTTGTAAAAAAACGTTTGTATAACGGAACGTTTTTTTGACAACCATTATAAAACACTGCGGTACAATTGCCGGCTTTTGGAAAATCTAACCTTGACAAATCAATATAAAGTGCTTAAAATCAAATGTTTAGCGCAATTTCCAACTGTAAGTCTGTAAAGAACTTTGTTGGAATTAGATTTAAATCAGCATTTCAAAATCATCTCGCCTGTTTTAGACCTTCTTCCGATAATTCCTTCATAGAATTTGTATTGGATAAACCAGGGCACGCAATCTGATCCTGGTCTTTATCTGCTTTACTGGAAAAATCAGCATAGTAATTCAGCACTGGTAATCCAAACCGGCATTGCTAACACTGTGGATGCAAGGGGGTATGTATGCTTCAAAGATATGAGTTTGCCAAAAACGATGGGACGAATCGTTTTTCAATTAAAGAATTTGCTGTTCTCGAAACAAAATCACACAAACGTCAGGATTACAAACCGATCAGGCAGGATTATTCTCTGCTCCACGAGGTCTCATTTGACAGTGATAAAATTCGCGCTGCTATCAAGGAAGGGCAGAAGGAGTTAATTTTAGTGCTGCGGTCCGGGGATTTTTACCCCATATCTCCTTGTGTGGAAATCATCGCGGATAAAGTAACTGATATATTTAATGGTAACTCAGAACCAGCCTTTGAAATGTTTTTTGACGATCGGAGCCTGCTTTCTACCTATGAGGAAGTAAAAGGCACGGGCTGACATTCAGGGACCCGTTGCGTGAAAAAATTATAAGACAGATTAGAGCGAAATACCCAATTCTGATAGACACGTCTGGAAAACACTAATTGCGCTTGCTATTCACCCGGATAAGGGTTATAGTATTTATAATCAATTAAGTCCCGCCCGATACAGGCGGGATAGTTTCTTTCTGAAGGTTAAATCCATTTTTCACAGTGGCATCCTCCAGTTTGCAACGTTGAAAATTTCATGAAAGGAGAATGCTATTATGGCTAATGGAACAGTTAAATGGTTTAGTGACCGCAAAGGCTTCGGATTCATTGAGCAAGAAGACGGGCCGGATGTATTTGTCCATCATTCTGCAATCAATGCAGCTGGTTTCAAATCTCTCAATGAAGGCGACCAGGTTACATTCGAGATCGAGCAGGGTAACAAAGGCCCCGCCGCTGCTAACGTAACTGTGGTTTAACTTTCTAATTCAAGTATGAAGGGCATTCTTCAAATAGAGAAGAATGCCCTTTTCTGTCTTTGAGTTAAGCACCTTTCCAATCCGATATTGAGTAATCTCAAATCCTGATCATCCTGGACGGATTAAAAGTGGTGATCAAAAAAACGTTCCGCTATACAAACGTTTTTTTCTGCAACCACTTATACCAGCCGGATTGCTTTTATGAAAAGCGGTATATTTACTTTTCACCACTGTCACTCATCACAGTATCGAAGGAGCCTGCATGGCGAAATCACACTACTCATTTAAAAAACGCAAAAAAGAAATGGCAAGAAAACTAAAGCAGGAAGAAAAAAGACAACGAAAAATGAATAAGAACAAAATAGAGCCCGAAGAGGAAGCAAGCCAATCTCAGGATGAGATTGACAGTTTGCAGGATCAGGGTGATTAAGGTGTTGTTACCCCTGCCGAAGGGATTGCGATATCGTGAGTCAAGAAAATGATTATGTGAATTATTTTTATGAAAAATACGAAGGTCGCGTTGCCATCGGCGTGGGTTATGCTGACGACCTATCCGAAATTTATCCCTTTGTATTTGAAGACCCAGCCGGTGATTCCATCGGTCTTGTCGCCCTGGGTGTATACACGGTTGAAGCTATTGAATATGTCCATATTTATCATATTGGCTCTTTTAAAGGCCGCTGCGGCAGCGGCACGCAGATTCTTGAGGAACTTTGCCTTCAGGCAGATAAACACCAGATCATTTTGAGTCTTAGCCCAATTTATATGCCCAATGGAAATCATGAAGTGATGAGCGATGAGCGCTTGAGAGACTGGTACGGCAGGTACGGTTTTAAAGGTGGTTCACATTTCAAAAGGGCGCCCGACAAAATTTAATGCATCATGACAAAACCCTGTAATACCCCGCCTTTTGCCCTTCTCTGAATATTTTTAGCCGTTGTTTAATATTTCCAAGATATGGTCGGCATTATCCTGACTTTGTGCGTCGGCAGGCACCACCTCTATCTCAGCCGGCGAGGTTGCCCCCAGCCCCAGTTCGACGGCCCGGGCGATCTGCTCCTGATCAAAGATTTTGGTGTTCATAATCTGGTCATTACTGCCCAGAGATTTTAAAACCGCCACGCCCACAGCGTCAATGGCCACCCGGTCGGTGGATGCCAGAAAAACATTGCCCTGAGCGCGTGTACCGGTTGCCGGTCCGCCGTCCACAAAGGCGTCAATGCCGTCCAGCACCACAAGTTCAGGACTAAAGGGTGCATTAATCTCGGCGATCAATTTGCGCTGGTGGGGCGAAGAATGCAGTTCGGTCATATAGTTGTAGCCGTGACGGGATGTCGGCACCACGCCCACTGAATTTTTCAGCGACAGGGTAATCACCCCGCCGTACTGATGGGTTTTCAAACAGCATGTGCAAATCAGGCACTCGCTTTCCAGAATGGGCCGCGCGATCCGGAAACCGTCCTGCCAGTGCGAGCCTTCAGCATCGACCCTGATCCAGTCTTTTTCATCCAGCTCGTCGAAATCAACGATCCGAACATTTAGCTTCTCCATTAACGGGATGATCCCCTTTTCCGTCATGACAGATTTAGTTTCCGGGAAGCTGCGCTCCCCAAGGCTCACCGTTTTGGCCCCCATTTTCCAAACCTCTTCCACCAGGGCCACCAGGGTATCATTGTGGGTGGATCCCGGACA
>CAJICI010000607.1_pt1 | contig 10003 bp, 7 predicted proteins | sample 9199571 | NCBI WGS metagenome assembly CAJICI01 (sample SAMEA7708329, study PRJEB35096) | sediment metagenome | biome: marine neritic benthic zone biome [ENVO:01000025]; feature: sediment [ENVO:00002007]; material: shallow marine sediment [ENVO:03000034] sea grass bed [ENVO_01000059] ...
CAGCATAATCAACCGTCAGGCCGTCAAAGGTGCCGATTTCGACGTTGGAGAATTTCTTCATGCTTTCTTCCAGCATCTCGATTCTTTCCTCAAGGGTGAACAAAAATTTCTTGCCGGGATTGGTCAATATGGCAACAATAATTTTGTCGAAGAGTTTCATCCCCCGCTTGATAATATCCAGATGGCCGTTGGTGACCGGATCAAAGGAACCGGGATAGATCGCAACTTTTGGCATGTCTAGTAATCCCTCTCTATGATAAATGAAAATTGAAGAATGAAAAATGAAAAATTATGGAAGTCTCTTCGCTCCATCTTATCTACAGCTTTGATATAAGATGATCCGCCGAAGGCAGATCAATCTATTCAATCCTAAATCCGAAATTCAAAATCCGCAATCGATGGCCCTCATACCACATATTTTAAAAACGAAACAAGTGTTTTTCCATACTGGCGACAGTCAACGACATCAAAGGGTAGGTGATCCGGTTCGACCGGCTCCCGGATGGAATGCTCGACGATGACAAGGGCATCGGAATCCATAGATTGACTGGTGTGAAGATGGCCCAGGGCGGGCGTAATCAGATTTTTGTTATATGGCGGATCCATGAAAATCAGATCAAATGCATGGGGCATTGAGAGTAGGCAGTTTAAATTGGCGGTAAGATCCCAGCGAATAACCCGGGTCGCGCTTTCAACGGAAACCCCGGCCAGGTTCTCCTGCAGGATTGACAGTGATGGTTTACTGATATCGATAAAAACAGCCGATTGAGCACCGCGGCTTAAGGCTTCGATACCCAGAGCACCGGTACCGGCGAACAGGTCAAGCACCCTGCCGTCCTGGAGTTGGAAAGCGATAATATTAAATATGGCCTCCCGTGTCCTATCGGAGGTGGGGCGGGTACGTGTACCCCGGACCGAACGAAGTTTGCGCCCCTTAAATTTCCCGCCGATTATACGCACTGCCATTTACTCCCTGAATCATGAAAGCCCCCGACTCGTGCAAAATCCAGGTACCTAACTATTTGAAGTTTTTAATCTTTTTATGCAAATAGCTGCGGCCTACACCAATGGCCTCAGCAGTTTTGGTAACGTTGTGCTGATGTTCGGCAAGCTTTAAATTGATGAATTCTTTTTCAAAGGCCAACTTGGCCTCTTTGAGGTCATCCACCTGAAAAAAACGACTCCCCGCCGATTCCGGATCCGGACAGGCATCCATGTTATAGGCATCCGGTATATCCTTGTTGTCAATGGCATCGGCATCAACCATTATTGCCAGGCGTTCCACCAGATTTTTTAGCTCTCGAACATTGCCCGGCCAGGCATATTTGCTCAGTATCTCAATCGCTGCAGGGGTAATCTCTTTTCTTTTGCTGCGGTTTAAAACGGCAAAGTCTTCTAAAAACGCCTCCACCAGGACGGGGATATCTTCAAGTCTCAGTCTCAGCGGGGGTACTTCAATGGGCAGAACATTCAGTCGGTAGAAAAGATCCTCTCTGAAACGCCCTCTTTCGATCTCTTCTTCAAGGTCTTTATTGCTGGCGGCAATGACCCTGACATCGACACTGATTGTACGACTGCCACCGACGCGTTGTATTTTCTGCTCCTGAAGCACACGCAAAATTTTCGCCTGTGTCTTGAGGCTCATGTCTCCGATTTCATCCAGAAATATGGTCCCGCCATTGGCCAGTTCGAATTTTCCGATTTTTTTTGCGGTTGTCTCAGAAAATACGCCCTTCTCATGGCCGAACAACTCGCTTTCAATCAGATCTTCCGGAATGGCTGCACAGCTGACATCAATCAGGGGCTGGTCTGCGCGCGGGCTGAGATGATGTATGGTCCGCGCAACCAGTTCCTTACCGGTGCCGTTTTCACCCATAATCAATATCCAGGTATCCGTTGGAGAGGCCTTGGCAATCTGTTTTTTTAGCTCTTCTGTTTTAGGGCTGTTGCCGTTGATGGAGTTTTTCTCCAGGGCTTTTTTCCGCAGATACTTGTTTTCTTCTTCAAGACGCCTGAAATTAAGCGCATTGTTAATGGCCACGATCACCTTGTCGATGGACAGAGGCTTTTCAATCAGGTCATAGGCCCCGAGTTTGGTGGCATTAACGGCGGTTTCAATAGTCCCGTGGCCGGTTATGATAATTACCTGAATCGTTGGATTTTCTTTTTTGATTTCTTTTAAGGTTTCAATGCCGTCAATGCCCGGCATCCAGATATCGAGCAAGACCAGGTCCGGCGATTCAGCATCAATGATTTTCAATGCCTCGTAGCCATTGGCGGCCGTCGTTACTTCGAAGCCCTCATCCGCCAGCAATCCGCTAAGGGTCTGCAAAATAGAGGGCTCATCGTCAACAATTAAAATTGAGGGAAACATACAGGGTCGCTCCTTGATCGTTCTAAATTACAAATATCATTTCGGTGCAAATGTCGTCAAATTTCCTGACTAAAACGTGCATTGCGCATAGAGCATAGCGCATAGGGTTGAAACTGCAACCCTAAATTTCTTCCCATTAGCCAATATGCTTTCAGGCGAATCATTCCCAACGATCTAAACCCGGGGCTTTACCGTATACCCATTACTCTTTGCGCTGTGCGCTTTGCTCTATGCCCAGTGCCCTATGCACTTTGCGACTAGACCGGTAGCTCAATGACGAATTTGGCCCCCCGGGGGATATTGTCCTGGACGCTGATAACACCGTTGTGGTCGGCTATGATGGTGCTGACAATGGTAAGCCCCAGACCCATACCTGTTTTTTTGGTGGAAAAATTGGGTTCGAACAGCCGTGTTTTGTCATCGTTGGATATGCCCGGTCCATTATCGGCCACTTCTATACGAATACGCTTTAGAATAGGATCATGGGTGACATCAAATGAAACAATGCCGTCTCCTTTAATGGCCCCGATGGCATTGTCGATCAGGTTGATCAAGGCCTGTTTTATTTGCTGGCGATCCAGATTCAACGGCGGGATGTCCCCGGTATTCTGAATTTCAAACTTAATATTGGGATGACCTTCGCGGTACAGTGCAACTGTTTCCTCGATGGTCGGAACCAGTTCGCAGGGCTTGGGGTTTGCGCTTGGAAATCGGGCAAAAGATGAAAATTCATTTACCAGATTGCGAATCAGTTCGACATGATCAATAATGGTCTGGGTGCATTCTTCAAATACCGGCTCGCCCAGTTCTCTGGAATATTTGCGTTTCAGGCGCTGGGCGGAAAGTGAGATCGGCGTTAGCGGATTTTTAACTTCATGGGCAATCCGGCGCGCCACTTCCCGCCAGGCGGCCATGCGCTGCCCCTTCTCCAATTCTGTCAGGTCGTCAAACACCATTACGATACCCATGTGCTGTCCGGTATCATCTCTCAGGGCACTGACGGTGATTAAGAAACTGCGTGGCCGGCCCTCAATGATCAGCTTTAACGACACCTCAATGGATCTATCCCTGGCCAGGGACAGATTTTCCATTATTTCATCTGCCAGATCCGTATTCTGCACGGTCAGCACCGAGTCGAATCCTTTGTTCAGGACGTCCTCGGATTTGACACCAAGCATTTTCTCGGCGGATTTGTTAATGGTGGAAATCCTACCGTTGGCATCCAGGGTGACCACTCCGGCCGATACGCTTTTGAGAACAAACTCCATGTATTGACGTCTTTCCTCAATCTCGATGTTTTGATCTCTGAGCTTGCGCGCCGAAAGTTCCAGCTGCTCTCTGCTGGATCTCAAATCCCTGGTCATTTTATTAAAAGAGCTAACCAGGCTGCCGATTTCATCATCGGCCACTGTCCCGATAGTGAAGCTGAGCTCACCCTCGGCAACCCGACGCGTACCTTCGGCCAGGTCTTTGATGGGGACACTGATGGTTTTGGCCAGGTAAAATCCGAACCAGATGGCACAAAACAATACCAGCAAGGCCACGATGGACAGGGAAATAAGATAGGTGATCTGCACCGGTTTCTTATACAGCTTGATTTGCTGATATTCCTCATATCCTTCTGAAATGGATGCCATATTCTCATATAAATCCGGTGGTATCAGGACGCTGACCACAACGAATCCCTCTGTTTCCGACCCTTTGGCCTCGAACGGAATCGTACCGATGGTTTTTATCAACTCGCCGTAAGGAATTTCCCGCGTGATGGAGCGCACCCCATTTCCGGAGGGCTCTTTTTGAAGATTTTCGGCCGAAACGAGACCGACATACTCATTGGCCAGCTCGGATGCCAGTGAAAAAGTTAAACGCTGTGTATTGGAAGCATAAACTTCCACACCGTCAAAATTAAATTCCCGCTGAACCACCCGGATGTATTTGGAAAGGGCCTTTTCTTTTTTGGGATCCAACAGATTCTTGGTTTTTATCTGGTATGAAATCCTTTCCAGAAAAAACCGATTATTATCTTCGACACGGTCATAAACCCGACCACCGACACGCAGAGAATTTTCAAGGGCCTGCTCAACGGGAACATTGAACCAGAACTCGATGCTGGAGGAAATAAAATTGATCGAAAAGAAAAATAGAACCACTGTCGGAACAATGGTCAGCACAATGAACGCCACGACCAGTCTGGTTCTAAGCTTGGCACCCATGACCTTGCGGCGGCGGTCATACAATAGCTTCACCAGATTCCGGAAGACCAGAAATATCAGCAGTATAAGCAGCAACAGGTTGATGTTGATCAGAATAAACATCAATATGGCGTTGGAGCCGGGAATATCTGCGCCAAAGTGGACGGTTCTGGTTTCGACAAAGGTCAGCAGGGCCACCACCAGTATGATGACGATGATGAGAATGAATTCACGCCGTCGCCGTCGGCTGTCGGCATCTCTGGCCGGCGTTCTATTTCTTTTGAATATGGAGCTGATCTTCATCTTTGTGGTTGGATGAGCCTAACGGGATTCACCTGCTGATTAGTAGATAAAATCAATCGTATACCAATCCGTTTCAATATCCCAAAAAGAGACAAAAAACAGGACATAGTGCAGATAATAAGGAAGGGTTTGCTTGCTCACCTCAGCCTTGGTTCTTAATTGATATTGCTGTCCCTTTTCAAGTTCACCCAGCGGTATGATTTTCAGGCTATTGACTTCGGTCATCCATTGTTGTGCTTCAGCAAAGGATTTGGTCACCTCGGGCTCATTATTTCTCCATGACCGCCTGACGATGAATTCTTTCTTCAGGTTGTCATATTTAATGGTATGGCTGACGGCGATGTCGGCAATCGCATCGTCGAACCACATATTGCGAACACTGTTCAGCTTGGCCAGAAAGGAAAACGTCGCCGGCATGCCGCTTAATATGGCCTTTTTGAGCTTATCGCTGAAGGCGCCTTCAAGATTCAAATATAAGAGAAGGTCGTCACGCGTATTGGATACGGTAATGTTGGTCAGGGATGCTTCCTGTGCAAATAGGCCCCCGGGACATGTCAGAATCATCACGGCCACAAGTGCACAAATTATCTGCTTCCTGTACGAAATTGCCATATAAATACGCTGTACCGTATACTGTGTGGTTCAATCCCTGATTTCTTGACGATGGTATCCCGGCCACCCGGCAGCAAAAACAACAAACGCCACTGTATATCACCAGCGGCACTCGGATGTATATCAAAACATTTTCAGATACTTATGCCGAAGTAAATGGTGGTTCCATACAAGGTTGTATCCAAACCGCCCTTTTAAAAGTATGCGGGCGGTCCGGCACCATACGCTTCGTTTCCGAAGAATGGCATCATGTCATCATCGATATGTTTAAATACGTATAAAGATATCTGGAAGCTAAATCAAAAATAAGATTCTTGCCCGCCTTTGGCGGGTTGGTTTTTATCCGCCTTAGGCGGACAAGTCCACCATAGGCGGATAAATTTCGCGGCGGCTCCGAGTTTCAAACCGACGGCGGAGCAGTCACTGCGATAGCAGGAATACTCCAGTATTTCGAGGATTTGAAACGAGGCACCAATCCGCCTAAGGCGGAGGCCAAATGATATTTTTAGATAGCTTCTAAGCGTATCGTAATGTCCGGCATTTGCTGATTTCGGAAAATGGCGGCGGCGGGACGACAGCAGTTTGAATCCGGAAATTGACAAATCCTGCCCGGGCGCCCATCAAAAGTGCCTGGACGTTGATACCGATCCCGACTCTACCCCTATTTATTAATATAGGAATCCAGCTTAAATAGCAAGTGATTTTGCCGTCTTGGGAGCTACCGCGGCAGGGCCCGGCAAGGTCTGGGTGTGCCAGGACGCTTTTTCGCTGAAGAATCTTTCAAGGAAGGCGTGATTGAAGGCATGGCCTGATTTACGGGTGACAATATGGCCCAGAATCGGCATGCCCAGCAGGGAGAAATCACCGATACTGTCCAGAAGTTTGTGACGGACAAATTCGTCCTCGTATCGCAACCCCTCATTGTTTAAGATATTTTTTTCGTCGATGACCACCGCATTATCCAAAGATCCGCCGCGGGCGAGCCCGTAGCGCTTCATGTACTCAACCTCATGAAGAAAGCCAAAAGTCCTGGCACTGGAAATTTCACGTTCGAAAACATGATCCACAACTTCAATAGTACAGCTTTGGCTGCGAATCAGTGGATGCTCAAACTCGATATGGCAGGTGATTTTAAAGGTATCATCCGGATAGGCGCCGACGAATTTACCATCCTGCTCAAGCTCAATGGGTTCGGTGAGCCTGAAAAAATGACGCGGGGCGTCCAGTTCTTGAATACCGGCCTCCAGAATCATTCGCGTGAATGGACCGGCACTGCCGTCCATGACCGGTACTTCATAAGAATCGAGCTCAACGATCACATTATCGATGGATAATCCGGCCAGGCAGGCCATCAGGTGCTCGATGGTGGACACAATCACACCATCATTACCGATTACTGTGGCCAGGCTGGTATCCACGACACAATTGAAACGGGCCGGGATGCAGGGGTTATCAGGCAGGTCTTTTCTGATAAATTTGATACCGTGATTGATGGTGGCCGGTTTCAATGTCAAATGAACGGTTTTGCCGGAATGCAGGCCGATACCGGAACAGCTGACAGCTCTTGCGAGCGTCCTTTGATAGATAGGTGTGGTCATATAGTAGGTATTTTCAGCGACAGTTTTAAATTGAAACCGATGCAAACGATGGTGGATAGCAAAGATTTCAATTTGATAAAACAGCCGTTAAAATCAAATTTGCGTTATCGGGGGGACTATTAACCAGTCTGGCCGAAAAGTCAATACATAATGGTGGCAATATTTTGTGCGCACCGGGTTTCATCCAGTGTTATGAGGTCAGTATCAATGACACATTCGTTAAAGGTTTAACATTACTACAATATTGCTTATTTTTCAATTATAATCTGCCCGGAACTGGATCTGGTGGCAGGGTCTTATAAAAAGATTGTACACAATAGGGTGATTTGTTATGGCTTCCACTGCTAGCGGTTCATTTTGTCAGAAACCTATTACTGAAAAATTGAAATGAACACCGATGAAAGATAAAAACCGCGATAAACAAAAGCCTGATAAGCTGGACCGGATTTCCAGAAAAGAAAATACCCGGGCGAGATACGAAAAACTTCAGAATGAAGAAGCCGGAGAACCGTTTCAGGAGTTTGAAGATCCCGTCGAGATTAAAATAAAAAAGGCCATGGCTGATGGAGAATTTGATAACCTGCAGGGCAAGGGTAAACCGCTTGACCTGAGCAAATACAGCGAAATACCCGATCATATGCGAACGGCCTATCACGTCATCAAAAACGCCGGATACGTGCCGGCGGAAGTCAGATTAAAAAAGGAGATGGAATTAACAAAAGAAAAAATTAAACAGTGTAAATCTAGAGAAGAAAAAGACCGGCTCATGAAAAAGTTAGCGGAGATTTCTCAACAATATCATTTTTACATGGATTACAACAGGCAGTTTAAGGACTAATTCTATTTATATTGGGGTCGTTGGAGTTGAACTTTACGACTTACAGGGTATTCGATTCAGCAACGCTCTGTCTTATTTCTGTTTCAAGCTCTCCCCGCAGCATCGCGTATTCCTGCCGGCGCTCCGGTGCCTCTTTTGCGCCGGACTCATTCCAGTAAAGGCAGGCTTCCTGACATTTATGGTAGTCCTCACACATGGACTGAAAATTGTCATTTTCTTTATACAGGTATTTGATCTGGTTTGTATGGTCTGGAAACCGTTTGATGACAGTAAATATGCTTGTGTAAATGACCGCCATAGAACCTCCACAAATTACCAGCGACGAATATTAGGCGACTGATCTGGTAACGATGTCCGACAAATACATATTAATTGTTACACTTAGATAGTATAAGAATTTGAAAAATCTGTAAATATTAAAAAGTTGCCAGCAATATACCAGTATATAACTGGTATATTTAGTGGGGAAAGGAATGGAGGTAAGTCCTGAGATTTATTTTTTTATTTAACAAACCAAGTTTTTTGCGAAGATTGCCTCTGTGAAATGAAACCGCTTTGGGGGAAACATTTAGCATCGATGCAATTTCTTTGCTTGTTTTACCCTGTTTAATGAGATCGGCAATCTGAATTTCAGCCGGGGTCAGCGCAAAATATTTGGATGATAAATTGCTTGCAAGCGGAGAAATAAGATCATCTATATTTGACTTGATGATATTCACGAAGGTCAGCGCATCTTCATTTAAATGAGATTTTTCCAATTTTTCAATATAAGGCAAAACCAGTTTCTTTACATTGGTCAGCAGCGTTTCTTTTAGCTCGGTTTTTTCTTTTTCTCGCTGCTCGAGAAGTACTTTGAGCGCCGTGTTTACTTCCTCGAGATTTTTGGTCTGACGTTCCAGCTTGTTGTCCTTTGTCCGCAGGGCTTTTTCGGCCTCTTTGCGTTCAGTGATATCGGTTATGATGCCGAGAATGGATCGTTCACCGTTATAACTAACCAGTTTTGTGGTGATAATGACATCAAGCTTTTTGCCGTTTTTGGTGATAATTGCGTATTCATAAGGCTTGATCTCTTCACTGTGCATATGTTTTTGAAAATTTGACAGGACCAACTCTCTGTATTCCGGTGCCACCAGGGTCATAAAATCAAATTCAGGCGCATAAAACTCATCACGGCTGTACCCCATGATCTGTTCGCACTTTCGGTTGGCATAGACCACCCTGCCCTGGCGGTTAATAAAAATCATATTCGGTGACTGCTCGGTTACGGTTCTGAATTTCTCCTCAGATTCTTGCAGCGCTTCCAGGGCCTGCCGCCGTTCGGTAATATCCTCGGTGATCCCCGCGATGCGAACGACTTCCCCATTGCTGTCTTTGACGGCAAAGCCGCGATCAACTAACCAGCGCACCGTCCCATCCGGACGCAGGATCCGGTATTCGCAAATGTCAACACCGCCGGATTCGGCGATCTTTGCAAACGACTCACTGGCATGATCAAAGTCATCCGGATAAATACTGGAATACCAATTCTTGATATCGAGGTAGAGATCCTCAACCTTTCGGCCCCATATTTGCTCGTATGCCGGGCTGATGTATTCGATTTTTTGATTTTTCCAATCAAATAACCAGAACACTTCCCGAATATTTTCAGCCATTGCCCGAAAGCGTTCCTCGCTGTGTTTGAGGGCTTCCAGGGCTTTCTTTCGTTCAGTGTTATCCAGAATTAATTCGGTAATGTCGTCAAAGGTGGTGTACACCTGATAGGGAACTTTTTCCCCCGGTCTGAACTGCGGCACGGCGTGGATGTTGATCCAGCGGTATTCGTCTTTAAGCGGGTGGAAAACGCCCATGACCACGTTATTGACTTCCTTGCCGGTGCGCAGAGCAACCATAGAGGGATGCGTGTCGCCGTGAAACTCGGAACCATCTTCGTGAATAGCATGCCAGCGCGGATCCATGGACGTCCGGCCGAGCATCTGGTCCTCGGAAAGCCCCAGGATTCTTGCTGCCGCGGGGTTTGCAGTATCTATGCGCCCATCTTTATCCTGGTAAACTACGCCCAGCGTCATGGTTTCAAACAAAGCGCGGC
>CAJICI010000713.1_pt1 | contig 9929 bp, 9 predicted proteins | sample 9199571 | NCBI WGS metagenome assembly CAJICI01 (sample SAMEA7708329, study PRJEB35096) | sediment metagenome | biome: marine neritic benthic zone biome [ENVO:01000025]; feature: sediment [ENVO:00002007]; material: shallow marine sediment [ENVO:03000034] sea grass bed [ENVO_01000059] ...
ATGTTAGGAAAAAGCAAAAAAGGAGAAAGCGATAAATCCGCATCTCCGGACAGAACCGGCGAGAGCAAGGGGACCTCTTTTCTCTCGAGATCATCTGCCAGAGAGGAAAAAACCGTTATCGGTGAACACATCGCCATTGAAGGCAGCATACAGGGCAGTGAAGACCTTGAGATCGAGGGTTCGATGAAAGGCAATATCGAACTTGAGAAGCATAATTTCAGGGTCGGTCCCAGTGGAAAGATAGATGGCGAAATAGCTGCGCGAAATGTCAGTGTCAGCGGCGAGTTCAAGGGAAATATTAAATCCCATGAAAAGGTCGAACTGACCCGGGAGGCGGATTTTTTTGGTGAGATCAGGGCCAAAAGCATTGCGGTTGAGGACGGGGCCTATATCAAAGGGATGATTGAGCTGGATCGTGAGCCGAACCGGAAATCTTCATCGGTTTCTGCTGCTTCCCTGCCCGGGAAGGGTTCCGGTACCGCCCATACCGATGATAAGAAGGGAGCGTAATTTTTGGCTGCCCCGACCAACCAGGACCGCACAGATCCGAATGCCGCGCAGTACCCGGAAAGCTATACCAGTGAAATTCTCAACCTTTTCGTGGACCCGATATCGCGGCTCAAAGACGGACAGGTGCTTGATGTGGGACCGGTGTGTGAAGAAAACATCATGTTTTTTGCCAGCCGGCTGCGCAGGCATTATGTCTGCGACATGTTCCTGCGACTAATACGGGAGAAAAGCGTCCCACGCCACTCGCGCAACCCCTGGCGACATCTCGATTATCCAGAGCGGTTTTTCGATGGCATCCACCTCTGGGATCTTTGTGATCACCTCGACGATAAAAAGGCTCGCCAGCTGGTGGACCTGTGCCGTTCCATGCTGCAGCCGGGGGGGCTGTTAATGCTGACGGCCTTTGAAAAACCACCGACACCTGCCCGGATAAACTCATTTATTATTCATCACGGAAACCGGATGAACTATCGTTTCCAACCCCACCTGAATCTTGCCTGGCACTGCCGTCACAACCGGGCCCTGATGTCATTTTTAACCGGCTTCAGCATTATCAAATCCCTGCGCTACCGCAACGGAATTCGCGAAATTCTGCTTAAAAAGCCACTGGCGGTTTCATGATACGCATTCTGCAAGATCTGATGAACCGGGGCTGTGTACCCTGCCATGAAAAGAAGCCAACCCAAAAAACGGATTCTTGCCCGCCTCTGGCGGGTTGGCCCAATATTCCGTCTACGTCACGCTGAAAGCGCGACTTCGCCGCGACAGGCAAGGCGGCCGCGAGGGGCCCCGCAAAGCGGGATTTCCCATCTGATTTTATCCTTTTTGTGGGTCACAAACCGGAAGTCCGCCGGAGGCGGATCGTATGGATTTGAACCGAGCGCCCAACACCGAGAGTGGGCCAAAGGACTTTTTTGGGATGGCTTCTAGTCTATCTCCGGGCGGAATATTGATTATTTTGTCGGCTGCGGTCGGGGTGGTGATGACCGGGCTGGGAATTATATGGCCCCTGGTGCCGGTCTATGCTGTCGAACTTGGCGCAGGCGGCCTGCAGGTCGGTATTATTATCGCCAGTTTCAACCTGGCCCGGACCTTATCCAATCCCCTTGCGGGACGATTGTCTGACCGCTGGGGACGCAAACCATTCATTGCTGCCGGCCTTTTGCTGTATGCACTGGTTTCGGTTTTCTATGTTATGGTCTCCCGGGCTGAAGCGCTGGTCCTGGTGCGTTTTCTGCACGGTTTTACATCCGTGCTGGTCGGGCCGGTCGCCATGGCGCTTGCTGCCGATATTGCCCCGCAGCACCGACTGGGCCGCTACATGGGAACGCTGAACATGGCAGTAATGCTGGGGCTGGGTGTCGGGCCCGTGCTGGGCGGCGTCATCCGGGATTTGTTCGGCCTGCCGGCCGCTTTTTATACCATGGGCGGGCTGGCATTACTGACCTTTTTTGGCGTGACAGCATTTCTTCCAGGATCGAATCGCGGCAAAGCCTCTGCCGGTGCTAAATCCATTTCATCTTTTAAAAAACTCCTGTCTCACCGTTTTGTTCAGGGCATTTTTCTGCTGCGCTTTTTTGTTGCCGCCGGGCAGGGAAGCGTATACACTTTTCTGCCGTTGCTGGCTCGCGAGATGCAGCTTTCCAGTTCCCAGGTCGGGGTAATCCTGGGGTTGAATATTTTTATTATCGCTCTTTTACAGAGGGTTTGCGGGGATCTTGCCGATCGATTCAATCCGGTTCGCATGATCATCATCGGGACATTTATAACCGGACTGGCGGTGCCGGGCATGCCTTTTGTAGATGGATTTATATCAATTTTAGGATTGAATGTGCTTATGGGAATCGGCAACGGGATCACCATGCCGGCAGGGTTTGTGATTACCGGGCAGCTGGGAAAAAAGATGGGTATGGGTTCCGTCATGGGGATTACGGATGCGGGCTGGAGCCTGGGAATGATCGTATCTCCTGTGTTGTCGGGCATCATCATGGACACCCTGGGTCTACCGAGTATTTTTATAATCGGCGGCGTTTTGATAATTATCGGCACCATGGTGGTTTATTTTTTTCTGAAAGGCGACCGGCAACAATATAATAGATCACCATAGAGCAAATTTGCTAAATGGATGCCGCAATGAAGTCATTTGCTTCCATATATCGGACTCAGCTTGGCTGGAAGACCATCGTCCTGTTACTGATAATTACCATGACCTGGGGCGCCAACATGGCAATTATCAAACTGGCAACACGGGATATCGCTCCGTTGTTCATGGCCGGTATTCGGTCTCTGGTTGCAGCTCTGTGCCTGTGCATCTGGATGAAATCCAGGGGGATGGTCCTGTTTGCATCCCGCACCATAGTTCTGCACGGGGTTGTGGCCGGCGTGCTGTTCGGCATCGAATTCGGGCTCATGTTCGTCGGGCTCAAATACACACTGGCCTCCCGTGGTTCCGTCATTCTTTACGTGGCGCCTTTTGCCGCCGCCGTGGGGGCTCATTTTTTTCTTGCCGACGACCACCTCAATCGCTGGAAAATCTGCGGTCTTTTAATGGCGTTTGTCGGGCTGGTCGTACTGTTTCTAAAGGATCTGGGAACGTTTTCATTCGAGGCCCTGCCGGGAGACATTTTATTTCTGATTGCCGGCGTATTCTGGGGGCTGACCACCGTCTACATTAAAAAATATCTCGCCTGGCGGGCAAACCCGTTGCAGGTCCTTTTTTATCAGTTGTTATTTTCAGCGCCGTTTTTAATTGTTTTGAGCCTGGCCCTTGAAAGTCCAATGGTCAGCGGTTTTTCGCTGCTGACCGGGTTTTCGCTGTTTTACCAGTGTATCATCGTTGCCTTTCTCAGCTATCTGGTCTGGTTTGTGCTGGTGGCCCGCTATCCGGTCAGCCTGCTGCACGCCTTTTCATTTTTCACCCCCGTATTCGGCGTGGTCTTCAGCGGGGTGATCATTTTAGGCGAGACCATCAGCCCCAACCTGATTCTGGCTTTGATCATGGTCAGTCTGGGGATGATACTGGTAAATTACAAACCGCTCAAATAAAACCAGAAGACAGATGAAAGAGCAAAGAAGATAGATGACAGTGATCCTACGGCAGGGGGGTGAAGAACGGATATTAGATAGTCTATGACGATTACCCAAAGAGAATCCTTCAAGCAAGTGAAATTTAATCTTAGTAATTACGTATTTGGAGCCATAAGTATGATGCTTAGAATAGTCTGGGCGGTTGCATATCTGCTAATCATCATTTTACCGCTAAGTTGTTCATTGAAATTGGAACCGCTTTGGCAGGAGGCGGCAACCGACAATCCAACAACTCAATCACTGAAAAAGTTGAATGAGGCCAAAGTACTATTTGATAAGGCTGATGATGCGAATTCTCTTAAAAAGTCAATTGCAGCGTTTGAATCTGTTTTAGATGAAAATCCGGGAGACTACGAAGCCTTGTCATTACTCAGTACCCAATATGTATTAATGGGAACTGCCTATACGAAAGACAGAAATGACAAATCTGCGTTATTTCATAAGGCAATGAGATATGCTGAACTTGCCATGTACACGAATCCGGCATTCAAAGATAGGGTCGCCAATGGTGAATCACCTTGGGATGCTACGGATGCTCTTGGGGCAAATGAATTGAGCGCCATGTATTTTTGGGTAATCGCGCTGCAATATCAGTTCAAGGAAGTGATGTTTTTGCCTGAAAAAATTGCAAATGTCAATTGGCTTCAAAAAGGGCTTGTTCTTTTGAATCAAATTCAAAAAATAGATCCTGAATTTGGCGGGGGTGGTGTCGAATTTTGCAAAGTGATTTGTTACTATGCCTTACCGGAATTTAAAGGTGGATCCCCTGAAAAGGGAGACGAGTACATGCGAAAAGCTGTAACGAAAGGCACTAATTGGCTGCTGCCCCGCTGGGCGAGGGGTAAATACTACTATGTTATAAAGAATGAGCCAGAAAAATCCCGTCAGGATTTAGAGTGGGTGGCACAACAGGACCTTTCTAACTATAAGGATCCCTACCCCTGGAGAGTGTATTTTCAAAAAGACGCCCAAGAATTAATAGAAAAAGCAGATTAATAGATATGGCAGCCGATAATTATGTTTCAAAAGCCAGCGCTCTTTTGTGTCCGTAAATACTTCTGATAAGACTTAATCTTTCTTACCCAATAGAGAATGAAAAATAAAATCCCGATGAGTTGTTAGTATACTAACGTGATCTCCTTCTGGTATTTCGCGAAATTCAATAACATCACTGTTCGTATCCGCCAGTTTTTGGCCCATTTCCACCGGTAATGAAGCATCTCTGCTACCATGAATGATGGTTATTGCGGGTTTCACATCACTTGCGAGAATGCCTTTGAGCAGCGCTTCATTATCTATTTGCGCCGGCATCAATACCGCAAGGATAACGGACCTCTGAGCGACCGCATTACGCAATGTGTCAAAGGGGGCCACCAACACAATACGGCTGACCCTTTGTCGAGAGGCAAATTGCAAGGCTGCACCGGTACCGAATGAGTGACCCATCAAACAAAATTCGGTTACCAATGTTTCTACATCAAGATGTTTAGCAAGAGCCTCAAGGGCGCCTTCGGTATTTTTATAATTCTCTTCGGGGTTCATGAAACCTTGTGAAAGACCACGCCCGGGATAGTCTATCAGCAAATATCCTGCACCTGGTTCATCTTCCAAGCGGATAAAATCCCACCAGCCTAAAGCAACTGCATTAATTCCAGGATAAAGAATCGCTATTTTTTCCGGTGTGGATTCTGGTTTAATTTGAGGAGCTACATAAAAAGCAACCTGCCTGCCTTTATCTGTTTCAAAGGAGAGCTGGATATTTTCTTTACGGTCAAAGAAGTTATGTAACTGCTCGCTCTCATAAGGAATCGACTTTAAGCAACCATTGAACAAAAATACAATTGCCAGACAAATCGAGGGGAAGAAAAATATGTCTTGATTTCTAAATATGACTTTGCGCATATAAAATATCATTCGACGAAGTTAAAAAATCTAATCATATGATAGGGTAAAAATCAATTTTTAACTGCATCCGAATACCCTTACCAATTCTTTTTACTATGAGCTATGAGCTTTGCCTCATCAGCCCCTTATGCCTAATAAACTGATGGTGTGGATTTGGTGCCACTTATAGGATGATTTTTTGCTAAGTCCACAAAAGTTTATGTATGGCCGAATGATCCAGTTCTCCATCCTTTTGATCGATGAGCACCTCATAAAACCGAATCAGGCTTTCGACATGCGGCAGCCTGATATTCGCCGTCTTCGACAGCGCCCGGGCCATTTCCAAATCCTTGAGCTGGATGGTGGCCTTGCCTCCCGGCTCATAGCTGCGCTTGATCATGCGGGTTCCGTGAATTTGCAAAATTTTCGAGTCAGCAAACCCGCCTTTTAAGGCTTGTTGCACCAGCAGTGGATCTACCCCTGCTTTTTCCGCCAGGGTCAACCCCTCGGCCACGGCTTCGATGGTCAGCCCAACGATCACCTGGTTAATGATTTTAACCACATGGCCCATGCCAGGTCCCCCGACGTGAACGACGTTGCCACCCAGAATGTCGAGCAGGGGTTTTACGGTTTCAAAATCCTTGGCAGCCCCCCCCGCCATTATTGCCAGTGAACCGTTCGATGCACCTTCCGGCCCGCCGGAAACCGGTGCATCAACCCAGCCGATTCCTCTGGAAGCCAGGCGCTGGGCGTGAACAGTGGAATGCGCCGGGTCCGAGCTGCTCATGTCCATGACCACCTGACCGGCCTCCAGATAGGGTTCCAATTCCTCCAGAACCGCATCGACGGCGGCTGAATCCGACAGCATCATCAGGCACACGGAGGCCCGGGAGGCCTCCTGCAGGGTTTGGCACAGCGGTATCCCTTCAATCAGATCCGGCGATAGACTTGAGCGGTTCCAGCCCCGGACCTCGACGCCGGCTTCCAGGAGATTGTGGGCCATTGGACGACCCATCATACCAAGGCCCAACACGTTGACAGATACGGCCATTTTGCGTTTCCCCCTTTTTAGATAGCGTCCAGTGTTGTGTCCCGCCATTAATTTATGAAGCTCGGCTATATTTTAGGTGTCAGATTTCAGAAGACAGATGACAGAAGACAGAGGACAGATAAATCAACGGACGGGATGATGAATCTTCATGATTGTTCAATCTGTCTTCTGTCGTCTGACCTCTGTCATCTGAAACCCGAAACCTGACACCATAGAAATTGAGTTGTTTATAGAACTCAACTAAACTTATATATCATGCGACTTTCGTAATATTTTTACGGGACACAACAGTAGTTACAGAAACCGCACAATCACAAAAATGCCCACCATCGCGAATGCCAGTGTGAGTTTGGCCGCCGCACCCAGGGCCAGCCCCACTGTCGCTCCGATACCGGCGCGCCCGGCGGTCTTCAGGCCCGAGCGGGCGGTAAGCTCCCCTAAAACAGCACCGATAAAAGGGCCCAGCAGTATGCCGGGAATTCCAAAAAAAATTCCTACGATCGCACCGATGGTGGCGCCGATAATGGCGCGGCGGGAGGCACCGAAGCGCTTGGCGCCGACAGCGCTGGCCAGAAAATCAACCAGGTATGTCAGCAGTGCCATGACTCCCAGCGTCACCAGCGTGCCGGTACTGACATGTTCAAAGCCCTCCGCCCAGGCCGCGGCCACGAGTCCCGCAAACAAAATAGGTGCTCCGGGAAGTGCCGGAAAGACAAGGCCCGCCATCCCGACAGTCACCAGCAGGATCGCTAATAACCATAAAAGGACTTCTACATACATCTCGTTTAACCCATCCGCTGTTCCAAAGCACATCAATCTGACTTTAACAAATTTAGCCAGGTCTGCCGGTATACTTCGCCGGTTTGAAAAAGCTTGCTGTGTCCGCCCTCGGGAATAAGATAAAACGCCTTGGGAGCCCTGGCCTGTTTGAACAGACGCCATGCCATCTGGGGAGGCACTATTTCGTCTTTGCCGCCCTGGAATATTATCAGCGGCACGGTAAGATCCTGGATTTTAGACAGATTATCGAATTTGGCCTCAGTGGCCCACCAGCCGGAAAGTGTATAGCCGATCGGTGCTATATGCCAGGCAATTTCCGACATCGAAGTAAAAGGCGATTCAAGAACCACTGCGGCCGGAGGGGTTTCCAGGCCCATTTGCAGGGCAACGGCGGCCCCCAGCGAGTGGCCGTAAAAAATCGTTCGGGATGGCTGCCATCCCCTGGCGGTCAGATACTCAATGGCACTTCTTCCGTCCCGATAAAGATTGTCTTCGTGGATCGCCTGCCCACGGCTTTTTCCAAAACCCCGGTAATCGAATATGAATGTGGACAATCCCATTTCATTAAAATAATGCACCATGTCGACGAAATGGGAAATATTGGACGCATTACCATGAAAAAAGATCACCAGCGGCATGTCAAGCTGACCGGGAATCGACCAGCCATTGATCCGCACACCGTCCGCCGTATCAAGCCAGACCTCTTCGTAATCAAGCCCCAGTGCAGCAGGGGTGGCAATTATCTCCTTTTTGGGAGATACAATAAATCGGGTTCCATCGCAGCTGAGGCTAAAACAGGCCGGGACCAGAAATACTATCGTCAAAATGATCTGCCAGGCCTTGAAGCCTGATTTAAAAACCGCCATGTGATGCTTCCTGTTCCTGTAACGCATAATTCGGGTTTTGTCCAGCCGGCCATTTTCAATGGGCATCAAAAAAACCGGCCGATAACAAAAACGATGGAGTTGACGCCGCGATTATCTTCTTTGAGCCCGGCATTTGAAAAATGATGCAGCCGCACTGCCGCCAGGTATGTGCCGCCATAACCTGTCGAAAATTCCGTGCCGATGCCCACCTGTGGATTGAAGTTTAAATGTGAACCTTGACCATCGACCTTCCATTGGGTGTAAATGCCGCCGATGCCTCCCTCTGCATAGGGCCGAAAGCTTTTGTACGCGAAACGATCCAGGTAATACAGAGCAAAAATCGAAGCCGAAGCCATGAAATCTTTGTCTTTGGTCCAGGTGGATCCGGCACTGACCTCGACTTTGAAACGCAGCGCCTCTGGCGCAGCATGGGGCCATATCTTGTCGTAATCATACAAAGCAAATCCCGACAGCATGACGAAACCGGTTTTTGCAGAGGGATCATAGGTGTTGCCGATATTGGCCGACAGGCCATAACGGTCCGGAATTTCGCCCATGTACGCGGTATCGGCCTGGATTATTCGCGGGCAGGAGATCACCCAGAGCAGACCAAAAACGAATAGCCAGATCTTGTTGACAGCAGCAGGTGAATTAAATTTTTCTGTTGGTATGTGCATGACCGGCAACTTATGCTCCGACGAGATTAATCATTGCGAAATCACCGTTGCAGCCGAATTTCAAGCAGCTGATGGGCTTTGAATCGAGACTTTTTTCTTCCCCGACGACATTTATTCTAGAATTGTCCCCCGCCCTTTTGGGCGTTGCAAAGATCTTCCCTTCTTTGATGCTAATGGCGGCAACGGCCATATCGAAGGCGGTTCCGGTCGGGAAGCTGCCGTAAAGCGGCGTGTAGACGGCGGTCTGCCCGCTTGGAGGTATCAGGCCCTCATAATGGACACCGGCGGTCTTATGCCCGTCGGCACCTAAAATCAATAAACTGTTTTCTGAGATTTGCGGACCCCTGCAGCGGGCGCTGCCAAACTGAATGCCTGTAACATAACCGTATGGCGGCTGTTCATCCATGTCCCGGGTTAAAAGAAAAAAAGCCGCTCCTTCGCCGGCAATCGCACTCTGATAGTCGAATTCCAGAGGCTTCATGCCGGCGTCAGGTGCCCTGCCGAAAAAGCGCTGCCAGCTGTAGCCCAGAACACTGCAGTATTCATCGACGCCACCGAACAAGACGGCATCGACCTGTTTGTCCTGCAGCCATCGGCAGGCGGTTAACAGGGCCGAAGGTACCGACATTTCAAACTGACTGATCGTGAGGTTCGGCCCTCTGGCCTTTAAAAAAATGGCGATGTGTGCTGCCGCAGCATTGTGGACAGAGTTGGAGAACATCGTTGGTGAAGCACAGGCATCGCCGTCTTTGAAAACCGAATCCAGAAAAGAAAAGGTCGTACGGGCGGAGCCGTACCCGGAAGCGACCACCACGGCCATATGACGCAATTCCTGCGGCTGCCGGCCGGCATCCTCGAGAGCCAGATACGATGCCAGAGCAGCCATTCTGGAATAATGATCCACCCTGCGGAGTGCTCTTTTGCTTCTAAACCTTTCGATCCGGGCTGTATCACAGAGAAAAACCGGTATCTCAAGATCCACATTGTCGGCTTTGAGCGCCACATGTTGCGGGGAATTTTCCCGGGAAACCATCGTTTGCTGCAGCTGATCGACCCCGCATCCGAATCCGCCTG
>CAJICI010000132.1_pt1 | contig 9825 bp, 7 predicted proteins | sample 9199571 | NCBI WGS metagenome assembly CAJICI01 (sample SAMEA7708329, study PRJEB35096) | sediment metagenome | biome: marine neritic benthic zone biome [ENVO:01000025]; feature: sediment [ENVO:00002007]; material: shallow marine sediment [ENVO:03000034] sea grass bed [ENVO_01000059] ...
CTTCAAAAGCGGTTTTCTCCTTTCCCTGGGCGACCTGTTGATAATATTTCATTTTGCCTTTATCGAGGCTGCTGACTTTTTCTTCCAGCATCACCAGTGAGTTGTCAATCAGACTGAAGACGACCGCCGGTCCGAACACAACTTCTCCAGCCGCCTTTTCGCTTACCTTACCGAAAATCTCATGGTGCCGGATTTTAAATATCCCAGGCGGCTGGCGGTAGTCTATTAACTCCGCCAACAACGCAAGGCTTTCGACAATCCCTTCAGCATAGTTGTTTTTCAGAGAGTCCGCACCTTCTTTTACGATTGCTTCAATATCGGCCGGTTCCCATGAGAGATCCAGGGCATCGATGCACTGGTTCTGCACACTTTCCAGGGATGCCTCCTTGCGGCTGAGCTTTACATCAGAATCCTTCAAAATTTTGACGATATTTTTAATGCTCAGCATCTCCTTGGTATAGGGGCTTTTGCGTATCAGCACATCTTCCACGGTGGTTTCGTAGATCGGCAGTTCGTTATCCAGGACCAGAATACGGCTCAGCTCACCATTGCCTTTTTGAATGTACAGATCCAGATCGCGCTCTTTCTGATATTGATAGGGGGCCATCTCCAGCAGGCTGCGCATGGCCTCTTTGTCAATTTTAAGGCCGGATTCCGCCGACCCGATAGATGCCAGAACCCTGGCTGCCAGTTTGTTGATCCTGATTTTTTTAAGCAGATTTTCTTTGAAGGACATATTAATACCTCTTGTTTACAACCTATTTTGCGAAAAGACTGTCCCATCATCGGATACAATTAAACTATACTTGATAAAAATCACAAATAACAAGCACCAAATCACAAATAAATCTCAAATTGCAAAATACAATGATCAAAATGTTATCCGGAGAGGACTGCCGGATACGCGCCTGCGCCACAGAGGTAGGCGCAACGCGGGCACGCCAGGAAAACACCTTGCTTCTTGCTCAGATACTCGTCTAACGCCAGCAGAGATGATCGTCAAGTTATGACTGCTTGACCCCCCAAGGCGATTAGGGTATAGGTAATGGCTATCTCCGCAAATTTTTAGAAATGGTCCGCAAACCGCTTCTAACCGCTCGGAGTCCTTCTGTTCTCTAAAACCGCTATACACTAAAATTTAATAATCTTTTTGAAAGAGATGGGAGCCATGACTGAATCTGTTAAGGTTATTTACGGTGATAAGGAGTTTGAGCTTCCCCTGGTCGTAGGGTCCGAGGGTGAAAAGGCCATCGACATTTCGCGGCTCCGGCAGGAAACTGGTTTGATTACGCTGGATACCGGATACGGCAATACCGGAAGCTGCACCAGCAATATTACCTTTATGGACGGCGAGAAGGGCATTTTGCGCTACCGCGGGATTCCGGTGGAGCAGCTGGCCGAACAATCATCCTTTATAGAAACCGCTTTTCTGCTCATCAACGGCAGGCTGCCCGCCCGCCAGGAGTTGACCGAGTTTTCTGTCCTGCTCAATGACAATTCCCTGGTGCACGAGGATATGCGGGATTTTTTCGAGAATTATCCCCGATATTCACACCCCATGGGAATCCTGTCGTCCATGGTCAATGCCCTCAGGAGCTTTTATCCGGAGTTGCAGAACCTGGAAGAGGAAATCAACATCACCGTCACCCGCCTGCTGTCCAAACTGCGGACAATGGCCGCCATGTCTTACAAAATTTCCAGAGGGCATCGGGTTGTCTATCCGCGGCCGGATTTAACCTATGCTGCCAATTTTCTCAACATGATGTTCGACTCACCGGTCAGGCCCTATGATATCGATGATGATGTGGTCAACGCGTTAAACGTCTTCTGGATCCTGCATGCCGACCATGAGCAGAACTGTTCAACTTCGGCTGTCCGGATGGTCGGCAGCGCCAGGGTTACCCTGTATGCGGCCATTTCGGCCGGGATCGCTGCCCTCTGGGGCCCGTTGCATGGCGGCGCCAATCAGGCCGTCATCGAAATGCTCAGTGACATCGCCGAAAATAAGAACATGCACCGCGCCGTCGAGCGTGCCAAAGACAAAAAAGACCCCTTCCGCTTGATGGGATTTGGCCATCGCGTCTACAAGACCTTTGATCCCCGCATGAAAATCATGAAAAAGATGTGCGATACCCTGCTTGACAAATTGAATATCTCGGATCCTCTGCTGGATGTTGCGGTTGAGCTGGAACAGATTGCGCTAAAGGACGCCTATTTTATCGACCACAATCTGTATCCCAATGTGGATTTTTACAGCGGGATTGTCATGCGGGCCATCGGCATCCCCACCAACATGTTCACCGTCATGTTTGCCATCGGCAGGCTGCCGGGCTGGATTGCCCAGTGGAAGGAAAGCCAGGATGATCCCAACTGGAAGCTTTGCCGTCCCCGGCAGATTTACACGGGGCCCACTGAAATAGATTATGTACCTTTAGATAAAAGATAGTTGTCATATCTAAACACCTTAAGTTTGTCTCCAATCATACCGATATATACATATTATATCCGTTCAGGGTTCAGAGGTTCAGGGTTCAAAGGTTCCTGACGGCGGATAACCAAATCCTGGGCCTCGAATTCAGGTGAAATTGCCTTGTTTAGTTGCCATACTGCCCTGGAGAACCCCAAATTCCAGAGACGATATTGTCATCTGCACAAAATAAGGGATTCAGATCCTAACCTGGCATTTTGCACCGGATTAAACCCTGAACGTTGAACCCTGAACCTCTGAACCTTTTGTTATATTTATGCTAATTATTCCTCTGACAGAAAAAATCAGCTGGCGTAATCCTCCCATCGTTACTATCGCCATAATCCTATTGAACTGCCTGGTGTTTTTTTTGTTCCAGGGCGGTGACAGTCAAAAATATTTCGAGTCCTCCGAATTATATTTTACATCCGGTCTGGCACGAATCGAAGTTCCGAGATATAGGGCCTACCGTGAAGGCCGCCCGCAGGAGGCGATCGATCCATCAGACGCTGACGGCATAGATGAGGATACCCTGATTCAATATTACCTGGCCATGGAGCGGGATTCGCAATTTTTAAATAAACTTCGCAACGACGAGATCATCACCCCGGCCAGCCCGCAATATGAGAACTGGAAAAGCCTGAGAACAGAATATGACCACCGGCGGTCTCAAATCGTCTCGGTCAGGTATGGCTTCCGGCCGGCCTATAAATCAGTGCTTACCAGCTTCACCTACATGTTTTTACACGGTGGATTCGGGCATCTTTTTGGCAACATGGTGTTTTTATGGATTGTCGGCTGCATGCTCGAGATGGGATTGGGCCGCCTGAAATACATCGGGTTGTATATATTTGGCGGTCTTCTGGCGGTTTGGGGATACTGGCTGGTTTATATGAACAGCGCCATGCCGCTGGTGGGCGCCTCGGGGTCGATCGCCGGCTTGATGGGCGCTTATGCGGTTCTCTTCAATAAGAAAAAGGTGAAAATATTTTATTCGCTGGGTTTTTATTTCAACTATTTAAGAATACCGGCCATTATTTTATTGCCGATCTGGATCGGAAACGAATTTTATCAATTATTCTTTGGCGGTGACAGCCATGTGGCCTACGCGGCTCACATCGGTGGACTGGTCGGCGGCGCTCTGTTCGGCTTTGTTTGCATGAAATTTTCGCTGGGATTCAATGACGATGTGGTAAAAGGCGCCCCCATAGATGAGATTTCACCATTAATCGAAAAAGCTCTGAAACACATCGCCGAACTGGACATGGTCGCCGGGCGGCTGGCTCTCAAGCAGGCACTGGCCAAAGATCCGGAAAATATCGACGCCCTGAGCCATCTTTTCCATGTCGACAAGCTGGATCCCGAAAGCGAAAAATTCCATGACACCACCAAGAAACTGCTGTTTCAACTCAGCCGCAGTTATCATACCTATGAAAAGGCCCACCATTTTTACCTGGAATACCTCAGGCACACGAGTCATCCGCGGCTCAGCCCGCAGCTGTATGTTCAACTCAGTGCTGTTTTTGCCGCTACCGGACGTGTGGAAAATGCCGTTAAGATATTAACCCTCCTGCTAAAAAAAGTACCACAATCACCGGGCATTCCCGGTGCCATGTTGAAACTGGCCAATGCCTATCGCCAGAATGGTATGGCGGCCAAGGGCCAGAAATGCCTCCGGCTGATCTGCCATAAGTATCCGGATTCCAATGAGGCCCGGGTGGCCAGAGACTCCCTCCTGAACTGATTCTGTATAAATGGATACAGTCGCCACCAGGCTTTCTATGTTTATTGTATTCCATGATACAATGATCTGTTGAAAATATCCCCGCAAATTCAGCTAGCATACCCGGGAAAATAATTGAACCATATGGCGTTTCGGGGATTACTGCTGGCCCGCCAAGGACTTTGCTCCGCTGACCGATCTTGCCTTGTTGACAAATTAATCTCCAATACATAGAAAGAATGATGCTGGTGTCTGGCCGTAATACAGGAAAGAAACAGCTTTTACCGATAGTGCGCCAGAGGAGATTATGGAATCGAACGAAAAACCAAAGAAGAAGCTCAGCTTATCCGCACGGATCATGATTGCCATGGGCCTTGGCATCGTCGTGGGCGTTTTTTTCGGAGACTACTGCGGATTTTTAGAGATTTTCGGTGACGCCTTTATCAAACTGCTGCAGATGACCATTTTGCCCTATATCACCATTTCGATGATCCTGGGAATCGGCGGTTTGACTTTAGAGCAGGCCAAGGTGCTGGCCAAAAAGGCCGGAATTTTGCTGCTGCTGTTCTGGGGGCTTTCCTTTGTCATGGTACTGCTGCTACCGTTATCATTCCCCCACTGGGAATCGGCAGCCTTTTTCAGCTCGGCCATTGTTGAAGTGCCCCCAAAAGTTGATTTTCTCAGTCTGTACATCCCCTCGAATCCCTTTTACTCACTGGCCAATAACGTCGTTCCGGCCGTGGTGCTCTTCAGCATCATGATGGGGATCGCCCTGATGGCCATGGAAAACAAGGATGCGCTGATGCAGGCACTTGGAACCGCATCCCGGGCATTGATTCGCATGACGAATTTGATCGTCAATCTGACGCCCTACGGCGTGTTTGCCATTACGGCATCGGCGGCCGGCACCATGACGATCGAGGAGTTCGGCCGTCTGCAGGTTTATCTGGTGAGTTTCAATGTCGCCGCCATATTTCTGACCTTCTGGATCCTGCCCATGCTGGTAACCCCGGCAACCCCGTTTAAATATCGCGATATTATCGGACTTACACGGGATGCCCTGATCACGGCCTTTACCACCGGGAATTTATTTGTGGTATTGACCGTCCTCACCGAAAGCTGCAAGGAGCTGTTTGAAAAATATGATTTGAAGAAAGAAAAGACCGACGCTTATGTGGATGTCATTGTGCCGATTTCGTTTAATTTCCCCAATACCGGCAAGCTGTTGATGCTCCTGTTCGTATTGTTTGCCGGCTGGTTTTCGGGCAGCTCCCTTTCACTCACCCAGTACCCCACCTTTGTATTTGCCGGTCTGCTCAGTTTTTTCGGCGGTGTGGATGTGGCCATGCCATTTATGCTCGATCTGTTGAAAATTCCCTCTGATATGTATCAGCTATACGTGGTTACCGGCGTGGTCAATGGCCGATTCGCGACCCTGCTGGCGGCCATGAACCTGGTGATTTTTACCCTCCTGGCAACCGCATCGCTGACCGGGGTGATGAAGATTTCCAAAAAAAAATTGGTCAACTATGTGGTCCTGACCCTTGTGCTGACCGTCGGCCTGATCGTGGTCACCCGCGCATACTTCAACATCGCGGTCAAAAACGAATACGAAAGAGACCATGTGATCGCCAACATGCAGTCCCGCGTAATGTTGATGCCGCGCGAAGTTTACAAGTCTGCTGATGAGGCCCAAAGAAAGGTTGATCCTGCCAAAACGGTGCTGCAGCGGATTCGCGAAACTGACGTATTGAGAGTCGGGTTCAGTCCCGACAACATGCCGTTTACCTATTTCAGCGAAACCGGCGAGTTGATCGGGTTCGATGTCGATATGGCCCAGTTGCTGGCCAGGGAGATGGGCGTCAAGCTCGAATTTGTGCCGATTGAATTTAAAAAAATGGCGGACCAGCTCGAGTCCGGTGTTATTGATGTCATCATGTCCGGTATCGTTATGACGACACCGCGTCTTGAAGAAATGGTCTATTCAGCCCCGTACATGGATGCGACCCTGAGCTTTCTTGTCAAGGATTACCGGCGGGCCGAGTTTGCCACCGAAAAAGCCGTCAAAGAAATTAAGAAATTAAAAATCGGCATTCCCCACGTAGCCAACTATCTTCTTCCCAAAGTCACCAATTTTCTTCCCCGGGCCGATGTTATAGAGGTGGATTCTGTGGAGGAATTTCTTACAACCAATAAACACGGGCTTGATGCCCTTGTATATGATGCTGAGGGCGGCTCTGCCTGGACCCTGAGATATCCTAAATATAAAGTCGTCGTACCCAAGCCCCATATTATCAAAATCCCGATGGCTTACCCTGTAGCGAACGGAGACAGAGAATTTGCGGAATTTCTGAGCCAGTGGATTAGGCTCAAAAAGAACAGTGTCGAATTTCGAAGGCTCTATGATCACTGGATCCTGGGGGTTACTGCCGAGCCCAGGCACCCGCGGTGGTCCATTATCCGGGACGTTCTGGGCTGGGTAAAATAAATTGGCGCCCATCCAGACTTAAAGAACATCTGCATCTCCTGGATGGGGTTCTCACCACGGATTTCATTTCCACAAATATGCAGCTGACCCAGCTTGGTGAAACCGGTCGGGACATCTACCTTGAGCATTTCGGCACACCGGATTCTTACACTGTCCTCGGCTTTGAAGCCTATTTCCTTTTAAAGCAGGCCCTGGAACAGTGCCAGCCGGATTATTCACGGGACTGCCTGGCCGCAAAAATCCGCGACGTCGATTCATTTACGGGCGTATTTGGAAAATATGCGATTAAAGACGGGGACTCACTGCGTCCGGTCATCGTCAGCGAGATCCAGGATGGCAGCCTCAGGCTATTGGTTAAAGTTTATTAAGTATAGATTCGAAGTCAACTTGATATAGAGTAAGTATATTCGATTCTGATCCTGCTTTTCGCCTTCGGATATGCAAATGAATGAAAAGCGAACCAAACGCTGGAGCTGACGGCTTAAAGATCACGGGTTTTCGTAAAAGGCCGTGCAGGCTCGCAACTCATCAGGGCCATAGCTCACCTCCACGTTGGCCTTGACAGGGAATAAATATGATGTATAATACTAATGTATACATCATCGGAGGTTCAGCATGGTACGTACCCAGATATATCTGACAGAGCGTCAACGAGACGAACTGGCTGCTATCGCCAGGACCGCAGGGAAGAAACAAAGCGAGCTCATTCGAGAGGCCGTCGATCGCCTCATCGAGCAATCAGGCCGCAGTCGGCGGGAGGCGGTATTGCGTGCAGCTGCCGGAGTCTGGAAAGACCGTAGGGATCTTCCTGACTTCAAGGCAACGCGAGCTGAATGGGATAGGAACTGAACGACTATGGCGAGATTAATTCTTCTCGATACAGATATTCTTGTTGACTTTCTCCGCGGCTACAGCAAGGCAATAGCCGTCGTTAAATCCAGCTCTGCAAGAATCATCCTATCAACCATCGTCGTTGCTGAACTCTACGCTGGTGTCAAAGGTGATGCAGAACAAGCTGTCCTGGATGACTTCGTTTCTCTCTTCCGTATTGTTCCTGTAAATGCAAGCATCGCGAAGGCCGGTGGTCTCTACAAACGGGATTACGGCAAGTCACACGGCGTCGGTCTCGCAGACGCTATTTTGGCCGCCACGGCTGAAGCCGAGAGCGCGGAACTCAAAACCCTCAACATTAAGCACTACCCAATGTTCAAAGGCCTCAGAACAGCCTATACGAAGTAGAAGACCAACAAGACGCTGAACCGGCCCGAGAATAGAACGCGGCTTTACGTAAAGGAATACTTAAAATATTTTTCAACCGTTATTTTCGAATACAGGGCTACTGTGCAACCTTAAACTCGGCCAGCTTTTCCAGGGCCAGCACCATGGCGGAGTGATCCAACCCCTCGTCACCCTGCGCGGCCACGCTGTTGAACAGTTCCTGGGCGGTGGCGGTGTTGGGCAGCGACATCTGGAGCTTGCGGGCGTTGGACAGCGCCAGGTTCAAATCCTTCTGATGAAGCGCGATCCTGAAGCCGGGATCAAAGGTGCGTTTGATCATCCGCTCACCGTGAATTTCGAGGATCTTCGACGATGCAAAGCCGCCCATGAGCGCTTCCCGAACCTTGGCCGGATCCGCCCCGGCCTTGGCGGCGAATAACAACGCTTCTCCCACCGCCTCGATGGTCAACCCCACGATAATCTGGTTGGCCACCTTGCAGGTCTGGCCATCGCCGTTGCCCCCCACCAGGGTGACATTCTGGCCCATCAGATCGAAAAGCGGTTTGGCCGTATCAAAGGCTTCCTGATCGCCGCCGACCATGATGGTCAGGGAGCCGGCTTTGGCGCCGACTTCACCGCCGGATACCGGCGCATCCAGGTACTTGCTCCCCAGGGCGTTGATTTTTTCGGCGAACTGTTTGGTTTCCACCGGGGATATGGAACTCATGTCGATGACGATTTTGCCCGCGCCGAGTCCATCGGCTACCCCGTTTTCGCCAAACAGCACTTTTTCGACATCCGGTGTGTCGGGCACCATGATAATGATGACTTCGCCATGTTCAGCCGCTTCTCTGGCGGTTGCCACTTCTTTTGCGCCTTTGTCCAGAACCTCCTGGCGGATGGCGCTACGGCTGTTGGCCACAACCTCATGTCCGGCGTCCAGCAGGTGGCCGGCCATGGGAGCTCCCATGATTCCAATACCGATAAATCCGATCTTCATTTCTTCTCTCCTTGTTATTTTTTATATTTCATTTCAGCCATGTCATTCCCCCGAAGGTGGTCGTGTCGCAAATGGTTAAATTCAACTGTTGCTGTTTTGTCATTCCGGACTTGATCCGGAATCCAGTGCTGTTTCAACCGGTTGTGTTTCTGGATGCCGGATCAAGTCCGGCATGACGTTCAGACTCGGAGCAATTTTTAAAATTACGACGCGCTTCGGAAGGCGGGAATCCAGAGAACTTTAGGTTGCTTAGCTGGATGCCCGCCCCGTCTGCACGGGGGCAAGCTCTGCGCGGGTTTGACAGGAAAACCTTACCGATGAATCAATTACCTGTACGCTTCAATCCACCCCAGGCCCTCTTCAGTTGTACCGGCGGGGGCGTATTCACACCCGACCCATCCTTTATATCCGGCTTCGTCAATTGCGGCAAACACGTTTGAATAGTTAATTTCTCCGGTACCCGGCTCATGGCGGCCCGGGTTATCGGCGATTTGTATGTGGCCGATACGGGATATGTTTGTAGACAGGGTATCGATTAAATTGCCTTCCATAATCTGCATGTGATAAACATCATATTGTAATTTCAGGTTGGGGTGATTGACGTCTTCCAGCAGTTGCAGCGCATCGTGGGTTTTCACCAAATGGAAGCCTGGTACAGCTTTGTGGCTGAGCATTTCCACCACAAACTGTACCCCTCTTTCATCCAGTGCCGCCGCCGCGAATCTGAGGTTGGCAACCAGGGTCCGGCGGATCCTGTCGGCACTCACGCCTTCCGGTGTTAAGCCAACCAGGCAGTTTACGGTCGGGCACCGCAGGGCTTCAGCATAGGCCAGCGCCGATTCCACCCCGTCTTTGAATTCGCTTTCACGTCCTGGAATGCAGGCGACTCCCCGGTCGCCGCCGGCCCAGTCACCTGCCGGCATGTTGAA
>CAJICI010000106.1_pt1 | contig 9821 bp, 7 predicted proteins | sample 9199571 | NCBI WGS metagenome assembly CAJICI01 (sample SAMEA7708329, study PRJEB35096) | sediment metagenome | biome: marine neritic benthic zone biome [ENVO:01000025]; feature: sediment [ENVO:00002007]; material: shallow marine sediment [ENVO:03000034] sea grass bed [ENVO_01000059] ...
CGGATGCGCTCCACAACATAGGGCAACGCGCTTTCTCCCACCAGCAGCCCCTTTATTTCGTAGGCCAGCCAGATGGCGGTGGCGGCCAGGATCAATCCGATCACCACCGACGCCAGTCCGTCAAAAAAGAGGTTGCCGGTTAAATGCCCCAGCAGGATGCCCAAAAATGCCACCACAAGGCCCAGCATGGCAGCCGAATCTTCAAACAGAACCACAAAAATTGAAGGGTTTTTGGCCTGTCGAATGGCTTTTAGATAACTGCGATCCCCCTTGGTCTTTTTAAATTCCTTAAATGCAAAATACCAGGCGCCGCCTTCAAATGCCATCGCCAGCACCAGTACAATGTAATTGACGTTGACATTTTGCAGAGGGTGCGGATCCTGCAATCGGTGGATGCCTTCGTAAATCGATATCCCCGCGCCGACGGCAAAGATCATAATTGCCACCACAAAACTCCAGAAATATACTTCCCTGCCGTAGCCGAAGGGAAATTGAGCATCGGCCGGCTTCTTTGACCGCTTTAAGCCGTACAGCAGCAGCACCTGATTGCTGGTATCCACGACGGAGTGAATACCCTCCGACAGCATGGCCGAGCTGCCGGTGATGGTTGCAGCAATAAATTTTGTAACGGCAATCAAACCGTTGCCGATCAGGGCCGCATAAATCACTTTTTTGGATGATGATGCCATAACACCCCGCTCTTTTGGAAGCCATCTCAAAAAAGTCTTTTGCCCAACCGGCCCGGGGCTTGAATATCTGTGGAAAATTTACTCGCCTCTGGCGGGCAAAAGCGCCGTCCGGAGTTGGAAAATTTTTTTTACACCACGAAGAACACGAAGAACTCATTGACCAATAGTTAAGAGATAGATTTTAGAAATCTTCGTGAATTTCGTGTCCTTCGTGGTGATCCGTCTCCGGGGTGTTAAGTTAATAAACTTTTTCAGGTAGCTTCTGGTTGTTGTTTTTTAGTTTCAGGATATAGAATTGAAACAGTGAAAAATCAAGGTGAATCTTTGCAGGTTTTGACATACCAGTCCCGTTTCGATATGCTTTGCCGGCTAAATTTGTTACCAAATTACTCAGAGTGTGTTTTTCGGATATGAGCGCAGAAAACATCGATGTCCTGGTAATCGGGCGCAGCTGCCTGGATTTTATCGCCGTAGTCAACCGCTTCCCGGGGGAAAACCGCAAGGCGCCTCTCGAATTTCGGTTGACCGAGGGCGGCGGCCAGGGCGGTACGGCCTCCTGCTGTATTTCCCGCCTGGGGGGTAAGGTGGCCTATTACGGTAAACTGGGCGATGATGACGAAGGCCGATACTGCCTGCAAAGGCTCAAGGATTTCGGTGTCGCCACAGCCTTTGTCCAAATCATCAGAGGCGGCAAAACCCCGGTGGCCTATGTTTTCGTAACCGCAGCCAGCGGTCATCGCACCATCATTTATGAACGCAATTCCTTACCCAGGATTACCCTGGACGAACAGCTGAAAACTCTGGCCGCACAAACAGAAATCATGCTTTTGGATCCTGAAGTGACCTACCTGGGGGAAGGGCTAAGGGCGGCCGCGGCTGGCGAGGCTATAATTGTATATGACTGCGAACGGTGGCGGCAGGGAATTGAAGACATCATGGTTGTCGCTGATTATTTTATCCCCTCGGCGGAATTTCTGGATTCCGACAGGCTGAATTTCGGCAGGGTCGACTTTCAGCGCAAAGTTGACAGATTAGATGGAATGGTCAGGGGCCAGCTGGTGGTTACCCGGGGCGAAAAGGGCGCCTTTTATCCTGTGGACGGCAAGCTTTATCAGGTAGCAGCGCCATCGGTAAAGGCGGTGGATACCATCGGCGCCGGTGATAATTTTCACGCCGCTTTTGCCCTGGCATTGAAGAAAGGAATGGATCTGCACCAAACGGTGAAATTCTCAGTGGCCGTGGCCTCCCTGTCCTGCCGGGAGTATGGCGGCCGCAACGGTATCCCGCAATTTGAAGAAGCGATGCAGGTTGCCGATATACTGGAAGAACGGGTGGTCGAACGGTAACGGTTAAATTGACCCAAAATTTTATTCAAATATGATGACTGATATTAGCTACGAATTTACACGAATGCTCACGAATTATAATTTTGATGATTGAAGCCTTACCCTGCATGAGGCATGCATTCGTGTTAATTCGTGTCAATTCGTGGTTAAAAAATTATTTAGAAAGACAAGAAAAATGAGAAGTGTGAACTATGTTGAAAAAGGTGCGGACCGCTATGTCTTCGGCGAATTGGCGCCCTATGACCAGAAAAATGAGATGTTCAAGCGGCCGTTCTGGGACCCGGCAATGAAGGCGCTGGGTGAAAAATTTTATTTCACCCCGATCATACCCGAGGATCGGGCCGGGTACCGATTATCCGATATATCAGCCACCAATGCCTCATGGCGCCTTGAAAGAGAGTTTGCCCTGGGTGTACGGGGGGGGCGCATGGGATTTTATGCCTGGGACTGGGACGGCAAATTTGGTTATCCGCGCGCCCAATCCGGCTTGAAAATTAAAATCGATGACCCTGCAACCAATACCCGCAGGGTTAAAAAGGCCGCGGCTCTGTTCGGGGCCTCCCTGGCGGGTGTATGCGAGCTGGACCGGAGATGGCTGTATTCTCCGGCCTACCTGCTGACCCCGGAAGGGGGAAAAGCCGACGACAACAGGGTTCCGGAAGAGCATAAATATGCCATCGCCATTGCCGTCGAGATGGACTACGATGCCATTAACTGCTCGCCGGCCGGTCCGGCATCGGTGGCCACCGGCCTGGGCTATTCCAAAATGGCGTTTACCGCCGGCCTCCTGGCCCAGTATATCCGCGGTCTGGGCTATCAGGCCATACCCTGCGGCAACGACACAGCCTGCAGCATACCCATCGCCATCGATGCCGGGCTTGGAGAGATGGCCCGCAACGGGTTGCTGATAACCCCTGAGTTCGGGCCCCGGGTGCGTCTGGCCAAAGTATTAACGGATCTGCCTTTGATACCCGACAAACCGATAGAATTCGGGGTGTGGGATTTTTGTCTGATCTGTGAAAAATGCGCCAAAAAATGCCCCAGCAAGAGCATCATGTTCGGCGAACCGACAGAAAAACCGCATAATATGAGCAATCGAGAGGGGGTGTTGACCTGGCACATCAATGCCGAAACCTGCCTGAATTTCTGGGCAGGTAACCACACCGATTGCTCAAATTGCATCCGCACCTGTCCATTTAACAAACCCGCCGGCCTGCTGCACGACGGTGTTCGCTATGGAATCAATAGAGCACGCTGGCTGAATAGGATGTTTCTGTGGGGGGATGATGTGTTTGGGTATGGCAGGAAAGGCGATGTAAACAAGTTTTGGCGTCCTTGATAATGTAGGTAAGAGGGCGCACTGCTAAACAGACAAGGCGGAAGGCGGACGGCAGACGGCTGAAGGTCTTAGTGTCAATTCCTTCTGCCGTCCGCCTTCTACCGTCTGCCTTTTAGTAATCTGCAACCAGTAACCAGTGACCATGCAGCGATTCTCTTTAACGAAAACTGTACAAGACGGTGACCCCGGTACCGCTTGCGATTTTCTGGCCCACCACACCGGGCTTTCAAAAAGCCGCATCAAGATTGCAATGTCCAAAGGGGCCGTCTGGTTAAAAAAGACCAAAGGCCGGCGGCGGCGGCTCCGACGGGCTAAGACCGCGGTTAAGCCCGGTGACAGGCTGTCCATCAATTACGATGCCGAAATACTGGCCCTGTCGCCCCGGCGGCCAGATCTCATCAGCGATCTGCATCGCTACAGCGTCTGGTACAAACCGGCCGGATTGATGACCCAGGGCACCGATTTCGGGGATCATTGCTCGCTGTTGCGCCAGGCCGAGCTATTATTCAACCCCCGGCGGGCGGTGCTCCCGGTTCACCGCCTTGACCGCGAAGCAGCCGGCATTGTGCTGCTTGCCCATGATAAGAAAGCGGCCGGAACGCTTTCCGATCTGTTCGTGTCCCGCCAGATCATCAAACGCTACCGCGCCCGGGTGCTTGGCGATCTTGCAGCCGTTGAGACTACCAGAATAATTGACCGGCCGGTGGAGGACAAATCGGCCGTCACCGAATATACCGTAACGGGCTATGATCCGGCTTCAAATACTTCGTCAGTTGATATCGTTATTCGCACGGGCCGCAGGCATCAAATTCGCAGACACTTTGACGCAATCGGCTTTCCCGTCGTCGGTGATCCGCGCTACGACAAAAATAACAAGAACAAATCCGGTTTACAATTGATGGCCACCGAACTGGCATTTCGGTGCCCGATTAAAGAACAAAACCTGGTGTTTAAAAGCCCATACGTCGGCTTTGGAGCCGAAACCGGATGAACAGGGCGTAATTATCAAAATGAATCCCAAACGGCATAAGACAAATAAAGGGGGGGCAGCGCCTTTGCCGATTCGATGGCTGAACGCCTTCGCCAACCGTTCAGAAGGGTTGTCGCTGGACGAACTCCTTGAAAAGGCACACGGCAGAACGCTTTTGGACGATCCGGGGAACCCGGGCGCTTTGGAAGCCTTCGGCGCACTGGTTGAATCGGTTAACCGCGAGGGTGATCTGACTTTTTTCGGTCGGTTTACCCTGGGGCAGTTTATTATCGGAAAACTGTGCAACCGCCTGAGAATTATAGAGGCCCTCAAGCGCTATGATGAAATCAGCAACCAGAAAGTCCACCGGCCGATATTTGTAACCGGCTGGTACCGCTGTGGAACTACCTATCTGCACAATTTGCTGGCCACCCATCCGCAATCAAGGGCTCCGTTGTACTGGGAGCTGATGCATCCCTGCCCCGCCGTTGATCCCCGAACGATAAACCCGCAAAAATTGATTCGCCGGACAAAGCTGGCCAATCGCATCCACGGCTACCTGGCGCCCAATTTCAAACGTGCCCATGCCATGCCGGCCGAAAAACCGGAGGAATGCCTGCATTTATTTGAAAATGCCGGCATGGGCACCACTGGCTTTTTTATCACCGAAGCCAATTCCTTTGCCGGGTGGCTGCTGGAGCAGGACCTGCGCCCGGCCTACCAGTTTTATCTGCACCAGCTAAGGCTGTTGAACTGGCTGAGGCCTGGAATCCGCTGGATCTTGAAATGGCCCTATCACCTCTGGCACCTGGATACTTTAATGGAGGTATTTCCTGACGCCTTTGTCATTCACATCCACCGCGATCCGCTGGAAGCCATTCCGTCGGTCTGCAGCCTGGCAGCCCTGGCCCGGGAACCCTTCTGCAATCAAATCGACCGCGGCGCCCTTGGGCAATTCTGGCTGGAGTACAATGCGAAAGGCTTGAAGCGCGCATTGAAAGCACGCGAACGCGCCGGGGGGACGCGCATCCTCGACATCAACTATTCCGATTTAGTCGCCAATCCCTCGGTCGTGATTCGACGAATTGTGGATTGGAGCGGTTTGGAGCCGGATGAAGCCTGGTTGAGCACGATGCCGACAGCCCGGTCGAATAAGAAAGGCGACCGGGTCGGTAACCACGCCTACACCCTGTCGGAGTATGGACTGGACCCGGATCAAATTTACGACCGTTTTGAAACTTACATGAAATCCTATGGTATTACGGCTTTGGCATCCGCTTGACACCACACGGTTGGCTGTTTAACGTATCAGGACTCAGGGCGGTTGAAATCACCTTGAGCTCCGGCAAGAAATATCGTATTGGAACTGAGGAGCCCGATAAGCTGGCTGCCGCAATTCGAGATAATATGAGAAAGTAAATTTATGGAACCGATGAACCCGATCCCACAGTGCGTGGAATGCCTGCTGACGCTGGCAAGGGATGTCACGATGATGTCCGCTCCCGACAATAACGATCTGGCTGAAAAAACCGAAAAAATCGCCCGCGAAATGATGGCGGAAGCTGAAAAGAATCCATCCACTTCGCCCCAGCTCGCCAATCGAATCCTGCGGGAGGTCCGGAGTCTTTCCGGTGTGAATGATCCCTTTGCCGAATTCAAAGCCCGGGAAATGGATACGGCCCGCCGGATTGTATCGCGAATCCAACCACAGGTCGGGGCCGATCTGCGCTCACGCGTTAGCCTGGCTTTGCTGGGCAACAATCTTGATTTCTTTAATGACCCGGAACAGGCCCTGGCCGATATTCCGCAGAACATTCTCAAAGACTTTTCCTATTACCAGAATGACACCGATAAACTTGGGACAGCTTTGCACAAAAAACCGGAGACGGTCGTTTACCTTACGGACAATGCCGGTGAGATCTACTTTGATCTTCCGCTTTATGATTACCTTAACCAAAGATCACACAAAACCGTGCTGGCAGTGAAAGGCGGCCCTTCCCTCAATGACCTGACCCGCGCCGAACTGAAGGCTGCCGGGATGGAAGACGCATTTGATGACGTGGCGGATACCGGGACCGACGGGGCCGGAATTGACTGGGACCATGTCTCCGCGGACTTTCTTAATCTGATCGGTTCTGCCGATATTATTATTTCAAAAGGCATGGCCAATTTTGAGACCCTCTATGCCCGGGAAGTCACAGCGCCGGTTTTATTTCTCTTCAAAGTGAAATGCCAGCCGATCCAGAACTATATTCAGGCGCCGGGCAGCAGTTTCATGGCGTTGTGGAAAAAGGGGAGCTGATTTGAAGCTACGGGCGGGGTTACACCCCGCCCCTACTATGAATAATATGCTCTTCGTACTCGTCCTCGAAGCTGTTTTAATCTCTGGATTCCGAGTACGACGACGAGGACGATATAGTGGCGATGCCTTCTAAAGGCAGTCAAGAGGAGTGAACGGCCGACCTTCAAGAAATTGATTATTCAATCCCCACCATTTGCGCGCAACCGTGGTATAAAGCTGTCGGTAGTCGATGCTGAACCTTAAATCCCCGTTCTCCAGATTCTTCAATGACGGCTGTTGGCCATAAATTCCCGCTTTGACTTTGCCGCCGATCATAAAATGGGGGGCGGCGGTTCCGTGGTCGGTTCCCCGGCTGTTATTTTCCGCCGGTCGACGACCGAATTCGGAATAAGTCATAATCAGAACACGGTTCCATAAACCCGTCTCCTGCATTGCAAACCGGAAGGCCGATAGAGCCTCAGACAGCTGTCGAAGAAGCCGATCATGATTGACCCGTTGATTGGCATGGGTGTCAAAACCACCGTGGGAGACATGAATTACCGGAATAGCGGTATCAGAGGCGATTAAGCGGGCCGCAATTTTCAGATTGCGGCCGATGGGTGTGGTGGGAAATCCGGTTTTAAAGGAAAGCCCGGAATTCATCTTCCGCCTCAAGGCCCTGGCACTGTGGTGAAGATCATTTTGGACGGTCAGCAAATGTTTCAGGGCCGGATTATCCGTGGCCGTCCGGACTTCGTTGACCCTTTGCGCCTGGCGAAAAAACCGGGACGGATTGCGCATCACGACCACATTCAGCCCCCCGCCCGCCAGGGGCCCGGCATCACCGGCAATTGAGGCTCCGTCAGCCACCGCGGAAGATCCAGCCGGCGCCTTGCTCAACAGGCGATTGAGCCAGCCGGTCTGAAGATACTCATGGCTGGACGAGCCGGTTTCCCAGATTTCAATTGAGCGAAAGTGGGAGCGGTTGGGCTGCGGATAACCGACGCCGCTTATAATGGCCATCTCCTTTTGCCGCCAGATTTCCATCAGCGCATCCAGATTCGGATTGAAGCCCAGGGTTTCAGTGAGTTGCAATACCTGATCCCGCCCAACCGCCAGCCCGGATCGAAGCCGGTAATAATCATCATCGCCGTAAGGAACAACCGTATTCAAACCATCGTTGCCGCCTTTTAGCTCCAGCAGGACCAGCACGCGGTTGTTGATGTTCGATGAATCATCTGCGGCCCTCAGCAGCCCGGGGCATAATGGCCACATCAGCGTCAGCCCAAGCATTTTCATAAAGCTCCTGCGTTTCATGGCTGCTCCTTTTTTTTATTTTCTGGATGAATGGATTCTAATTTTAAATTTTTAATAGAATCCATTCATTTTTTAGTTATCTGCTTCTCTGGTATGCGCTTGCTATTTCAACTGATAAACCGGATCGAGGATCAAGCCGGTGATCATCTCGCGGCGGCCATCCTCGGGGTTAACCGGCTCGACAGGCGGCAGGGCCAGCAAGACCCCGGTAATTTCCCTGCGACTGAGGCCCTGGCCGAATTCATCTATATATTTTGCGGGCATGGTTTTACCGGCAGCCATTCGGCCGGATTTGTTTTTTGGCCTGGCTTGCATTTCCCTGCCGCGCAAAAACCGATTGAGAATCTGCTGACGGGCCAGCAATGTGTCGGTGGTTATCCAACTGGTCCCGCCTTCCCAACCCTTCACATTGGGAGGGTCCATCAGGTCCTGCCCTAAACGTCGGCTGGCCATGGTCAATCCGTCCCCCCGACCAACCGGGACCTGGAACACCCGCAGGGTACCGATCAGCAGTTCAACGGGCGATTTAATCATGGCCCCGTACTGCGCCGGATCCCGAAAATACGTTGAGGTCAGCAACGCCTGCAATAACGGCTTGATTTCATAGTCAGCATTTCTGAAAATGTCGGCCAACCGTTTAACTTCCGTCGGGTCGGGTGTACGGGCGATAAAGTGGCGCCATAATTTCTCGGTGATATAAATGGCCGTACCGGGCTGTTCCAGTACAATGTCGATAATATCACCGCCGTCAAAGTTGCCGCTGCGTCCCATGAAGGATTTAGCGCCGTAATCGTGACGGCGGCGAGCGATTCTAAATTGACCGCTGCGCCGGTCAATGGACCAGCCGGTAAATGCTCTGGCGGCTTCCTTGATATCCATTTCCGTGTAATTGCCTTCACCCAGCGTGAACAGTTCCAGCAACTCCCGGGCAAAATTTTCATTGGGTTTGCCTTTAACATTGCTGGCATTATCCAGATACATGATCATGGCCGGATCTCTGGCAACCGCATGCAGCATGTGACGGAAATTGCCCAGTGCATGCTGGCGCAGCAGCAGATTCTGGCGGAACATCAGGCTGGGAAATTTTACCTTTTTGAGGCTCGAAGTGAAATGATTGTGCCAGAAAAGCGTCATCTGCTCTGTGACGGGAGAGTCTGTCCGGACCATCTCCTTAAACCACCAACCCTTGAGGTCCAGGGCCCTGCGGCGCCGTTCCTTGCGCAGCGCCTTGCGTTCAGATTCGCTGAGCTCTTTGCGTTTCTTGCCGCGCAGGAGCGATTGATTTATCCACTCCGGCGCCAATGTCTGAGGATTTTGGCGCCCCTGTTCCAGCAGATGCCTGACGGCGTCTTCATAGTCCATGTTTACAAAAGCCTGAATTTCATCAGGGTTGCCGCCGAAGGCCGTCCGTGCAAGCAGGTTGCGGGCCTCGCCCAGGGTTGATGCCGGCGCTGTGCCGGTAAGGGCGACGCAAAGAACTAGCAGTGTAGAAACGATTAATGTGGGTTTAGGCATGATGTCTTTTCTTACCCTGGTTCTAGTGGATACAAGAAATGAAAGGCTTTTGTAAGTTAAACACCGCAAAAGGAAAAAAGTTTCGCAAAAAATCCACGAGGACAGCCGGTCACTGGTTTCTGGTTGCTTGTCTGGTATAAGATTTAAGCCGTTGTGGTCTGAGATAGGTCCAATTGGTCTTATAGGTCCTGTACTTATAGGTCCTATTACCAGCAACCAGATCTTATATTTTTTCGAGTCTATACGTACGACTCCCCAGCCCCAGCTTTTCACCATAGTCGAGCTGAATTGGCCAGTCGATATCGGGATACAGTGCCTTGAATTTGTCCCTGCCGGGCAATTTGTTTTTCTTGAGGCACGAATC
>CAJICI010000563.1_pt1 | contig 9802 bp, 7 predicted proteins | sample 9199571 | NCBI WGS metagenome assembly CAJICI01 (sample SAMEA7708329, study PRJEB35096) | sediment metagenome | biome: marine neritic benthic zone biome [ENVO:01000025]; feature: sediment [ENVO:00002007]; material: shallow marine sediment [ENVO:03000034] sea grass bed [ENVO_01000059] ...
CCTTGCGGGCAACCTCAATCTCTCTTTCCAAAACCCTGGCCGCCCGCTCGTATTCCGGTCGAATAAAAATGATGCCATGCTCGGCCATGGTCGCAAATCCAGCGATGATGATGCCTTCAATAACCATGTGGGGATCAGCGTGGATCAGTACATGATCTTTGAAGGTCCCCGGCTCCATTTCATCGGCATTGCAGACGATGTAGCGCGGAAAGGGCGCATCTTCGGCCACCGACATAAGTTTCATGCCGGCGGGAAAGGCCGCACCGCCCCGGCCGAGCAAATTGGCTTCCTGTATCTCCTGCCGCACATCCATGTAGGCGAAATCCTTTAGGATATTTGCCAAAGCATGGTAACCACCGCTCTGGCGATACTCATCCAGAGTGGCCACGCGATCCGGCTGGCGGTTTTGAAATAAGATTTGTGAGTAGTCTGTCATGGTTGCCAAATGCGAGCTATCATGCGCAAATAGTTTTATAGAATGTCATTAGAATTTAGGTATTCAGGTATTTCAAATTTAGGAATTCAGGAATTAAAATCGAATAGATTCCGACACCGAATTCCTGAATCCCTTAATTCCTGAATTCCTCAATCGTCCATTTCCTCAATCCTCTATTCCCTGAATTCCTTAATTAACTCGTCTATCCGTTGCGTCGTCAGATTGCCGTACACTTTTTTGTTAATCAATATGGCCGGCGACCGGTCGCAATATCCCACGCAGCAAACCGGCAGCAGGGTAAACAGACCGTCGGACGTGGTTTCACCATTCTGAATGCCCAGCGTTTTGGACAGATACGCCTTGATGGTGTCAAATCCATTCATCCAGCAAACCACGCTGTCACACACATGGATGACGTATTTGCCCACCGGCTCCCGGTAAACGAAGGTGTAAAAGGTGGCCAGCTGCTCCACTTCCAGCGGCGACATGCCCACGAGCGCGGCGGTTTCTTCCACGCCCTCGTCGGTCAAATACCCGTAATGCTCCTGGATGGCAAACATCACATCCACCACCATCTCACGGGGGTGGTCGACGGCATCAACCTTAGCTCTAAGTGCGTTTTCAAGTTTTTCTGGAAGCATGTGTTTTGTTACTGATCTCTGGTTACCTGTCACTGGTCTCTGGTTACTGGTCTCTGGCTGACATTCCGATGCTCGCTGTTACCAGGAGCCAGTAACCAGTAACCAGGGACCATAATTGAGTTTCACATAAACAATTTTCAGCCTCTATTCGGAGAGGCGTATTATTCCACAAGGCTAACGATCTATATCCGGCATAATATAATCCCAGGAGCCGATAGTTGTAATCAAATCGGCGATGGATTCGCCAACGGCCACCAGCGGCATGACCTGGATATTGGCAAAACCGGGACCTCGAATGCGGGTACGGTAAGAATACCCGTGCCCGTCGCTGACAACGTAATAGCCCTGTTCGCCCCGGGGTATCTCGCAGGAAACATAGGCCTCACCCTCCGGTATTCTGGGCCCCCGGGTTACATTCACAAAATGATGAATAAGGCTTTCAATATCTTTCAGCATATCTTCGCGCTGCGGAATGACATACCGGTAGTCATCGGTGACATAACGGCCTTCAGGCATATTGGCAACCGCCTGCTCGATGATTTTCAGACTCTGGCGCATTTCCTCCACCCGCACCAGATAACGGGAATAACAGTCTCCATCCGGATGGGTGGGAACCTCAAAGTCAAAATTTTCATAACCGGAATATGGAAATGCTTTGCGCAGATCCCATTGCAGGCCGCAAGACCGCAGATTCGGTCCGGTTACGCCCCAATCCATGGCGTCTTCCAGGGACAGGCGGCCGACACCTTTGGTCCGGGCTTTAAAAATGGGATTGTTACGAATCAGGGACTCGTATTCGTCGAGGCGCTTCGGAAAAATCTTAACGAAGTGATCGACGGCCTCCTTCCAGCCTTCCGGCAGATCGGCGGCCAGACCGCCCAACCTGAACCATGAGGGGTGCAGGCGGCCACCGGTAATCAATTCGACGATATCCAGAAGGATTTCCCGTTCCCGAAAGGTATAAAAATTGGGCGACATGGCCCCGACATCATGGGCGTAGGTCGCAAACCATACCAGATGGTTGCTCAGCCGGAACAATTCGCTGAGCATCACCCGCACGACCTGGGCCCGCTCGGGCACCGTAATGTCGGCCAGCGCCTCCACAGCCATAACATAGGGAAGATTGTTGGCGGCACCGGCCAGGTAATCGATGCGATCCGTGTAAGGGATAAACTGATTCCAGGTCTGGCGCTCGGCGATTTTTTCGGCCGCCCGGTGATGATATCCGATATCCATGTCCATCGAGGTGATCTCTTCGCCATCAAGGGTCACAATGTAACGCATTAGACCGTGTACACTGACATGGTGGGGGCCGACGTTTAAAATAAGCTGGTAGTCGTCTTTAGCCTTTTTGACGTAGATGCCGGCATCCAGGGGCTGGATTCTTTGCGCATCGGACAGGGTGTACGGCGCCATTTCGGTGGCCCGGCCGGGATAGCTTTTTCTCAGCGGATGCCCCTCCCAGTCGTGGGGCATTATCAGGCGCTGCGGGTTGGGGTGACCATCAAATTGAACACCGAAAAGATCATATACTTCCCGCTCGTACCAGTTGGCCGATGGCCAGATATCTGTGATGCTTTGGATCACCGGCTGGCGGCCTTTTAGCGGGACTTTCAAGCGCAGACGACCCGCTGGTTCATAGGACAGGAGGTGATAAACCATTGTAAAATCGCTGTCGTCATCGGGTTCTTTGCGCGCCGATTCATCAATGGCCGTCAGATCATCCAGGCGCTGATATCGGGGAGTGGCTTCGGTCTTGAGAAACTGCAGCACATCTTTAATGCGATTTTCAGCAACCCGAAAAGTCGGCATATCAGAAGTTGTCGGTGCCGGCAAAACGGCATCGGCAAAACGTTCCTGCAGGCTGCGGGCAAGGCCCTGATCACTTTCGCTGATCTCTATTTGCCGGGCGGGAGGAACCCACATCAGATTTGAGCGGCTGTCTGCAAAATCCGGCGGCAACACCGATGTCCCCCGGATGGCGGTACCTTCCATTCCCGGACCGCGCGGGTCCCGGGATTTGGTCTGGCCGTCAACAAGAATTGGATCCTGGCTGCCCTGGGTTCCGCCCTTGAGACCAAATATGGAGCGGGTGGGCTTCTCGGATTCTATTTTCTTCTGCAGGCTGACCAGGCCGTGCAGCACAGCTTCCGGTCGCGGGGGGCATCCCGGGATATACACATCCACCGGCAAAATTTGATCCACCCCCTGCACCACGCTGTAAGCATCGTACATGCCGCCGCAGTTAGAGCAGGAGCCCATGGAGATAACCCATTTGGGTTCGGCCATCTGTTCATAAAGCCTTAAAACCACCGGGGCGATCTTTTTGAAGACGGTGCCGGCCACAATCAGCAGATCCGCCTGGCGCGGCGATGCCCGCAGCACCTCGGCACCGAACCGTGCCATATCGTAGCGTGCGGTGAATGCGGCAGCTTCCTCGACAAAACAGCAGGAGAGTCCGAAAAACATGGGCCACAGACTGTACTTGCGGGACCAGTTAATCAGGATGTCTGCGTTGTTGAAGAGCAGCTGGTCTAATTTTTTTTGCCCGTCGGACCCCACTCAAGTCCTCCCTTGACCCAGATGTAAACAAGGCCAAGAATCAATACCGTTATAAAGAAAGATATTTGCAACCAGCCGGCCCAGCCCAGTTTCTCCCAGGCAATGGCCCAGGAAAAAATATAGGCGCCTTCCACATCAAACAGCAGAAAAAAAATCGCCACCAGATAGAACGGAACCGGGTATCGCAGGCGCGCACTGCCGGTGGGAATAATGCCGCTTTCATAGGCGCGGGCTTTTTCAGCACCGGGCTTTTTTTCCCCGATCCAGGAAGCAACAATCAGCAGCAGCGCAATCAGCGCCACGATCAGCAGTCCAAAAATAACCAGGCTGAAAATGCCGGGTTCCCAGGGAGATAATACACCTTCGTTGATAGCTGCCTGCATGGCCTCCTCCGTCAAGACCTCATGATGGACCAAGGAATTCGGGGAAAGAAAAAAGATTGGTTGTGCATACTAAATGGGCATTTCATATTCGGGATTTGGCCGTCGGATTCTGTTTAGCTGTATTGGCGGCAATTACCCGGTAAAGAGAAATTTATGCAGCAATATCGTCATTTATGCAAGCATAAAATCGCACAAGTGATGATTTTTTTTGGGTAAAAATTCCTATCATTTAAGATAGTTCGTTGAAATCGTGGCAGGACAGACATCAACCTACGGCCGGTATGATTTTAATGCCGGCCCCCTGAGACACGCTCTTCAGCAGCTGAGGATTGTCCAGCACACGGCCAAAGACATTCACCGGGCTGTAGGCCCTCGGCTGGACTCCGGTGCTGACCGGGGTTGGCCCAAAAAATATGCAAAAGGCGGGGCCGGCCGGCCAGTAGGCCAGGTCGCCGACCTCAACATCCTGGCGGGCGTCGGACGCCTGTTCGATAGTCAGGGGAATATCGAAATAAATCTCGTCGCCCCAGACGTTTGCGGACCCCTCAAGTGGCAGCGCCTCTGCGATTTTCCGACCTGTTGGTGTATCCAGCAGCTCAGCCTTGAGTGAAATATTTTCAACCTCAATGATTATCCTGTCCATGGCTGGAAGCCTCCTGTTGCCGGCACTAATTTATTCCGTCGGGCAACCCTGTTTTAAATCTTACCGCCGGTCACCAGACGTGCGAAATGCTCAAAGGACCTGTCCCAGGTTTTCTCGGCATCGCCGGGAAAACAGCACCCGGGCAACTGCCGGCTATTTAAATGGTAGCTCAGACATTCACAACAAATACCCTTGCGCGCACAGGGATCATAAGTGCAGTTGCACCTATCAAGATTTTTTTCCTTACTGCATTCCACTGGCAATATCCTCACTGTAATATTTTAATTTTTCATTCGTCCCTATCACGAAACATCAAAATGATCAAAGCCTGTTTCGACGAAGTTATTCGAGACTAAAAAAGTTGTCTCAAAATGGCTTTAGGCGTTCAAGGGCCCTGCTAGAAAACAGCGAGATTTCACATCCAATTTAATTAAATCAAGGTGTTCAACCCCGCTAGAAAGAAGCGGGATTGAATGTCCATTTTTTAAGATATTAAGGTATTCAACAAGCGTCGATTTAGTTTCAAAGCGGAGCGTACACTCGCGGCTGGAAGCCGCTCCCACAACTAACTGGCCGGAATTATGTGATCTGCATCATTCTAATTTTAAAACAAGTGGGAGCGGCATCTTGCCGCGATTTCCTTTTGTAAAGAATCGCAACGCAGCCATTTGACGGAATATGCATTTTTCAAATGGCTTCTAAAAGGAATTGACACTTTTCCTTATCGGATGCACTATAAGTAGGCAAAACTGAATTCCAACGGAATATATCTATGACAACCGCTATTACCGGCGAAATTTTTGACATAAAAAAGTATGCTCTCCACGATGGTCCAGGCATCCGGACCACCGTTTTTTTTAAGGGCTGCCCTCTGTTATGCTGGTGGTGCCACAATCCCGAAAGCCTGAGTAAGGCCTCCCATCGCCTCTATCGCAAGGAGCGTTGCGTTGGCTGCCGGGAATGCCTCGCGGCTTGCCCCAATGGCGCCATACACGAATTCGACGATCGGCTGCAGTGGGAAGCAACCGCTTGCTGCTTCTGCCGCAGCTGCGCTGAAGCCTGCCCGTCCGAAGCGGTGGAGTTTATTGGAAAATCAGTTTCGGTGGACGAGGTTTTGGCCGAAATTGCCAGGGACGCACTGTTTTACGATCAATCCCGGGGCGGGGTGACCTTTTCCGGTGGCGAACCCCTGATGCAGCCGGAGTTTTTGATCGGACTACTGGATGCCTGCGGTGATCAGGGTTTTCACCGCACGGTCGACACTTCCGGGCATGTCGACACAGACACGCTTTTAGAGACAGCCGCCCGCACGGATTTATTTCTATATGATATAAAACATATGGACCCTGATAAGCATTACCGTTACACAGGGGTATCCAATGAGAAAATTATCTCCAATTTGAGACAGTTAAGCTGCCGGGGGGCCAGCATCATCATTCGCATTCCGGTGATTCCCGGCATCAACGCCGATGAGGAAAATATTGATCGAACCGGCGCCCTGGCGGCCTCGCTTCCGGGCGTTATCGGCATTAACCTTCTGCCCTATCACTGCGCGGCAGATGCCAAATATAGAAATCTCGGTCTGGAAAACAAAGCCTCTGATGTTCAGCGTCCCTCCGCTGACGTGATTGAATCCGCCACCCATCACCTGGCAGGCTATGATTTAGAGGTTAAAATAGGAGGTTGAAAAGTGACCCCCAGAGTTGCAAGGCTTCGCGAAGAAAGCTTTGAAGCGGCTCCCAGCATATCCATTGAACGCGCCGTTCTGGTAACCCGCTTTTACAGCGATAACTATGGCAAATATTCGATTCCGGTCCTGCGGGCGCTCAATTTTAAGAACCTTTGCGAACAAAAGACCATTTACATCGGTAGCGATGAGTTGATTGTCGGTGAACGCGGCCCCTATCCCAAGGCGGTCTCTACATTCCCGGAACTGACCTGCCACTCGGTGGAGGATCTGCAGATCCTGAACTCCCGGGAAATGACCCGCTACAAAGTTTCTGAAGATGACATCAGACGTTACGAAAAAGAGGTCATTCCCTACTGGCAGGGCCGTACCATGCGCGAGAGGGTCTTTGGCCAGGTGCCGCCGGAGTGGCGCACAGCCTATACGGCCGGCTTGTTCACCGAGTTCATGGAACAGCGCGCACCCGGCCACACCACCCTGGATGGGTTAATATATCAAAAAGGGATGATGGATCTAAAAGCGGAAATTGCCGAACACCTGGCAAGCCTGGATTATCTGAATGATTCCGAGGCCGCTGACAAAGCCGAGGCGCTTGAGGCCATGGACATCAGCTGCGATGCCGCCATTATTTTCGCCGCGCGTCACGCCGAGCTGGCTGAAAAAATGGCCGCCGAAGAATCCGATGCCCATCGCAAAACAGAACTTGAAAAGATCGCAAGGACCTGTCGTCGGGTTCCGGCACATGCGCCGCGCAATTTTCATGAGGCACTTCAAACTTACTGGTTTGTGCATCTTGGCACCATCACCGAATTAAACGGATGGGATGCCATGAGCCCCGGCCACCTGGATCAACACCTGTGGCCTTTTTATCAAAAGGATCTCGCCGATGGCGTGTTGAACCGGGAGCAGGCCAAGGAGCTGCTGGAATGCTTCTGGATCAAAGTCAACAATCAGCCGGCCCCCCCCAAGGTCGGGGTCACAGCCCTCGAAAGCGGAACCTATAATGACTTTACCAATATCAATATCGGCGGGCTGCTGTCGGACGGCTCAGACGGCGTCAATGATGTATCTTACATCATGCTGGAAGTCATCGATGAAATTCATCTGCTTCAACCCCAGGCCAATGTCCAGATCAGCCACAAAACACCCGACAGGTTCCTGATGGAGGCCTGCCGGGTCATCCGCCAGGGGTACGGATACCCCTCTGTATTTAACGCCGATGAAGTCATTATGGAGCAATTGCGTGCCGGCAAATCCCTGGAGGATGCCCGCCAGGGCGGATGCAGCGGCTGCATCGAAACCGGCTGCTTCGGCAAGGAAGCCTACATCCTGACAGGCTATCTCAATGTGCCCAAAATTCTGGAACTGGCCCTCAACAATGGAATGGATCCTGTCAGCCGCCAGCAGGTCGGACCGCAGACCGGAGATCCGTCCGGGTTTAACGATTTCGAAGCACTCTATGCGGCTTTTAATCGCCAGCTGGAGTACATCACCGATTTAAAAATCCGGGTTAACAATTACATCGAGCGCATGTATGCCAATTATGCCCCGGCGCCTTTTTTATCTGTTGTCATTCAGGACTGTATCGCCAGCGGAAGGGATTATTACAGCGGGGGGCCACGATACAACACCAACTATATTCAGTGCTGCGGCATCGGCACGGTTACCGACAGCCTTTCGGCTGTTAAAAAGCATGTTTTTGAAGAAAAAGATGTCACCATGCCGCAATTGCTGGCGGCGCTGGAATCCAATTTCGAGGGTCAGGAACCTCTTCGCCTGCGCCTGGCAAACAAAACTCCCTTTTATGGCAACGATGATGATTATGCCGATGAGATCATGCAGCGCGTTTATCGTTCACTTTTCGAGGCCATTGACGGAAAGCCGAATACCAAGAACACCGCCTACCACCTGAACATGCTGTCCACCACCTGTCATATCTACTTTGGCAAAAAACTGGGTGCCTCGGCCAACGGCCGCCTGGCCACCCTGCCCATCTCCGATGGGACCTCCCCGTCCCATGGCGCCGACCGCCGTGGCCCGACTGCCGTCATCAAATCATTGGGTAAAATGGACCAGATCAAATCCGGCGGCACCCTGCTGAACCAGCGCTTTTTACCCGATGTCCTGAAGGGGGAGAGCGGACTCGAAAATATTGTCCATCTTATCCGGACCTATTTCAAACTCAACGGGCACCATATCCAATTTAATGTTGTTGACTCCGGGATCCTGCGCCAGGCGCAGAGCACACCTGATGATTACCGCGACCTGCTGGTCAGGGTCGCCGGCTACAGCGATTATTTTGTCGATCTGGATAAATTCCACCAGGAAGAAATCATTGCCCGCACAGAGCAAAAATCGCTCTAATCTGTGTCCTTTTAATAACCAACGAAATGATTGTCAATCTCACGCAGTCGGGGGGATAGTCGAAGATGGTATGCTGGAGTGATGGAGTATTGGAGTATTGGAAAAAGTGTTGAAAGGCTTTCTGGCTTTTCGCAGCACTCCAATACTCCATCACTCCAAAATTATTCTTATTTCTCAATCCCGGGGGCATTTGCCTTTTTCTGTTTATAAAATTTTATCTTTAAAACGATATTTGAGGCCAAAGCACTAAAGTATTAACATAAAAGGACGATAACTATAGTAACAGTGTGCGGGTTGTCATACTGTTATCCCAATGCTCTGGGGGTGATTCCCTGTGAATCGCCCCCATCATTGACCCTCCTGTAATTTGCCTGAAACGTACGCCTGATTTCCCCCCCCCAAAATATATGAAAAAATTTACATAATAAATAGCGCATTTTTTTCCTATTCTTAAGATAAGATCGAAGCCCTATAAATTCAATCAATCTAATAATACATTGAAATTATTGATTTAATTTGCAGCAGGGGCAAGTCGGCACGCTTTGTGCTACCCGACCAAGGTGACCAGTCACAATTCGGTTCGTCTGTTATCCGGGCAGCAATCTTAACTGACCGGACAGGCAGCAAAATTGATTGAGTCAGAACCCCTTTCGGCTTTTAAATAAGCGGGCGTTAATGAATCCAATATCTACCCCGAATGATTAATTCAATCAAAATTGGTCCCTAAGCAATAAGCTCGATGCCCCTTGCTTTGCTTAAATTTATTAACACCGTTTTGATGAAGGCTGAAAGGGGTTCACACCAACCGCCATTTTATACGATTTTCACGCAACCTTAGGGAAGGTGTCAGATGGAGTCCAACCCCGACCAGCGAGACACTGCGCGATTAAGTTACGAAGCCCCTATCATGTTCGAGCACTACTCCTCCGGAAAGTACTTTGAAGGCAGGATGTTGAATTACAGTCGAGGAGGAATGTACATTGAGTCGGATTTCGCACCAGCGGTTGGTTCAGAGATATTTATCGGAATTGAAAAGTCCCCCCACACCTCCGGCCATGATGTCTATCGCGCCAGAGTGATCTGGAA
>CAJICI010000709.1_pt1 | contig 9800 bp, 8 predicted proteins | sample 9199571 | NCBI WGS metagenome assembly CAJICI01 (sample SAMEA7708329, study PRJEB35096) | sediment metagenome | biome: marine neritic benthic zone biome [ENVO:01000025]; feature: sediment [ENVO:00002007]; material: shallow marine sediment [ENVO:03000034] sea grass bed [ENVO_01000059] ...
AGCAAAAAAGAGAATTTATAGTATGTTGGATGAAGATGGTTTCTCAATGGATGAATTTCTGGGAAAGGCGCGGGAGACTGAGGACAAAATTATAAGCATAAAGGGCCACTTAACTGAAACGAAGGATCAAATTGAAACGATAAAAGAAGCCAGAGCCAGCAACAGTTCGTTAAAACGCTTTTTGAAAAATAAACGTGCATTGATTGATAAAGTTTACAGAGATTTAGTCGCGCTTGGTCCCGAAGATAAAAAACAGCTTGTGGAAAGCATGCTGGAAGATAATATTAGGATAGGAATTGACTTTGAGGGATCAATCGGTTGGGCTGATTTGCCTTATAGGATCATGTTCAATCCCTTGATATTTGAAGAACTTATGAATCAAGGAAAGGTTTTTTCATTAGATCAAAATGGTCCCGACCATCCTGCCGCCGATCAGCTTTGAAGAGGCCATGGAGACCACCAAGGTATTTAGCGTCGTGGGGCTGTTGTCCAGCGGCCAAGCACTGGTTACCTCACGGCCTTTCCGCTCGCCCCATCACACCATATCCGATGCCGGTTTAATCGGCGGCGGCCATATCCCCCGTCCCGGCGAGGTGAGCCTGGCCCATAATGGTGTGCTGTTTTTAGACGAGCTGCTCGAATTTAAAAAGCACGTTTTGGAGGTGCTGCGCCAGCCCATCGAGGATTTAAAGGTGACCATTTCCCGGGCCAAGTCCACACTGACATATCCAGCCAATTTTATGCTGGTGGCTGCCATGAATCCCTGTCCCTGCGGTTATTTTTCAGATCCCAAGCATGAATGCCGCTGCACCCATCAACAGATCCATCGCTATCGCTCCAGGATATCCGGACCGTTGCTGGATCGCATCGATATGCACGTGGAAGTGCCGGCGGTGCCTTATAAGGACCTGATGCAGGATCATGTTGCGGAAGGGTCTGAAATCATACGCAAACGGGTGGCCGATGCCCGTCAAATTCAGACCAAACGCTTATCGCGAACCAAGATTTTCTGTAACGCCCAGATGAGCAGCCGCCATATCAAACGCCACTGTAATGTCGACGCGGCCTCCTGCCGCCTGCTGGAATCCGCCATCGACAAGCTCGGTCTGTCGGCCCGGGCCTACAACCGCATCCTAAAAATCGCCCGCACCATTGCAGATTTAGAGCAGATAGCGGATATCAACGCCGCGCAGATTTCCGAAGCCATTCAGTACCGCAACCTGGACCGCGGTATGCAGTTTAAATAGGTTTTTTATACCCATCTATGAAAAAAATATTCATTTTCAGCGCCATATTGGGACTGGTGGTCGGCTGTATCGGCCACCGGGATTTCGAGCGCTATGAGGCCGCCAAATCAGACCTGTGGCCCGTTATCCAGACGGGGCATGCGGATGCCGTGCAGGCGGTGGCGCTTTCACCGGATGGTCGTTTTGCGGTTTCCGGTTCGGCCGACGGGACGCTCAAATTCTGGGATGTCGCCACCGGGCGTGTTATTTACACCAGTTACCATCATCTTGACCGGCAGCCCGTCAGTGCCTTTATAGGGGGACATTTTGGATATATCACGCTTTTACCGCAGGTAACGAGTATCGATATCTCTGCCGATGGTAAATGGCTGCTCTCCGGTGCCTCGGATGGAAACGTGGTGGTCACCGAAATAAAAACCGGCTGGATGGACCGCCTTTATCAGCAGCACAGTAAAAGTATCAACGCCGTTTCATTTTCTAAAGATGCCAAATTGGCCCTAACCGGGGATGCCGACGGCATCATACGTTTGTGGCAACTTTTAACCGGCACCACCTTTCGTAAGTTTAGGATCAAAACAAGGCCCCGCCAGATTACCGCCCTTGATCTTTCGCCGGATGGCCGCATGATCCTGGCCGGAGACAGTGAGGGTATTATTCGGCTGATTGAAGTGGCCGCTGAAAATTCGATGCAAATCCTGGGTCACCATTCTTCCACAGTTTCAGCCGTAGAATTTTCTGCAGATGGCCGCACGGCCGCATCCGGAAGCTGGGACGGATCCGTCAGGCTCTGGGACGTTAATCAGCGGCGCCAATTAAAATCGCCCCAAAGCCATAACAGCAAGGTAATCGCCATAGAATTTAACCGCAACGGCGATCATATTATGTCCTGTGCCGCCGATGGCACCGTGAACGTGTCGGATAAGCGGTCGAACCTTTTAAAATCGGCCCGCATCACCCATTTGGCGGATATCGATGCCGCTGCATTTTCGACAGATGAACGTTTTATCATCACCGGCAGTCGCGACCGGACGTTGAAACAATCATGGATTAATACCGGGCGCACCATCAACTCATTTGAAGCGCGCGCTTCTAGGATCTATTCGGTGGTGTTTTCGCCCGATGGCCGCCTGCTGCTCTCATCCATGCGGGGACAGGTAAGCTGCTGGGATATGACCACCGGCCGCTTGCGCCAGAACTTTAAGGCCACGCTTTATAAAGAAGATCCCGAGCACCGATTTACCGGCCAGCATCCTCAAAGTATGTATCTGAATTCAGTCGGATTTTCGCCGGATGGCAGTCAGGTTGTTTCCCAGGGGATCGATGGCACCTATCATGCGTGGAACCTTGCGACCGGCAAAAAAATCAAAAGACCGGAGCGATATGCAACCAAACTGTCGACGGTGGCCTACTCACCGGATAAACGTTTCTATGCCAGAGGGACGCGTGAAATCTATGTTCGAAAAACCAATAATGATCGCATTGTCAGGACACTCAAGGGGCACAAAAAACAGATCACGGCCCTTGCTTTTTCATCCGACGGCCGCTCCCTTCTTTCCGGTGATGGCGGTGGCCATTTGATCCTGTGGAACGTCGCACTGGGGCTTGCGGTCAAAGAATTTTCCGGCCATCTGGCGGCTGTCACTTCGATTGACTTTTCGCCGGCCGGACGATTTGTGGCCACCGGCAGCTGGGATAACTCCTGTCGGATATGGGATATCGCCAGTGGGCGGGAAATCGTCAAGATGATTGCTTCCCCGGACGGTGAGTGGATCACCTCCACGCCGGATGGCTTTTACACCAACAGTCCGGAAGGGCATCATTTAATTCATTGGAGTGTGCCGGGTGAATTCGAGACCTACAGTTTTGAACAATTCGAATCTAAATTTAAACGCGCCGATATCATTGCCGCAAGACTCCGCTGGAAGGGTGAGGTCAATCTGACCCCGGCCGAAATTACCAAACCCCCGCGGATCGCCATAAAAGGACAGAATGAAGTTATAACCATTTTGGAAAAGCAATATCCACTGCAGCTAACCGCCTCAGATTTTGAAGCCATCGAAACCCTGCGTGTATTTTTAAATGGCAAACCCGTTCATGAAATTGCCGTAGCGCCCGATCAGACCGAATTCAATCTATCGGTGCCGCTGGTTTTCGGGGTCAATCGGATTACGGCGGTCGCCTACGATGCAAGGGGTTTCTCAAGTAATCCCAAATTTGTTGATGTGATCTCCAAGAATCCGGACCTGCAGCGGCCGAATCTGCATGTGTATGCCATTGGCATCAGTCGCTATGCGCGCATGCAAAGCGAGTGGCAATTGGAGTATGCCCATACCGACGCCGGTGCCATCATCGAGGCTTTTAAAAGCCAGGAGGGCAAACTGTTCGGGACCGTAACCAGCACCCTGCTGGTGAATGAACAGGCCACGGCGGAGACCATTTTGGAAAATTTATGTGCCTTTGAAAAAAGGGGTGGCGTAGATATATTTGTAATCTTTATGGCCGGCCATGGCCTTAAAACCAGCGACGGAGAATACTACTTTTTAGGATACAATGGCACTTTTAATGAACCGCACAGCGATGGTTTAAACTGGAATCGGCTCAAAAAATGTCTCAGCCGTGCCAAAGGCCGCGCCACCCTGTTTTTGGATGCCTGTCATTCGGGCAGCATCGTCAATGAAACCGTGGTCCCCAACGATGAAATGGCCCACCAGTTTTTTACCGGCGAACGCGCCGGTGTCATGGTGTTTACCGCATCCAAAGGGCGCCAGTCTGCGATGGAAAGCCCCGATATCGGGGGCGGTTTCGGTGTCTTTACCTGGGCGCTCACACAGGGTATCGGCGCCAGGGCCAGCGAAGCAGATGTGAACGGAAATCAAGTGGTCGAATTTATGGAACTGGTCAATTTCGTGGAGCGTTATGTGGCTGAGCTTACCAATGGTGCCCAGACGCCCTGGTTATCTCGGAAAGAATTATTTGGGGATCTGCCCATCGCGACTGTGGAATAGTTTTTCGGCCGTATGGCATCGCGTCGTAAAAATCGCCCGCACCATTGCCGACTTAGAGGCGACAAAAAATATCAACACCACCCATATCTCCGAAGCCATACAGTACCGCAATCTGGATTGCAACGTGCAGTTTAAATAGAATTTTTAATACTGATTGGTGCGAAAGGGCCAGATGTAATTACAGAAGGGACACTCCCCGTTATTTCAGGAACGATCGTTTTTTATTTCGAAGCCTTTTCCTTGTGCAAACGGTCCATGGTTGCGTCCACCACGGTTGCAAAGCGGGCCAGGCCATCGTTGCCCTGCGGATGTTCCACCAGGGCCACGATGATGTACTTAAAGCCTTTTTCTTTGTTCACGATGACACCGCTATCCGCATGAAATCCTTTCCAGGTGCCTGATTTGCGATAAATCTCAGAGCCCGGGTTTGATTTTTGGATGCCTTTTACGAATTTATGTCGAATCCCCGGCTTGGACAGGATCTCGAAAAAATCAGAGATATATTGCTCGGACACCAGGCGGCCGGTCTCTGCCAGATAATAAAACCGCGCGGCCTGCATGGCGGTGGCCCCGTGGGAGATATTATTGAGCGGATCCCCTTTCCACCGCGGCCCACCGCTGTAGTCGCGACCGACCCATAAACCGCCGTTGTGTTTGGGATCGTAAAGGCGATATTTTTCGGATTGCAGAATTTCGGCCAGGTTTTCGATGCCGACCCGATTGAGAATGGCGGTGGCCGCTTTGTTGGACGAGTTGCGGATCATGCGGGTAAGCTCGGCACGGATTTCTTCGTCCAGGGTTATCTCACCGCGCTCGATCTGGACAAACGCACCCAGCAGGATGGCGATCTTGGGCAGACTGGCAGCATACAGCATAACATCCGAATTAACACCGGCAGCTTTGGGGTGCTTCACATCGGTAATATCCACCACGACAAACGCCACTTTTTTATTATCTACAGCCTGTTTGTATTCACCCCGAAATTCATTTTTGAGCGCGATTGCCAGCGCTTCTTGGAAATCCGGATCAAAGCGCTCCCGCAGTGACGGATAGGTTGAAACTTGCGCTTTTTCAGGCGTAAAATCCCGGCAGCCGATACTCAAAACCAAAAGTGTCATCAGCAATGCGCGAAGTGATAAACGAAGTATCTTATATTTTATTCTTTTCATGGGAAATCCTTTTGCGTTAGGTAAGCATGCAGGAACTATTTTTAATTTTTAACCGAAACCGGAGGTTGTCAAATACGGAATAAGCGTTTGGATGGTGAAACGATTGGCAACTTGCTTATCAATGGTGATTTTAAGATCATTGAATCGGGATGAATCCACTATCTGTCTTGCTTGCTAACAGATAACGGGCGGTTTTATTAAATCAGGGATTAAAATTTTTATTTTTAGTGCGCTTCTTGATGTGCTCCTTATTCATGAATACTATCTAAAGGCTACTATTGAAATCTCGATTTGCGTTTATCTTTGGCATCTCCAATCGAAATCGTCAATTGCGTTTTCTAAAAATGACTGCAAATTTGTTTAAATGGATTCAGTTGGTTTTATTATTACTATTGATGCTGATGAACAGTTTTGACAGTTATGCTCAGGGACCGGGGCCATCAGGAGACCCAATTATCATGCGGATTATCAAACTGGATTATGCCGAGGCCGAGCATCTCGTTTCTATATTGGAACCCTTTCTATCCCCGCAGGGTCGAATCATGGCATATACACCGACCAACCGTCTGATTATCAGAGACCGGCAATCAATCGTCGAAGAACTGGTCAGGGTCATCAAAGGAAATTAGATCCATAAATTATCTGGCATTGAGGCCTTATGATCAAGATTGAAAACATTCTGGTTCTGGTAGATTTTTCAGAAGCATCAAGGTATGCGGCCGAATATGCGGCATCTCTGGCTCAAACCCACAAAGCCCGGCTATATGTGCTGCATGTCAAAGCGCCTTTTCCGGTTCACGGACGCATGGCAGCGGGAGCGTTAGAATATGTCCAGGAACATAATATCAAAAAGGAGAAGACCCGACTTTCAGAAATCATTCCAACAGAGTTGAAAAATTGCATCAGGGTAGAAGAAATTCAGGTAACCGGCATGCCGGTTCATGGGGTTATTATTGAAAAAGCCAAAACGCTCGGCGTGGATGTCATCGTAGTGGCTTCGCAAAACCACAAAGGATTGATGCGTTTCTTTAAAAAAGACATTACCGAAATGGTGATGCGAAAGGCGCCCTGTTCGGTATTTTTAGTTCGAAACCCTCAAAACCGGGAAACGTCTTCTAAAGATTCCGATGCCGATTTTGCGAAAACGTTATCAAGGTAATCGAATAGAAAACATGGGGAAAGGGGAAAATATGAAAATCAAACCTCAGTTATTCATAATTTTGATGGCCTCGTTGGCCGGCTTTATGGGTGGCTTGGTTTCACATTACATTTTTAAAACGCGGCCCGCGTTTGCTGTAAAAGCCACTCAATATCAAAAAGTAATTATGGCCGAGGAGTTTAGAGTGGTCGATAAAGAAGGAAAAATATTAGGCAGCTTCGGAACTCCGAGCAACGTGCAAGATGCGAACGCCGCTGATGACGAAAATCCGGCTCCATTTCCGCAATTACGCCTGGGTCAGCAACCGGGCTTTCAAATTATTCTTTCGGCCGGCGAAGCCGGCGGATCCAGCATCATCATGACAGATAAAAACAGTACGGTCCGCACCGTCATCGGAAATACGCAGTTTTGGCTTCCAATGAAGAAAGTAACCCATAAAACCCAGGTCGCTTCAATTGTTTTGTTCGACCAGTTCGCCAGGCATCAATGGTCGACGCCGCCTGTCAGAACCGAGCTCGGCAGATAAAAGGAGTGGGCCAGCCGACTGGATATGTTCCGAATGTCGCGCGTTTTAGCCGGCGATCAATTTGATCAGGGTGATTTCGGAGGGAGATCCCACCCGCATGGGCGGGCCCCAGTAGCCAGTGCCGCGGCTGACATAAATCTGGGTGTTGGCGTGTTTATGCAAGCCGGATACGTATGGCTGGGAAAAACCCACGAATAGATTCCAGGGAAAAAATTGGCCGCCGTGGGTGTGGCCGGAAATCTGCAGGTCATATCCGGCCCGGGCGGCTTCAAAAATATTTTTGGGCTGGTGGGCCAGAAGTATCTTGACATCCGCCGCTGGTGCGGACTTCAGGGCCTTGTGTGGATCTGAGCGATGGTTCGGCAGCATACGGCCCTCACGATAGTCGGTAACACCAGCCAGCACAATCTTGTGTTTGCCACGGGCTATCGTTCGGTGCTCATTTAGCAATACCGAAAAACCAAGACGCTGGACCTCCTCAATCCATTCGATTGCCCCCGAGTAATACTCGTGATTTCCGGTAACAAAGTAATTGCCTTGGGCCGACTCAATCTTTCCCAGCGGAGCCGCATCATCGGTCAGCTGTCTGACAGAACCGTCCACCAGATCACCGGTTAACGCCACAATATCCGCATTTAAGGTGTTGACAACCGCAACGATGTCTTCCACCGCGGGTCGGCGAAATGTGGGACTGATATGCACATCTGTAATCTGGACAATTCGAAAACCGTCAAATGGGGCTGGAAGATGGGGTATCGGAACCGGTACCTCTTTAACCTGCGGTGTCTGTCTGGCCTCGGCAATACCATAACCCGTCGATATGGCCGCGGTTGCCAGAATCCCATAATTCACGGAATTGACCAGAAACCCCCGGCGGGAAGGATTCTCAATCGGATTGGGTGTTGCTTTTTTCTGACTCGACTTTGACAGTCGCGTCCGGATTTTATTAAACGCGCCTGCGGGCAGCCACAATAAATCCCTGATGACCACACAGGTAAATACAAAGCTTAAAAAACCAACCCCCAGATACCCGGACCAGACAAGAACATCTATTACGCCATTGTCAACGCCTGTGCGACGAAAAATAATCATAATGACTGGCAGATGCAGTGTGACGACAATGCCGCAGGCAATTACAAACTTCCACAGATGTTTGAAAGAAGTGCGATAGAACAACCTGAGGGTGATGTAAGTTGCCAGTAGCGCTGATATGGCAAAAAATATGATGAAAAACCAGACCATTTCCAACCTTATTCGCTTGGGTTCTTTTCGGCCTTACCTTAGAGCTAAGCACCGATGTTCAATACTATAATAATCAAATTGCGATAAACAAATATTATATTCAAGAACCTGATTGAGCGCCAATCCTTACTTTCAAAAAAATAAAGTAATCTTTGCAAATTTCAAGTATCGGCACTATGTTATTGGGGGCACAACGCCCCCCTTTTCTGAAAGTTAGGTGTAATTTTTATGAACCAGCAACGTCTATTAACTGGTTATCAGGTTTTGGCTGCTTTCGCATCATGCGCATAAACTCGCAAAAATCAATCGAAAAAAAAGAGCAAGTGCAAAACATAATCAAAAAAACGTTCACAAGCAAAACCCAGCGCATGGTATCTGAGGAATAAAGATGAAAATAAAGTCGATTGTGCTAAGCGTCGCGGTTGCCGTCTTTTTTGTGATTTTCGCCGGGCTGGTGTTTCTGCCTGCGATCCTATCCAGCGACACGCTAAAACCCCGTCTACTGCAAGCAGTCAATCAGAATCTGCCGGGGCAGCTGCAAGTTGAGGAATGGAGGTTTAAATGGTTTAGCGGAATAAACGCCAGGGGTATTACCTATGATCATCGCCAGGAAAATCTGCTGGTCACAATAGCCGAATTGAAGGGATACCGCGGGCTGGTGCAACTGCTGATCGACACCGGCAGCCTGGGTGGCGTCGAAGTCGTAAAACCACGAGTGATTTTTTATCTTTCAGATACGACGCCATCGGATTCGTCTCGGAAAATCGAATCCACTCAACAGGCCGGACTGCCGGCCTTTTCAGGCATACTTAAAATTACCGACGGCGCTATCGTTACCGTGAAACCGGATCAAAGCGAACAGGTGGTGGTTAACGATCTGGACCTTTTTGTGGACATATCAGATATCCAGCAGCCCATCGCCTACCGCGTTTTTCTGACATCTGGCGATACCGTTGGGCGCCTGGCCGGTGAAGGCACCATCACCCTTTCCCGGGATGACCCGCTCAATCTGAATGCGATTAAATCCAATGCCAAACTGAAAATCACAAACTGGGAAATGGGAGATGCCCTGGCCATATTGGCTTCGCGCGGCAATTATCCCTCGGGCAAAGGGCGCTTGAACGCCGATCTGGCATTGCGCGGAAGTGCTTCAGAAAATCTGGACATTGCCGGCCATGCGGCCATCAAGCAACTTCAACTCTGGGGCGGACCGCTGGGCCTCGACCGACCTGCGGTGAGTAAAATCGACATGCGTGTGGACGGCACCATCATCCAGAGCACCCTGACTTTAAAGCAGCTGAAGTTTCAATCCTCTCTGGCAAACGGATCGGCAACGGGCAGTTTTACCAACCAGGGTCAAAAGCGCTTAAACGGCACCGTCGATTTCAACCTGGCTGAAATATTTACCCAGCTGCCGCATACAATGAAACTTCGCGAGGATACGAAATTGTC
>CAJICI010000707.1_pt1 | contig 9762 bp, 9 predicted proteins | sample 9199571 | NCBI WGS metagenome assembly CAJICI01 (sample SAMEA7708329, study PRJEB35096) | sediment metagenome | biome: marine neritic benthic zone biome [ENVO:01000025]; feature: sediment [ENVO:00002007]; material: shallow marine sediment [ENVO:03000034] sea grass bed [ENVO_01000059] ...
ACCCACTCAAACCCGAATATTAGCAATTGCACATCGTCGGTTTTCAGTTTCTTGAGCAAGGCCGATTTTACCTTGTAGCGTTTTAGAAAACTGCTTTGAAAAATAAATTCCCGAAAACCGTCAATATTGTATGTTGCCATAAAAGCCATCCGGGCTTTGGATCCCTCCGGTCCCTCCAGCCCCCATGGATCATCCTGGAACAAACGTTTTACTTCTGCCCACCGCATGGTCATTTTGTGGTAATATCCCGCTTCCTGATCCTCAAACCACTCCGATAGGGTCCACTCATCGTCTTCCTCATGTCCCCGGCAAAAATCCGGCGGTTTGAAAAAATATACGGGGGTGTCTTTTTTCGTTTTAGCATCATAGATTATGCCCTGCTCAAAGGGAAACGTCCGACAGGTATCCGGCCGGTCCGGATAAACCGAACACCCGTCAATGGTTAAAAGGGAACAGGTTTTTTCTTCCGTCGATGACATGCGCAAAAGCACTTCCGGAAAAAAATTCGAGGGCCTTAAAACAACGTCGACGTATTGATCAAGGAATTCATCAGAAGTTAAACCGAGGCATTGTTTCAGGCGAACCACATCATAGGGGTACAAAAACAGGTTTAAATTTTGGCAGCAGCGATTAAAGCAGGAAACGTCGGGATGGCAGCGGAAATTGAAAATGTCATCCTTTTTTATTCTTAATCCTGGTAATTTATCTATGTCTTCTATGTCGATGTTTTTCATGTTTATATCAGATGAGAGACGACAGAAAACAGAAGACAGATGAAATGTCAGAATCTTCAGAATTGCTTAGGTCGAAATAGAGCTCTGAGTGTACAGCTGAGCCACCTGGTTGATGTCAGCAGACGTCTGGACCTCTGCCCTCTGTCATCTGTTCTCTGACTTGTGTCCTCTGTCATCTGTCCTCTGTATTTTGAGCAATACTGACGATCATCTCCGCGACGGTCATTTTAATCTTACCGTCCGCCCCCAGCGCCTGTTTAAACTCCTTTTCCAGCCCTGCCATCTTCATGTAAAAGGGGGTGCGGTCGTACCTGTAATAGGACTTATCCGCACAGCGCTCGTCAAAGGTATGGCAGCCCGGCACATGGATGACTTCATAGCCGGGTTTATGAAGTTCATGCGGGATGCCGTGCATTCGGCATATCATCGGCCGGTATGGATACAGGGTGCAAAGGCTGTCGCTATTTAGCGGGCACATCAGTCTTAGCGGCATTCCTTTTTCATCAGCTGCGGCGGTTTCCCGCAGGATTTCCCTGGCTTTCTCCATAACCCCGTCTTTTTGGGTAGGGTTCAAGCTCTCAAAACCCCGTGCCAGGTAACAGTATTCCAGATAGGTATGATGATGAAAACGCGTCAGGCAACAATTGTCAGTGCACCCGTCACATTGAAACTCGTAGTGATTGATGGCCCGCGCATATTCTTCATCCATGGCGGCAAATATCTCTACAAGCCGTTCGAGAAAATCGTCCATAAGGGGCTTGTCGATATGTTTGGGAATCATTTCCAACTCTATTCAAATATAACAATTCAAGGTTGAATTTAAATCTCAAACCAGCGGGGACGGAAAAAAGATTTTTTTATACAGATTCAAAGCAGAGCGGTCTGTCATGGAGGCAATAACATCGCAAACTGTGCGTTCTTTGGAATTATTGTGGTTGTAACTTTTATCCATTTTTAGTTCGATAAGCTTTTGTTCCAGCAGCATGTCATTTCCGAGAAAATAGCTGTACAGCTCCGACAGTATCTTTTTGGCTTTTTCAAAATCCTTATGAACTCTGGCCGAGCGATAGACATTCTCGTATAAAAATTGTCTCAGATCAATCATGGCCGAATAAACATCATCACTCATTTGCAGTTTGAGCTCACCGTCACGGATCTCGCTGGCGGAAATCAGATCCCGTATCATCACCGTGGCCCGCTCCGAATGTGATTGGCCCAGAATATTCATGCAACTTGAGGGTATCTGGCTGGTGCTGATGACCATGCTGCGAAGCGCATCTTCAAGGTCATGATTCAAATAAGCCATGATATCGGCAATACGCACAATCCTGCCCTCATAGGTGCAGGCCATTTCAGCCGGATCCTCGGGGATGATTTTGCCGAACCCTTTGGAATGCTTTGAAATCCCGTCCCGAACCTCATAGGTCAGGTTGAGCCCCCGACCGTTATTTTCCAGGATCTCAATCACCCGCAAGCTTTGTTCATTGTGAGAAAAATCCGCAGAATAGATTTCTTTAAGGGCCGTTTCCCCGCTGTGTCCGAAGGGCGTGTGACCAAGATCATGCCCCAGAGCAATGGCTTCGGCCAGGTCCTCATTCAGCAAAAGTGCTCTTGCCATGGCCCTGGCCATCTGGGCGACCTCCAGGGTATGGGTCAGACGGGTTCGGTAGTCATCACCCATCGGCGAAAGAAAAACCTGGGTTTTGTGCTTCAGGCGGCGAAAGGCATTGGAGTAAACAATACGATCGCGGTCCAGTTGAAATGCAGTTCGGACAGGACAGGCTTGTTCCTCTTTGGCCCGCCCCCGGGTTGAATCGCTCAAACAACCGAAGGGTGACATAAAGTTGCGTTCGCGCTTTTCAAATTCCTCACGGATTGACATGGGACACCCTACTTAACAAATTTTAAAAAAGTGTTATATTACCAGCAGGATTGAAAGAATGTAAAGGATAAATCTAACCGTTCAGGGTTCAGCGTTCAGGGTTCAGGGTTATGACAATTCTGATTGTCAGCCAAAAGACCCTGAATACGGCACCAGTCATAGACCTGCAATACAACTGCGGGTATGCCCCAAATTCAAAACCCTGAACCGTGAACCCTGAACCCTGAACCTTGCGTTATGAACGGCCACCATTTAATACTGGGTGAACTCGAGGATTTCATCACCGGAGAGACCCTGAAGGACACTCATGATGAGCGCTATCGGCAGCGACTGGCACGCCTTCTCGTTGACCAAAATGGATACGCGAAAGGTGACCTTGTGCCGCGCAAGGGCCTGATCGTAACGGCTGGAAATAGCAGGGCTGTCATCAAAATTGATATTCTGGTATACCTCTCCGGGCGTGCCTGCATGATTATTAATTTTGGACCCGGATCGATTGTCACCCGCCGACGCTCACTTCTGGCCATATCTCGAATCCTGGAGCCATACCAGATCCCTGTCGTGGTGGTGACCAACGGCGAAGATGCGGAAATTTTAGAAGGGTCATCGGGAGATGTCATTTCCCGGGGTTTGGACACCCTGCCGTCTAAATCGCAGTTGATGGCTATCGCCGCCGGAAGCAATTTCAAACCGATTGCCGCCGACCGTGCAGAAATGGAATCCCGACTCGCATACTGCTATGAGGTCGATGGCAGCTGTCCATGTGACGAGGATGTATGCAAATTAGAAGATGTTGATTTGTGATCGGTATCTTTTTGATATACCAATTGAATGGATTCTTATTTCCTGTAAATCCTGTTGATCCTGTCTAATGCTTTTATAAAAAAAGGATCCATTCAATAATATACTATTTTTCGATACGGGTAACTATGGACTATGATCGTTTCATGATAAAGGCTTTGGAGTTGGCCAAAAAGGCGCTCGCGGTGGGTGAGTTCCCGGTGGGCTGTGTTATGGTTCACCGGGATGAAATTATTGTGACCGGCGTTCGCAAAGGCAGCACCGCAGATGATAGAAATGAGCTGGACCATGCCGAAATGGTGGCCCTGAGGAATTTAAGCAGGATCGAAAAACCCGTCAACCCCGGCAAAATCGCTATTTTCTGCACTATGGAACCCTGCATGATGTGTTATGCAGCTCTGATTCTCGCCGGTATCGGTAAAATTGTGTACGCTTACGAAGATGTTATGGGCGGCGGATGCAAGTGTGAGCTATCACACCTAAGCCCTCTATATAAAAATAGCAACATCACGGTCGTTGCGGATGTGATGCGTACAGATAGCCTCAAATTGTTCCAGGCTTTTTTTTCAAGTCCCGACAACGATTACTGGAAAGACAGCCTGCTGGCGGAATATACGCTTGCTCAGTAAAGGTTCAGGGTTCAGGGTTCACGGTTCACGGTTCAGGGTTCATACGCCTCCGGCGGTTTCAGAACTTCAGAAGTTCGGAAATTCAGAGCAACCCTGAACGCTGAACCCAGAACCCTGAACCTTATACGGTTTTTAATTCGTATATTGACAATATTCCGGTAAGACCTAATTTTATAGCCAATTTGTAAATTTCGCTTGCATTTTTTTCTTGCTTTTCTTAATTTTGTTGTATATTCAACCGGATGGATTCTCGTACAAATCAGAGGCAGCGCCTGTCAACGTTAACAACCGGCAGCCACTGACCCGTTTGCCTGCAATAGCAAACCAGACCATAATTAATAGACGAGGAGGTAAGACATAGCTGCACCAAGACGACCGCACCGACCAAATCGTACAGACAGGGTTAATATCAATAGAAATATTAGGGCCAGAGAAGTAAGGGTTATCGACCCGGACGGCAACCAGGTCGGCGTTATTCCTACGGTTGAGGCCCTTGACCAGGCGGCTGAATTCGGCCTTGACCTCGTGGAAGTTTCACCCAATGCCAATCCGCCCGTTTGCAAGATAATGGATTACGGTCGTTATCGCTATGAGCAAACTAAAAAGAAGCAGGAAGCTAAAAAGAAACAAAGCACGTTCCAGGTAAAGGAGATTAAAGTTCGCCCCAAGACGGGTGAACATGATCTGCAAACCAAAATCGGGCACATCAAAAAATTTATCGGTCGCCGGGACAAAGTTAAAGTGACCGTAATTTTCAGAGGGCGTGAAATCACCCTGTCCAAACTTGGAATGGCCGTGCTGGAGAAAATTGCCGGTGAGACTGAAGAAATCGCCATAGTCGAACAGGCGCCAAAATTTGAAGGCCGCACTCTGGCAATGATCCTGGGACCGAAATAATCTGCCCTTTTGAGCAGTTACTTAATTTATATAAGGTACCGACCGAGTAACTAAAGACAAAGTTATGAACTTGACGTTGGCGTGGGCCGGTCTTCATAAGCTCACGCCATCTATTTTTATTATGCTAAAATATGAATTAATTGATTGCCGGTTTGAATTAGGGAATGTTTAAGCTGGCAGATGAAGGAGAATATCATGCCGAAAATAAAAACCAATCGCGCTGCTGCCAAACGTTTTAAAAGAACCGGAACCGGTAAATTTGTCTTCAGAAAATCGCATGCCAGCCATATTTTGACCAAGAAGACCACCAAACGGAAACGATCGCTGAGGAAACCAAATATTATTGCCAAATCCGATAGAAGAGAGATACGGTTGCTGCTGCCCAATGGATAGCCTCACAGAGGACAGATGACAGAAGTCAGAGAACAGAGGTCAGAAATCAGATGACAGATGTCGCTGAAACTGGAATTGGGAATACGGACCGCGTAACACGCAACATGCAACCCGTAACCCGGATTCCCGCAACACGCAACACGGAACGGTGACCATCTGAAAGAACCGAACGAAGATAACCATCAAAACGATCCAATAGATCAAGCAAGATAAACGAGGTAAACAAAATGAGAATAAAACGCGGAATCAAAGCCAGAAGACGCCGCAAAAAGGTTTTGAAATTAGCCAAAGGATTTCGCGGCGGTCGCAGCAAGCTGTTTCGCACAGCAACGGATGCTGTAGATAAAGCCTTGATGTATTCCTATCGCGACCGACGAACGCGGAAACGCGATTTCAGAAGACTCTGGATTACCAGAATAAATGCCGCCGCCAGACTCAACAATTTGCCGTACAGCAAATTTATCCGGGGGCTGAAACTGGCAGGGGTTGAACTTGACCGCAAAGTTCTTGCCGAACTGGCGATCTCGGATCCTGCCGGATTTGCAAAAATAGCGAATCTGGCCGCCCAACAGCTATAGGAATGACAAATGTCTAATGACAAATGACGAATTAAGGAATTCTATCATTTTTTAAATTTTAATAATGATGGAGCGAAGCGACTTCCACCATTATTCATTAGTCATTCCCCATGGTGTCTCGTGGAAAACGATCTGGATAACATAAAACAGCAAGCGCGCGATGAACTGGACGAAGCCGAAACCAGCCGGGACATTGAGGATATCTCCACACGCTATCTGGGTCGTAAAGGAATCCTGACACAATTTCTGCGCAATATTTCGAAACTTCCAGCCGAAGAAAGACCGGCTGCCGGGAAAAACGCCAACGCTGTCAAAAAAAACCTGGAATCAGCCTTAAAAGCCGCGGCTGAAAATCTCGTGTCCCGGGAAGCCAAAAAGGAAGCATCCATCGACGTTTCTCTGCCGGGCCGTTCATCCGCTTACGGCACGTTGCATCCGATCAGCCAGGTGAACCAGGAAATGTGTGACATATTCTCAAGCCTGGGATTCGATATCGGCGAGGGGCCGGAGGTGGAGTCGGACTGGTACAATTTCGAAGCCCTCAATTTCCCCAAGGATCATCCGGCAAGGGACATGCAGGACACCTTCTTTGTCAGCGACGATGTCGTATTACGGACCCACACCTCACCGCTTCAGATCCGAACCATGGAAAAACAGCCGCCGCCGGTAAGAATCATCACGCCCGGCAAGGTGTACCGGTGCGATTCTGACCTGACCCATACGCCCATGTTTCACCAGGTAGAAGGATTGCTGGTGGATGAAAACATATCATTTGGTGATCTCAAAGGTATTCTCACCACATTTGTCCACCAGATGTTCGATCAAAAAACGAGTTTGCGGTTTCGTCCGAGTTTTTTCCCGTTTACCGAGCCCAGTGCGGAAGTGGACATATTGTGCGTCATATGCCGGGGGCAGGGCTGCCGGGTCTGCTCCCATACCGGCTGGCTCGAAATTCTCGGTTCCGGAATGGTCCATCCGGCGCTTTACGAAAATGTGGGCTATGAAGCAGACCGCTATACCGGATTCGCCTTTGGAATGGGTGTGGAACGAATCGCCATGTTAAAATACGGAATCGATGACATCCGCCGTTTTTTTGAAAATGATATGCGGTTTTTGTCTCAATTCTGATTTAGTTAAATAGTTGATTGGTTGAATAGTTAAATAGGGTAAAAGGATTTCAATCTATTTGACTATCCGATTAATTTCAAAATTATTTATTAGAATAAAATTGGTTTCAGAGCCTCGAATCAGGTTCAAGGGCAAGGCGTCCAGCGGATTGAAAGCGGAGCGTACACGCTAGTACGTGAGCATTTCAATCTGCTGGACAACGCAGCCATTGGGCCTGAGGCGGGGTTCTGAAACCAATTTTGAGGAAAAAATGAAGGTAAGCCTTAGCTGGCTCAACGACTACATAGACATCCGGATGGATGCCGCCGATCTGGCGGATGCTCTGACCATGGCCGGTCTGGAAGTGGACTCGGTAACGGATCGCTATGCCTACCTGGATTCGGTCCTGGTCGGCCATGTCGCCGAAGTGAATCCCCATCCCAACGCAGATAAACTGACGATCTGCAAAGTCGAAACGGGAGGCCGGAGCCACATGGTGGTTTGCGGGGCCCCGAATGTCTCCGAGGGCATGCTGGCACCTCTGGCGCTACCCGGCACGGTTTTGCCGGATGGCACCCGGTTGGAGGAAAGTGTTATCCGGGGTGAAAAATCTCACGGGATGCTGTGCAGTGATCTGGAACTGGGACTCGGCATCGATGGCAGCGGCATCTGGTCGCTGGATCCCTCATTGCAGGTCGGAAGCCGCCTGGTTGAGGCTCTGGGCCTGGCAGACACCGTATTTGAATTTGATTTAACCCCCAACCGGCCCGACTGTCTCAGCGTAATCGGCATTGCACGTGAAATAGCAGCCATCCAGAAGACGGGGCTCAAATATCCAGATTATCGTCTCGACGATAAAAAGGATGACATCTCCAAATTGACGTCGGTCACCATCGAAGCCCCCGATCACTGTCCGCGCTACACGGCCAGGCTCGTTGAGAATATTGTGATAAAGCCCTCTCCCTTCTGGTTGCAGGATCGCCTGCTGTCTATCGGCTTAAGGCCGATAAACAATATCGTCGACATTACCAACTTTGTTATGATGGAGACCGGTCAACCGCTGCATGCGTTTGATTTCGATGAGCTGGCAGAAAATCGGATTGTCGTAAAAACGGCTGCTGATGGCGACAAATTTGCGACCCTCGACCAGAAAGAGCGGCTGCTCAACTCCCACATGCTGATGATATGTGACGGGGAAAAGCCGGTCGGCATCGGTGGTGTTATGGGAGGATTGAACTCCGAAATTGAAGACACCTCCACCCGGGTATTGATCGAAGGCGCCCATTTTAATCCGGTCAGCATTCGCAAGACATCAAAGACCCTGGGGCTGAACACGGACGCATCCCATCGTTTTGAACGCGGCGTGGATCCGGAAGGCACTGTCCGGGCTGTTACGCGGGCTGCCGCCCTTATGGTGGAACTCGGCGAGGGGACCATGGTTGAAGGGATCATCGATGAATATCCGCTGCCCCAGAAGGTTGACAGCGTGACGCTGAGTGCCGCACAAACTCACCGGTTACTGGGCATCCGTCCGGAGGGCAGTGAGATAAAAGAACTTCTCGAATCCATCGAATTTAAAATCGAAAAAATGACCTCAAATGGTGCAGACGAGCAACTGGTCGTGGTGCCGCCCTCCTACCGCATGGACATTTCACGCCCTGAGGATTTGATGGAAGAAGTTGCCCGGCTTGCGGGCTATAACAATATTCCGACCACTTTTCCGGCGATGCCGGCCGAAGGCCGCCCGCAAAACCGCGCCCTGGTGCTCAGGAATCGCCTGAAAAATTTGATGACAGGATTCGGATTTACCGAGGCAATCACTTACAGTTTTGTCGCTGAAGCATCATGCGACCGTCTGAAGATTAAACCGAAAGATAAACGGCGAAATTTCATCCATATTTTAAATCCCCTGTCGGAAGATCAGGCGGTCATGCGGACCTCTCTGGCCACCGGATTGATTGAAACCGCTGTCGGAAATATTGCCCGTCAGATTAAAAATCTTAAACTATTCGAAATCGGCAAGATCTTCATTAAAACAGAATCCCAGGAACTGCCCGGGGAGCCCGAATACCTGGCTGCATTGTGGACGGGTGCCCGCCATGGCACGTCGTGGCACGGCCGCGAGATCAACTGTGATTTTTATGACATAAAAGGCATTGCCGAAGGGCTGATCGAGGCCCTGGAACTCGAAAACATTCGCTTCACCGCAATGGCTGATAGTGATTGCGAATATACCCGTCCCGGTTACACTGCGGCCATCAAGACCGGTGACACACCGGTAGGCCTGGTGGGTGAAATTGATCCGCAGGTTCGGGAAGTGTTCGATTTAAAGCAGCCGGCCTATATTCTGGAACTCGATCTGGATAAAATTTATCCGCTAATCCCGCAGGCCAAAAGCTACCACCCGATCCCCAGATTTCCAGCGATCTACAGAGACATTACCATTATTGTCGACCGGGACATCGAAACCCAAACGGTTCTGGACACTGCTGAAAACATGCGCGAAGCCCTGGTGGAAAGCCTTCATTTATTTGATGTTTTCGAAGGCGACCCCATTGCTGCCGGCAAAAAAAGCGTATCGTTTCGGGTTACCTACCGCTCGCCGGATAAAACCCTGGAAGACGATGATGTCAATGAGCTTCATAAAACGATAACCGCACACCTTTTAAAAGCCTTCGACGCAACCCTCCCTTAAAAGTGGTTTCAAAGCCGCATCTTACGTCCACTGGCTGCGTTGCGAT
>CAJICI010000328.1_pt1 | contig 9752 bp, 2 predicted proteins | sample 9199571 | NCBI WGS metagenome assembly CAJICI01 (sample SAMEA7708329, study PRJEB35096) | sediment metagenome | biome: marine neritic benthic zone biome [ENVO:01000025]; feature: sediment [ENVO:00002007]; material: shallow marine sediment [ENVO:03000034] sea grass bed [ENVO_01000059] ...
ACAACGCCGACCACGGAAACATTTGGCGTCGGATCCACAAACGGGGCCACGGACACGGTCACGGTCACCATACTCGATGATGCCGCGGTCGAGGCCAACGAGACCATTAATCTGCAGCTGCAAAATGTCAGCGGCCCGGCCACCATCCCCGGCGCAACCGATGATCACACCATTACCATCACCGACAACGAGGCCGGCGCCACCGTTGAATTTGAGCTTGCCAGTGCCGGTGATCTAGAATCAAACGGTGGAAATATTCCGCGATTGATTGCCAGTGGAACTTTGGTTGCCGCCCAAACCATCGACGTCACGGTTACCGGTGGTAGTGCTATCGGCGGCGGCACCGATTATACCAATGTGGTCAGTGTGACCATCCCCGCCGGCAACTACAGCGATACACCAGCTGCCACCATCAACCTGACGGTCATCGACGACACTACAATCGAACCGAATGAAACCATCGCTTTCGCCCTTGCGAACCCGAGTGCCGGCCTAACTATCGGAGACGCCAATGGTAATGCGACAACCCAGAATACGAACACTTATACCATTACCGATGACGACAGTCCGATTATTGAGTTTAACGTATCCAGTGCCAGTGACAGTGAATCCAGCGGAGGCAATATTCCTTCTTTGATAGTCAGAGGGACTTTAGCTGCCCCGGCCACCATCGAGGTTAATCCTACCGGCGGCAGCGCTACCGGCGGCGGCGTCGATTATGCAAACATCGCCATAGTGAATATACCGGCCGGAGTTTATGACGGAACCATGGCAATGGCCATACCGGTCAGCCTCAACGTTGTTAACGACACTTTATATGAAAGCAGCGAGACCATTGATCTTGTACTGGCCAATCCAAGCCCCGGCTTGACCATTGCCGATGTCAACGGTGTTGTCGGCGTTCAATCCGCTCATGTTTATACCATTTTGGACGATGAGAACTCAATCATCTTCCGTCTTGACAAGAGTGCGAACAAAACCGAAGCGACTATCGGTGACTTCATCACTTACACTGTTGAAGTGGGCAACACGCTGGCAACAGACGTACCCGATGTCAGTATAGTCGACCACCTGCCACCCAATTTCAAATACGTGAACGGCAGTGCCCGTTTAAACGGAGTCCCCGTTTCCGACCCGACCGGCAACCGGACATTGGTTTTCAATATCGGAACCGTACCCGGGTTGGTGGATGGCAACGGCAATGGCCGGGCCGACCCCGGAGAACCCGGATACCTGGAGCTGCGGTACCAGCTTGTTGTAGGCTCGGGCGCTCAGCCGGATGACTACGAAAACACGGCCTATGCTGTCAGTGGCTGTAGCACCTGCCGGATCTCCAATACCGACAGTGTTACGGTAACCATCAATCAGGACCCGCTGCAGGGATTGACCACCATTATCGGTAAAGTCTTTATGGACCACAATCGCAACGGATGGCAGGATGATGGCGATACGGGCGTGGCCGGCGCCATGGTCGCCCTGGACGACGGGACCTATGCCTTAACCGACAAGCACGGCCGCTACCACTTTCCAAGCGTACCGGAGGGACAGCGGCTGGTGAAGATCAACCTCAATACCCTGGGAGCCGGAGCCGTGGCCACCACCCGGGAGGCGGTTGTCGTCTGGCTTACACCTGGATTGCTTGCCAAGGCCAACTTTGGCGTGTTCTATGAAACCGAGACGGTGAGAATCGGCAGGCCGGGGCAGTCCGGTATATTTCTGGAGAGTCAGTTCCTGCACAAACCCCTGGAGGTAATCGGTGGTGCCGAGAACCTGGCCCTTTTAATCAATGGCGATATGGCCGAAATCCCCACCGACAACGTCCAGTTGCTGGTCGAAAACCTCAATGAGGTGGTAGAAATCAAGGGCCAGTCTACCGACCGGCAGATCCTGTTTAAAACCGAACAGGGTGGGCGCAAAGATGAGACGTCCTGGCGGTTGAAGATCCTGGATGCCGGGGGTAAAGGTGTCCGAACTCTTAGCGGCAAAGGCGCCTTACCGTCCATCATTCGCTGGGACGGCCGGCTCATCAGCGGACAGAGCGTCAAGGGCGGAGACATCTACCAGTATCAGATGGCGGTCCTGCATGCCGACGGCAGCCGCGCCACCAGCGCTCGCAAGCTTTTCGGAATCAATCAGAACACCGCCATTTTTCTCAACCTCACCGGCGAGGCCTTTATTTTCGATTCGGCTACCCTCAGCCCGAAGGCCAAACAGGTCCTGAAGGAAACAGCCGGGGTCCTGCGAAAATACCCCCAGGAAAAAGTCATTGTTGAGGGACACACGGATGCAATTGGAACGGAAGCGTATAACATCGATCTGTCCCGTCGCAGAGCAGAATCGGCCTTGAGACACCTGGTCAATGAAGAAGGGCTGCCGCGCGACCGCTTCGTGCTTAAGTGGTACGGCGAATCCCGTCCCATGGCCAGCAATCAATACGATGAAACCCGGGCACTCAATCGCCGTATCGAGATCAAAGGCCAGGTCGATGATGTCAAACGATCCAGATTATATGATCAATACCGCACCAAACCGAAGGTCAAAATCAATGGCAAACCGGTCAGGGTTGATTCCAGCGGCCGCTTTGCCCTTGAAGTGGCGGACAAATCGGTCAAGCAGTTAAACATCGAGGTCACCAATGTCCGCGGTCAATCCTATAAAACCACCATCAAGGTTCCGAGCATTGAAATCTTAAACAACGAGGAAAAAGTTTTGCTGCAATATGGCAGCACGGGCCAGGGTTACCAGGTCGGCAAACTTTCGGAAGTCCAGGCAGCAGGGGATAAAACACCTCCGGTGACCTATGAGCTGCGCGGCAAAACCGAGCCGGGCAATACTGTCTATATCGACAGGACCCCTATGACAGTCAATCCTGACGGCACGTTTACCGCCAACCTGGCCCTGCGCAGCGGAAACAATCCCTATGGCCTGGTGGTGCGCAACCCTGCCGGCATATCCCGCATCGTTAACCTGATGGCCAGAGTCGACGATCGCGACCAGGACGGAAAACTTCACGTTGCCACCGGTCCGGCGCCCAACATGCTCGTCAACCTGCCCCCCAGGGGGGTCCCGCTGAACAGTCATCACCTGACCGTGACCGGTGCCACCGATGTAGACAACAAAATCTTCATCAATGAGAAACCGGTCAAGGTTGAAATCAACGGCCATTTTTCAACCATCGTCAATCTGCCCAAAGGCAAAAGTGTATTGACGGTTAAGGCGGTCAACCCCGAAGGGCACAGCAGCATGATCGCCAGAGAGTTTGAGGTCAAGGATACCCGTCTGTTCTTCCTGGCCCTTGCAGACGGTAAGGTCGAAAGATTGATGGGCAATGATTTTATCGAAGGGGCCGGCATGGATGAAGATACCGAATACAATACCGAAGGCCGGGTGGCCTTTTACCTCAAAGGGGTGATCAAGGGTAAATATTTGATCACGGCCGCCCTGGATACTGGAACCGATGAATTTGACGAACTGTTCGATGACCTGGATGAGCGTGAAAATGATCTTCTATTAACGAACCTGGATCCCAACAAAATATATCCGGTCTACGGGGATTCCAGCACGGTGGTCTACGACACCGACAGCCAGGGAAAATTTTATCTGGCTCTCGACAGCGACGAACTGCATCTGCTGCTGGGCAATTACGCTGTTGCTCTCAGCGACACCGAACTGGCGGCCTATCAGCGAACCCTGTTCGGGGCGCATATCGGTTACCAGTCCGTTTCTAAAACGAAATATGGCGCACCCCACACCCAAGTCACCGCATTTGGCGCCAAGGTGGATCAGGTGCCCATCACCGATGAACTGCTGGCCACCGGCGGCTCGCTGTATTACCTCAGCCGAAGGGAAGTCATCGAGGGCTCCGAACAGGTTACCCTGGTCATCCGGGATCAGAATACCGGCCTGGTTCTGGCCGAGTTGCCCCAGGAGCAAAATATCGATTACACCATTATATATGATTCCGGCCGAATCCTGTTTAAGCGGCCGATTGCCACCTATACCGAGGGAGAGGAAATTATCGATCAGGGCCTGTTGCCCGGCAACCGGGTATTCATCAGGGTTAATTATGAGGCCAAGGATGACCAGTATGAGAATACGGCCGCGGGTGGTCGGGTACGGCAGCAGATCGGTGACCATGTGGCGGTTGGGGGCACCTATATCAATGACGAGCTGAGCGTCGATGACTACGAGCTTAAGGGTGTCGATGCGGAAATCCGCCTGGGTCAAAATACCCGGTTTACAGCGGAGTATGCCGAGAGCAGCGGCAGCGGAACGTTGACATTTACCAGTGTCGACGGCGGGTTGACCTACACTTCGGACGCCCCGGATACCGATCGCGAGGGAGCGGCCTGGAAGGTTGCGGCTGAAATCGATATCGGTGAATGGTTCGACTCCCCGGGCCGCTATCAGGTCGGTGGTTACTACAGACGGTTGGAGCAGGGATTTTTCACCAGCAATCGATTCCTGGATGAGGGAACCGAAAACAGCGGCCTCACCATGTCCATGGAACTGACACAGCGCGATAAAATTCGCGGTCGGTTCGACCGTGTCGATACCGACGGCACCAGCCTCAAACCTGAAACCAGGCAGGACATCGGCACCTTCCAGTGGGTCCATGATCACGGGTGGTGGTCCCTGACAGGAGAATACCAGTATCGCGACACCGAAGAGGACGCCGCCAATGAAACCGACACCAACCATTATGCGGCCGCCCGGCTTACGGTTAAACCGCTGGAAACCCTGACCGTCGATGCCGAACATCAACAGACCCTGACCGGGGATAAGAACAACCAGACAACCGTAGGAGCAAAATATCAGGTTCATCCGTCCCTGGCGCTTGAGGCCAGCGGCAAAACCGGCACCGACGGTCAGGCCGCCTGGGGTGGTGCCGTATTGACCATTGGGGATCACCGCGTCTATCTGACCGAGCGCCTGCTCAAAGACCGTGCCGGCCAAACCAAGGCAACGGTGATTGGGGCCGAATCCGCCCTGGGTGACTCCGGCAAGGTTTACACCGAATATCAGTGGGAGCACACCGAAAACGGCAGCGTCAACAAATCCGTGCTGGGGGCCCAGCGCCAGTGGGAAGTCGCCGAAGGGCTCAAGGTAAGCCTGTCGGGCCAATATGAATCCAGGGACTCCGGCTCGGAAGACGGCGACCAGCTGGCGGTTGCCGGAGGGCTCTCCTACGCCCATCCATCCGGGTTCCGGTTTACAACCCGTGAAGAGTTCCGGCGCGATACGGGAGACAGGGAGATGACCCAGTTCCTCACCAGCAATGATCTGGAATATAAAATTAATTCTGATTTCACCTCAATGGGGTGGTTCAGATGGAGCAAAAGCTGGGACGACGATACCGATGAAACCGAAGCCAGTTTCACAGAGCTGAGCGTCGGCCTGGCCTACCGGCCGGTTGCCTGGGACCGTTTCAATGCCCTGGCAAAGTATACCCTGCTGAAGCAGGATGGACCCGACGCTTTGGGGCAGGGGGAAATTTCAGAGCCCGAGATACAGGTAGCGGCCATAGACTGGTCACTGGATATCACCCCATGGATGGAGTGGGCCCAGAAGGGTGCTTACCGGAGGTTCACCGAAGAATTTGATGATATGCCATCGCAGACGTCCAGTTCGTTTCTATCGATCAGCCGGCTGAATTTCAACGTCTGGGAGGATTGGTATCTGGGCACCGAATATCGCATGTTGTTGCAGTCGGAGGCCGATGACAGCCGCCAGGGCTGGGCGACCGAGGTGATGTGGGAACCATGGGATCATCTACGGCTCGGCGTTGGATACAACTTCACCGACTTTTCCGATAATGAGTTCTCTGACAATGACTACTCCAGTCATGGCCTGTATTTCAGGTTCCAGGGCAAGTATTAGGCAGGGAGTTTGGGTTATCAGTTATTTGTTATCAGTTAATAGTCTGAAAGGGCATATAGTTATTGGTTATTCGTTAATCGTTTTAAAGGAATGAGACCTGATTTTTATCCGGTCAGTATTAGAAACAAAAAATGCAAGATACCCGTTTAAAAAAGACAATGAAACGATTTGTAGAAGGGGCGGTGGCCATCCTGCTGGTGCTGTTCTTCTTCTCGCTGTTCCTGGGGTTGCTGAACTGGCTCTTTCCCACCGGCACCAGCCTCAGGGAGATAATATCCCGGCAGAGGAGTACGGATGCGGCACATTCGTCGGGTGGCAGCGGACGCGATCTTCAGATGGTCTACGGTGACGGGGAGCTGGACCCGGCATCTTCCGGAGATCCAGCAGCAGTTCTGAATTGGGTCAGAAACAATGTAAAAAGCAAACGGGCATCTCAAATTGCCTGGCAGTCAGCCGAAGAAGGAAATCTGCTCTTCGATCGCGATGCCGTCCAGACCCTTAAGCGGTCGGCAGCCGAAATCAAATTTGACGAAAATACATCCTTAAATATGGGGCCCCAATCCCTGATTATTATCAAACGCCTGTCCCAGGATTCCAGGCGGCATGAGAAACGATCCTTTATGGTTCTGGTGGACGGCGAGCTGCGGGGGATACTGGCACCATCAGGTCCGGATTCAGTTTATCTGGAGATTGATACCCCGGGTGCCAAACTTCGCACCCAGAGCGGAGCCGAATCAGACGGCCCGGTGGATTTTAAGCTCTCTGTCAACGATGACCAATCGTCCACCATCGCTGTTTACAAGGGATCGGCAGAAATTACGGCCCAGGGCAAAACCGTGACCGTCAACGCCAATCAATCCACCGTGGTGGAATTGAACCAGGCGCCACGCGATCCCAGAGATTTACCGCGGGCCCTGATGTTGAAGGCGCCGACAAATCGCAAAAAATATTATTATCGCGATTTGCCGCCCAAAATCCAGTTTGCCTGGCAGGCATATCCTGGGGCCACCGCCTATCACCTTGTCCTGGCACGGGATCCTTATTTTCGCGACATTGTCACCGATGATCAGTTTACAGCTTCACGGTTTAGCCATGGCAACCTTCAGAAGGGCGCCTATCACTGGAAGGTCAGCGCCATGCAGGACACCATTGAGGGCTTTTTCAGCCAGATTGGGTCCTTTCAGGTAATCCAGGATCGAACACCGCCCAGGCTCCAGGTGCAATTTCCGCCGGAAACCATTTATCAGGAGCACTATACACTAAACGGTCGGGTCAGTCCCGGAGCCCGGGTTTTTATCGGAGGCCGGCGGATCAAGACTTCCGGGAACGGAAAATTCAGCCACACGTTAAAACTAGATCCAGGAATTAATATTATCGTTGTTGAGGCATTTGATTTTGTCAACAACGTTGCCTATCGCTCACAGAGGGTTAACAGGAAATTATAGGCTTCAGAGGAAAAGGACATGTTCAAGAAATTACGATTTCCCATACGATTTAAGGTACTGGTCGCCTTGCTGCTGGTAATAACGGCGGTGGTCAGCACCATTACATTTACCATGGCGAACCTCTTTCATGCGGACAAATCGGCTTATATTCATGATCTCACCTCGGAAATGGCCATGCACACGGCTGCCGAAACCCGGGCGATGCTGACGGGATACCGTGAACGCCTTCAGGTATTCACCCGCATCATGTTTGAAAATGATCTGGCTCAGGATCAGAAGTCATCGCTTCTCAAACAACTGTTTGAGGAATTCCAGGAATTTGTGGCCATCACCATATATGCTGACGGCAGAGAGCTGGCGACCGTATACGATGCCCGGTCCCTGGAAGCCGCCGGATTGAGCAAACAGGACCTGCTCGCCTACCGGCAGGCCCACCCGCCTTCCAAGGAGCTTTTTAAAGATGGCCGGCCGATTATCGCAAACTCCACTCTGGTAGCCGGCCTGCCAACCTTCACCATAATGGTTCCGCTGCAGCTCCAAAACGGCAGTGGCCAACCGGCGGTGGCGTCAGCATTTGTCCGCCTTGAAGGGCTTCAGCGCCTGGCCACGCGATCAAAGGTGTTTACAACCTTTATCGTAGATTACGAGGGAACACCGCTGGCCCATACAGATCCGGAACAAGTGATTGATCGCAACCGGGTGGAATGGATCGCAGGCATTGAAGGCCTTAAGGGAAATCAGCGCCACAGCACCACACTCGAGCATGTCCAGAACAATGTGCAAATGGTTGGTGGAATTGCCGGAATCGAATCCAGTGATCTGCTTGCCGGGGTCCAGATCCCCAAGGCAGCCGCCTATCTCGCGGCCCGGGAATTGCTCAACAATTTGATAATTGTGTCACTGGCGCTGCTGATCATGTCGGTTATTGTCAGTTTGTTTGGTGCACGATTGATTACCCAGCCCCTTGTACGTCTGTCCGGAGCCACCCGGGTGGTGGCCAAAGGGCAGTATGATATCCAGCTGGAATCCTCATCACGGGATGAAATTGATGACCTGGCCCAATCCTTTAATCAGATGGCCTCCGAACTGGATTCCCGTGAAAAAGCGCTGAAAGGCGCCCAGGCAGCCCTGGTTCAATCAGAGAAAATGGCGGCCTTCGGACAACTGGGGGCCGGGATCGCCCATGAAATAAAAAATCCCCTGGCCGGCATCCTGGGTCTGACCCAGCTGTCTTTGCGTAAATTAGAAGGCGATAGTCCACTGGCCAAAAATCTTAACATCATCGAAAAGGAAACCAATCGCTGCACTACCATTATTCAAAACCTGTTGCGGTTTGCACGGCAGGAAAAAGTCGCATTCGAGCAGGTTGAAATCAACCGGGTGGTCGCAGATGCTGTGGCCATTGTCGAACACCAGCTGGAGATGAACCGGGTGAGGTTAAAGAAAAATCTGGCCGCGGAGATTCCTTCAGTACCCGGGAATGCCAATCAGATCCAGCAGGTTCTGATCAATTTAATGATCAACGCCCAGCAAGCCATGGAAGGCCGGGCCGGAGAGGTGTCAGTGACAACGTCAAACCACAATTCCAATCACGTCCAGATCCAGGTGCGGGATACCGGTCCCGGTATACCCGCGGATATACAGGCCAAAATATTTGAACCCTTTTTTACCACCAAAGATGTCGGTAAAGGCACCGGGTTAGGCCTGTCGGTGAGCTACGGCATCATCAGGGATCACGGTGGAGACATCCAGGTTAAAAGTGCCATGGGCAAGGGAACGGCTTTTAACATCAGTCTGCCTTTAAACAATTTGAGTACGGTTTGCCCGAAATGTAAAAAGACCTATAAAATCAAGCCTGACAGTCTGGGCCGCGAAGACAAATGCAAACAGTGCGGCACAGTATTTAAACTAAAAGCACAGGGAAGGTAGCATCCAGATGAGTTTGGAAAAGGTAGATCGCGTTTTAGTAGTGGATGATGAGGAAAGCATTCGGACCGTTTTGAACGAAGTGTTGACCGATGACGGGTTCCGGGTGACCCAGGCCGCCAACGGGATGGAAGCATTGCAGATTTTAAAGGACGTCTCCCACCCTCTGGTGATATCCGATATCAAGATGCCCGGTATGACCGGGATTGAGCTGTTGAAAAAAATCAAACACTCGATTCCCGACACCGAGGTTATCATCATTACCAGCTATGCCTCGCTGGATACGGCAATTTCAGCCCTGCGCTACGGGGCCTATGATTATCTATTCAAACCATTCGAAGACATCAAACTGATCTCGGCAGCTGCCGCCCGTGCGATTGACAAAGTTCGTCTGACACGTCAAAACCGGGCCCTTTTGAAGAAACTCGAACAGCGCAACAACCAGCTGAAAAAGGCCAACAAGACCCTGAAGTGGCTGGCCCGCCGCGACGGACTCACCGG
>CAJICI010000711.1_pt1 | contig 9627 bp, 5 predicted proteins | sample 9199571 | NCBI WGS metagenome assembly CAJICI01 (sample SAMEA7708329, study PRJEB35096) | sediment metagenome | biome: marine neritic benthic zone biome [ENVO:01000025]; feature: sediment [ENVO:00002007]; material: shallow marine sediment [ENVO:03000034] sea grass bed [ENVO_01000059] ...
ATGTGTTCAATCCCTCCATCAGGCCATAGTATTTGGACATTACCTCCTGAAGAACGGCGTATTTTTCATCTACGTCAACGTCAACGTGGTAGTCGGCGAGGTTGACCTCGAGGGCTTTGGATTTTATTTTCACCAGGTTTCTCCTGAATAATTTAACAGAGGCAATACAAATTTAGACAAGAATAGCAGAGCGTAGGCGGAATTTCAAGGTGGGGATGGGGATGTTCAGATGACAGAGGTCAGAGGACAGATGTCAGATGAAAGAAGAGAGCGTTCAAATTTTTCAGTCTATCGCCAGTCTCAGGTTCTCTGTCTTCTGGAAACTGACACCCGAAACCATAAACGGGGGCAGCCTCCCAGTCAGGTTTAAACTTAAACACTATCCAATTTTATAATGATTTTGTCTTTTAGTTTTTTGGCCCTGTGCCGTATGCCATGCGCCCTATCCATATTCGCATTTGGAGGGTTGGCCTCCAAAGCGAAGAGTGATCAGAAAAGTAAAGCCCCACCCGGCACGGGTGGGGCTTTAAAAAAATAAATTTAGCGCACCAGCGCTAAATTTCGAGCCACGAATCCGAATACAGGGTTTTGCCGAGAATGACATCTACGGTCTTTACATAATCCTGCATTTCTTTATCCAGGGTATCCATGGCCGGGGCGTTGCCGTCCATGGCGGCGTAGATCAGATCGACGATATCCTGGCGTTGTCCCTTGGCAATGGCAATCAATTGATCATCCAGCGGATCGGCAATTACCGAATGCATGCCGTATCTTTGCAGCATCACCATGTAGGTCTGGTTGAGAATGGGTCGCAGATTATCGGGCGGTCCGTTGGAGATGTTGGAAAGCCCGCAGGTGCTCTTGGCCCCCGGAGACATTTCAGGCAGCATTTCCATAAACGTCATCAGGCTGATCAGCTGGGGCTGCTGGATATTCACCGGGGTTACGATGCCGTCCACCCAGATTTTTTCATTGGGAATGCCGGCTTCGTTGGCAAAGTAAAGCAGCTCAACACACAGAGCGGCCCGCTCGTTCTCGTCCCGCGGCAGCCCCTCCGGACCCCACAGCAGGGCGATAAAATCCGCATCGTGCTCCACGGCCAACGGCACCATGGGTTCATAACGCTCGGGGCGCACCATAATGGAATTGATCAGCGGCGGCCGGGGCGTGTCCTTGTAAACCTTCAGCGCTTCTGAAATCGCATCGATATTGGATGTGTCCAGGGCCAGGGGGACATCATCAACCACTTCCTGGACCGTCTTTACCACCCAGGGCATCAATTCATGCCCGTCTTTTTTAGCCGGACCAAGATTGATGTCGATGTAGTCCATGCCTTTTTCGCGCTGGAAAAGGGCTTCCTCCTGGATCGGTTTGGGATCGCGTTCTTTGTAGGCCGCACCGATCTTTTTGGAAATAACATTTAAACTTTCACCAATTAATAGCATACAAAACCTCCCTGATGTTTAGTGACAAAGTCAGTTTTTTCTTCCCATCAGACAAAGCTAACTTTGTCATATTTGGAAGTTCGTCTTAATTGGAATTCTGGAATGATGGAATTCTGGAATATTGGAGATGGCGGCTGTCGCCGTTTTTATCCCCAATATCCCATTGTTCCAGTATTCCAACATTCCATGGTTTTATTTGGCTTTGAGGAATCCGGGCAGATGCGCTGCTTCCCTTGGTCCTACGGTAATTTTCCAATCGGGCAATTCCTCTTCCACATCGCCGGCAATAGCAGCCGCGTAACCGGGAATCACCAGTTCATGGTTTTTGACCTTGTCTGCGATGCCGCTCTTTTTAACAAACATGCCGACATCATCACCGGCAAATTTACCGGCGGCCCAGGCGGTCATTACCGAAAGCCCCTCAGAATCCTTGATCAGTAGCCATGAAGGCACCCGACTGCCCTCTATTTCACCGGAAACAATAAAATAGGTCAGGGCAAAGTTGGTGGTAACCATCACCGGCGAATTCTCATCGGGATTGTTGATTTCGTAAATGCCTTCAGTAACCGTCATCGGTCGCTGTGGATCGGTGTAAATATTCAGGCGTTCCAGCAGCAGGGGGAACAGGCTCTCACCGGTAAAATCGGAAAGAACGACGATCCCGCCATACTTGGCGATGAAGGTACCCGCGACGAGGGTTTCCATATCCAGGTTAGAAGCCATTTCACAGGGAAATAAAATGCTTGGATAACCCAGTGCCCGGTTGCCGTCCTTGAGAGCGGCCCGTCTTAGGGCAATCTGATCCTCATGGGCCTGTTTAATTTCCCGTGATCCCGGATCGATTACCAGGTCCTTGATCCCTGCTTCAGTGAGCTTTTCGGTCAATGGTACCAGGGCTTCGACGGAGTCTGCCTTAACGGCCAGCGGCAGGTCGTATTCTTTGGCCAGAGCGCCGTACTCGTCGGCATTGGCTTCGGTTGCCGCATACATCATCGGTCTTTTGAAGCTGCATGCTTCAATACCGGCTTTCATAACAGCGGCATCATCGGTCATCAACGCCAGGTTGAATTCCGATGTTTCGGCAATTTTCTTGGCCGCACCGGCAAATGCCGCGCCGTCCCCGCCGGCATCTTTAAGAACAATCAGCTCAGGGCGCAGGTTTAAACCGACCCTTTCAAATTGAAAGGCGTTCCAGGATTTGAGCTTGGTTTCAAGATCAGCATCGGCGATATCTGATTCCACCACCGCTGCCAGCAGGGTCTGGTTGTAAAACGTTTTTTCATGCCGGTACTGAACGGTCTCACCACCCGTGGTGGCGGCCCTTACCCCTTTGCCGATGGCCACCGGACGAATCGGCGGTGCCGATGCTTCCGAGAGCTGCTCTCTGGCTTCATCGGAAACGTAGGGGCAGGCGTCCAGTTCTGCTTTACCCGATGCCAGGTTCATTGCAAAGGCCAGACAGGTGGGAACCCCGCATTCCTTGCAGTTGGTCTTCGGCAGGAGTTTGAAAATCTGAATACCCGTTAATGCCATTTTAATCTCCTTATCTCGTGTTACGAGTTACGTGTTTCGTGTTGCGAGTATCGCGTTGCGGGTTGCGCATTGCGCGTTACGAGTTTCGTGTTGCGCGTTGCGGGCTGCGCAGGCCGAACTTCAGACACCACGCAACCCGCAACCCGTATTCCCATAACCCGTAATTATCCGATGATCGGATCCATATCCAGGGCCGGGTGTTTTTTCTCCTGGAGGAAGGGCAAAATTTCTTCCTCGGTAATACCAACGGTTTCATCGGCAATCCGATCGTATAGATCGGGAACACCCAGTTCCTTGCCGCGTTTTTCGATCCGCTCTTTGATCTCTTCCTTGAGGCTCTTGGGCATCCACACCATCCGGCTCAGACCGCCGTCACCCAGAATAAATTTACCCTGGGTGATATTGAACTTGGAATGGCCCACAAAACCCGGCGAAGAGGCGCCTCCGCCCATAACACCGGCCAGGGTGGTAAACTTCATGCCGCAGGGAGTTTCACCCATGTAATCGCGGTGGACCGTCATCACCCCGTTGCAGGACGGCAGCATGGCCGCAATGCACTCGCAGCATCCGCAGGTGGTCATGGGATCGGTCACCATGGAGTAAAAGTTATAGTGGGTGACGGCTCCACGGGATGCCTTGTAAATAAAATCATTGACCCCTTTCCACTGACCCAGCACCGGATCCAGGCACTCACCTTTTTCGATCGGCTGGTTGGGTCCGGTGGGGTTGATTTCAAAGGAGGCCTTGCAGTCCATCCAGTTGTAAGCGCCGCATAGCCCTGTCCGCTCCGGGCTGACCGTGCAGACATGGTTGGGGGCAAAGGACTGGCACAGGGTGCAGGAGTAGTAAGTCTCCACATCCTCGTCGGTCATCTTCTCGACCCGCTCGTCACGCTTCTTGTACTCGGCCCGGGCCTGTTTGGTGAGTTTATCGACATCTTTTTCTTTGGTGTACAGGGTAATCTGAACCTTGTCGACAATCTTCTGGAAATCCTGATGAAATTTGGCATGCAGGACGGTGCCGATGTCTTTTAAGGTAAAGCCCTTGTCGATGGCGGCTTTACTGAGCCGGACCCAGGAGATATCGCGTTGTCCGATATGCATGATGCCCTGAATGTAGTTGATCAGGTGATGGATCTGGCGTTCGAGAATCGGCTCGAAATCCGGCTGGAATTCACGGCCGGCAATCTGGACATAGATGCCCAGCGGAAATGTGCCGCCTTCCTTGACGTCCGTGATGTCAGGACCGACAACTTCGACCTTGCCGTCATCGATATCGTTCATCTCGGCCATTTTGACCAGCTCGGTGCACTGGGTCTTGCCGCCGCCCGTCTGGGCATGCAGATCAGCACCACGCACCCGCTCGCCTTCGTAGGCCGGACCGAATGACAGCGGAATTTCGATGTCGGACACCGTTACCTTCAACCCCCTGACCTCTACGGATTTCTGCACGATTTCATCGTGAGCCACATTGGCCACGACGTGTTCGTAGGTGCAGATACCGGTGGGCAGAACCTCGGGGATGTCGGTGTCGGCCAGGGTCGGAAACCCCCAGTTGACACAACCGGCGGCAGCAGCACCCCAATCGGTGCCGACATCACCCAGGGCGTTGACAAAGGCAAAGATACGGTTCTTGTTATAGAGCAGCATCTTTTTGTAGTCGCCGGGCTGAACGTTGCCGAATGCCATGGCGGCACGGTTGGCAAATCCCAGGGCAAAAATGGCTGATGAGATATCCGGTCCAAACGGAACAATTCGGGTATTCCAGCCGATCTGTACCCCGGCCTCGATCAGCTGATCGGTTACCGAGGTGTTGTTCTGGTTGGCTGCCAGGAAGATATAGAGGCTGCGCCTCTGGTAATCTTCAACAATATCCTTGGCGATTTCCGGTGTCGGCGCCGCACCAACGATGGCCGCAAAGCCCGGGGCGGTGCCGTCGACAAATTCCACGCCTCTTTTACGAAACACGGTGTCGTCTGCAGCGCCCAGCCAGATTTTTCCGGCATCTATATCCGGATCCTCGGAGTGCAGGTAAAAATCCGGCTCATTCAGATACCGCAGGGCTTCACGAATCTCAAAAGAGAACAGCGTGGCCATACCGGCGTCCAGCAAGGGTCCCAGGTAAGGCAGGTGGTTCATGCCCTTGATATGGGGCGGCAACAACTTGCGGGCCACATCCAATGGTTTTTGAATGTCTTCAAGGGTTTCGACCTTAATTCCGAGCAGTGAATAGATCACCGGCAGATAATAAGCCGTGTTGGGAAACCCAACCTTGGTATCGGCATCAAAGGTATCCAGAGCGCGTTTGTATTCGCCTTCGACCTGTGAAACGATATTATAGCCACCCTGAATGGCGGCAAAAGCAACTAACTTTGACATATTTTCCTCCTTCGTGGAGCTTGGTTAATTATTGAATATGTAAACGACGGAGCGAAGCGACATCAATAATTCGTCAATCTTCATTCGTCATTCGTCATTCCATTAGGCCTCAAGCGCCTGCCGACTGGCCATATCCATCAAGACCCGTTCCCTGGCCTTATCAATACCCAGGGCTTTGCGTTTCTTGTCAATGTGAGCGATTATGGCGTGGGCATGCTTGATCGGATCGGTGTACATATCCCATTTGCCGCCGTAAAGATTTTCCATTTCTTTGAACAGATAATCCTGGAATTCGGGTGCTCCATTGGTTTGCAGGATTCCGCCAAAGACGGTGTAGACTCCGGAGCTAACAAAATAGTGACCGATGGCAATCGCCTTCTCGCTCATCCATTCCGGTGCGCTGCCGGCTGCCGGTAAATCGCAGATATCATTGCCAAGACCGCCGGCGTTCACCATTTCGGTCAGGGCCAGCAGGATTCGGCTGTTATCCACACAGGAGCCCAGATGCAGGACGGGCGGGATTCCCACAGTTTCGCACACTTCGGCCAGACCAGGTCCGCAGTAAACCGCGGCGGTCTCAGGCGTCAACAGACCTTCCATGGCACAGGCAATGGCGTTACAACCGGTGGTCAGAACCACGACATCGTTTTTGATCAATTCTTTAATCAAAGTAACGCATTCATTGTTGTGCTGGGAGCGGGCATTGTTGCAGCCCACGACGCCTGCGCCGCCTCTGATGCGACCATTAATGATGTTGTCGTTCAAGGTGTAATAGGAGCCGCGGAAGGTGCCGCCCAGGTGGTATTTAATGGACTCCACGCCGAAGCCGGCGATCTGGGTGGCTTTCTGCGGCGGAATCACAACTTCGGTTCCGCGTTCCTGGAAATTATCGATGGCCAGCTTTAAAATCCGTTTGGCGTCTTCCATGGCATGGTGTTCGTCAAACTCGATATGGATGACGTTGTCCTGCTCCATCCTGGCGATCGGATGGGTGGTGATCAGTTTGGTGTGAAAGCACTTGGCCACGTTGGCCAGATTCTGAAAAACACACTGAACGTCCACCACCATGGCATCACAGGCACCGGTGACGATCACCAGCTCCTGCTGAAGAAAATTGCCGGCCGGCGGCACGCCGTGGCGCTGCAGCATCTCATTGGCCGTACAGCAAATCCCGCCCAGCTGAATGCCCTTGGCGCCCTTGGATTTGGCGTAGTCAAGCATTTCCTGGGTCTGGGAGGCTGCCACGATCATTTCCGAAAGGATCGGCTCATGACCATGAACGATGACGTTGACATGGTCTTCCTTCATGATGCCGATATTCGACTCGCTCTGCAGCGGTGACGGTGTGCCGAACATCACATCCTGCAGATCGGTGGCCAGCATCGCTCCGGCCCAGCCGTCTGCCAGGGATGCACGGGTACATTGTTTTACAAGGTTCACATAATCCTGATCCACTCCCATATGGGTGCGGTGCATGATCTCGACAACCTCTCGATCGATATTGCGAGGTAAAACACCGTTCTTCTCCCACTTGTCATACAGGGGCTTGGGCGCCCGTTTCAGATATTCAAGGGTTCCTTCGGGTTTGCCCCACTCGTTGAGTGCTTTTTCAGCAAACTCCAGGGCGATTTCATCGATATTGCGGTCGACCTGCTCACCATCAACCTCCACGGTGGTGTCCACACCCAGGGTGTGGGCAATCGCGAGAAGCTTGCCAGGATCCTTAATCCGGTAGTCTTCGGTTTCCTTACGGGCAACCGACAAAAAGACCTCGGCCACCGAGCGGCCGTGATCGGAATGGGCGGCCACGCCGGAGGCTACCATGCGCGCAAAGTTCCGTGCCGCAATGGTGTTGGCGGTGGCGCCGCATAATCCTTTGCGGGTGTCTTCACCCTCAATGCCGCCTTTGGGCAGCGGAAGACGACAGGGACCCATGGCGCAATTTTTACAGCAAATCCCCTGGATACCGATATTGCAGGGTTTCATCTTCACCGCCCTGTCAAAAACTGTTTCAACACCCAGATCCTGGGCCCGTAGGATCATCTGCTGGCTGGCCACATCAATGGTTGCCGCGATGGGATCGGCCAGTTTGGGTGCTTTTGCCTTTTTAGCAACTGCTATTTTTTCTGGTTTGTCTGCCATACTGAGGTTCCTCCTCATAAGTTATTGTATTTTAAAACATCATCTTGTGTTTCGTTAGGTTCTTTTGTGAATCCAGTTCAGGCTCTCAACCATCCTGTCGGTCATAGACTTCTGAACGGCAGCAGCCGTCTTTGAGACTTCTTCTTCAGGATCGCTTACCCGGCTGGCGGCCAGCTTTTCTCTTTCCGCCGCACGTTTCTGGCGGACTGCGTCAAGTTCGGCCTCGATCTTGGCCTTTTGTTCGGCGGCCTTGGCCGCGGCTTCCTGTTCAGCTTTGGCTTTGGCCTCTTCTTCAGCCCTGGCACGGGCCTCTTCATCGGCCTTGGCTTTGGCTTCAGCATCTGCTTTGGCTTTGGCTTCGGCTTCAGCCCTGGCGGTTGCGTCGGCTTCGGCTTTGGCCTTGGCTTCAGCCTCGGCTTTGGCCGGGTCTACTTCGGCGGCTGCGGGTGCTGCAGCCGGTGCCGGCTCCGGCTCGGCTTTGGCCGCAGGTGCTGCCGCTTTAGCCTCTGGCGCCGCCTTCTTGGCGGGTTCCGGTGCGGCCGCTTTTTTGGCCGGTGCCGGTTTTTTCTTTTTCTCTTCTGCGATGGTTAAATCCGGTTCCGGTGACAGGGCCAGCAAATCAATATCCACATCCGCCAGCTGTTTTGCAATCGGTGCCACATCGGTTGCCATACCGCCTTCATAAACCAGGTCGATGTAGGCTTTCACCATTCGAATGGATTCGGGATGGCGCATGATGAGCAAATTGGAACCGCTCATCAGATAGGCCACGGCGCCCACGGCTTCCATCAAGATGGGACGCTTTTCAGGATCGCCCAGCAGCGGTGCCTCTTCGACCGACTGTTTGGCCTCTTTGCACTTCCAGACCTCGTTGCCGAGGTTGTTGATCAGCGGAAGCTGGAGTTTGTCATCGCCCTGGGCCAGCGCCGCCATGCGGATACGCTCCATCACGGAGTAGGAATATTCCAGGCCGTAGCCCAGTCCGCCGGTGGTGGGATCGACAATCAGGCGATCCATGGGCATTCCGAGGTTCTCAAGCAGAATGTTGCACTGTTTGGCAAGGTTCACGTCGATCGGGGAAGACGCGATAAGGGTGTGACCAAAACCCATGGCGGCCGCACCGATGCCCTTGTGATTCTTGTCCTCCACCGGGCCGAGAATCAAATTTTCCCCCTGGCATTCTTCGGCGATTTTTTTGAGGACTTCTTCGTCTTTTTCCACATTTGCCGTTCCCCAGATAATCAGGGGTACAGAAACAGCACCCAGTACCTTTTTGACACTGGCCACGGCATCGTCAGCCGATGCATCTTCACCATTGGGATCGGTGCTTTTTAGCTGCAGAACTATCATTTCCGCACCGTAATCCTCGACGCATTTCTTGGCCCATGCCGCCGGGTCAGACAGGACATCCTTGAAGGGACTGAGAGCCGCCTCCGGCCATTCATCCGGTTCCATATCCCAGATTTCCATGGCAATCTTGGGTTTGTTGGGCATCGCCCCTTCGAACTGGTAGAATGGATAGCAGGCCTCTCCGCCGACAGTAACGGCGCTGTCACCCTTGCCCAGGGTGATCTCTTTTATACTGCCGGTATAGGATTCTTTAAAAAATTCAAAAGCCAATGTTACCTCCTTGTGTACGCTTACTGGTTATGGATTGCAGTGTTCCAATCCTGAAACATTGCAACGGGTTAACCACCTATGGAACTGTCTCCTGACAAGTACCCAGATTTTTATCATTCCCCCTTTCATGATTTTTTTTATTTATACAATCTACAGACGGTAGAATAAGGCCCGGTTTTAGAATGACTAATGTCGAATGAACAAGGCATAATTAAGGTCCGCCTGCGGCGGATCAATTAAAAAAATTCGGATAAAAAACGGCGGCGCAAAGCGACTTCCACAATTTTTTATTATTCATTTTTCAATATTCATTTATCGGGCCGATTTCGGACCGATTTGCCTAACGGTGGTCATAAAATGCAGAATATTTTCATTTATATGGAGTCGGTGTCTTTGTCAAGAGAAGAGCGGACCTGAATTCGAATTTCTAATTAAATCGGATTCATTGTTAGGAATGGTTCAAAGACTCAGGTGTCATGGTTCGAGGGTGAATCGGATTCACAGGTTCA
>CAJICI010000554.1_pt1 | contig 9626 bp, 9 predicted proteins | sample 9199571 | NCBI WGS metagenome assembly CAJICI01 (sample SAMEA7708329, study PRJEB35096) | sediment metagenome | biome: marine neritic benthic zone biome [ENVO:01000025]; feature: sediment [ENVO:00002007]; material: shallow marine sediment [ENVO:03000034] sea grass bed [ENVO_01000059] ...
TATGAATCAAGCCATTGAAAGGGCCAAGGATAAGAAAGATTCGTTCCGTTTGATGGGGTTTGGCCACCGGGTTTACAAAACCTATGATCCGCGGGCCAAAATCATGAAAAAGATGTGTGATACGCTCTTAGCCAAACTGAAAATCTCCGATCCGCTGCTGGATATTGCCAAGGAACTCGAAGCGGTGGCGTTAAAGGACGATTATTTTATTGAACATAATCTTTATCCCAATGTCGATTTTTATAGTGGCATTGTGCTGCGGGCCATCGGTATTCCGACCAACATGTTTACGGTCATGTTTGCCATCGGCCGGTTACCGGGATGGGTTGCCCAGTGGAAAGAAAGCATGGATGATCCCAACTGGAAGCTTGGCAGACCGCGACAGATTTACACCGGACCGACCCAGGCCAAATTTGTTTCCATTGATGAAAGGTAGGTGCTTTTAAAAAATGGGAATTCTTTAAGCTGAATGCCTCTCCTGAATTGTATGATCAGTTCATTAGGATAAAGAAAAGAGACGAAAAGATTAAGCTAAAAAGGCGCGGCCTTATAAACCGCGCCTTTCAATTGCGAAATTCATTTCGAGACTCAAAAGCCCCATGAACAGAGATGAAATCTTGTCATACGATTAATTTTTCAGGATATTGATTACATCCCACCCACCGCCGGAGCCAGTCCAACCTGGTCACCACTGGATAAGACCGCATCGAAATCCACTATCCGATTGTTGACAAAAACGATCTTAACGTCTTCTCTGTGGATACCTGCAAATTGAACCAGGTCTTCAACGGTTTGGCCCTCGGCCAAATCGTATTCTGTACTGTTCTTGTAATCGCATGTATCTATATTTACTAAAGTCGAAAAACATTTTAGATTTATTTTCATGATTATCTCCTAATTTGTAATCTAATTTCAGTTTAAAGCATTTTTGATTAATGGGTACTATAATCACACATGCACCTTTTTCAATAGACAATTGTTAAAGCAAACGAAAAGCAAAAGCCTGCCCATCGGTAAACTCACAAATTATGCGGGTACAACGAATCAAAATCTTCCATCCTACTTGATGTTGTATCGGCAATGATTACTATGGATCTGTCAAGAACAAACTAACTAAGCTCTTATTCGAAAGAGAGAAAGTCGGACCCTATGGAGATAAAAAGAGATATCTTTGAAATTTTTGAGCACGACGATAGCTTTAAATACATTATGAGACGGCTGCTCGAAGCATCCATGTTAGAATCGTTCAATTCAGTGCTGATTACCACCGCCGAGCAAGGCTATCCCATCGTTTACAGCAACCCGGCATTCAGTGAACTCACCGGATACGCACCCGATGAGGTTATCGGCAAGTCACCGTCCATCCTGCAAGGGCCCAATACGGATCAAGCGGTCATCGAACGGCTAAATAATGATATTTCAGAGGGAAAGCTGTTTCACGGTCAGGCCATTAATTATCGAAAAGACGGATCTGAATTTATGATGGAGTGGAAGATTGTGCCGATCCGTAATGATAAAGATGAAATTACGCACTACATGGCCATTCAACGAGATGTCAGCGGATCGCAAGACTATAACATTTAGCGGTTTTTCCAATGAATGCTTCCGATACTGCCATATGCCAATCTTGCGGTCAGCTGGGGGCTTTTGGTTTTAATTTGGTTGGTACAATTGATTGTTTGCCCCGGTTTTCAGCGCATTTCAGCTGAAGATTTTCCTTCCTATCATAATTGGTATGCTATATAAATATCATCTGTTTCAGCGTTCATGATTAGAGAACGGGCGTTAACCGCCGGGTTCATCATAGCAGAATACTGTTTGCAGTTTTCGGGCTGGATGAATCGCAAAGACGCTTTACAATTCTGGTGCAGCTTATGGGCGGTCAACCTTTTATTCTAAACGCCCCGTCTTTCGTCAAAAACAATTCAATATAAAGGAGCAGACATGCCACACGGCTATAATGGAAAAATACTTCATGTCGATCTTTCTTCAGCAACTCTCAGAATCGAAGAACCGCCTGAGGAATTTTACCGCAAATACATGGGAGGTAGCGCATTAAATCTGCATTACCTTCTTAATGAAATGACGCCCGGTGTTGACCCGCTGGGACCTAAAAATATTCTGGCGCTCAGTGTCAGTGTCGTTACCGGTGTATCGATATCCGGACAGAGCCGTTTGACGGCCAGCGCCAAATCGCCTTTAACCGGTGCGATCGGTGATTCTCAGGCCGGAGGGTTCTGGCCGGCGGAACTGAAATTTGCCGGTTTCGACGCCATTATCATAAAAGGAAAATCTTCTTCGCCGGTTTATTTGTGGATCCATGATGGAAAGGCTGAACTTCGCGATGCGACGCATTTATGGGGCAAATTTACGGGCGATGCGGAAAAGGCCATCAGAGCAGAACTGGGTGACCCCAAAATTAAAGTATTGCAAATCGGCCCGGCCGGCGAAAAACAGGTTCGTTTTGCTTGCCTGATCAACAATTGCAATCGGGCCAATGGTCGCACCGGTATGGGTGCGGTGATGGGCAGCAAAAACCTGAAAGCGGTTGCCGTACGTGGTACGCAAAGACCGACTGTGGCGGATAAGAAAGCATTTAAAGCGCTGGTGCAACAGGGTGCCAAAGATTTCCCAGCTTCCATGATCGCTTCGATGGGTAAATACGGCACATCGGGTGCAGTGGGCGGGAATCAGTCCTTAGGCGGCCTACCCAGTTATAATTTTAACAGCGGTGTGTTTGACAACTGGGAAAAAATTAATGGGAAAACGATGTATGATACCATTCGCCGGGGATGTAAGGACGGCCAACAACAAAAGTACGGGCGCGATACCTGTTATGGCTGTATCGTGCATTGCAAACCCGTTGTTGAGATCAAAAAAGGACCCTATGCTGTCAGTCCAACCTATGGTGGACCCGAATATGAGACGCTGGCCGCTTTTGGTTCCTATTGCGGCATCGATAATCTGGCCGCCATCGCCAGAGCAAACGAAATCTGCAACCAGTACGGCATGGACACTATCTCCTGTGGGGCAACCATTGCATGGGCCATGGAAGCATTTGAATCCGGTGTGTTAACATTGGAGGATACCGGCAGCCTGGATTTGAAATTTGGCAATGCGGCTGCCATGGTCAAACTCACCGAGATGATCGGCCAGCGCCAGGGTTTTGGCGATGTTCTGGCCGAAGGTTCCGCGCGGGCAGCAGAACGACTGGGCTGCGGCGTCGAGTTTCTGATTACCAGCAAAGGTCAGGAAGCACCAGCTCATATGCCCCATTTGAAAAGAAGTCTTGGCTTGATTTACGCCGTCAATCCATTTGGCGCCGATCACATGAGCAGCGAACACGATCCGGTCTATGAAGATCATTTTAAATACTTTAAGAATAAACTTGAATTACTGGGTTTGAACAAGCCGCAGAGCCCCCAGAGCTTAAACAAGGAAAAAATCTCTTTTTCCCGTAAGACACAATATTGTTACAGCATGCTCGACAGTCTCAATCTGTGCCAATTTGTTCATGGCCCATCCTGGCAGCTCTACGGCCCCCAGGCGATTATGCAGCTGGTTCAGGCGGTTACCGGCTGGGAGGTCACCATTGAGGAGCTCATGACGCTGGGAGAGCGCCGGTTGAATATGCTGCGCGTCTTTAACGCCCGTGAGGGAATCAGCCGGGATCAGGATCAACTACCGGCAAAGTTTTTTCAAAAGCCGCTGGAAGGCGGCCCAACTGACGGGTGGAAGATCGATAAACCTGAATTTGATGCGGCCCTGGAAGAATATTACCAGCAATGCGGGTGGGACATTGAATCGGGTACCCCCCTACGCGAAACCCTGGAGCGACTGGGTCTGGACTGGGCGGCTGAAGATTCGTTATAGGATATCTTTGAATTAAAGACGCCACAAGATTTTCACGTGTATCACCACTGGTCCCGATCGTCATTCCGCACAGCTGTGTAAAGTGGGTACCTATTGCTGCTGCAATAGGTAGTCAAACAGATGCCCTTGCGAATTAGAAACTTGGGCCCGGCGGTGATGACCGCCGGGCTTGCTAAGCCCGCAACGGATCCTGATTCATGGTTTCCATTTGATTTGAAAGGTTTACTGAAATCTATGCGCACGGTCATGGAACCGGTTTGTCCAGCATCTCAAGATGAAGCCTTTTGCCCTTATAGGGGTGCTTGGCAACAACCTCTTCGTTCAGTTCAACACCCAGGCCAGGTTTAGTTGGCGGAATGATGTATCCTTCTTCCCAGCGAATCGGTTCTTTCAGAATTTCGCTGTGAAAGCCACCCCAGGTTTGAATGCCCTCCTGAATCAGAAAATTGGGGCTGCAGGTATCTAATTGTATATTGGCAGCCCCTTCTATGGGTCCACAATAAAGATGAGGGGCAATCTGAGCATAGCTTGCTTCGGCCATACCGGCAATTTTCTTGGCTTCGAGGATCCCGCCAACTCTTCCCAGCGCCATTTGCAGAATGGATGCAGCCTGCTTCCTGAGCAGTCTGGCAAAATCATACTTGGTTGCCAGTCGCTCCCCTGCTGCAATGGGGATGCTCGTCGAGCGTGCAACCCGTGCCATTTCTTCTATATTTTCCGGCGGCACCGGCTCCTCAAACCATAGCGGATCGAATCTCTCCAGCCGTTTGGCTAAACGGATGGCGCCGGAAGCGGTCATTTGGCCATGAGTTCCAAAAAGCAGATCGCATTTGCTGCCCACTGCGTCGCGAAGGAGTTTTACAAATTTTTCTGCAAGTTCCAGTGCCTCGAGAGACAGCTGCCTGGGATCAAAAGCAGAATAAGGCCCGACCGGGTCAAATTTTACCGCCGTGAAACCTTTTTTAACATACGCCGCCGCTCGTTCAGCAGCAAGTTCAGGATCTTTATAGACATCCGTTTTGTCAGCTTCCTCCGGATAGAGGTAAGAATAAGCTCTCAGCCTATCATGCACCTGCCCGCCCAGCAATTCATAGACCGGCTTGTCAAGATCTTTGCCGATAATGTCCCAGCACGCCATCTCAATCGCACTGAGTACCCCCATAATAGAAAGATCAGAGCGCTGGGTATAGCCGCTGGAGTAAATTATCCGCCAGAGCCGTTCAATTTTAAATGGGTCGGAACCCAGAACATACCGTCCAAATACATCCTCTATCATGCGGGCCACAATTTGCGGATGAAATGGCACCGAATACGCCTCACCGAAACCTTCGATGCCGTTATCGGTTGTCAGCTTTAGAAACACCCAGTAAAGCCCGCCGTAATGGGGTGGCGGATTTTCGACCACAAATGTTCTTACATCCACAATTTTCATAAAGTGTATCCTCCTGGTGGTGCGCCTATAACAATTGGCTTCCGCCAAACTAACAAGCTGTCCGAAAGACCAGGGGACCTATGTAAAGCCGGGATCAGAAATCCCGGCATTCATGTATCCCCGGAAGCGGTTTGTCCCAGATTAGAGGGGTTGCCTGGAAAAGGCTTTTATTATCTGTGCAGATCAGCAGTGACTGCCATAGAAAACCGCGGCGTTCCTCACAGGGCCTTTTTATTCAGACGTTGGCTTTACTTGAACCACCACCGTTCAGTATTTCTGTGACCGTCTGCTTCCATATGACCTGAAATGGGACCGTGACCGATTTTATCGGTGGCAGCTTCCAGGATCTGGGCAAACATGGGAACCAGGGTTGCGCCTTCATCCTTGCAGATCTCCTGCATATCGGCATATATCTGAACGCGCTTCTTGGTATCCGTCTCCGCCCTGGCCGCAAGAAGCAATTCGTTGAATTGTTTGTGCTTCCATTTGGTATCGTTCCAAGGCGCGTCGGCTGCATAGGCCACCGAAAACATCAGATCCTCGGTGGGTCGTCCGCTCCAGTAGCACATGCAGAATTCCTTCGGCTTATTTTTCCTCTTTAAAAAGCTTTTCCAAGCGGTCCAATGTCTTCATTTCGCCCTCCTTTCCTTAGTTGGTGTGACTGTTATATGTGTTGCGCATACCTATACCTTGTCGGCTATCCATTTATTGACCCAATATCCGTCGGGCCAGTTCGAGCGCATCGGTTTTTGAAATCGGGCGTGCATTGTTTTCGATCATGGGCATATTTTCCGCCGACATCATGACGCGAGCCAGTGTTTCCGGTTCAATACCCTTGCCGGCCAGAGAGCGATCTACACCGGCTCTTTCGATTAATGCCCTGAATGCCGCTGTGGACTGGTCAGCGCTTTTCGCATATCCGAGCGCTTCTGCCACGGCAGCATGAGCCTCAGGAGAAGTTTCGGCATTCCACGGCAGGAGGATTTCCATACCGATAGTGACGGCGCGGCCGTGCGGAATACCGGCAGTGGTTGCCAGGGCATGCCCGATGGAATGGGCTGCGGCAGTCCCGGTTTGAGCAAAAGCACACCCTGCGAGCGTGGAAGCGATGAGCATTGCGCTGCGTGCGTCGAGGTCTCCGGGTTTTTCGATGGCGGTCATTAGATGCTTTCTGGCAAGACGAATGGCATGAAGGCCCAATGCATCGGCCATCGGATTCCTGTTTCGGCATGTGCAGGCCTCGATAGCGTGAACCATCGCATCCAGCCCGGTACTGGCTGTAATGTCAGCCGGCAGACTCGCTGTCAATCTGGGATCCAGCAGCACCAGATCCGGCAGAAGCTCGTGTCCCCATGCCCACACCTTATTTCCCTTGCTGTTGGTGAACACGGCGGTGCGCGTGACTTCAGATCCGGTTCCTGAAGTTGTGGGGATCATGATCCTTTTTATGCAAGGTTTGGGCAAAGGGCGGGCACAGAGCGCATAATCTTCTGCCGGTGTCTCATCTGCTGCAATGACCGCAGCGAATTTGGCGACATCAAGGACCGATCCTCCCCCCACACCGACAACAACTGCGTGATTTTGCTGGCGCAAAAGCCTGGCCGCCTTGTCGACAGCGGCGGAATTGGGTTCGCCGGCCAGCTCGTTGAAAATCGTCACATTATATCCTGATCGTCGCAACACTTCCCTGATGTGATCAGTGATGCCAGCCTCGGCAACACCGGCGTCACTGATTACAAGCACTTCGGTGGTCTTACGGTTCAGCTCGGCGATGTCGCCCGCCAGCTGTTCAACCCGGTCAATGCCGAAGGACACGGCTTTGATTCCCAGGAAAGAAAATGGGTCCATTGGCAGCTCATGGAAAAGGTTTTCGGATATAACCGACGCCGTCCGCAAATCGAGTTTAAATGTAAACGGTTACATCCGCATCAGCTTTTAGTCAAGGTTTTTCATGCTGATAATCTGTAGTATCATGCTTTGAATTAAAGACACCTTTATCGCAAGCCAGCGTGCGGGAATGTATCCCTACGCGTGATCTACTTGTTCTTCAAAACCTCAAGCGCAATTAAAATATCGACCTGTCTGCCGATGACACCCATCTCAACATATTTTCCCGGTCCAACCTGATAGTCGAGGCGGTCGATGGAGAAGCGGGCTTCGAAACCGGCAACCATCTGTCCCTTTTTCAAAGGATTTTCGCGGGTGCCGAAATAGGTCAGTGGAATATTTATCTTGCTGGTTTTGCCTTTGATGGTGAGATTTCCAGCCAGGGTGTATTGATTGCCTTCTTCCTTTTTAACACCATTTGATTCAAACCGCATGGCGGGAAATTTTTTGACTGCAAAGAATTCTTCTGACCGTAGATGATTGTCCCGGTTGGGAATACCCGTGTTAACGCTCTTGGTGTTGACCTCAAACGTAACCTGACCGACCTCCAGGTTGGCCGGATCAAATTGTACGGTGCCTGAAAAATCGTTGAATTGTCCCCTTACGGTGGCAAAGGTATGTTTTATATCAAAATAGACACTTGAATGGGCCTTATCGATTTCCCATTTTTCTACCTTAGCAAATGCAACGGTAGAAAACGTAATTATAGCGCAGAGCATAACTAATATCGAAACCGTTTTCTTCATGATTTTTCTCCTGTTTTCGCAATTCATTAGAACATTTCGCCAGATGATGTGCAGGCCATATTGAACATGCATCCACCAGCTGGGAACCAATCAATTAATACAAAACAATAAGGATAGCGTGGCGGGTGTCAACGATCAAGGGGGCTATAAGCGAAATTGCTCCATGTAAATCATGCGTCTTGAAAATCCCAGGGAAACAAGGAAAGCGGTTACATCTTTCATCATTTGATCGGGGCCGCAGACGAAAATGGCTGATGACAGGCTGCAATCGGAAATCAACTTTTTGAGTCGGGGCCGATTTAGCCGACCCTTTTCACCGGCAGATTCAGGATCTCTGGTCAGGACATGTAAGATACGCAGCCCGTTTAATTGGGCCGCCAAATTTTCAAACTCATGCGGGAGGATGATATGCTTCCGGGTTTTGTTGCTCCAGATCAGCGTGATTTTACGCGGGTCCTGGTTGTCGGCCATATACCGGAGCATGCTCAGCATCGGCGTGATGCCGATCCCGCCGGCGATCATGATGATTTCCTGCTCTTCGGGAAGCCGCAGATTGCTGAACAATCCAAACGGACCATGGATAATAACCTTATCTTCCTGCTGAAGGTTCTCTAATTGGCTTGTCCAGTCGCCGGTGGTGCGCACGACGAATTCGAGGTAAGCGGTTTCGGTTGGGCTCGAAGCAATGGTAAAGGGATGCTCCTCCCCTGAAATATGGGGCGAGAGAACCGTAATAAAACCAAACTGACCCGGTGCATACACAGGCATATTTTGATTCTGTGAAATAATTTTCAGACGCACGGCATCCTGTCCAGCGTTTTCTACGGCGGATACGCTAAATGCTTTTCCCTGGTTTCGTAAGCGACGCGTTCGGATCCAAATAAACAAAAGTGCGCAAAAACCCAGGGCACCAATTGCAAGCACCCACGGCAGTTTTTGCTCGAACGTGTCACTGACAGATAATACATGAATCCCTAAGGCAGCAATGATGAAAATCGCCATTGACCGATGAATCGGCCACCAGCAATGAAAGGGGAGCCTCAATCCGGCTCGCCAATGGCTCGCAATCACGGTTGCGATAATCAGCAATAGCAAAAGGAGGCCCACAAATTCCGGCCAGTAGCGCCATTCAAAGGGAATCATGATCCGGTCTTCGGGGATGAAAATCAAAATGGGGTGCAGGAGAATCAGACATGCAAGGATAATCCCGGTTAACCGGTGAAATTTGAAAACATGGTCGAGGCCAAAGACACGATCAAGGCATTTCAAACGCGCGCTCAAAATGATCTGCATCACCAGCAGCAAAGCCGCCACCACCCCCATCACCTGACCTGTACGCAGGAGGTGCCGGTCAAGTCCGAATTTGTAAAGAATCGTAGAAGATTCGAAATAGAAGGGAATGGATGCAGCGCCCACTACAAGGGCAAGCGTGATGATACCCAGCAGGACCCCGAAAAGCAGACGAAGCCGGCACGATAAAATTTTAGGATCAGGTTTCCGCGTAATGGATTGCATATTCTATTAAAACGCTCGAGAACCAAGCATCCAGATATCATGCTCAAAAGGATGAAAATTCATTCTTTTGAACACGGTAAATTTTGCAAAAACGGTAGCTCTTTGGCCTGTTTATCCCAATAGATTTTAACTCAACTGGGATTTTAAGTTTTTTCCGGTGACGGGACTTTAAA
>CAJICI010000169.1_pt1 | contig 9612 bp, 6 predicted proteins | sample 9199571 | NCBI WGS metagenome assembly CAJICI01 (sample SAMEA7708329, study PRJEB35096) | sediment metagenome | biome: marine neritic benthic zone biome [ENVO:01000025]; feature: sediment [ENVO:00002007]; material: shallow marine sediment [ENVO:03000034] sea grass bed [ENVO_01000059] ...
ATTTTGCACGCATTTTTTGCCGGGCGGCTTCTTCCTGCTGGCGTCTTTCCTCGTCCTCTATCTGCTGGGTTTGGAGCAGCCTTTCCTGGATCTGGCGTTGATGCTCCTGTTCCTTTGCGCGGATCTGCTCGGTTTCCTTCTGCAGGGCCTGATTGCGATCATCTCCGGTTAAATTGTCATATTTTTCCCGATATACTTTTATTTGATTGCGATATTTTTCGGGAACGCTTGAAATATCATCAACAAAATAGCTATTGCCCTCTTCATCAACATATTTGTAAAACTCCGCCCATATGGCCGGCGACACGCCTACCAGAAAAATCAGTGGAAAAATTAGAAAGATGATACTTTTTATTCGCATGTTCATTTGTCAATTATACAAGTATTTCGTTAATAATCAGTTTCAACCATTTGTTTTTAATACGAATACCCTACCCGTCCGTCATACATTCATCAACCAGCGAATAACACGTCCGCCTGGGGCGGATTAACTACTTCCCCAGCCAGTGAACTATCGAGTTCGCATAATATGATAACACATCATACTCTTCCGGGACAACCTTGTAAATTCCGTCGGACTCAATGATAAGATGTCGCAGCTTCAACATGTTCAACGCATCCAGAATGGTTTGAACCCGGCTGCGGGTGGTGACATAGACCGGCACGCCATCGCCCTGAAGTTTTTCGATCAGCTGATTGACATGGGCCTCGACTTCAAAAGCACTCAAGCCCTGGTCACCGGTTTCCCGCATTACGGTGGCCACCAGGGAAATCGGCAAAACCGGTACAACCTTTTTTATGTCAGACATTACCTGCGCGGCAAGTTTGGCAATTTCAGCAAACCGGTCTTCCCGCTCCATCTGGCTGAATTCAATATCGTTTTCCCGGCAGTATTTACGCATGGAAATCTGGGGCCCGAAATTGACACAGGCGTAGCCAAAGCGTTGCCAGCGACTGAGAATCATCAGGAATACGCAGCGCCAGATGAAGTGTAACGTAGTCCTGACGGCAAACCAGAAGCTTCTGCCGGGGGCTTCCGGATCCAGTGTGCGCAGCAGGCTCCGGTCTTCAAGCGTGCGATCGTAATTAATTCCCACCGGAATAAACACAATGTCACGATCCCGCCGGTGTTCATAATTGCGCAGCATATAGTCAAAAATGCCCAGTTTCGGCGTCCGCAGGAGGCCATCACGACTGAGGCCGCCTTCCGGGAAAACGGCCTGGCAGACCCCTTCCTTGGTGGCCATGTTGACATAGCGTTCAAGCACTTTGCGGTACAGTGGATTGCCGGATTTGCGACGCACAAAATAAGCGCCCATCGCACGGATCAGGGTCTGCAGTGGCCAGATTTTGGCCCATTCCCCCACCGCATAGGAAAGCGCGGCTTTTTCAGCGGCCAGAAAGGCCACCAGAATATAGTCCATATTGCTGCGGTGGTTCATGACAAATACCACCGTGGAAGCAGGATCGATGCTGGCAAACTCTTGATTTTCCGCCAGCCCGATCCTTACGCGATATAACAGCCGGGCGATTTTTTTGGCCAGCCAGTATCCAAGGCGAAAATATAGATAGGCATTAAAGGAGGGGACGATTTCCTTTGCGTAGCCGACAACTTCGGCCTGAACGACTTCGCGCGGACACTGGCGTTCATTTGCCTGCTGCTGAATGGTTTCGACAACCTGGGGATCATACACCAACCGATCGATAAGCACGTTGCGTTTGGTAATTTGAAAGGGTTTAATCTGTATATCGAGGCGGATGCTGATCTCATCAATCACCCGGTTGATCCGACGCCTCAAAAACCACCGCGTACTGGGAATCAGTACCCGGTCCAGAACCGCCCAGATGGCAATGGCCAGCAGTATCAGAAAGAACCAGATTGAGATGGTGATTTGACCATTCATAATCGCGACCTTACACCCATTTCCCATCAATCAAAGGTTATCTCTCCCGCCCTTAAACAGGCCTGCAGGTGCCCATCCCCCTTGCTGCCCGGAGCCGGTTTGAGTTCCGGAACTTTTTCCCTGCAGTAATCCACTGCATACGGACAGCGGGTATGGAACACACAGCCGGGAGGTGGATTTACCGGGGACGGCACATCTCCGACAAGTATTTGTTTCTGTCTTTTCGCTTCAGGATCCGGAATCGGAATAGCGGATAACAGCGCGTGGGTATACGGATGGACCGGTTGGCGATAGAGCGTATCGGCATCGGCCCATTCGACGATTTTACCCAGATACATCACTGCGATAAAATCTGAGATATGTTTGACCACGGCCAGGTCATGGGCAATGAATAAATATGTCAGGTTCATATCCGCCTGAAGTTCAAGCAGTAAATTCAGAATCTGGGACTGAATGGAGACATCCAGCGCTGAAACCGGTTCATCACAAATAACCATTTTAGGCTTTAACGCAATGGCTCTGGCAATCCCGATCCGCTGACGTTGCCCGCCGCTGAATTCATGGGGAAACCGTGTAAGAACATCCGGGTCCAATCCGACCCGGTTTAGCAGCTTTGATATTTCAGCATCCCGCTCCCCGGCGGTTCCTATTTCATGGATCTCAAAAGGTTCCCGCAAAATACCGCCGATTGTGTGGCGCGCGTTCAAAGATTCAAACGGGTCCTGAAATATCATTTGCAGGTCACGCCGAACCTCACGCATCTCCTGCTGCCTGAGTCGGGACAGATCCTTACCGTCAAACATGACACTGCCGTCCGTCGGCTTATACAACCTGGCAATGGTGCGTCCCACCGTGGTTTTACCGCAACCGCTTTCGCCGACCAGACCGAGGGTTTCGCCTTCACGGACTTTCAGGGTAACGCCGTCCACCGCATATACCCAGCCGACACGGCGGCGCAATACACCCCCGTGGATGGGGAAATACATTTTGAGATTCTGGACGTCCAGCAGGAATTCACTCATTTAATTATCTACAATCCCGATTTGATTCAGATCCAACTAACGGTGATTGGTACCCGAAGATACTCGATACTGGATACGCGATGCTCGAAAATGCAATTCCGCCTGCTCAGAAGTTTCTGAACTTCATCGAGAATCGGGTATCGAATATCGAGTATCAAGTTTAGAATATCATTTATTATATAGTACTTATATAAACTTATTTAAATAATCACATAAACTATACAAAAGGAATTAACCTGACCCCTCAATACAAATAACACGCCGCCAGGTGATTTGCCCCCACTGATTTCATTGGCGGTGGATCGCCGGCGCAGATTTCCATGGCATGCGGGCAGCGGTTGCGAAACCGACAGCCGCTGGGGATTTCATAAAGACTGGGCACCATTCCTTCAATAATGTTGAGTTTGGTTTTGCGCCGGGTTTCAAGACGCGGAATGGAATCGAGCAATCCCTGCGTATACGGATGTTTGGGGTTCTTAAACAGATCGGTTGCAGATGCGGTCTCGGCAACTTTGCCGGCATACATCACCACCACTTCTTCACAGGTTTCGGCGATCACACCCAGATCATGGGTAATAAACATCACCGCCATGCCGGTTTCCGATTGCAGGCCCTTCATTAAATCCAGTATCTGCGCCTGAATGGTGACATCAAGCGCCGTGGTTGGCTCATCGGCAATTAAGATATCCGGCTTACAGGCCAGGGCCAGGGCGATCATCACCCGCTGTCGCATCCCACCGGAAATTTGATGGGGATATTCCTCCAGTCTTTGTTCAGGTTCGGGGATTCCCACCTTCTGTAAAAGTTCCAGCGACGCCTGCCGGATTTCATCGTCGCTCATATCCGTAAAATGCAACCGATATACTTCACCCAGCTGTTTACCGATCCGGTGCACCGGGTTAAGCGACGTCATGGGCTCCTGAAAAACCATCGAAATTCGTTTGCCCCGAATTTCATGCATTTCATCAGCCGGCAGCTGAACGAGATCGACGCCATTGTACAGAATTTGGCCGCTTTCAATAAGACCGGCAGGTTTGGGCAAAAGGCGCATAATCGAAAGGGCGGTCACGCTCTTGCCGCAGCCGGACTCTCCGACAATACCCAGGGTCTGCTGCTTCTTAATGGCAAAACTGACCTCATCCACAGCCCGAATGCGACCACTCTCGGTGTCAAAAGCCGTCACCAGATTCTTTACTTCTAATATATTCTGATTACCAACCATAGTTATCGCAATCGTTTTAGAATTTCTATGCCTGGATTAAGATGAGACGCTTTCAGTTTTATAAATCCCCAATCCAAGATCCCATATCCGACATCGAGAGGCCCGCAACCGGGTTAGTTAATTAGGTGATTTGAATGTTTTGTCGATGATGGTCACCGCAGGCAGCTTCTGCTTTTTTTTCATCATCTTTTTGGTCTCTTCGTGAAGCGGCTTGTCATACCAGAACAAACCGCCCGTGCCGGCGCTAAACGGACTGAAAAGATTGGTCGATTCCCTGGTCCCGGGTATTTTCGGCAACCGCCACCAGCGCCAGTAAGCCTGACGAATATAGGGTGCTGTGGTGGTGGGAACAAAGGCCCCGATATCATGAATGATTTTCTGAATCTCCTGGGACAGGTCGATCCGTTCCTGGGCTTTCAAGGAGTTGCGATAGTCTTCAATCAGCCTGTCCAGCTCGGGATTGTCGGTATTGGTGATATTATTGGTTCGCGGTTTGTGGGCATTATCCGAGTGCCAGCCCTGCCAGTATGACGGCCTCAAATTGGTGCTGAAACCCAGCCAGACCGCCTCCTGGTTACTTTCACTGATCTTTTTATACCAGGCGCTGGGGTCCAGTTTTTGAAGCCTTAATTCAACGCCTGCCTTCTTGGCTTCTTCTTTCAGGACCACCAGTTTGGGGGTGTGGTGATCGGATCCATAAAGGATCTCCACCGTAAACTGCCGACCGTTTTTTACCCAGAGGCCGTCATTGCCCCTCTGCCAGTCGGCCTTTTGCATGTAATGCTCTACTTTGGCAAGATCAAATCTGCGGGCTTTAATGCTGTTGTTGGAATAGGGTCCGTAGCCGACAAATCCATGTTCGAGTCTGAAATAGTCCTTGCGCAAAACCTTTTCAATAACCTTTTGGACATTCATGGCATGGGCAAAGGCATAGCGAACATTGACGTCCTTAAATATCTCTTTGTCCTGGTTCAGCCACAGCCCGTATGGCGACCGCCGGGTATCATTGTAAAACCAGATCCGATTCACGTAGCCGTTCTCTATAACCGGGGTCTTGCTTTTTACATGCCAGTATTTGGGCAGGGTCATACCAAAAACATCGGTCCGCTTTTTTTTGAAATATTCCCACTCGAGATTGTCATCACGGACCACGGTATAAATGACATTATTCACATTGAACCGGTTATTAAAATAGCGCAAATCCTTCCCCCACCACTCCCGCTTGCGCTTAAATTTGATGTATTTGCCTTTTTTGAAATCTGAAATTTGATATGGCCCGGTATTCGGTACGATTTTCCAGTTATACTTTCTGACAAAATCGTCGCCAAGTTGACCGTAAAAATGCCGCGGTATCGGACCGATACCCAGAATCAGGTGAAGATCGGGCTGGGCTTTCGTGCTGGCAACCGCCAGCGTAAGGTCGTCGTAAACAATGACCCTGTCAATTTCCTTGGTGTAGTAGTCGTTGTACCAGGGCGCCACGATTTTTTTGGAGCGCATAAACTCCAGGGTATAAGCAAAATCATGGGCGGTTACCGGCTTGCCGTCCGACCAGCGCGCGTCGGGATTCAGCTTGAAATACATGGTCTTTTTATCCTGGCCGAATGCCCAGTGGGTGGCAAGCTCGGGCAATATGTTCATGGTATTGGGGTGCATGCCGATCAGGGAAAGCTGATTGCCAAGGATCGCACCCCTGAAGGTCGTGTTTGAATCCGGTCCAACGGTCCGAAAGGTCAGGGGAAAGCTCTTGATCGCAACTCGAAACGTACCGCCCTTGACCGCATCCGGTGAGGCGTACAGCGGATCGGCGTCATTGGTCAGCCAACTGAGATCGGCCGGAGGACCGTCTTTGGATATGGGCGCGGTAAATATTTGACCCTCTGGAACGGAACCGGCCTGGGCAGTTCCGATGGTGTCCGTCTGGCTGTCCGAACATGACAGCATTATCACAGCCGACATCAATATTAACACCGCCATGATAGATGCGCGAGTTAATTCCTTACGGTTTTGCTTTATGATCATTGTAATATTCCTAATCCAGTTAAATCGGAGACTGCCTGAAATCAAATCCATATTTATTACTCATAGGTCGTGTGCATTTTGGGATCAAACGCTTCCCGAATAGCCTCCCCAACAAATGTTACGGCCATCAGCGTAATGATCATTGCCAGAACCACCGAACCGCCAATCCACCAGGCATCCAGGTTGGACCAACCCTGCTGGAGCAGTTCGCCCCAGCTGGGCGTTGGCGCGGGCAGCCCGAATCCGAGGTAGTCCAGTGAGGTCAGTGCCACGATTCCGCCCGATACTGCAAACGGCGCAAAGGTAACGATGATCGCAATCGTATTGGGGATGATATGCTTGAAAATAATCCGAAAATCGTTAGCCCCCAGGGCCTTGGCGGCCAGGGCGTACTCTCTGGCCTTCTCTTTGTAGGTGATGGTTCGCATGGTCCAGGTGATACCAATCCAACCGAAAAAAGCCATAATCACGATCAGCATAAAAAAGTTGGGCACCACGATGGAAGAAATGATGATAATGACATAAAGAAACGGGATGTTCGACCAGATTTCGATGATACGCTGAAAAATAAGATCGAATTTTCCGCCCCAGAAACCCATGGCGCACCCGATGCTGACACCCACGGCATAATTAAAGACCAGCAATAGCAGCGAAAAGAAAATGGCAATCCTGAAACCGTAGACCAGCCGCGCTGCGATGTCTCTGCCGATGGTGTCTGTCCCGAAGTAATGCCGGTCTTCCAACGAAGGTGGGAAGGGCGGAAAATCATTTTCCTTGAGATCGTTTTCATAAGCATCATAGGGTATCAAGGGCATGATCACCCAATTGCCCTGCCCTTCTTTTTCAAACTGTTCGGTCAGCTGCCGGTAATTGGTCTCGTACTTGTAATCCAGGCCGAAGGTGCTGCCGGGAATAATATCACCATAGGTCGGGAAATAGTATTCACCGTTGTAATGCACCACTACGGCGCGCTTATTCACCAGGATCTCAGCAAAAAAAGAAGCAAAAATCATAACAAGGATCAGGATAAAGGAATAATACCCCCGCTTGATGGACTTAAAGCGCCTGATTTTCTTTAGCGTTAAGGGATTTAACTTCATAGTATAGTTCGTAAGTTCATAAGCTCATGAGCTGGTTAGTAAAAACATCCCGGTTCCATAACCCGCTAAAGCGCATGGGGCAGAGAGCATAGGGCATAGCGTTGGTATTATCTGATATTTCGGATTTACCGATCTGCACGCTATGCACCATGCGCTATGCGCTTTGCTCTAATGTAACCCGCAACTCGTAACACGCAACCCGAAACCCGCAACTCGCAACCCGTTCTATTCAAACTTGACCCTTGGATCCACCAGGGCCACGCAGATGTCCGACAAAATGTTGCCGATCATAAACAGCAGCGAGGAAATCACCAGGATTCCCATGACAACCGGGTAATCCCGGTCAACAACCGATTCGTAACCCAGCAGGCCCATCCCGTTTATGTTGAAAACGGTTTCGATTAGAAAGGAGCCGGATAATATAACGGAAATGTTGTTGCCAAAGCTGGTTGCTATTGGAATCAGGCTGTTTCTGAAGGCATGTCTGAAAACAGCTTTCTTAAACGGCAACCCTTTGGCAATCGCAGTGCGCACATAGTCTGATGCCAGATTATCCATCAGGGTATTTTTCATCAGGAAGGTCATCACCGTGAAGGATCCGATCACATAGGCCATCAGCGGAAGTGCAGTATGGCGCGCGATATCCAATGCTTGGCCGAGCAGGGTAAAATCCTCAAAATCATCGCTGACCAGACCCCCGAGGGGAAAAATCTCCCAGTGGGAGGCAAACAGGACCAGCATCAGCACACCGACTACCCACCCGGGAACCGCATATCCGGTGAACACAACCACCGATGACAGATTGTCAAACACACCTTTGTGTTTGATGGCTTTAATGATTCCCAGCGGTATGCATATGCTGTAAATCAGGATCAGCGACAGGATTCCGAAATACAGCGATATCGGTATCCGCTCTTTGATCATCCCCCAGACCGGATCATAATAACGCGTCGAAATGCCCAGATCACCTTTTAACACCTTGCCCAGCCACATGAAATAGCTGGTCAAAACAGGCTTGTCGAATCCGTAATATTTCTTTAATTCCTCGATTTGCTCGGATGTTAGGGGCTGGCTCTGCTCGTTGGCCTTTCCGCCCGAGCCACCGCCTTCAATGCTCGGCATTTGCTGAATCTGGGCGATAATCCTTTCGATGGGACCACCCGGAACAAATCGGGTTATCGTAAAGACAAGGATCGTAATTCCCAGGAAGGTTGGAATGATCAAAAGAATACGACGGATAAAATATGCGGTCATTTTATTTATATAACGCATAACGGCGATTTTTTCAAGAAATTGAAAGTACTTATGACTTCATTGGCACAGCACCGGGGGCCGGTCAAATTTCAAGCACCAGGGCTAAACACTTGACACCAAAGCGGGAGTTTCTCTATGGTGTGCATGCTACTCCGGTTTGCCCGTGGCCGATTAGCCGATTGTTCCGGCTGACTGGCCGGCCTGCGGGCAGACGGGCAACCTGTGTATAAAGGAATACCACAAGGTGGACGACACAAAGAACAGCACGCCGAAAACTGAACTGAAACAGCGAATCGACAGTTTAAGAAATCACCTCAGGGAACATAATATTGACGCGGCACTCATTCTGCAGAATATCGACCTGTTTTATTTTGCAGGAACCATTCAGAAAGCGAACCTGTATGTTCCGGCCGCAGGCGATCCAATCCTGATGGTGCACAAGAGCACTGAACGTGCCCGGACAGAATCGGCCCTGGAAAACATTGTTCACCTGCCAAGCCCAAAAAATATTCCTGAAATTTTAAAAAAGAATGGTATAGCAGCGCCCGGAAGGCTGGCTCTGGAGCTGGATGTGTTGCCGACCAGTATGTATTTCAGTTTTCAGCACCTGTTCAAGGACGCAGAGATTGTGGATATCTCGATGCCAATCCGAATGATCCGGTCGGTTAAATCGCCTTATGAAATCGACATCATTCGCCGGGCAGCCCGATTGTCGGACCAGCTCGCCGGGTATGTGCCGGAGATCTTGCGAGAGGGCCTGACCGAACTTGAACTGGCCGGCAAGCTTGAGGCCGAAGCCCGCAGACTGGGACATCAGGGAGTTGTCAGAATGCGGCTGTGGGGCGGCGAAATGTTTTACGGACATCTGATGGCGGGCCCGACCGGTGCCGCCCCGAGCTACCTGGCGTCACCCACCGGAGGGGTCGGGGCCAATCCGGCCATCGCCCAGGGTCCGGGTTTCAAAACCGTGCAGCGCCATGAGCCGGTGCTGGTGGATTATGTATTTGCCTTTAACGGCTATCTGTCCGATCACACCCGGATCTTTTCACTGGGATCGCTTTCCCGGGAACTCATGGATGCCCACCAGG
>CAJICI010000559.1_pt1 | contig 9601 bp, 12 predicted proteins | sample 9199571 | NCBI WGS metagenome assembly CAJICI01 (sample SAMEA7708329, study PRJEB35096) | sediment metagenome | biome: marine neritic benthic zone biome [ENVO:01000025]; feature: sediment [ENVO:00002007]; material: shallow marine sediment [ENVO:03000034] sea grass bed [ENVO_01000059] ...
AGAACGGAACACAGGGAGACCGGCTATGGATTTTGAACGTTATTATCTTGATTTGTTTGAAATGCTGAATGCGTGCTGTAAAAAAATTGCTTCGGGGAAATATGACAAGGTGGACTCCGAACGGTTGTTTGAGCTATCGAAAAAAGGCAGATATCCCGGAGTGCTCAGCGAGCTGGCGGAATCCTTCGGCATGATGATGGTCAAAGTTGAGGCGCGCGAGTTTCGGCTAAAGGAAATTATCGAAGAGTTGGAGCAGGCGAAGGCTGAATAGCGGACGTGTTGCGGGTTTCGCGCTGCGTGTTACGGGGTGCGTGTTGCGGGGTTATATGCCGAGCAACAGTAATGTCATCGAGAATCGAGTATCCAGAATCGAGCATCTTAACTTGCCAGCTGTCTTTAGTGTGATTTAGGCGGCCGGCACCCAGTGACCAGTAACCAGAATCTTGCGCTGGTTTAGACCCTGGCCGACAGGGAAATCCTTTGGCCGTCTATCTCAATGCCCGTTTTACAGTAGGTCAGTTTTTCTATGATCTTGCCGTCTTTGAAATGCAGTACATCAACCCCGCGTCTAGATTCATGTTGCCCCTCATGGCCGCTTTCCATCGAAGGCCAGTCCAGCTGCCAGCGGTAGAGTACTTTTTGCTCTGTTTCGTCTATAAAGGTGTCTTCCGCGTTAAAACGAAAGCCGCCGTGGTTTGCGAACCAGGCCGCCCAGGCCTTTTCCAGGTTGTCCCGGCCTCTGACCTTTGCACCGGTCCAGTTTTCAAACAATACATCGTTATGGAACAGTTGCATCACACCTTTTAGGTCATGACGCTCCCAGGCCTGATTCCATTCCAACAGCAGATTCATGATTTCGGATCGTGATAACGTGATTTGGGCCATTTTTCATAGCTCCGTGTATTTAACGGCCAATCCCCTGGATTTGGCAGCCGGATACTTTTTTTCATTGATTCGCATTTTCTCCTCGGCGGCACCGACCGGATCAATTCCGAGACAATCGGCCAGCCGGGCAAGATATATCATCACATCTCCAATTTCTTCCCGAATCTTCTCCATTTTCTCAGGATCAAGGTGTTTGCTCTGTTCCTGGGTCAGCCATTGAAAGTGCTCGACGATTTCCGCGACTTCAACACTCAGCGCCATCGCCAGGTTTTTAGGAGAATGAAATTGCTCCCAGTCTCGATCCTGCGCAAAGGTCCTAATTTTCTTTATCAACTCTTCCATGTTTTGAATTTTATTATGGGCTTTCTTCGAATACAAATAACGAATAACCAATAGCGCCTGATTGAGTGTTTTTTACTCAATCAGGCAATCTCCCGATCAGGCCTTCTGAAAGTTCTCAAAGAAATGGGCGGTGTGATTTTTGTATTGCTGGGCGACTTCGCGGTTGTAAACCACAAACATATCCCCATCAATTGCGGTTATATGCCTGTTGGGTCGGCTGAAGATCTGAAATGTTCGGTTTATAATTTCATCGGCAGACATGATGTGGTGATTGTATCCCAATACGTAATGCAAATCGACCCGGCGCCTATTTCGCCCCCACACCAGGGTTCTGAGATAGTCCCTGATATCGTCGATTTTTTCTTTCATGACCCTCACCGGTGTTCGGTTGAAATTTTCATTGAAGGCTGAAAAATAGATATTGGCCGGAAATATGGGTTGCATGGTGAGAACGTCGTCAAAGAGCTCCTCGGCAAATTTGTGGGCACTGACTTTTATCTTCCGTCCGGCGAAGCTGTCCTTCAAATCGGCGGAGCTAATTTTACAGGGCTCTCCGAATTTTATGGACAGGCTGACCTTTTGCTTATCGCTGTAAAATTCCTTGACGATATAGCCCAGGTCCTTCAGGTAAATTTCGCGCTTGTTCTCACCGTTTTCATAAAGCCCTGCCAGTTCTGCAAAATGCTCATCTTCCAGAACGCGCTCATAGGCGATGTTGACCGGTACAGCATAAACGTCGACATTGGAATACAGCGCCGCTTCGATATCAATCTGAAAGGGCAGATGGTGAAATCCGTCAATTTTCCCCGTATAACTCCTGCCGGTTTTGGTGTTGTCTCCTTTCAGCATTTCGAACAAACCCAGCTTAATGGATGAAAACCCGGGAAATGTTACATACATTTCCTTTTCATTTACGAGGTGATAGCGGTAAGCACGGGTTAGCGAAATAATTTCCTTGCGCCCCATCTCAACTTCGCTTCCGTCGGGCTGCCTGACCGTTTGCGGTTCACGAAATACCTTGAAGGCGCCACGGGTTGATAGATAGCGTGCTATGCTCATCTGGTGATCGTCGGCAAAACCTTTCAGGTCGTCGACGATAAAACCGGGTAATAGGTCCCTGAAAATATCAATGTCTTCAATAAACAGATTAGAGCCGCCCTCCACCAGCACTTTCATTTTATTCTCCCTGAACAGAATCGAGAGCAGAATAAAGTCGGCTTCGCTAAGATGATTGGGTTTGAAGGTAATGGCGCAATCCGGATTGGCGGCTTTGAAGCGCTGGATGCCTTCCAACCCGATGACCCGCATATTAAACGTGTTGCCCCGGGCCAGTTGATAAATCACCAGTTCCATCGGGTTGATTTTTTGCCAGTCATGCTCAATCAGATTGAACATGGACTCCATTTTTTCATATTGAGGTTGTTTCATTTCTACTCTTGGATGGTTAAATTCTTTCCATGAGATTTCCAAGGCTTTTTAAATGGGCTTTTTCGTCCTCGGCCATGTCGAAGAGGATCTCCCGGACTTTCGGATTTTCACTCTTTTCAGCATAGCGCATATACAGATCCATGCCCTGGGCCTCCAGCATCATGGCGAAGTTAAGCACTTCAGCGGCTGTATTAAAGGTCTGGCCGACATTTTCCAGCAGCGACCCGGAGTCAAACCCGCCTTCCATTAAACCGGCGCTAACTTTTTTCTCAAAACTTTCGATGGACGTTTCCTGCGAATCCACCAGCTTAAACAGCTCAAATAATTTTTGTTTATGCCGGACCTCAATTTCTGCCAGCTTCGTAAGAACAGCGCTGACCTCTGCTTCGATGGCCAGCCGGGATGTATCGGCATAAAAAGTTCTCAACCCTTCCTCCAGGCCATAGGCCAGGTAAATGATATCCTGAGGGGTTTCATCACCCTTTAACAGCATCATGCCCATTTCTTCCGGTCCGGCGGCCGCCTGACCCTGCCAGGCGGCGATGCCGCCTTTTAAGTTGTATACCTGTTTGAATCCCCGTCCGGTTAGAATCTGTGCAGCTGCACGGCTGCGTCTGCCGGCCGCTCAATAGGCGATGACCGGTTTTTCCGGGTCCAATTCCTGCAGGCGATCGTTTAAGGCGGGAAGCGGGATCAGCTGGCTTCCCGGTATCCGCGCACCTTCATATTCCGAGGGCTGCCGGACATCCAGGATGGTAAAGCTGCCCTCTTTGTTGGTCTCGGTAAAGGAATTGAACTCGTCTGCATTCAGGTTGGTAAACGAAGAAAAAATGTCCATGATGCTCATGGGTTTTCCCCCCTTTCGTTTTCTATGGCGATCCGGTATCGTCTGTTGTTTATGCGGATAAAATAACCGTCGCCTTCCTCCTCCAGCAAGGATGAGATTTTCATTAAAGTCTGCTCGGCAAATTTAATGATTTCATCATCCAGGTGCATATACAGCTTATCCCCGGCGATAAAGAGTTTCTCCGGTTCCAATTGGATCCTTTTTTTGGTGTTCAGTACCAGCAAGATGTCATTGTCTGTGATGACCTCAAAAACAAACAGCGCTGTTTCTTCATAGCGAAAATAAACCTTTTCGATGTAATGATCGTGGGCCTGGTACAGGTGATATCCCTTTTGATCCCGCTGAATGCTGCTGTGAAAGTAATCGATGATTTTTTTATGCCGGAATTTGCCATCGGCGTTGTGCCAGCAGCCGTTTCCATCCAGCCAGAACACCGCCTCATCCCGGGGAATCTCAATTGTTTTCAATTTAGTTGGAGTCAATTTTTCTAACCGGGCCGGTATCCACGTGCAGGGTGTTTTCGGACTCAATCCGGCCGAGATCGCGACGTTTTGAATTTTCCACAGCCTGCTCCTCTATGGACAATTCGCTTATTTCTTCACCGGATGGATTGGTATACTCATCATTGAGTTTCTGGATATAGGCGTTGCTGTCGTCCACTACCTGTTCCAGTTTGTCGGCCGTGCGTCTGCCCCAGCCGGCCGGATTCGGCAGGAATAGACTTCGCCTCCATCGGCTGCTTTTGTGAAGGGCCTGCTTATAGTTGGCAACCAGATCCGGATCTTTTATTTCTGCCAGTATTTTCTTTTGCGCCTTCCGGGCGGCCCAGCGGCGGATGCTAAAGTGCGCGTATCCCGCAGCACCGATCAAAACGGCCAGAATTCCGTATGTAACATAACTTTTTCCCGCGACCACATCCCAGAACGGAAGATTGAGGGATAGCCCTTCCCAGTAGCCACCCCAGATGGTCAACGTCAGAAATGCGGCCACTAGAGCCGCCAGAATGGCCCCTTCCAGCCACAGCACCTTGCGACGCCAGCGTTCGATGAACCGCTGCAGGCGGGTGACAACATCCAGTTTTAACATCTGGGCGGTTTGTTCGAGCATTCCGATAATTCGATAGGCGCGTTCAACGCCGACCTGTTCGATACGCCGGGCAATTGCATTGGAATCAGCATCGCATTTACCTTCGTATCGCGCGCGAACCTCATCCCTTTCAAAGGTAATAGCCGATTCCTTATTGTAAATGGCGAAGGAACTGCCCGCAGTCAGGCCATACTGTGCCAGGGCCCGCTGCCAGGCGGCAAAGACCTCCTCGAGGCTGTCCTCGTTGGCGGTCACATCGATCTGGTTCAATACATATAAAAATTTATTCGAATCCCTCCGGTTCACGGTGGTTTTAACCAGATGCTCGAGGGTATCTCGCATCGATCCGGTTTCCGGATGACGGGCATCAAAAAAAACCAGCACAAGATCCGACAGATCAATGATGTGATCAGTTATCCGCAGGGTGGAGGTCCGTTGCGCATCGGCATCGAAGCCGGGCGAGTCGATCAGAATTTTGCCCCGCAGTTTTTGGCTGGGACAGGTTTTTAGCTGGAGATAGGCATCGATATGCTCCCCTTTGCCGACGGCCACTTCTTCGATTGCCTGGCTGATTTTATACAACGGAAAGCGGGGGTCCGCATCCAGTGCCAGGCCGGGCAGCACGCGTTCTTTTTCATCACGCGTAAAGCAGATAACGCTGAATTTGTCATCCACCGCCTGAATACCCACATCCTGCAGATCATATTGTAGAAAATTGTTAATGAAAGTTGACTTGCCGGCTGAATAGATACCCAGGATCGAGATCAGCGGCCACCATGGCGTTCGGGTGGCATGGGATTCCTCGCGCTGCAAAAAGCCAATCTTGCGGCTGATTCGATCCAGATCGCGAAATTTCTGAACAACCTCGGAAAGGATCGGATTTTCCTGTTTCAGGTGTTTTTCCAGTTTTTTTAAGCGTTCATTGATTTTACTTTCCTTGAACATGGGCTAAGCTCCAATCCTGTGACGGTTTAACCAAAATCAGAACAACATTACCATTTTTGCAAAAATATTAATGGTTTTCAACCTGTAATTTACAATTGTGAAGGATGAATGCTGAATTATCCTTACTGGCGCATCATTGAGATAACAAGGCGCATTCTCCTGAATGGAAAGTTGCGTACTGGAATAATAGGAAAATAAGGGAGGTCTTCGGACGTTACAGTTGCTAATCGGACAACAGCTCTTTTACTGCCAGCCAGAGAGCACCCAGAGAAAGAATCAGTGCCGAAAAAAGCAGTGCCATGTACAAAATTTTAATCATTGTCAACTCCTGCCCGGATTCAATATTTCAAATGCCATTCCACGGGTCCATACTATCAAATGCAAAGTAGATGCCAATAATGGAGCTTTTGTAAATTTGTTAAATTTCAATGTGTTACGTAATAATTGATGTCAGATCAGTCCCGGGCGCTGCAAAATTTTCCGTCAAACAGATGACAGGCGGCGGCAAAAACAGCCGGCGTTTTAAATTCCCGGCAGGGCTTTACAACCCGGGAATAATTATTATCCTAAAATCTTAGAAGCCATCTCGAAAATAGGATTCTTGCCCGCCTCCGGAGGGTTGGTTCTTATGCGCCACAGGCGGCAGGCCAAAAAAGATTTTTGAGATGGCTTCTATTAATTGTCGGGGGAGGGGTAAAATCAAAAAATCATTCACTACACATATAATCGCCTTTGGGCTGATAATCGCAGTGGCTTATGTGGCCACTGACGGTCCCTATGAAAATCCAGTCAGAAAGGCCTATGCCGCAATTGAACAGCACCAAAGCCGGACCGGCGGCCAGATCGGGCAGCCGGGCCGTCTGTCGGGTGCCGACAACCAGGTACGATTCAAAAGAGGTTTCAACCACCTGCGCACCTATGAAAGATCAAGCCGTCATTTTGTGCTTGCCGGCCGTTCACAATTACGTGAGGTGACTGCCTACAATGTGGGAGATCCGGATCAAAACTGGGGTGATCCCTGCCAGTCTGCCAACGGCGAAAATATTTGTGTTGCTCTGGATTCCGGATCGAATAGGTGTGCCGCCAACTTCGTACCCTTCGGGACGATGCTGCGCATCGCCCACTATGGCATCTGCACGGTAACCGATCGCATGAATAAACGCTATACGAACCGGGTAGATATCGCCATGAAAAAAGATGAGAAAGAAAAAGCGCTGCGTTTCGGGCTTCAGCGACTGCCGGTGACGGTCATTTCCCACAGGGACGGCTAGGTCGTATTTTAAATTTATAGTGGTTATCGAGGCCTTTTACAGATGTCCGGGGTCAGTTGCTATAATGATATATTAAATCCCAAGCACCAAATAACAAATCACAAATGGTTCGACAGGCTCACCACCCTGAGCAAAGTCGAAGGGTAAATCCCAAAACACAATGTCCAAAATTCCAAACAGCTCAATCAGCGGCTTCATGACAAAAGCGCATGTTATCAGATGAGCGATCTCGTTGGATATGGAATAGAGTTCTTTCGCCGTTTAGGCCATTGATTATTGTGATTTGGGATTTATTTGTAATCTGGGTTTTGTTATTTGGGATTTTTCCAGTCGCTTCCCGGATTTTGGTCTTTGCAGAAAACCAGAGTGTGGAAGAGATACCGCCTACTTATCCAGCTCTTCTCTGACGGCTATTGCCATTTTCTCCATTAAATAGGGCTTTTTAATATAGGCGCCGGCGCCCAGCCGCTGGGCCTCCTTGACCCGTTCCGATTCCGAATAGCCACTGGCAATGACGGCCTTCTGGTTCGGATGAATTTGAAGGATCTGTTTATACGTCTCAAGCCCGTCCATTCCAGGGTCCATGATCATGTCTAAAATCAGTAGGTCGGCTTTGCGGTTTTTCAGGTAATCCACAGCCGCCTCACCGCTGGAGACAGCCTCGACGCTGTAACCCAGCTTTGTCAGGATGCCGGTGGCGATATTACGCTGATCTTCGACATCGTCGATGATCAGCAGGTATTCGCCGTTGCCCATGTAATCGTCAACGGAATGGCGGGATGTTTTGCGAATGGAGGGCTGACGGCAGGCCGGCAGGTAAATGAAAAAGTCGGTTCCCTTGCCCTCGGTGCTCTGAACGTCTATATATCCCTTGTGGTCCTTGACAGTGCCCCACACCACCGCCATTCCAAGGCCGGTACCGCTTCTGCCCATGGCCTTTTTAGTGTAAAACGGCTCGAAAATTCTTTCGATATCATTGGCTGCGATTCCGATCCCGTTGTCGCTGACTGTCAGCCTGACGTAGTCACCTTCTTCGATGTCGTCATAGCCGCTGACCGGCTGGTCAATATAGCGGTTGGCGCTGGATATAGAGATCCGACCGCCGTTAATTAGAGCTTCGGCCGCATTGGAGACCAGGTTCATGACCGTTTTAGAAAGGTGTATCGGAGAGCCCCTGGTGGCCAGCAGGTCTGGTTCCAGATTGATCTCAAGGTTAACATCGGGGTGGGTTTGTTTCAGTTTTTCGCATTCAGGACTTCTCAGGTAGTCTGAGATAATATCATTGAGGTTGACCACTTCTGATACGGCCACACCGCGGCGGGCCAGGGTTAACATGTCCTGTACAATGTTGGCCGCCTTTTCCCCCGATTTCTTAATTGCCAGAACCGAAGACCTCAACGGGCTGTCTTCGGCCAGATCCATCATAATCAACTCAGGATAACTGATCAGGCCGGACAGAACATTGTTTAAATCGTGGGCTACCCCGCCGGCCAGCGTGCCAATCGCCTCCATCTTCTGGGCCTTGCGAAGTTTTTCTTCACTTTCGCGAATTTTTTCTTCGGCATGTTTGCGAACGGTGACCTCATCCTGCAGGGATTTTTCCCGGGCCTGGATGTCAGCGGCCATTTCCTTGATGCGGCGCGCAATGCCGGTCAGCTCGATGTGGTGGATCTCGTCAAATTCATAGCCATAGTCTCCCTGGGCAACACGATCGATGCCCTCCTGGAGACCGGCAAGAGGCTTGCGCATAAATACGCGCAGCAGGAACCGGGCGGTAACGAAAATCACGACCAGAGAAAGCACGAGCACCAGCAAAATGGTGTTGCGCAGCCAGGCCAGGTCTTCTTTCATGGCGCCCAGAGAAAAAACCATGCGGGCCCGGCCGATGATTTGATCCTTGTATGTGATTGCCAGGCTGCGACTGAACAATCCCCGGGCGTCCCGCCTTCCCGTTGCTCTGAACAGCGTTTTGCCGCCGGCGTCCTTGATATGAACTTCATCGATCACATCGCTTTGTAAAAAGGAGAGGCCGATCTTGCCAATCTGCTCATCGTCATAATCCCAGAGCGGGACCACCAGTACTTCGCTGAGTTTTTCGGCATAATCGTCCGCTTTTTTTTCAAGCTCTTGCAGTAAAAAGCGCGACTGTCGGCTGTAAACATAAGCCAACAGCACGCCCTCAAATAAAATCAGCGCCAGAATAAGACTGATCGCCAGCTCTTTGGAAAGCGAGCGTCTCCCGAAAATACGGGGTGATGTGGTGGTTTTAGGGGATTCCCCGGTTGCCACGGTCTTTTCCTTTAATTGTTGCACAGACGGTCATAGGTGCCGTCCTCCTTAAGTTCATCCAATGTCTGCTGCCATATGGCCACCAGGGCGTCAGGGCTTTGGTTCGAAAATGCAATATAATTCTGGACCCGTTTAAAAGGGAACACCAGTTTCAAACGGTCGGGATCGATGCCGGCCTGCTGCGCCAGATTCGGCATATTAAAATCTGAGCTGACCCATAAATCAATGGAACCATCCATAAGGTGGCGGATATTGCTCAGGTTCTTGTTGGTGCTGACCAGGTTGCGAAAATTATTCGCCAGCAGGTACTGCTCCTTGGCATCTTTGTAGTAGGTGCCGATGCGGGCTACGGATTTGGCCTGTCCCAGAGAGTTTATCGTGATGGCCGAATCCCTGCGGGCATAAAAGCCCCAGGTCTGGTGGTATAGCGGACCGACCCATTTGAACAATTTTTCACGCTGGGGCAGGCGGGTGGTCGAAAACAGAGCGACGTTGGGTTGCGTCAGCG
>CAJICI010000700.1_pt1 | contig 9581 bp, 5 predicted proteins | sample 9199571 | NCBI WGS metagenome assembly CAJICI01 (sample SAMEA7708329, study PRJEB35096) | sediment metagenome | biome: marine neritic benthic zone biome [ENVO:01000025]; feature: sediment [ENVO:00002007]; material: shallow marine sediment [ENVO:03000034] sea grass bed [ENVO_01000059] ...
ACCGACAACTGGTTGAATTAATAAAGAAAAAGATGGGTGCCTTCAAAGATCTTAAAATCATAAAAGTAAAAGGGCACTCCGGTCATCCGGGAAATGAAAGGGCGGATTACCTGGCAACTTCGGCGATAAAAAAGGGTACAGGGTATAAGGTTTAAAGGTAAAGGCGCAAGGCTTAGGGCCATAATGCAAAGAGCATAGCGCATGGCGCATAGCGTATAGACCGGTAAATCTGCATTTCGGAACAGTCAAACCCTTTGCCCTATGCTCTATGCCCCATGCGTTAACCCTGAGCCCTGCGCCTTGCGCCATTTTCTTTTTTTACCTTATACCCTAAACCGTATACCCTATACCCTAAACCTTGTACCGCTAAAAACAGAAGAGCCCAGCAGGAAGAACTGCAGGGCCCTCGGTGTTGATATTATCAATCTATTGTTATTTACTTTTTAGCGTTTCGATCTCTTCTTTTAGCTCCGTTATTTCCTGCTTGTATTTGGTAACGTCCTCATCGGGCGCAGCTTCGGTCTCCGTCTCCTCTTCCTGCTTCCAGGTATCTTTAAGTTCATCAACCCCCAGGTAGATGGCCAGAGCGCCACCGAGCAAAAGCATCACCGGAATAGTGCCGGCAATAACAGTCAAAAATTGAGGGAACCAGGCCACGATCCCGATTAATCCCAAAAGTGCTGCGATTGCACCGCCAATTAATGTCTTCATATATCGTTAACCTCCTTTCGTACGCGCTCTCAGGTGCACAGCAATCCGACCAGGGCTACCTGTGATCGCTCAACTCTGAAAATCAATAGACAATTCTGATGTGTCTCTATCCCCAAAGCCCTGAAGCCATGATAGAAACCCGCAGAAGGCCTTTAATTCATTCACTCCAATTGATGATACGTAGCATAGAATAGTATCCAATACAAGCCAATAATATATTGCAAACCAAAATCTATTCTGCTAATTTTTTAGGATGTAGCGCTCCGATGCCCCATAGCGCAGTTATTGATTATCCGTTATTGGTTAATGGGTCAAAAGGAATGAAATCTGTTTTTATTTTTATAAGTCAGCTGTTATAGAAATAGTAGATCAGGTTACCAACGAATTCCGCTAACAAATGACAAATAGCGCCTGATTGAGCGGTTTTCAGCTCAATCAGGACATAAGCCTGGACGGATTAACAGCCATGCCCAAACAGGAAAAATCGTCGCCAACTCACAGTTATAGACCTTCCTTGGGATGGATCAGCAAATTGCTACGCGGTTCGTACAACCATTACACCTGGATGCTCCCGGATAAAATGGGCAGCTTCTCAACTTTGCTTCTGAGGCTTTTCTACAAGGGGGTTAAAGTTGATGGTCAGCAGGCCGAAATCCTTCAAGGCCTGGATGAAGATGCGATTGTTGTTTATGTAAACAAATTCAAAAGCTTTTTTGAATATCTTTTCTACTACAATCGCTATCAACAGGAAAAACTGCCCTGCCCCCAGATGGGATTTGACTATAAGGTGTATGTCTGGCAGCCGTTAGGGAAGCTGTTGCGAATTCCTATGGCCAAACTGAATTCGCTGGTGCGGCATGGATCCGTACCCAATCCGTTTCGCAGTGGGTTTGTTAAGCAGGAATTACTTGATGGCCGATGCGCCTTCCTGTCCCTGGTGGGAAAAAAAATCTTTCAGCGCCGTTTTATCAAATCAGAAACCGATCCGATTCAATATCTGATCGACATGCAAAAATCCATTGACCGTCCCATTTACATTATTCCCCAGCTGATGTTTTTCAGTAAAACCGCCCGACGTGAAAATCCGACCCTGATCGATATCCTCTTCGGACCGGAGGACAAGCCCGGCAATCTCCGCAGGCTTTTCACCCTGTTTAAAAACCCGGGCAGTGTCTTTGTGGAGGTGTCCGAACCGTTGAATCTGAAAAACTATCTTGCATCGATGGATGCCGGCGATCAGACAACAGAATATCAGTCACTGTTACTGCGACGCGATCTGCTGATTCAGCTCAACTCCCACCGCCAGAGCATTACCGGACCTGTCCGTAAAACCAGAGAGGAGTTGAAAGAAAGTATTTTAACCACCGAGCGCTTTCAGCGATTCATGGAAACCTATGCTGAAAACCGGGGTATCCCCATCCAGCAGGTCCGGCGCAAGGCCGACGGGTATATCGAGGAGATTGCCGCCAATTACAGGCCAGCCTTCATTAAGGTGGCATCGGTTCTTGTCGGATGGATAACCAGGGCAATGTTTGATGGCTTTACAACCAACCATGATGTCCTCAATCGGGTAAAAAGCATGTCCCTGAAGGGCCCCCTGATACTGATTCCCAGCCACAAAAGCCATATTGATTATCTCATTCTGGATTACGCACTGTATCATAATAACCTGCCGGTGCCCCATATTGCGGCCGGGAAAAATCTTTCCTTCTGGCCGATGGGGCCGATCTTTCGCAGCGGTGGTGCTTTTTTCCTCCGACGCTCCTTTGGCGGTGCGGTGCTGTATTCAAAGGTTTTTGCAGAATACATCCACAAATTGCTGGAAGAAGGCTATAACATCGAACAATTTATCGAAGGTGGTCGCAGTCGCACCGGTAAACTGCTGATGCCCAAATTGGGGTTGTTGTCGATCCTGCTGAATGCATTCAAAAACGGTGCCTGCAAGGACATGTTGATCGTACCGATCTATGTCGGATATGACCGTATCATCGAAGAAAAATCCTACCTGCACGAGCTTGGCGGTGGACAGAAAGAGCAGGAAAACATACTTCAGGTAATTCGTGCCCGCAAATTCTTAAAAAAGCGCTACGGTAAAATTTACATTCAATTTCACGAACCCATCTCCGTTAACCAGTTGATGAGTCAGAATAACCGGCAGCTGGCTGACATGACATCCAAGGAACGCAATGCCTTTATCCGAAACCTGGGTTACCAGATTATAAACGCCATCAATCGGGTAACGGTGGTCACCCCGCACGGGTTAGTGGCCGGCGCTGTCCTGAATTTCGCCAAGGAAAAATTTTCCAGGACCGAGCTGTTCTCAGTACTGGAAACCTATATGAGATTTTTAACCACCCAGAATGCCAAGCTGTCCGACACCCTGGTCTCCAACCCGCAAATGGCTTTCGAACAGGTGGTGGCAGCATATACGCAACGAAAGTTCATCGAACCACTGGCCAGAAACAATGAGGATGATGAGGCCGAGGCCGAAAAAAAATTTTTTATTAATGAAGGCCGAAGGCCCTATTTGGAATATTACAAAAATACCTGTATTGCCTTCTTTATTCCCGCGGCCTACACCGCAATGGCCATATTAGAAATGGACAGTTTCCGCTTTACAGCATCCGATCTGCATGGGGGTTATGGGTTTTGGAGAAAGTTTTTTAAGTCTGAATTCGCCTACGATGTGGATATCCGCTCGGAATTTCATGTGCGCAAATGCATCAAGGCGTTCATTGATGAGGGCATGGTCATACCCCATCAGACCATGCCCGACACCTATGATGTGACGCCGGCCGGCTTCCGTAAATTAAAAATTTTCGCCGGTTTTCTCAAGACCTATTTCGAGTCCTATTGGATCGTGCTCAACTTCTACATGCGTAATCCGAAGGATAAGGTCAAACCCAAGGACCGAATAAAGAAAATTACGGCGCGTGGCAATCGCATGTACAAACGCAAAGAGATCGATCGCAAGGAAGCCCTGTCAAAAGTCACCTATCAGAACGCCATTGAGATGTTCACCACCAGGGGCATCAAGGGCTCCGACGACACCGAGTTAATCGAAACCTATTCCAATGCCTTGCAAAATGCGCTGAAATTTTTGCAATCATAGGGTTCAGGGTTCAAAGTTCAGGGTTCAGGGTTCAGGGTTTAAAAGCGAACCGCAGAACCGCAGAATTTCGAATATCGAATTTCGAAGGATGGAATCGCTTCGCTCAATCTTTTATTTTAAAATAGACAGAATACATTCCTTCGATATTTATCCGCCTTGGGAGGACTTGTCCGCCTCTGGAGGATTCGACATTCAACATTCATAATTCGATATTCGTTGTTTAATTAACCCTGAACCTTTGAACCCTGAATCCTGAACCTTTGAACCCTGAACTTTGAACCATTATACTATGAAAGCGCTCATTTTGGCGGCCGGGTACGGCACCCGGCTGCGACCCTATACCGACCATACGCCCAAACCCCTGTTTACCATTGCAGGCCGTCCACTGCTGGATATCATCATAGCAAACCTTCAAAAGGCCGGTTGCGAATCGATTATCATTAACACCCACCATCTGCACCGCGAAATCGAGGGCTTTGTGGCTTCGCGCAGCTACAGCGTGCCGGTCATAACGCGCCACGAGCCGCAAATCCTCGGCACCGGAGGTGCCATAAAAAATGTGGCCGACTTCTGGGACGAGCGACCTTTCATGGTCATCAATGCCGATATCGTGGCAGATATAGATCTGGCAGAGGTGTACCGGGCCCACTGTCGTCAGCATCACCCGGCCACACTGGTGCTGTGTAATAATTCGGCCTTCAACAGTGTTGCGGTTGAAAAAGATAAATGGATCACAGGCTTCCGCGATCGAAACTCCGGCCAAACGAACGAGCGCCTGCTAACATTTACGGGTATCCAGGTTCTCGAACCGCTGATACTGGACTATATACCGGAAAACAAAGCCTACAGCAGCATTGATGCATTTAAAAAAATTCTGGCAGAAGATAAAAAATTGCAGGCCTGGATCATTGCCGATGGCAAATGGCAGGACATCGGAACACCTGAACGTTATCGGCAGACAACGGCGGAGTCCGTTATACCCCTGGCCTTCCAGGGGGCCTTTGGCGAATGCGCCGACCTGCGGGTAGAACAGACAAAGCTCAAGGGAGACGGATCGGAAAGGCAATGGCGCCGGTTGCAATCCGGACGCAAAAGCGTAATAATGGCCGATCACGGTATTCGCAAGACACTGTCGGTAACCGAAGTCGATGCCTTTATTCATATCGGACAGCACCTGTACCGCCAGGGAGTACCCGTACCCGAGATTTATTTTTATGACACCTTTTGCGGCCTGGTCTTCCTGGAGGATCTGGGTGATGTCAATCTGCAGCAGGTTGCCCGCGCATCGACCAACCCGGAGGCCCTCGCGGACATTTACCAATCCGTCATCGATCAACTTGTCAATCTGTCCCTGCGTGGTGCCCAATACTTTGATACAGGCTGGACCTACCAATCGGCCAGCTATGATCAGGAACTGATCATCGAGAAGGAATGCCGATATTTTCATGAACAATTTTTAAAAGGGTATCTGGGCCTTGATATTCCGTTTGAAAACCTGTGTGACGAATTCTCAGATCTGGCCCGCAAAGCGCTGCAATATGCCAACAGCGGTTTTATGCACCGCGATATGCAGTCGCGCAACATCATGGTAAAAGATGACCGGATTTACTTTATCGATTTTCAGGCCGGTCGCCTGGGACCGATTCAATATGACCTGGCCTCGCTGCTTATTGACCCCTATGTTGAGCTGCCTGAAGCCTTTCGGACCATATTGCGTGACTACTGCCTGCAAGAGATATCAAGGAAAATCACCGTGGAACCGGCTAAATTTTTGCGCTGCTTTGAATATTGCTGCCTGACGCGCAATCTCCAAATACTTGGCGCCTTTGCCTTTCTAAGCAGGGTTAAAGGCAAACGCTATTTTGAGGACTATATCCCGGCCGCCTTTCAAACCCTGAAGACCGGCCTGCTTGATTCTGCGCGGGATGAATTCCCAGCCCTTGGGAGTGCGGTGGCAACCGCCGGCAAAAAGTTAAAAAACCGCGCAGACTAGTGTGGTTTTCCATATAAATTTTACAAAAGTAGTGTGATGTATATAAGTTCAGTTGAGTTCATTAAACAACTCAATGTCTATGGTTTTCCGCCTGAGGCGGATCAGGTGTCAGAATTCAGGTGACAGAGGTCAGAAAACAGAAGACAGACGATCATCTGTATTTTCAGACTTTGCATCTGGCAATCAGAACCGGATATGCTGATACGCTATCTGACTTCTGTCCTCTGTTATCTGTCGTCTGAACACTGACACCTAAAATACAGCCGAGTTTTATAAATTACTTGCGGGACTAAACACTAGAAACCATTTCAAAGCCAGGAGGTGAAAAATGACCCCCATTAAAGTAATGGTTAACGGCTTGCCCGGAAACGTAGCCCGCAAAGTTGCCGGGTTCATGGCAAAGGATACACGCTTTGAGCTGATACCTTATTCCCTGACCGGCCCGGAAATCGAGGCCTCAGAGGACCGCATTGATGGGGCCTCTGTTAAACTCATCAAGCCGGCGCAAAGAGATTCAGACATTGAGCCAATCAAGCGATCCCATGGGGATTTTCTGAGCGTCGATTACACCCACCCATCGGCAATCAATGACAATGCTGAATTTTATTGCCGCTGCGGGTTGCCGTTTGTCATGGGTACGACCGGAGGCGACCGGCAGAAACTTGAATCCACGGTAGCGTCCTCTTCCATAGCCGCTGTTATCGCTCCCAACATGGCCAAGCAAATCGTCGGCTTTCAGGCGATGATGGAATATGCCGCCGCCACTTTTCCGGACCTGTTCAAAGGCTATTCGCTTGAAATCAAAGAAAGCCATCAGCAGGGCAAGGCCGATACCAGCGGCACCGCCAGGGCCATGGTGGGCTGCTTTAACCGGCTGGGCTTATCCTATTCGCCCGATGACATCCTCCAGATACGGGATCCCCGGGTTCAGAAATCCCAGTGGGGCATTCCTGAAAAATATCTGAGCGGCCACGGCTGGCATACCTACACCCTGGTTTCCGGGGATCAGACCGTGCGCTTTGAATTCAGCCACAATGTCAACGGCCGTGAGGTTTATGTTCTGGGCACCGTGGATGCGCTGCTGTTCCTTTCCGATAAAGTGCAGGCAGGTGCCCGGGGAAGAATGTATACCATGATCGATGTTCTCAAGGGCAGCTGACAAAGCGTCAACCGCATCGCAGCTAATCAATTTTACTATATCATTTCAAATGCTTAAATAAATTTAAGTATCCAAACAAATTGACACTGCCGGCATATTCAACTATACTTAAGGTATATAGAATATTAGATATTTTCGGCACCTGTGTCCGCTTCGAATTTTGGTGGAGAGGGTTTTCTACGGTTTGTCCGTTTGAAGGTAATTTCGTCGTTGGTTTTCGGCGAGCCGGCGAATATAATACTATCAGGGTCAAATGAGGTCTGAATGAGTGATTCGGACGACAATTTGCTGCAGCAGCTGGGCGGTATCGCCTCTTCCGGGGGGGATGCGCCGTCATCTCAGGATACCGTTGAGCAAAAAGTTTCGGCGGTTCAGTCATCCGAGCAACAGGATCACTGGCGAATGTTGCTGGTTGATCTGGTATATCTCCTCAACGGCACTTTTCGCGACGTTCATTACTGGGAGGGCGTAAAATCCGACAAAGATACCATCAAGGACATTGTTAAAATTCTTCACGAACTCCAGCAAATGCCCGGCAACGAGGGGTCGATACGGATAGAGCACCGCGGCACCCCCGGGACAAAAGTATCTGAAAAAACTGATTATATTATTCGATTTGGCGATCTCGTAGTAGATACCGCAGCCGTTTCCGCTGTGATCAAGCGGATCGGTATCCGGGTCAAACATTTCGAAGGACGGATGATCAAATCGTTTGAGGCATTTTCAACCCGGGGGCTGGAAACTATTTTTATCAAAATTCCGGATGCCTCTGATGAATCGTTGGAAAAAATGCGAATCTGTCTGCGCATTATCGCCTGCTTTAAAAAGGCCGTGGAAGATGATGCGCCCATCGATTATGACAAAAACGGTCAGGAACTTTCCCTCAAACCCGTTCTGGATGCATCCAATCAGCCCGATCCCAATCTGACCCAGCTGGCAGCCTTAAATGATTTAACCACCCAAAATATGCAGGAAATGATACAGAAGGTGACGGCCTTGATGAAAAGGCCGGATTTTGCCGCATCCGGTAAACTACGAGCCAATGTATATCAGACTATTTTCAGCATAAAAAGCCTGCGCCAGAGGCTTGCCAGACCGCCCATTGAGCTAAACAGCGAACGGGCCCCCAAAGGAGACAAAAGCAGGCAAGGCGCAGCTGGAGGCGGCCAGGGTCCGGGAAGCGGACCCGGCGGCGGCGGGGCTGGTACCGGCCCGGCCGTCCAGATTGACCCGGCCGCGCTAAAGGCCAACGTGGCCAAATTTGTCAAAGAGGCCTATGGCAATTCTCCTGAGAAGGCCGTACAGGTAATGAAAACCATTTACGGCAATGACTACAACCAGCTTGACCTGGCCGGACTCGAGGGTCGGCTTAAGCTGATCACCGATCTTCTAACGACACTGGAGGGTAGTGATAAGGGCCAGGAAATAATGGAGAATGTGCTGGGACGCATTCAGACTGGAATGGACCAGCTGCCCAGGGACATACTTGATGATTTAATCGTTGACGGTGATGAAATCAAAATCTGGGAAGAAGACCGTGAAAAGGTCATTGGAAAATCAGATGACCATATACTGGAATTAATTGATACCTCCAAAGACCGTTTGGCCGCCCGCAAAAAAATGAGAACAGCCTTAAGGGCCGATGGTGAGTTTACGAACCAGGACTATGAGCACCTGTCCAAAACGTTTAATGTCTCCATTCAAGAGGCTGAGAAAATTGCCGGGTTGTTGAAAGGCTGTTTTGATGACCTGGGAAATTTTCAGCGGACCCTGTTCGAAAAAAATGTGGCCGCTCTTGCGGAGCACCCCAAAAAGATTTTTGAAGTTCTCTGGGAATTTCTCAAAGAAGTACCGCGACGCAGCGATCGCCTGCCCTTTTTAAATTCACTGCAACTGCTGGTAAAAGAGTTGAGTCAGCCCAAACAGGCCGCCAAAATTCTGGTGTCCGATTTTATCATTAATCCCGCTGAAATCTTTTACCCGGACCGCAATGCCCTGATGCTGGCCATACAGTTCATGCGCACCTATAATAAAGAAATCAACATGGACATAGAGATCACCCCGGAGGAGGTGATGATGGTCCAAAAGGGACTGGATCCGGGAGTGACCGGTTATCTGGTCTGGAAAATCGACGGGGAACAAAAAAGATTTGTTGAAAAAATCGTTACCATTCGCAAAAAGCTTATCCACTCTTTCGAACAGGAGGGATCGGATGCCAAAGTTCTGCCGATTCGATTTTTGCTGGCGCTGGAAAGAGAGGTCCATATATTCCTGGCGCTGGTGGGTGGAAAAACAGCCGCGGCCGTTATCCAGGGCGCCCTCAATGTATACGGCAATCCTGCATCCCAGATTTATTTACTCAAAGAAAGCCCCAATTATATGTCCGGTCTGTTGCAACATCTGGGGATCTTGATCCGGGGTGCCGGGCGGGTCGGTCATGAATCGGATTTCGAATTGCTCGATGAAATCAAAAAGCGTCAGCAAGGATTTATGAATCTGTCGGAGGAGCCCCGCCATCAAGCATTGGTAAGACGCACTCTGGGTGCCATCGATGCCGCCAAACACGCCATCAGTAATAGAATGACAAATGACTAATGTCGAATGAC
>CAJICI010000085.1_pt1 | contig 9541 bp, 5 predicted proteins | sample 9199571 | NCBI WGS metagenome assembly CAJICI01 (sample SAMEA7708329, study PRJEB35096) | sediment metagenome | biome: marine neritic benthic zone biome [ENVO:01000025]; feature: sediment [ENVO:00002007]; material: shallow marine sediment [ENVO:03000034] sea grass bed [ENVO_01000059] ...
AAAGTGGTGCCTTTATCGACTTCGCTTTCCACATTCATCCAGAAATCATAGGCATCAAGAATGCGGTGCACAATTGAAAGACCGAGTCCGGTACCGTTTGATTTGGTGGTAAAGAAGGGATCAAAGATGGTTTTCAGCTCATCAGGCGTCATCCCATGGCCATTATCGGTAATCTTGATACAGGCCCGTTTGCTTTTTAGCTCATACATCTCAATGTCGATTACGCCTTCACCATCGATGGCTTCAGATGCGTTTAGCAGAAGGTTCCAAAGGATTTGCCGCAAATGAACAGGATCCATTGAAACCCAGATGTTGGATTGAAATTTTTTGGTGGTGGTGATGCGGCCGTCGGTGGAGGCGTCTATTTCAAACAGCTCGGCGGTGTCGCGCAATTCCTTTTCGAGTTCGATGGCCTCAACCTTACCGGCCGGCGGCCGCGCATACAGCAAGAAATTATTTGCCAGAGAGCTTAAACGATCGGCTTCTCGCAAAATAATCTGCATGAGTCTGTCATGATCGGGGTCATAGCGAATATCTTCCCTGAGCAGTTGAATGGAACCGGTCAGCGAAGCCAGTGGATTTTTAATTTCATGGGCCAGACCGGCAGCCATTTCACCTACGGCAGCCATATTCTCAACACGCTTTACATGGCTCTCCATAACCCGCAACTCCTTGCGGGTGGTTCGGACCTGCTCGGATAAAAAGCTGCTTAAAAATGCGACCGCGAAACAGGCGGTCATAGTTATCAGAATTTTATAAAGCACCTGGTTCCAGGGTTGGGCCGATGCCAGCATGCTGTGCTCGGGTACAAACGGAAAGATGACGCCATAATATTCAAAATCCACCATGATGCCGAACTGGATGCTGCAAATCGCTGCGATTATCAGAGTGCCACGTATCGACAACAGAATACTGGAGTAAATAATAACAACCAGGTACAAAAATGAAAAAATGCTCGAATAGCTGCCGGTGACAAACAGAATCAGTGTAACGACGAGTGTATCGATCAGTATCTGGACATAGGCAAAGGTGACGTGCTTTTTAATGCGATCAATGATCAGGGCATAAATAATCGACAGAAAAAAAATAGATGTAATCAAACCATAAAGCAGTTTGAGAGGGGGGCCCATGGGAGGAGGCGATTCTCCGAGTTGCAGCACAATTGAAGAACCCAGCAACAGCGTTGAGAAAAGGACCCGAAAAAGCATCAGCCACTTCAGCTTATCTTTGAATTCCTTTTCGGGCATTGGCAGGGTGTGTTCCATAATATCTAACTACGCTACCATCACGGTTTTTCCAGCACGCCGTCGGCGCACAGGTTACAGCGTATTATCAAGCCGCTGGATTTTGGCCTCGCTTATGGCCCCGGGGAAACACAATAAAGTTTCACGGGCTAAAAAATTGGAATAATGGAACTATGGAAATGTGGATATTCAAGGATAAATGGCGGCTGGAACCGGAAACGGGTACGGTTGGTCATTCAGATCGTCCAACCGTACCCCGGTAATTGTTAACCTGATATTCAGTGCAGCTATGACATGGCTCCGGCCATCTTGAATATCGGAAGATACATGGCAACCACCAGTCCACCGATGGTCACACCCAGAAAAACCAGCATAAACGGTTCGATCAGGGCGGTCAGGTTTTCAACGGCTTGATCAACTTCTTCATCATAAAAGTCGGCAATCTTTTCCAGCATGGCATCCAGAGCACCGGTGGACTCGCCGACGCCGATCATCTGGCACACCATCGCCGGGAAAACACCGCTTTCCTGCAGCGGATCGGCCATTGTGCGACCTTCGGCGATGCCGGAACGGACATTGTAAATCGCTTTTTCTACGGTTGTGTTCCCGGCAGTTTTAGCGACAATATCCAGGGCTTCCAGAATGGCCACGCCACTTGCCAGCATGGTCCCCATGGTGCGGGTGAACTTGGCCACGGCCACTTTGCGCAGCAGTTCCCCGAATACGGGTATTTTCAGCAGCATCGCGTCGACCACGTCCCGCCCTTTTTCGGTGCTGTGAAACTTTTTAAAGGCGATGGAACCCAGGACAAGGGCAACGATGATGTAGAGGATCTTGCTCTTGACCATATTGCTCATTCCCACGACTATCTGGGTGGGCATCGGAAGCTCGCCGCCAAAATCGGCGAACATTTCCTGGAAAACGGGAATCACAAAAACCAGGATAACTGCCAGGACGACAATGGCAATAATCAATGTGACGATGGGATAGGTCATTGCCCCTTTTACCTGGGATTTGAGCCGGGCCGCCTTTTCCATGTAGGCTGCCAGCCGACGCAAAATAGCATCAAGGATACCACCGGCTTCACCGGCGGCGATCATGTTGACAAACAGGTCGTCGAATTGTTTGGGAAATTTTTTCAGGGCTTCGGCCAGGGTGGCCCCACCTTCCACGGATTCCTTGATTTCCTTGAGCATCTTTCTGAACGTTGGGTTGGCCTGCTGGGAGTAAAGAATGTCAAGGCACTGAATAATGGGCAAACCAGCATCGATCATGGTCGAGAATTGTCTGGCAAACAGAATAACATCATGCTCTTTGACTTTGGGCTGCAGAAACGCAACGTTTTCAAAAAGGTCTTTCGGCTTTTTCTTGATTTTGGTCGGCGTGATCTTCTGGCGAATCAGCTGGGCCTTGACAGCTTCTTCGCTGACAGCTTCAATTTCGCCTTTCTTGGTTACGTCCGCTCTATTTTTACCCGTCCACAGGTAAACTGGCATGATTAATCCTCCCTGATAAATTGGAATACGGCTAAATGGCCGATGGGCTCTGCCTGCCCTTTGATGTCGTTGCAGTTATCCGCCATCGAAAAACTGCGCTGTTTATAGGCGAGCAGGCATTACTGGCAATAAAATAATATTCAGATTCTTTATCGGCCGGAGAGGAAAAAAACTTAAGTATTTACACGAAAAATTCTAAAACTAAATCCCGTCTTCCACCCCTGATAATCCGGGCAACTGGTGGTAGGATACCAGCAGCCGGAATGCAAAGGTTCGGTCGGGGTCAAGATAATTTAACCTGCTTATAATATTAAAAAAACAAACGCCTTTGGTGTCAGTGCCCAAAGGCGTCGATTATCGTTAGGGCTGCCGATTGGCGCAGCGCCTGTGGATCAGGCACCGTAAAATTAATCATATTATACGGTATTGGTAAAGTCAAGGATCGTAACTGTTTGGATTCAAACGATTTCAAACCTATTTTACGAATCACGATCCGAATCATGATCCGCAACAAGCCTGTGGCAATACCGGGCTAAATATGCTACCCTATGGTGTCAGAATATTTGAAAATATTCATTATTCAACCGGCAGTCTTCAGTTATCAAGGGTGTGAAGGACGACAACGGTGCCTAAAAGCAAAAAAACAGTTAAAAATAAAGATGTTACGATAATTACCACCCACCTTAATGCCGACTTTGACGCTCTGGCCTCCATGCTCGCCGCCCAGAAGCTGTATCCGGATGCGATGGTGGTCTTTCCCGGCTCCCAGGAAAAAAACCTGAAAAACTTTTTCATCGATTCGATGGCCTACCTGTTCAACATGGTGGATATCAACCGAATCGATTTTGACAACGTCACCCGACTGGTTTTGGTGGACACCCGCCAAACCGGCCGCATCGGCAAACTGTCAAGCCTGGTGGGCAAGCCCGGAATTGATATTCATATTTACGACCATCACCCGCCCACCGACAAGGACATCAAGGGAAATGTTGAAATTCACGGAGAAACCGGCGCCAACGTCACCATCCTGACCGAGATTCTACGGGGCAAGCAGATTCAGATCTCCGCGGATGAAGCCACCATACTATGCCTCGGCATTTATGAAGATACCGGCTCTTTTACCTTTCCATCCACCACCGAAAGGGATTTTTTGGCTGCGGCTTTTCTGCTGTCCCGGGGGGCCAATTTGAATGTTGTTTCCAATCTCATCGCCCGAGAGCTCAGTCCGGAACAGGTCGTATTGTTAAACGATATGATTCAGGCGGTAACCCGCTATTATATCAATGGCATCGAGGTGGTCGTCACCAGCGTCACCATGGAAAAGTATATGCCGGATTTTGCATTTCTGGTCCAGAAAATGGTCAAAATGGAAAATCTCGATGCGATTTTTGCCATTGCGCGCATGGAAAACAAAATTTATGTGGTCGCCCGCAGCAGGATTAATGAAGCGGATGTTGGCGCAATTCTGACGCAACTCGGTGGCGGCGGTCATCCTTATGCTGCTTCGGCCTCAATCAAGGGCAAAACCCTGGCACAAACGGAAACAGACCTGGTCGAACTGCTCTACGAAAAGATCAAAGCCAGCCGACAGGCCAAAGATCTGATGTCCTCGCCGGCCATCGCCATCAAGCCGGATATTACCTGCAAAAAAGCCCGAAACATTATCACCCGCTATAATCTGAATGCGCTGCTGGTCACCGAACCGATTGACGGAACTGAAAAACTCCATGGCTACATCACCCGACAGGTTATTGAAAAGGCACTTTATCACAAACTCGACCAGGTGCAGGTCAAGGACTACATGACCACGGAAGTGGCCACGGTTCAACCGAATGCTGATCTGATCGAAATTCAGGAAAAAATCATCGACAACAAACAACGCATTCTACCCGTTGTAGACCATAATACCATCGCCGGAGTGATCACCCGCACGGACCTGTTGAATATCCTCGTCAGGCATTCCCAGCCGTTACCGGATGAAGCACCGGACCCTGCCCGGGAACCGCCCCATGCTCACACCCGCAATGTTATCCGGTTTATGAAAGAACGGCTTTCAGCCAGCCTTATCAGGAACTTGCAGCAAATCGGTGAAGTGGCGGATGAACTTGGTTCTGGAGCCTATGTCGTCGGCGGGTTTGTCAGGGATTTGTTTTTATACCGCAGCGATGAGGATATTGATATTGTGATCGAAGGCGACGGCATTGCCTTCGCCAAAAAGTATGCCAAAATGGTCGGTGCCCGCCTTCATACCCATGAAAAGTTTGGAACCGCGGTGATTATCTTTCCTGACGGTTTTAAAATTGACGTGGCCTCGGCCAGAATGGAATATTATCGATTCCCGGCCGCCCTGCCGGTGGTGGAAAGGAGTTCGATCAAGCTTGATCTCTATCGCCGGGATTTCACCATCAACACGCTGGCCATTCAATTGAATCCAGATAAGTTCGGCACACTCATCGACTTTTTCTCGGCGCGCAAGGATATCAAAGAGAAAATCATACGCGTGCTGCACAATCTTAGTTTTGTGGAAGACCCTACGCGGGTGTTTCGCGCCATCCGATTTGAGCAGCGCTTCGAGTTCAGCATCGGCAAATTAACAGCCGGTCTGATTACCAATGCCATCAACATGGATTTTTTCAGAGAACTGAGCGGCAAACGGGTGTTTGCCGAGTTGCGGCTCATTTTGCAGGAAGAAAATCCGGTAGCCGCCATCAGGCGATTAAATGATTTTGATCTGTTAAAAGTCATTCATCCTTCGGTAAAGCTGGAAAAAGAGCTCCAAAAAACCCTGAATTCGGCTAAAAAAGTCCTCTCCTGGCATGATTTGCTTTTTCTGGAGGAATCCTATAAAAGGTGGATCGTTTATTTTCTGATTCTTATTAAGCACTGTAAGCCTAAGATATCGCAAGATATTTGTCAGCGTTTCGAGCTAAAACCGGAGGACGAGAATATCGTGTCTACCGGACGCTTCGAGGCCGATAGATGCATATACTGGCTGGAACGCAATTTGCCGGCACGCGACAGTGTTCTTTATCGGGAGCTGGCCGGTTTTAAAACCGAGTTAATTCTGTACATGATGGCGGTTGCCAAAAAGAAGGCCGTTAAAAAATCCATTTCGCACTATTTTACAGATCTACGCCGCACAAACCTCTTCTTAAAAGGCAGAGATTTGAAAAAAATGGGTCTGAAACCTGGCCCGGTCTATCGACAGGTGTTGGCAGCAGTGTTGGATGCCCGGCTGGACGGTGCTCTCAAATCCAAAAAGGATGAAATTGAATTTGCCCGTCAAATGATTGCCGAACAGTAAGCCCTGCCGAAATGGGTCCTGACGCCGCCTTCGAATTTTTGATTGCACCTGACAATCAATCTGTTATAGTGGCGCTTTTTTGATTCGGTCATCTGCAGGTTTGGATGCCAACCGGGAATTATATCGGTTGGCTCCGGAGATGCTATTTATGACAATGAGAAGGAGATACTTTCATCTATGAGCCAAAAAAAGCGAATTTTAAGCGGTATGCGGCCCACCGGACCTCTGCATCTCGGCAACCTGCTGGGCGCTCTGGCAAACTGGGTCAACATGCAGGATGAGTATGAATGCTATTTTTTTATCGCAGATTGGCATGCCCTGACCAGCGACTATGACAACACGGCCCCCATTGAAAATAACCGTAAGGAAATCATGCTTGATTGGCTCAGCGCCGGTCTGACCCCTGAAAAAAGCACGTTGTTTGTTCAGTCCTATGTCAAGGAGCATGCCGAACTCTTTCTACTGCTGACAATGATCACGCCGGTTCCCTGGCTGGAACGCAATCCAACCTATAAGGAGCAAATCGGACAGCTCAGCAACAAGGACCTTTCCACCTTCGGATTTCTGGGCTATCCGGTGCTGCAGGCCGCTGATATCATCATATACCGGCCGCACGGAGTACCTGTGGGTGTAGATCAGGCCCCTCATGTTGAAATAACGCGCGAAATCGCCCGGCGATTTAACCATTTTTACGGCGATGTGTTTCCGGAACCGGCGACCATTTTAACCGAGACTCCCAAAATCCTGGGCACGGACCGCCGCAAAATGAGCAAAAGCTACGGCAATGCCATCTTTTTGTCCGACAGCCCCGAAGACATTACAAAAAAGGTTTCGCGCATGATTACCGATCCTCAACGTGCCCGCAAAAGCGATCCCGGAAATCCGGACGTGTGTAATGTGTATGATTTCCACAAGCTGTACACCGATGCGGAAACCGTTAAAGAAATTGATCAACAGTGCCGATCCGCCGGGATCGGGTGCGTTGAATGCAAGCAGAAGATGGCCCAGGGCCTGGTAAAAGCCCTTGAGCCCATACGCGAAAAACGCGCCTACTACGAAGCACACCCCGAAATGGTGGAGGAGATCATGGTAGAGGGCAGCAGCCGCGCCCGCAAAAGCGCCCGGGAAACGATGGAAGTTGTCAGGGCGGCGGTAAAAATTTAGGATTTAAGCAGTAAGATTCCTAATTGACAGTTTGGTGCTATTTAGACAAAAATTTCCAAATCCCAATAACCTAAACATTAATGCGGTGTACTGACGATCATCTCTGTGTTTTGAATTTGTGATTTTGGTCATTGGATATTGTTTGTAATTTGGTACTTGTTATTTGGTATTTAGGCACTCAACTGAACGAAATTGATAGAATTGCAACATCGCACTTTTTTAATTTATGGCTACAATACAAGAAACCCTATATCGTGTTCAGCTGGATGATATTTTTGAAGGCCCCATGGACCTTCTGGTGCATTTGATCCGTAAAAATGAACTCGATATTTATGACATTCCCATCGCTTTGATCACCGAGCAGTATCTGCAGTACCTCGAGTGGATGAAGGCCATGAATATCGATTACGCCGGTGATTTTCTGTTGATGGCGTCCACCCTCACCCAGTTGAAATCACGCATGCTGCTGCCTGTCCATGATGGCGACGAGGATGAGGGTGATGTTCTGCAGGAGATTACCCGTCCGCTGGTCGAATATCTCCAGATGAAATCGGCTGCCGAGCAGCTGGTTGAACGTAACCTGCTGGGTGAAAACACGTTTGTTCGAAAGCCGGATCGGGGTGAGTTTTTAAGCGGCTCCGATGATGAATTTATAAAGGTCGGGCTGTTCGAGTTAATCGATGCCTTTCAGAAAATTCTGGAGCGAATACCCGAGGACCATCGGGTGGACATGACGGCCGACGAGATTTCGGTCAAGGATAAGATCAGCCAGATTATCGATATCCTGGAGTCAAAAAAATCGATAACCTTCATAGAATTGTTTGCGGACAGCCCGAATAGACATGAGATCATCGTCACATTCCTGGCCATACTGGAAATGGTTAAATTAACATTGATTCGGATTGTCCAGCATGTTCAGACCGGTGTGATACGGCTTTTTTACCTTTAGGGTCGTAATTATTGTTGTTGTTTTTAGATGATAATTATTAGACGGAGCGCAGTGACACCTCAATTTTAGGCATTTTAGGCAATTAATCGCTATGGACAACATCAAACATATCATTGAGAGCCTGCTGTTCGTGGCAGAGGAACCGCTGACCGTTGATCGGTTGAAACGAATCCTTACCCAGGCGGAAACTGCAGACATCCGATCTGCCGCCGCCGAGCTGTCAGCAGAATACGAGCAGCGCGGCGGCGGTTTTTATCTTGATGAAGTCGCCGGCGGCTACCAGATCCGAACCCGGCCGGAACACACGGAGTGGATAAAAAAGCTGATTCAGCCCAAGCCGCTGCGCCTGAGCAAGCCGGCGCTGGAAACCCTGGTGATCATCGCCTATAAACAGCCCATTATTCGCAGCGACGTTGAACATATCAGGGGAGTTGATTGCGGCGGCGTGCTGCGGGTGCTGCTGGAACGCAAGCTCATCCGGGTGCTGGGTCGCAAGGAAATCGCCGGCCGGCCGTTGATCTATGCCACCACCAGGCGCTTCCTGGAGGTCTTCGACCTCAAGAGTCTTAAAGACCTTCCAACACCCAAGGAAATCGAAGAACTCGGGGGCGCCGGCGACCAGGGAACCGCAGCCCATGTCATGGATACCGAGGCCACCAGTGAATCCCTGCTGGAAAGCTCGGGCGGTGTGGAAGCTGCCGCCGGGCGGATCGAGGAAACGGAGCCGGCACAGCCGGGTTCACCGGCCGAAGAGACGGCCCGGGATACGCTGCGCGAATCGGCCGACGATATAGAACCGCAGACCGAAGATCCTGATCAATCCATTGAAAAAAGCTCTTGATTTAATTATTGGAACCCATTATTTAGAAAAGGTCCCAAAAAAATTCGGGCGGTTAACTCAGCGGGAGAGTGCTACCCTCACACGGTAGAAGTCACTGGTTCAAATCCAGTACCGCCTACCAGAAATATCAAGGGGTTATGGTTGAGACCATTTCCCCTTTTTTCGTTTCTGCTACCATTTTGCTACCATTTGTTTCAAAAATGGCATTTTCCAGCCTATGGGCAGCCTCGCGATTAATAGATTTCATAAGATGGGAATAGATGTTTAGGGTCACGGTGGGACTTGAATGACCTAATTGGGATTGTATGTATTTAATTTTTTCCCCCTGCTCAATTAAAAGACTCGCATAGGCATGTCTGAGGTCATGGAATCTGATTTTCGGCAATCCTGCGTCTTTCAGAGCCGGGTGGTAGTGTCTATTGACGAGGTTATTGTGGTTTATCACATGACCAGCGCTATTCGGGAATACCAAACCAAGTTCGTTCGGAGGACAGGCTAGTTTCCATTCTTTTAATTTGTTCATCATGGAGGGGCCAAGATCTA
>CAJICI010000426.1_pt1 | contig 9494 bp, 6 predicted proteins | sample 9199571 | NCBI WGS metagenome assembly CAJICI01 (sample SAMEA7708329, study PRJEB35096) | sediment metagenome | biome: marine neritic benthic zone biome [ENVO:01000025]; feature: sediment [ENVO:00002007]; material: shallow marine sediment [ENVO:03000034] sea grass bed [ENVO_01000059] ...
GGAGTTTGGCGGGGTGCGACATGCACAGGATTGGTAAAAGTCAGATGACAGAGGACAGATGACAGAAGACAGACGAGAGAGGACAGAAGACAGATGATAACAAGCAGAAAAGATATAGAGGAATTAATAGTTAAGTGAAGCTTTCTGAATAAAACTAATCTCCAATACGATTTTAGCGGAGGAGCACTTATGGCTCATGTTGCTGAAAAAATTGAAAAAAAAGTTGTTGATGAAGGGTTGGAACTCGGTGCTAAAAATTTGACTGAGGAGCGGATTGAAAAGGTTGTTAACCGGGTTTTAAAGAGCGAAAGCGGCGCACGTTTAAAGGCCTATGTGGATACCTGCATCCACTGCGGGTTGTGTTCCGAAGCATGCCATTACTACCTTTCCCACGATAACGATCCTGTCTATTCCCCGGTTGGCAAAGTCAAACAGACGATCTGGAAAATGATAAAGAAAAAAGGCAAGGTCAGCCCGGAATTTATTAAGAGAGCGTCTGAAATTGCCTCAACTGAATGCAATGCCTGCAAACGCTGCGCCATGTACTGCCCATTCGGGATCGACATTGCCTACCTGATGCTTACCGTCCGCCGCATCTGCCATCTGCTGGGGGTGACACCGCTTTATATTCAGGACACTGCCCACAGCCATGCCGCAACTCTGAACCAGATGTGGGTTAAGGACGATGAGTGGATTGACACCCTCCAGTGGCAGGAGGAGGAAGCCCAGGCTGAAATACCGACACTGAGAATTCCCCTTGAAAAAGAAGGCGCCGACATCATGTACTCGGTGATCGGGCCCGAGCCCAAATTTCAGGCCCAGCTCTTATATCAGGCGGCGGTCATCATGGATGCTGCCGGCGTGAATTGGACCATGCCAGCATCTCCGGGCTGGGACAACAGCGACATGGCCATGTATACCGGAGATAATGAAATCATGGGCCGTGTAAAACGAGCCCATTTCGAAACCGCGGCCCGCCTAAGGGTCAAGCGAATCGTCATGGGCGAATGCGGTCACGCCTTCCGCTCGGTTTATGACATGGGTAACCGCTGGCTGGGATGGCGGATGCCCCCCATCCCCATCGTACACGCCATAGACTTTTATGATGAATTGCTCAGGGAAAATAAGATCAAAATTGCTAAAAAATTTGAAACGCCCGTCACTCTTCATGATCCATGCAATGTGATCCGGGGGGGAGGACTGGCGCAAAAGTCCCGCAACGTGATCGACGCCATCTGTGAAGAGCTCATCGAGATGCATCCCAACCGGGAGCACAATTACTGCTGCGGGGCCGGGGGTGGGGTCATCAACTGCGGCCCTCCGTTTAAAAACACCCGTATGGACGGAAACCGCATCAAAGCCGAACAATTATTCGCGGCCAAGTCCAGGGGCGCTAAAGTACTGATTGCCCCCTGTCATAACTGCCACAGTGGATTGGAGGATATAAACCATCACTATGGGCTGGGGTATGAGATAAAGTTTATCTCTGACATACTATACGAAGTCATGGAAAAAGGATAAGGGGTCAAAAGTTCAGGGTTCAGGGTTCAGCGTTCAGGGTTATCTGTCTGTATAACAGAAGACAGATGTCAGATGAAGGAGTACGGGAGTAGGGCGGGCCTCTGTGCCCGCCGCTTTCGGATAATCGGACACGCCAAAAAAGGTCGGCACGGAGGCCGACCCTACTTCCCGAAGAACAGATGAAATAGGGCAGTAGGGATAAAAAAACTGCGTTTGTATATTCCAAGGAGATAAGGATGAGAAAGCAGCCTGCAGTTGTTTTAGTTTTAGTGATAATTCCTTTCCTTCTGGTATTACCCGCTTTAGGCCAGGAAGACATGGAATTTATTGAGGGTGACAGTTTTGAAAAGCAGCGACGGCCGGCGGCTGTTTTTCGCCATGATGAACACAATGAAATGGCTGAGATCGAGGAGTGTAATGAATGCCATCATGTGTATGAAAATGGAGAAAAGGTGGATGATGAATCTTCTGAGGATCAGCGCTGCGTCGACTGTCATGCAGAGAAGGCTTCCGGCAGCCAGCCGGGATTGCGCAAAGCATTTCATTTAAATTGCAAAGGCTGTCATCGGTCAAAAAAGCAGGGGCCGGTGATGTGCGGGGAATGTCATGTCCGTGGGGCCGTTAATGGTTAATAGTTCTTTGTTATTGGTGAGGGAGGAGAATAGAACAGGGTATATGTCAGCAGATTTTAGTTGCAAATACCAAATCTGCCTGGGGCGAAGTAAATCAGGAGTGAACATTTAACGTTCACGCCTTCTGAAGGAGAAGGATCATGCCTAAAAAAATACTCATCATTGACGATGATCCGGTGATTGTGAAATATCTCAAGGCCATATTCAGTGACAATGGCTATGCCACCTGCAGCGCCGGCAGTACCATGGAGGGTCTGGAAGTCGTTAAAAAGGAGAAACCGGATTTGATCTGTCTTGATTTGCAGATGCCGGGCGAATGGGGACCACGGTTTTACCGCAAACTGAGAAAGGACAAAGAAGTCAGGGAGACCCCGATTATTGTGGTCAGCGGCATTGACGGCGACCATGCCGTCAAGGATGCGGTGGCCTTTATCAAAAAGCCCTTTGATCCGGAGAAATTAATCGGTATTGTAAAAAATACCATCGGGTAGTATTTTTTAAATAGTTGCCTCGACATAAGAATCTAAAATGTTTGTTAGGTAGTGGGAGCGGCTTCCAGCCGCGATTCACATTATCTGTGCGTCTACGATTCGCGGCTGGAAGCCGCTCCCACAAAATTAAAACCATTTTTTTGCATTACTAGTAGATTATAATGACTAACAAGCTTTTACTGGTAGATGACGAAGAAGGTATTCGCAAAGTCCTCGGAATATCGTTAACCGATCTCGGCTATCAGGTGCTCACAGCTGAAAACGGTGAGGAAGCCCTTGAGATATTCCGCCGCGAAAACCCGCCTATCGTTCTGACCGACATTAAAATGCCGGTGATGGATGGCATCGAACTCCTCCGCAAAATCAAGGACGAAAGTCCCGATGCCGAAGTCATTATGATCACCGGTCACGGTGACATGGACCTGGCGATTAAAAGCCTCAAATACCGGGCCATTGATTTCGTCACCAAACCGATCAACGACGATATCCTCGAAATTGCCCTTGGCCGGGCCCATGAAAAAATTTTGATGCGCCAGCAGCTCAGGGAATACACCGAAAACCTTGAATCTCTGGTGCAGGAGAAATCCGCCCAGCTGGTGGAAGCCGAAAGACAGGTTGCCGTCGGCCAGGCCGTTGAAGGCCTTGCGTCAATGCTCAGAAACCTTGCCGGCGACCTGGAGGGCGGCCTGACCTATTTTAATGAGATGCCCTGTTTTGTCTCCATTCATAACCCTAAACTGGAAATCATTGCGGTCAACCAGCTCTACCGTGATCGCCTGGGGGATAAAGTCGGCCGTTCCAGCTGGGAAGTTTACCAGGGCGAAATGGGTACCCGTTCGAAGTGCCCGGTGGCTGAAACTTTTAAAACCGGCAAAGGGCAGCGAACCAGAGCCAGCATCATTTACGATGGAGGTCAAGAGGCTCCGGTGATTGTTCACACGGCGCCTATCCGCAACCGGTCCAGCGACGTTGAGCTGGTGGTGGAAATCTCCGCCGATATTGCCGAGGTCAAACGCCTGCAGGATGAATTGCGCCAGACCCAGCAGCGCTACCAGCAGCTTTTTGATGAAGTGCCGTGCTATATATCTTTACAGGACCACCAGTTCAGGCTGCAGGCCACCAACCGGCAGTTTAATGATGATTTTGACGTGGAGTTAGGCGCATACTGCTATGAGGTTTACAAACACCGGGATGAGCCCTGTCCCAATTGCCCGGTTACCAAAACATTTGAAGACGGCCATTCCCATCAAACCGAAATGGTGGTGACACCCAGGTCCGGCGAACAGCGCAATGTATTAATCTGGACCGCGCCCATCCGTGACGCCGACGGGAATATTACCCGGGTGATGGAAATGTCCACCGACATTACCCAGATACGCGAGTTGCAGGATCACCTGTCTTCCCTGGGGCTGAAGATTGGTTCCATATCTCATGGAATAAAAAGTTTGCTGGCCGGAATCGATGGCGGCGTATACCTGGTGGAATCGGGTCTTGCCAAAGACGATCCCGATCGGGTCAAAGAAGGCTGGGATGCCGTCAAAATCGTTGTTGACCGCATTCGTAAACTGGTATTCAACATCCTGTTTTTTGCCAAAGAGCGGGAATTCAAACCGCAGGACACCAATCTCCTGAACTTCGCCTACGACGTGGCGGCAAGTGTCGAATCCAAGATCAAAGCCGCCGGTGTGGGGCTTGAATGCAATTTTGCCGACAGTCCGGATAAGATTATAATGGACGCCGGGGTGGTGCGGCTGGCGCTGATTAACATTCTCGAAAATGCCCTGGATGCTTGCCTGGAAGATACGACTAAAAAGTCCCACAAAATTAAATTCAGCGTTAAACCGGACCAAGAAAATATCGTCTTCGAGATCAAGGACAACGGCATCGGGATGAATCGCGAAACCCGCGAAAGCCTGTTTACGCTGTTTTTTTCTTCCAAGGGAAACAAGGGTACCGGTCTTGGGTTGTTTATAGCCAACAAGATTATCACCCAGCATGGCGGAAAAATCAAAGTAAGCTCCCGGCCGAACCGGGGTTCCAGTTTCAGCGTTACGATTCCGATCTCGCCCCGGATCGCCTAATACATCCTTTGCAGTAAACTTAATCCTGCCGCACTTTATCCTGCGGGTACGGTCGCCTTACATCCTTTTATCGGTTTTCTGCTACCAACACTTCTGTCGTCTCAGCTCAACTGCATGTATTGTTTTTCCTGATTACTATGCTTACAGTACGACATAAAGGACCTGCTAAACACCGCCGAAAGTCACACAAAATATCTGTAGATCTAATATGGATAATCGCCAATGAAAAAAATACTCACCGCCGATATCGGGGGGACAAACAGCCGCTTCGCCTATTTTCAGCTGCAATCAAACGGCTCTCTGTCGCTTGCGGAGACCAGCTGGCTTAAGACCCGGAAGGCCCGCTCCTTTATGCACTTGCTGGAGCAGCTCTGTGCTACTGAATTTTCACTGGCTCCGGCCCAATCTGATGTTGCAGTGATTGCCATCGCCGGTCCGGTAGAGGGCGGCGCCATTAGCAATCCGCCGAATATTAACTGGAACATCGATACGTCGAATGCCCTGGCAGATTTTGGTTTGCGCCGCTGTATGGTGATTAATGATTTTGTTGCCCAGGCTTACGCCTGCCGATCGCCTATTATCGATGATGCCCGCCAGATACTGCCTGGAGCAACTGTGCCGAACGCACCCCTGGCGGTCATCGGTGCCGGGACCGGTCTTGGTCAGGCAGCTTTAATCCCTGATGGAAGAGGTAATTATGTGTCCCTGCCGTCAGAAGGCGGCCACGGCAATTTTGCCTTTGAATCCCCGGAGGAATACGAGTATATGCAATTCCTGCTGGAGACACTCGGCGGCGAACACGTGGAGACCGAGTCGGTTGTCTCCGGCAAGGGGTTGAGTCTGGTCCACCAATTTCTTACCGGAGAAAAGCTTAATCCCTCCAGCGTTGCGGATGTTATTAATCGCGAGTCCCCGACGATGAAATGGATGGCGCGATTTTACGGTCGAACTTGCCGGCTTTATGCCCTCCAGGTGCTGGCCAGAGGCGGGGTCTATATTGCCGGCGGGGTGGCTGCCAAGGTCCCCGAACTGGTTCTCAGCCCAGAGTTCAAGAAAGAGTTTTATAAGTCAGCCACGATGGATGCGGTACTGAGAAAAATTCCGATATTTTTAAATTCCAACGAAGACAGCGGTCTCTGGGGAGCGGCCGTTGTCGGTCAGCAAATATTAAATTACAGCAGCAGCGCGAGCTAACGGCGCGGCGTTGATTTACTGTTATGGTGTAACATCATGAATCTAACAAAAGAACACCAGCGACTGATTGATTATCACAATCGGATAGCCAACTGGAAAAATTGGGGGCCCTATCTCAGCGAACGTGCCTGGGGTACCGTGCGAGAGGATTACAGTGTTGACGGTGCTGCCTGGGACTATTTCCCCCATGATCATGCCCGCAGCCGGGCTTATCGCTGGGGCGAAGACGGCATTGCCGGCATCTCGGACCGGTTTCAACACATCTGCTTCGCACTGGCCCTCTGGAACGGGCGGGATCCCATACTAAAAGAGCGCATCTTCGGATTGAACGGTTCCGAGGGCAATCATGGCGAAGATGCGAAGGAGTACTGGTTTTATCTGGACAGTACGCCTACCCATAGCTACATGAAGATGCTGTATAAATATCCCCAGGCCGAGTTTCCCTACACAGATCTTGTAACTGAAAATCGTCGCCGGGGGTTTTTTGATTTTGAATACGAACTGCTGGATAGCGGGGTCTTTAAGGACAACCGCTATTTTGATGTGTTTGTAGAGTACGCAAAAGCTGGCGTAAAAGACATCTTAATCAACATAACCGTTACCAACCGCAGTGCGGAAACCGCCAGTTGTGACGTCCTGCCGACTCTCTGGTTTCGCAACACCTGGAGCTGGGGCTATGAAAATGGCCCCATGGGCGATGTGCCCGGCAAACCGCGCCTGCATCAAATCCAGGACGCAGATGATATAGCGATGGTGGCGGCCAGTCATCCGGCCGCCGGCAGCTACACTCTGTGCGCGCAAAACGCGGAGCAACTGCTGTTCACCGACAATGAAACCAATGCCGCACGTCTGGGAAATTCCGCCGATGGAAATCGGTATGTGAAAGATGCGTTTCATCGCTATTTGATCAATGGAGAAAAAAAGGCCGTCAACCCGGCCCGGGAAGGCACAAAAGTCGCCGCCCTTTACCGGGAAGCCATTGAACCGGGCCAATCCCGGGTGTTGCGTCTGCGTCTTTCCGATCAGGCCCCGGCAGAGGCCTTTGATGAATTCGATGAAATTTTAGATAAACGCCGGGCCGAAGCAGATGAATTCTATGCCGCGATTCAAAATCCTCGACTGAGCGATGATGAGCGTCAGATTCAGCGCCAGGCCCTGGCGGGGATGCTCTGGTCCAAGCAGTTTTTCTACTATAATGTCGAGCAATGGTTGAATGGGGATCCGGGAATGGAACGCCCGCCGGAGTCACGCCGCAGCGGGCGCAACCATGAATGGGAACACCTCAATAATTTTGATATTATTTCCATGCCCGACAAATGGGAGTATCCCTGGTATGCAGCCTGGGATTTGGCCTTTCACTGCCTTCCCCTCGCACTGGTGGACACCGATTTCGCCAAACGGCAACTGGATTTGATGGCCCGCGAATGGTACATGCACCCCAACGGACAGTTGCCGGCCTATGAGTGGAAGTTCGGCGATGTCAACCCGCCGGTGCATGCCTGGGCGGCCTGGCGGGTATACAAGATCGATGCCCGGCAGCACGGCCGGGCCGACCGCCGCTTTCTGGAAGGTATTTTTCATAAGCTGCTGCTCAATTTCACCTGGTGGGTCAACAAAAAAGATGATGACGGCAATAATGTCTTCCAGGGAGGGTTCCTCGGTTTAGACAACATCAGTGTGTTCGATCGCAGCACCGCCCTGCCCACCGGCGGGCACATGGATCAATCCGACGGGACCGCCTGGATGGGATTCTACTGCCTGGAGCTTCTGAAAATTTCCCTGGAGCTGGCCAAAGATGATCCCGTTTATCAGGACACGGCCAGCAAGTTTTTTGAGCATTTTCTGCGCATCGCCCGGGCCATGACCAATGCGTACCGGGGTGGTGTGAGCCTTTGGAACGAGGAAGACGGATTTTTTTATGACGTGCTGCACCTGCCCGATGGGCGGATCGTTCCTCTCAAGGTTCGCTCCCTGGTCGGGCTGATGCCGCTGCTGGCCGTCGAGACCATTGAACATGACCTGGTCGAAAGCCTGCCGATCTTCAGGCGCCGCCTGAACTGGTTTTTCGAAAACCGCCTGTATCTTCGCGACAGCGGGCATGTTGCCTGTGTAAGGGCTCCGGGCGAGCGATCACGAAGGCTGCTCTCCATTGTCAATCGGGACCACCTCTTAAAGATACTGCGGATCATGCTGGATGAAAACGAGTTTCTCTCCGAATTCGGTATCCGGTCCGTATCAAAATTTCACCTGAAAAATCCGTACACCTTCTACGTCGATGGCCAGGCCCATACCATCAATTACCAGCCGGCTGAATCCCAGAGCGGCCTGTTTGGCGGCAACTCCAACTGGCGCGGTCCCATCTGGTTTCCCATCAACTACCTGCTGATCGAATCCCTGCAGAAATTTCATCACTATTACGGAGACTCCCTTAAAGTGGAATGCCCCACCGGTTCAGGTCAGATGATGACGCTTGGTGAGGTGGCCACCGAACTTTCCCGGCGGCTGATCAAACTGTTTTTGCGCAATGAAGCCGGCGAGCGACCGATTTACGGCGGGCTTGATGTCTTTCAGAATGACCCCCACTGGCGGGACTACATTCTGTTTAACGAATACTTCCATGGCGATAACGGGGCCGGTCTGGGTGCCAGCCATCAGACCGGCTGGACCGGAATAGTGGCCAAATTGATTCAGCAATCCGGCGGTTGGCAATTAACATAATAAATATCCTAAACTATTGGAGACAGCATTATGAAGGAAGAAAAATATCCGGAAGTCGTAATGCCCCACTGCGAGCCCGAGCGGGTTTTAAAAGGGCAGAAAGCGCTGGTTACCGGGGCCAACTCAGGCATCGGCCAGGCCGTGGCTGTCGGGCTGGGTCAGGCCGGCGCCGATGTGGTCGTCAATTTTGTGCGCGGTCAGGAGGCGGCCAATGAGGTGGTCGGTGAAATCCAAAAGGCAGGCAGCCGGGCCTATGCCCACCGGGCCGATGTTTCCGATGAAAACCAGGTTCAAGATATGTTTCAAAAAATGTTCGGCGAACTCGGTACCATCGACATTTTGATTAATAATGCCGGACTACAGAGGGATGCACCCTTTGACGAAATGACCCTGGACGACTGGAAAATGGTGATCGATGTCAATCTCACCGGACAGTTTTTGTGCGCCCGGGAAGCCGTCAGGGAATTCAAACGGCGGGGCGTTGTAGAAGAGATATCCTGCGCCGCCGGCAAGATCATCCACATGAGCTCGGTCCATGAAGTCATCCCCTGGGCCGGCCACGTGAACTATGCCGCTTCCAAAGGCGGCGTAATGCTGATGATGAAAAGCATCGCCCAGGAAGTGGCTCCCTATCGCATCCGGGTCAACAGCATCGCGCCAGGCGCCATCCGCACCACTATCAACACTGCCGCCTGGGAAACGCCCGCAGCCTATGATTCGCTCATGCAGCTTGTTCCTTATAACCGTATCGGCGAACCCTCAGACATCGCCCGGGCCGCGGTCTGGCTGGCGTCCGATCAAGCCGACTATGTCAATGGTGTCAGCTTGATCGTAGACGGCGGCATGACCCTTTATCC